>Ga0126371_10000047_pt1 | contig 81542 bp, 75 predicted proteins | sample PanSoiMetaPlot_4_FD_110145 | JGI IMG/M metagenome (GOLD analysis project Ga0126371, IMG submission 110145) | Tropical forest soil microbial communities from Panama - MetaG Plot_4 | ecosystem: Environmental > Terrestrial > Soil > Tropical forest > Bulk soil | place: Panama | collected 2016-02-17
TGGTGCCGCTCCTCGACCTCGGTGACGAATTGCAGCTGGGCAAAGTTTGGCGAAAGATTGTTGCTGTTCGGCACGGTCGACAGGTCGAACATGCCGGTCCGGACGGCCCACCAATTCTGATACCACTCCACCGCGCCGCCGTAGGTGTAGCCCCAGGAATTGGCAGCATAATCGAACGAACCGATATCGATAATCGACCAGTTCAAAAAGTCGTGGCGCGGGTCGTGTGCGTATCTATTGGTGTCGAAGATGTCGACGACCGAATACTTACCGACCGTCAACACGACGCGGTCCGCGGTCTGGAGGCCGCCTAACTGGTTGAGATCGGGTTCGAGGGCTTGTTTTTCGCCGCCGAGATCGATTGTCTGGCGCAGGAAGCCGCGCTGCACCAACACATACGGGTCAACCTTGCCCAATTTGTAGGCCTCGCCGCTGGGGTAGCCGGCGACACCAAAGGTATTGCTCAGGCCGAACCCTTGATCGACTTCCGGGTTGATCCAGATTTCGCCGCCAGGCCACGGCCGAAAGCCGGCGTAGAGCGTTGCGTCGAACGTCTCGCGGCCGTTGGCGCCGGGCTGAAGGCTATGCGGTCCGGTGTAGGGCGCATGGAAGGCGGGCTGCAGCATCCATGTGAAGGTCGATTGGCCGTGCACTGCCCAATTCTCGATTTCGACCTCGGCTGCCTGTTCCGGGGTGAGCGGGATGCCCGGCGGCTGCGGCGTCGGCGCCACCATCTGTGCGACGCCGGCGATTGGCCAGCCGCTGCTGAGCAGCGCCGCGATCGCGCGCAGCGTGCGGCTACGGCAGAACCTCATCGCGCGCTGCCGGTAGGCCGGCCGAGGCTTGCTGCCGTCCACGGCTGCAGACCGTTGGCTCACTAGCTTCGCTTAGCGGCGCCTGTGGCTTCTCGGCTGGGCCCTCACCATAGCGCCCGGCGCCGCCGCGACGAGTCCGCGCCGGAGTACCGGACGACGCCTGGCGGCCGAGCGAGGACGCGCTCAGCCAGCGCCCCAAAGAGCAGGCCGAGCGTCGTCCACATGATCATTTGCGCGCCTGCCGATGCGATCCGGAAACGCCAGAGCACGACGGCGGGGAATTCCGCCGGCACCTCGTTGACAGACGGCAAGGCGAGACCCACCACGACCACAACGATCAGATACGCCCCCGCCGCAACCAAAAACGCGTTCCAAGGGCCGTGGCCGGCCAGCAGCCACAGACGCAGCATGCCCGCCGCGATCATCGCCGCGAGCGAGATCGCGATCATGCTGAAATACAGCGCCGTCCGCATACCGATGGTTGCCGGCTCGCCGACCGCGGGCGGGCTTGCCGGGTATTTGAGATTGGGCACGACATAGACGGCAACGAAGCCGAGAGCCGCAAGCAACGCTGCCGTGGTCCGTGGGTCAAAATCACCCATCCGGCCATGGGCCAAGCCAAAAGCCAGAGCGAACAGTCCGCCGAACGCCACATTGTAAATCATGACGCCGGTGAACAACCCGATACCCGCTTGAACGCGGCGGCTGACCAGTTCGGGCTCGGGCTCTTCTTTCGGAGCCGCCAAGCCCTTGACAATCAGGGCTTGCGCTTCGGCATGAGCCTTGGCCTCGTCGAGTTGGGTTTCGAAGGCAATAGCCCGATCAACCTGCGGCTCACCAACGATCTTCAAAAAGCTGAAGCAGAGTAAGCCGGCGATAATGCCGATCAGCATCCCGCGCAGCAGCAGAGTTCCCGCCATGGCGCGGCTTCCGCCTAATGGCAAGGGAAGCCGAGCAGATGGCGTCCGTCATGAACAAACTCGTGCACATACATGCCTGGGATCAGCGACGTCGCACCCTCTTCGGCGCCGACAAAATAGATCGCCAGCAACAGAACCAGGCCGCCGAGGATCGCCCATGGCAGCACGTCGCGCACGGGAATGACGGTTGGGCGGGTCGTTGGAGCGAGTGGCGTGGTCGTCATCGCTGATCTCCTGGGATTTCGCGTCCCGCTAGAGGCCAATCCGAACCACGAGGGGGTCTGACTCTCGGCTCAGCTTTTCAGAGCAGGCCCGATTACAGTGGCGCGACCGTGCCGGGCTCTCACCGGCTTCCTCGCCTCGTGTCGACAGGACCGACGATAAAGAGCACGGTGTCACGCTGTCAACAAACGCTTATGCGCCCGACGCCTCGATCTCGTCGTAGCGGTTGACGCGGTAGACGACGTACGAGACGAGCCAGGCGGCTATGAAAATGCCGACGACCAGATAGCCAAGGACGCCGAAATTGTCGTTCAGCGATCCGACGGCTCCCCAGAAACCGCCGGCATCGGTCAACCCCAATTGGTCGCCGATCAGGTTCAGCGTCTCGAGCCCGCCGACTACGACAGCGACAACCACAGACACCACCGTGATCGTCAGGTTGTAGTAGAGCTTGCGGATCGGCTTGACGAAGGCCCAGCCGTAAGCGCCGAGCATTAGGATGCTGTCGGTCGCATCGATCAGGGTCATGCCGGCCGTGAATAGCGCCGGAAAGACGAGGATCGACCAGATCGACAGGCCGCGTGACGCTTGCGTCGCGGAAATCCCGAGCAGTCCGACTTCGGTCGCCGTATCAAAACCCAAGCCGAACAGAATCCCGAGTGGATACATCTGCCAGCTGCGCTTGATTACGCGGAACAGCCGGCGGAATGTGCGGCCGAGGAGCCCCCTCTTGGCGAGCATCAGGTTGAGATCTTCCTCGACGAACCGGCCGCCACTCTTGACCATTTGAAAGACGTGATAGACCGAGATCAGAACCAGCACGTTCGCCATGGCAATCGCGAATAAAAACAGGGCCGACACCGCTGTTCCGACGATGCCGCCCACGCTTTTGAACATGTCGAAGTGGTTCTGCAACGCGGTTGCCGTGATCGCGAGGGCGATCGAGAGGCCGACCACGATCGTGGAGTGCCCGAGCGAGAAGAACAATCCGACCCCGACTGGACGCCGGCCTTCTTGCATCAGCTTGCGCGTCACGTTGTCGATGGCCGCGATATGATCGGCGTCGAAGGCGTGGCGAAGCCCGAAGCTGTAGGCGAGCGCCGCGGTCCCCAAAAGCACCGGAAAATCATGAAAGGCAACAATCGCCCAACCCCATGCGGCGATGTTGGCGATTGCTAGAAGAATATAAATTCCTATTACTTTGCCTCGCACATTTTTGCTTCTGTCATTAAATAATTCTCGAAGGAGCATAAGTTATCGCTCTTCCGTAGAAAGTCCTGCCGCAATCGTCGCTGAAACCTTGATCAGTCGCGAGGATGTCCTCCGTCAGTTTCGGCAGGCTCGCCGGTGCGGCCCCGCGCCGAGTGGTGCCTGGGCCCGCTTGGGTGCGCTCCGGAGCAGGCAGCGCCGGAGTTTGCCCAGCGCGCCAAACCTGAGCGGCAAGTGATCCGGCTCGCGCAATATCACTCGGTCTTTGCGAAACCCGGCGACGGGACCGGTCGGGCGTGGCCGATACCGGCAACAGTCAAGACGCTAGCAGCACTCGCCGACGACGCTCAGCGACCCCGTTGGTATGAAGTCAGGCTGCTGGTGTGGTGCAGGAACATGCGCTGCAATGAAGAGGCAGACGATATTACTGACCAAGACCGTGGGGCGTCATCGCCGCTACCATATCGTCGATCCATGCTTGATCGGTGCTGATTGTTTCGAGTTCCGCTCGCAGGTCGGTCTCGCTCATGCTGCAGGATCGGATGACTTGCAGATCCTCCTCGTCGCCGTCGAGGTCGGAGCTGATCTCAAGCCGGATCCCATTGGGATCAAAAAAATAGAAGGAATGGATAGCAGGGGGGATCACTAGGAGCGGCCCTGCGTTTATAGTGACCCCATTCGCCTTCAGCCGCTCCAATATCTCCCGGTACCGTGCCAGTCCACAGGCGAATGAAACGTGTTGCATTGCTCCGATCGCGTCGCGGTCAACCTTGGCAGTTCCTTTCGGATATTCAAAGAAAGCAAGCAAACTGTCGCCGCCCATATCAAGAAAATAATGGGGGATGTTCGCGTAGGGCGGCGCACCGTTCCCGTGCGCATGGCTCGCGCCCGGCGGGCGCGACGGCGTTCGCAACCCGTGCACGATTGGCATGCCTAGCACGCGGACATAGAAATCGAGCGTCATCCGCATATCATCGGTGACGAGCGCAAGGTGATGGATGCCGCGCAACATCGGTTTACCCCCGGCAACCAACAACGCGCGTGACCGGGATTGAGGTTCAATCGTAACGGTGCCCATGCTTTCCTCTCTTCGCTCCCCTAACCATTAGAGTACCATCCATGGTAAGGCGATTTTGGACATTATCGCTGACGATTTCCACCGCCCTTGGGCTGTCCTTGGCGCCCGCCGCCGCCCAGCAAAGCGGCGGGATCCTCAAATTCTTTCATCGCGACAGCCCCGCGAGCATGTCGATCCACGAGGAGGCGACGATCTCGACGGTGGCGCCCATGATGGGCGTCTTCAACAACCTCGTGTTGTTCAAACAGGACGAGAAGCAGAATCGACCGGAATTCATCCAGCCGGAACTAGCAGAAAGCTGGTCGTGGGACGAAGACCACACCAGGCTCACCTTCAAGCTGCGGCAGAGCGTCGATTGGCACGACGGCAAGCCATTCACCGCCGCCGACGTCAAATGCACCTGGGATATGCTGACCGGCAAATCGCAAGAAAAGCTGCGGCTCAACCCGCGTAAGGCCTGGTACCGCAACCTCGAAGACGTCGCGCCGGAAGGCGATCACGCGGTGACGTTTGTGCTGAAGCGCTCGCAGCCGGCTTTTCTGATGCTGCTGGCGAGCGGCATGTCGCCGGTCTATCCGTGCCACGTCCCGCCGCGCGATATGCGCAGCCATCCGATCGGCACCGGTCCGTTCAAATTCGCCGAATTCAAGCCGAACGAATTCATCCGGGTGGTCAAGAACCCGGACTATTGGAAGCCCGGGCGGCCGTACCTCGATGGCGTCGAGTGGACGATCATCCCCAACCGGTCGACCCAGACGCTCGCGTTTGTCGCCGGCAAGTTCGACATGACGTTCCCTTACGAGGTCACGTTGCAGTCGATGCGCGATATCCAGAACCAGGCGCCCAATGCGATCTGCGAGATGACGCCGACACCCGTAGCGATGAACCTGCTCGTCAACCGCGATGCAGCGCCGTTCAATGACCCCGACATCCGCCGGGCGATGCAGCTGACGATCGACCGCAAGAGCTTTCTCGATATCATTGCCGAGGGGCAGGGCGACATAAACGGCGCGATGCAGTCGCCGCCCGCCGGCCTGTGGGGGCTGCCGCCCGAGATTCTCGTGACCCTGCCGGGCTACGGGCCCGATGTCGCGGCCAACCGCGCCGAGGCGCGCAAGCTGATGGAGAAACACGGTTACGGCCCTGACCACCGGCTCGCAGTCAAGGTCGCGACCCGCAACATTGCGCAATATCGCGACCCGGCCATCATCCTCATCGACCAGATGAAGGAGATCTACATTGACGGCACACTAGACCCCGTGGAGACGGCGAATTGGTTCCCCAAGATTGCCCGCAAGGACTACATGGTCGGCGCCAATCTGTCGGGCAGCGGCGTCGATGATCCCGATGCTTATTTCTTCGAGCATTATGCTTGCGGTTCGGAGCGCAATTACACCAACTATTGCAACCCAGAGCTCGAGAAAATGTACGAGCAGCAGTCGATTGAGCCAGACCAGACAAAACGCAAGCAGCTGGTCTGGGAGATCGACCGCCGGCTGCAGGAGGACGCGGCGCGGCCGATGATCTTCGACTACCGGCTGGGGACCTGCCGATCGCCGGCGGTGCACGGGATCACAATCATGGTCAACAGCCTGTTCAATGGCTGGCGCTTCGAAGATGCCTGGCTCGGCCGGTAGCTCCTCAATTCCCGTCGCAGCGCTGCTATCGACTTTGGGTGCACGGAGGCTTTCTCTACAGGCTGTTTCGCGGGTGATGCGGAATGGGAAAAAGCGAACGCGAATTCGACAAATTTCTGGATCAGGACACGGGAGCTTTCGTGTGCGCACTTTCATCCGGTTCAGTGCCGCGTCGCGGCGCGAGGGGCGCTGGTATGAAGCTGGAGCTTTGCAGTGCCGGTGATTTCTGACGATGACAAATTGACCCGGCGCCGGGTGCTGGCGCTGGTCGGCGGGCTCGGCGTAGCGCCACCTGTGGCGGCGCGCCCGGCAATGGCGGAAGGAGTCGGCGTCGGCAACACCGCGCCGATCATGACCCGGCCGATCCCGAGCACCGGCGAGCGGTTGCCCGTCGTCGGGCTCGGTACCGCCTGGAAGTACGATTCCCGCCTGTCTGTCCAACCCGATCCGCTCGGTGCAGTCGTCCGCTCCCTCGTCGCGGGCGGCGGCAGCGTCGTCGACACCGCTTCCGTTTACGGCGCTGCCGAGACCAGGCTCGGCGCGGTCCTCGCCGAGAGCGGCTTGCGTCCGCGCATTTTCATCGCCACGAAGCTCGAAACAGGCGAGCTGACGCACGACGCCCTGCAACGCGCGTTGCAGCGACTAGGCGTCAGCAAAATCGATCTGATGCAAGTGCACAATGTTGGATCGCCCGGGCAGAGTCTCGCGCCGCTGCGCGATTGGAAGGCACAGGGCCTCGTCCGCTATATCGGCATCACCACGTCGAACATGCGCGCCTTCGACGCGGTCGAAGCGGTAATGCGGCGCGAGAAACCGGATTTTGTCGAGCTCAACTACTCGCTCGGCGACCGCTGGGCCGAGCAGCGGCTGCTGCCTGCCGCCCTTGAGCTTGGCGTCGCGACACTGATCGACACGCCGTTCGGCGGCCTCGAAGATGCACGCGGCAATTTGTTCCGCACCGTGCAAACCAAACCGCTGCCCGATTGGGCCCGCGAATTCGACGCTGCGACCTGGGCGCAGTTTTTTCTGAAGTATTTGCTCGCGAACGGAGCGGTCACGGTCGTAATCCCGGGTACCGGCAATCCCGAGCATATGCGGGACAACTTGGCTGCCGGCCGCGGGCGCTTGCCTGACGCGGCAATGCGCCAGCACATGGCTCAGTTCATCGACGCGCTCATGTGAGCGGCGGGCATAGCGGGCGCGGCGCAGGCCGCAGGGCCAAGGAGCAGCGAAACGCTCAGTCAGAAGCCGCGGGCCGGGGTAAGGCGACGATAGCTCTCGCCGTCATCGACGTCTTCGAGCGGGTCAGCGAAGGCGACCGTGAGCCGGCGGGGGATGCCGGCGAGGGTGTCGGCGAGCGCATACGGGCTCGACCATCGCACCCCTTGGAACATATGCGGCAACTGCCGCGGATGGCGGGCGCCTACTAGCCAGAAACCGCCGTCCTCGGCGGGACCAAAGACGAGATCGTGATCGCCGAGCAAGCGGAACGCTGCCGCGACATTTTGGCCATCGAGCGCCGGGATGTCGGCGCCGACCAGCACAACGGGGCCGGGTGGCAAGGCGCGCAGCGCGCGGAGCATCCGCGCGCCCAGATCACCTCGACCTTGGCCGGCCGTTTCGGTCCGGCCGCGCCACTGGCGGATCTGACGGCGCGCCTTGTCCGGGGTTACGGCGAGTCGCAAATGCCAGCGTTTGTCCGCTCCGAGCCGGCGCAGGAGCCATCGCAACATTAGTTTTTCGAAGCGCAGCGCCCCAATATCGCCGATATCTTGCGCGAGCCGCCGCTTGCCGCTCCCGAGCTGCGGCGCGCGCACGAATAGGACCACGTGGCGGCGCATCAGCCGTAGAAGCGCGCGATGCGCCGCGGCGGCACGCCCGCGAAATAGAGCGAAAGGCAGCAGAGGTTGCGCAGCGGGCGGAGCCAGTAGCTGTCGCGGCGGTAACGGCGCGCCGAAGAAATGCAGCGGCAGCCGATGCGGGCGAGACGGCGGCGGCCGAGACGGCGCACGAGATCGACATCTTCCATCAGCGGCAACGGCGCAAAGCCGCCGACGGCATCGTAAAGGCTGCGGGCGATGAGCAATCCCTGATCCCCGTATGGCAGCGCGAGCAAGTGGCAGCGCCAAGCGACGAGCCGCTCCACCCGCCTTGCAGCGGATGCGGTGTCGTCGAGCGCGAAATCGAAATAACCGGCGCGTGAGCAAGCCTGCGGCGCAGCGATAAAAGCTTGAACCGCGGCTTCCCAGCTGGCGTCCAATCGGCAATCGGCGTGCAGAAACAAAAGCCATTTGCCCTCGGCTGCGGCGGCGCCGGCGGCAAGCTGCGTGCCGCGGCCGCGCATTGCCTCGACGATCCGGGCGCCCCCAGTGTGCGCGACCGCGAGAGTTTCATCGGTCGAACCGCCATCGGCCACGATCACTTTTTTGACGATCTTGGAAGTCTGCAGAGCTGCAAGCAGCGGCTCCAGCGTGTCGGCGGCGTTCAGCGTCGGGATGATGACGGAGGTTTGCCCCTCACCCCGACTCTCTCCCCGTTCCCGCGGGGCGAGGGAGAAGAAGCTGGGTTCCCTCGCCCCGCTTGCGGGGAGAGGGGTAGGGCGAGGGGGTTGCGAAGAATGTTCTTGAAAAGTTCTCATTCCTGCGCCAACATCAGCGGCATGGATATGCCGGCCAGGATGAGGCCGCGCAAGGGACGCGGCGCCGCGAGCAACGACAGCGGGCGGTTCGAAGCCGAGAAGCGCATGCCGTTCGACGACGGTTGGGGTAGCGCCGATGAGGAACCGGCGCCGCTGGAGACGACGCTGACCGTGGACGCGACGCGTACGATCATCGCCCGCAACGACTCGCCGGATATCGGGTTCGACCGCTCGATCAACCCGTACCGCGGCTGCGAACACGGCTGCATCTATTGCTACGCACGGCCCAGCCATGCCTTTCTCGGTCTGTCGCCCGGCCTCGATTTCGAAAGCCGGCTCTTCTACAAGCCCGACGCCGACGCGTTGCTCGCCGCCGAGCTGCGGAAGAAAGGCTACAGCTGCCGTCCGATTGCGCTCGGCAGCAATACCGACCCCTATCAGCCGGTCGAACGCCGGTTCCGCATCACCCGCTCGATCCTCGAAGTGCTGCGCGATTTCCGCCATCCGGTCACGATCGTCAGCAAATCGGCGCTGATCCAGCGCGATATCGACATCCTCGCGGAGATGGCGAAGGAGCGGCTGGCGAGCGTCACGATATCGGTAACGACGCTCGACCGCACTCTCGCTCGCCGCATGGAGCCGCGCGCCTCGACGCCGGAGCGCCGCATCGAGACGATCGCGGCGCTCGCCGGCGCCGGGATACCGACGGGAGTGCTGAGCGCGCCGATGATCCCGGCGCTCAATGACAATGAGATGGAGCATATTCTGGAGCGGGCGCGCGCGGCCGGCGCGACATCGGCGGGCTATACGCTGCTACGCCTGCCGCTCGAACTGAAGGCGCTGTTCAAGGAATGGCTTGAAGAGCATTTTCCGGACAAGGCGGCGCATGTGCTGTCGCTGGTGGCCCAATCGCATGGCGGCCGGCTTTACGACTCGAACTGGTCGAAGCGGATGACCGGCACCGGGCCTTACGCCGAAATGCTGCGGCTGCGTTTCGGACGCGCCTGCCGCAAGCTCGGTTTTGGCGAGCGCAGCACGAGCCCGCTCGATACGAGCTTGTTCCGGCCGCCGCAGAACGGCGACCAGCTGCGGCTATTTTAGAAAAGGGATGCTTCGGTATTTGGAGGCGAGTGTACTAGACTCCCGGCCGGGGACAACCGGGAGGGCGAGCGTGGCCAGAGAAAGGCGGCTCGTAGCGCGCGAGGTCGAAGAGATCTTTACGGCGTTTGCCGCAGCGATGCGCGAACTGCCGCCCGATGTCGAGGCGGGGTGGCTGGATGCCGAGGGGAACCTGCGGCTCGCTTCGGACATCGCCCGCAAGCTGCGCACCGCACGACGGGTTCGCCAATTGCTGCGGGAATGGCGACAGCGCAAAGACGAGCCCGACACGGGCTAGCGCCTGTCCGGCCCGGTCACGATGCGCTCGTCGTGCAATCGGCCGATCTCCGCAGAGGATAGTCCCAGCACTTCCGAGAGTACGGCATCGGTGTGTTCGCCGAGCCGCGGCGCCGGTTGCGGCGCCAGGCGCATCTCGGCCGAGAAATCGAGCGGCAGCCCCGGTATCAGATAGCGCCCGACCCCGGGCTGGTCGATCATCGCGAAGAGCGGGTTCGCCTCCGAGCAGCGTCGGTCGTTGCGCACCAATTGCACGAAATCCTGGAACTCGCCCCACAGCACGCCGGTGCCGGCAAAAGCCTGTCGTATCTCGTCAAGGCTGCGGCTCGCGCACCATCGCGCGAGCACAGCGGAGACGATGTCGCGCGCCTCATAGCGCCCGGCCTCGGTATCGAGATCGACATCCAGCAGGGGCCCGACCATCGCCAGCCGCTCGCTGAGACCGGTCGCCTCGCCTATCGCGCGCCATTGCCGACGGGTCAGCGCGATAATCATGATCCGCCGGCCATCTCTGGTGGCAAAGTCGCGCCCGAAACTGCCGTAGAGATCGTTGCCGATCGCCGGACGCGCCGTCCCGTTGATCTGGACGTCGGCAATATAGCCCAGATTGCCGGCGGTCGCGAGCATGACGTCGGACAGTGCGAGCACGACTTCCTGGCCCTTGCCGGTGCGGCTGCGGTGGCGCTCGGCGGCCAAGAGCCCTGCCGCGAGATAGAGCCCGGCCGCGATGTCCCAGGCCGGCAGGACGTGATTGATGGGCTCGCCGCCACGCCCGGTGACCGAGGGAAAGCCGCTGGCGGCGTTGATCGTATAATCGACCGCCGCCGAGCCGTCGCGGTTGCCGACGAGCCGCAGCATGATGAGATCCGCGCGCGTCGCTTGCAGTGTCGCGAAATCGAGATCGCGCATGGGCGGCAGGTTGGTCAGGAAGATGCCCCCGCCGGGCCCGGGCGCCGCGATGATCGCGCGCGCCAGCTCGCGGCCTTCCGGTTTGTCGAGCGCCAGCGCCAGCGACCGCTTCGCCTTGTTGAGGCCCGCCCAATAAAGGCTGGCGCCTTCCTTGGTGACCGGCCAGCGCGCGAAATCGATGCCGCCCCCGATCGGATCGATGCGGATCACCTCGGCCCCCATCTGCGCCATCGTCATGCCGCCAAGCGGCGCCGCGACGAAGGCCGAAATCTCGACGATCCGCAGGTCTTGGAGCAGCCGGTTCATGCCTCATCCTGTCCGGCGTCGGCCGGTGCGGCAAGCCTCTGAAGCGGTTCTCCATCACCCTGGTTAGCCCCCACCCTTCCCTTCCCCGCATGCGGGGAAGGGTTAGGGAGGGGACAGCGGGGTGCTCCGCGAGCGCCTTCATCTCCCGTCGCGTGTGACGCAGACAGCAGGTCGCGGTCCGTCAGCGTGCCATAAAAGAAGAATGCAGCCTCACGCACCGGCGATGAAGGAGCGCAGCGAGCGCGCCTCATATTCGACCTCGTCGAGGCGGTTTTTGACGACGTCGCCAATGCTAATGATGCCGCACAGCCGCCCGTCCTCGACGACCGGAAAATGGCGAAGCCGGCGGTTGGTCATTTCCGCCATCAATTTTTCGACGCTATCGGACGGATCGCAGGTGATCACCCGGTGCGTCATCACTTGGGCGACTTTGCTGGTCAAGAGATCGGCGCCCTGATCGGCAAGGGCATGGACAATGTCGCGCTCGGAGATGATGCCGTTGACGCCTTTGCCGTCCCCGCTGACGACCAGAGCGCCGATGTTGCGCGAGATCAGCTCTTTGACCGCGGCGCCGATCGTCTCATTCGGTCCAATGGTTGCGACGTCCCGCCCTTTGCTGCGCAAAATTGTCTCGACGTTCATCAGAGCCTCGCAATCTGTCGCGCGGCCGCCCATTGGCGGGTGAGCCGCGAGGTCGCTACAGAATAGGACAAAATGCCGCAGCGCGTGAATGAATCTCGCCGTATGAACCTGATCGCGGCGTGATTCCCGCAAGCATCCGGGAGGGGTGAATGGAGTGCGTCGATATCGCCGGGGTTTCTCTCGAGTTGTTGACCGAGGGCGAGGGTCCGCCGCTGCTGTTTCTGCACGGCGGCGACTATTTCGCGCAGCATCGGGATTTCTTCGCAAAATTGGCGGAGCGCTGGCGGCTAATCGTGCCGCGGCATCCCGGCTTTGGCGGGTCTACGCGGCCGGACAGTTTCCGTACCGTTCATGACCTCGCCTATCTCTATCTCGACTTGCTCGACCGGCAGGACCTCCGCGACGTGATGCTCGTCGGCGCCTCGTTCGGCGGCTGGATTGCGCTCGAGATGTGCGTGCGCTGTCTGCAGCGGATCGGACGGCTCGTGCTGATCGACGCGCTCGGCGTCAAGTTTGGCGGGCGCGAGGAGCGCGACATTGCCGATATCTACGCGCTGCCGAACGCGGAGCTCCTGCGGCTCACGTTTTTCGACCCGACACTGGCGGTGCCGGATTATTCCGCCCTCAGCGACGAGGAGGCCGCGTCGATCGCCCGTGACCGGGCGGCGACCGCGCTTTATGGCTGGCGGCCCTATATGCACAACCCCGGTCTTCGCCAATGGCTGCACAGGGTTCACGTGCCCGCTCTCGTGTTGTGGGGAGAGAATGACGGCATCGTAGCAGCCGATTACGGCGAAAAGCTCTGCCGCTCCCTGCCTCGTGCCCGCTTCGAGCTGATCCGCGAAGCCGGGCACTATCCCCAGATCGAACGTGCCGGCGCCGTCGCCGACGCGGTCGAGCGCTTTGCGCGCGCGGAGGTATTGTGATGAAGGTCTGGCATTTCAGCGAGATGGGCTATCACCCGGCTTGGCCGCAGCTCGAGGAGTCCTATCGCGTCATCATCCCGAGCCGGCTCTATGACCCGAAGGTCGGCGCCGACCTCTACCACCGCTATCTCGACGAGTGGGCGCTGTGCGACGAACTCGGCATCAACATCATGACAAACGAGCACCATGCGACGGCGACCTGCGCCGACTCGGTGTGCACGATCCCGATGGCGATCCTGGCGCGCGAGACAAAACAAGTGCGATTGCTCGCGCTCGGCATGCCGATCGGCAACCGCAACGATCCGATCCGCGTGGCCGAGGAATACGCGATGATCGACGTCATTTCGCGCGGCCGCGTGGAGATGGGTTTTGTCAAAGGGGTGCCGTTCGAGATCGCGCCCGCGAACAGCAGCCCGCCCGATCTGATGGAGCGCTTCTGGGAGGCGCACGATCTGATCCTCAAGGCGCTGACGAGCCATGACGGCCCGTTCAATTGGGAGGGCCGACACTTCCACTACCGGCAGGTGAATGTGTGGCCGCGCCCATGGCAACAGCCGCACCCGCCGGTGTGGATGCCGGTCGGCAGCCCCGGCAGCGCCGCGGAGGCGGCCGCGCGCGGCATCACGATCGGCGTCCTCAACACGGGCTGGGTGCGCACCCCGGCGATCTACGAGGCCTACCGCAAGACCGCCGGCGAGACCGGCCGGACAGTCACTCTCGACAAGCTCGCCTATATGGCGCTGATCGGCGTCGGCGAGACGCGCGAGGAGGGGTGGCGCCGGGCCGACCAGATCCTCGGCTACAGCCGCACCTCGGGCATCGTCGCGCCGCAATTCATGAACCCGCCCGGCTACGCGTCAGAGGCGCAGAGCGCGCAGGCCTTGAAGGCAAGCGGGGCCGGGTTCCGCGCCGGCCGCATCCAGTCGCGCGACGGGCGCAACCTCAATCCGCGCACGATGAGCGTCGCCGATGCGATCGATGCCGGCCTCGTCTTCGCCGGCACACCCGACGACGTGTTCGACCAAATGCGCGCGTTTTACGATCATGTCGGCGGGTTCGGACACCTGCTGATGATGGGCCAGGGCGGCCTCTTGGACCATGCGGAGACGGTCGCGAACCTCACGCTCTTCAGCCGGGAGGTCTTGCCCAGGGTCGAGGAAGTTCCCGGGTGAGCCTGCGGCGTGTGATCCCCTTCCCCTCCCCCGCAGGCGGGGCAGGGGAAGGGTGGGGGTGATCGAAACCAAGAAAATGCCGAAATCCAGCACCAAATCTGGTTGTCGAGCGCGACGATGGGAGGAGAACCAGAGATGTGGAAAGGACCCGCTTCGGTTGTTTACTGCGGGTTGGCCGTCCTGCCGCTGCTCGGTTGCGCCGGGAATGTCGCCACCCCACAGCAAGCCGCGGTGGCACCCGCCGAGGCCGCCGGTTCGGCGCCTTATTATGCCGCGCCGCGCGTCTACGCGGCCTGCCCGTCGGCGCCGTCGGCGGTGCTGGTGTTCTTGCCGGGCGATGACGGTCTGGTCCGCTATCCCGCCCTTTGGGAAGCTCAAGGGTTCGGTGTGGTAATGCCGGCAACCGACATTTTCCAGTTGGCGGCCGATGAGCGGACCGCGATGGCGCGCCTCATTGCAACCGTCGAGGCGATGGCGAACGCGCCGGTCTGGCTGGTTGGCCCGAGCCAGCTAATCGAGGCTGCCATTCCGCAGGCCGGCGGCCGGGTCTCAGGCGTCATCGTCACCTCGGAAACCTCACCGAGCTATAGCTGCAGCGAGAGCTTCTCGTATTTCGATCCGGGGACCGGAGCACCGCCAAAGATAGATGTGAAGAGCTCGGGCAATTGCGGGCCCGGTTTCCCCGGCGTCAGCGGGCGTCAACCGCCCGACGTTCCGGCGCCGCGGCCCTACACACCCCGCATCATCGAGGCATCGGCGGCGCCGAAGAACCTGCCGCCGGCCGCGCGTGTAGAGCGGCTTGCGCAACTGATCAAACAGGCGCCGTCGAGCTGACCCGCCGCGGGATCGAAAGCCCGCCAGATCTGGCCGCTAATATGAAGGCGGATAGGCTGGCGGCGGAGGAGGCGGATAGCCGTAGCCATAGCTTGGGCGACCATAACCGTAGGCCGGAGGCGGCGGCGGTGGAGGCGGGGTCGTAGCCGCGCCGCCGAGCGCGCCGGTCGCGCCGCCGATCGCTGCACCCAGAGCAGCGCCATGGCCGCCGCCGACGGCGCCGCCAATGGCGGCGCCCGCTCCGGCGCCAAGCAGGCCGCCGCCGACCGCGCGCTGGCCGGGATCATAGGGATTTGTGCAGGCCGCCAACGCCAAGATCAGTGCCCCGGCCGTCACACCAGGAACGATCGATCGTATTGTCATTTGCCTCTCTACGAGTTGCGCAGCCGGCAACTGCCGGGATCCCGATCCTGTGCCGGCAAGGCAGGATCTATGCTTCTTTCCCATTGTGCAGGGCAAGGTAAAGGAACGGTTACGGCCGCAATCCAACCTCGGTGTGGCCGAGCAGCAGGCTCCGTGCATCTCGCTGCTTAAGCGGCGCGCGGGGCGAATCGGTCCGTCGTCGGTTTGCTCGAGGCATGGGCCCTTCACCGACGAGAGAAACGCGCCGGCCATAAAATAATTCCGATCCCGGGGCCGTGACCGCGGCGGCCTACTCGGGCCGGCGGAACGAACTCGCTGGCGCCCCGTTACGAATAAGGGTTTGGGGGGTCGACCAGCCATCGAGTGCTAAAACGTCGAAAGGATCGAGCATGAAGACAACCCTTGCCCTGTCTGCCGCATTGTTGCTTGCCGGGAGCGCCTATGCTTTACCCGCTCACGCGCAGACCGCGCCGCAGCCGTCCGGAGCGGCGCCTCAGACCCAGTCTTCGGTATACGGGTCTGGGTCCCAGAGCTCCAGCCTTACAAGCCGACTGGCTAGACGCAACCTTGGGCTGCAGGCCAGGGCCAATCCGACACAATGACCCCGGCGCGACCGCAACCTTACGCGGCGACCGGCGCTCCGTCGGCTACGCAGGCGCCGCTGGCGCAGGGATCTTTTCGCACCAGCTGCAACGACATTCGCATGGCAGACGACACGGTGATCGCCTTCTGTCCGAAGGGCGACGGAACGTGGCAGACCTCGGCGATCGGACCGGTCAGCCAGTGCGTCGGCGACATCCAGAACGTCAACGGCCGGCTGACTTGCAACGAAACCGGGATGGGCTCGTCAACGCCGCCGGCCCAGGCGCAACCTGCACCGGCGCAACGCAGGTATTAGGAGCTCTATCTGACCCAATGAAATCGTCCCCATCCTCTGCTTACACAGGGCTGTTCGGGGATTGAAATTCGGTCGTTCTCTCGCTGTAGGGAGCCAACCCAAAGTCGTTCGTGCCCGGGCTTGGCCCGGGCATCCACGCCCATCGCCGGTAAGACGGTGCGACGCGCGGCACGTGGATGGCCGGAACAAGTCCGGCCATGAAGGAGTTTTGCGCTTTTACTGGTGAGTGTGCCGGACAAAAGAGCCCGCATGAATTTCTCCGGACAGCCCTGCGCTTTGCAAGGCAGGGATGCGGGCGGGGCTGAAAACCACAGGCAAGGCCCCGGCATTGTGCCGGGGCTCTTCTTTTCCAGTTCATTCGAGACCGGTGACAACGCCGCTGATCAAGTTGCCATCGTAGAGCGAGGAGAGGTCGACCGCACGGCTGTCCTCCGCCGGCTCCAGCGCCGCCGCCACCTGAGCGAGGCGGTGATCGTGTTCGCGGCAGAGCTCCTCCGCCTCCTCGACTGTGACTGCGGTGAAGTGCAATGCGTCGCCCGGGCGGCGCCGGCCGACGACGGGCAGATCGGCCGAAACGACGGTGGCGATCTTCGGGTAACCACCCGTCGTCTGGTGGTCGGCAAGCAGCAGGATCGGCTGCCCCGAACCCGGCACTTGGATCGCGCCGGTCGGGATCGCGTCCGAAACGATATCCCAGCCTTCGCGGTGGTACAGCGGCGGACCGTCGAGGCGCATCCCCATACGGTCGGCGTTTTGCGAGACGCGAAACTCCGCGCCGAGTAATGCCGCAACCGTCTCTTCGGTAAAAAAATCCAGCTGCGGCCCGAGAATGACGCGAATTGGCTGATCGTGCGCCGGCTCGAGGGGGCGGGGCAGCCGCAGCTCGGCGCGATCGGGGGCGGAAGCGATCGCCAGCGGGACGAGATCGCCCGATTGCAGCGCCCGCCCGTCAAGCCCGCCCAGCGCCGCCCGCACATAAGTCGAAGCGCTGCCGAGCACGAGCGGAACCGCGACACCGCCTTCGATGGCAAGATAGCAGCACGCTACCCGCTGACCCGCAGCAACCTGCAATATTTCGCCGCGCCGTAATGTGACACTTCGCCCGCTCGCAACGATGCGCGGGCTCTCTTTGCCGATCCTGAGGCCGGCGCCGGAGCCGACGAGCGCAACCCGCACGGCATCGGCTGTGGTTTCGAGCGTCGGTCCGCTCAACAGAATTTCGAGTCCCGCCATTCCTGGCGGGTTGCCGACCAGCGCGTTGGCGATCTGCAGGCTCGCGCCATCGAGCGCCCCTGAGACCGGAACCCCGATATCCTGGTAGCCGATCCGCCCGAGGTCCTGCACAGTCGTGTGAAAGCCCGGCGCCAGTACTTTCAAACCGGGCGTCATGCGTCGACCGGCTCGCTGGCGACCTCGTAGGTGCGGTTATCCACGGCTTTGTGGATCGCAGCGTAGCGGGCGCGCCCGATCGGCTCGAAGATGACGGTGTCGCCGGGCGCGAGCAGCGCCGGCCGCGGACGTTCGATGTCGAACAGCCGGATCGGCGTAACCCCGATCAGATGCCAGCCGCCGGGGCTTTCGTAAGGATAGATCGCAGTCAGCGATGTCGCGATCGAGATCGATCCAGCCGGGACGCGCACGCGCGGATCGGTGCGGCGCGGCAGAGCGAGCTCTTGCGGAAGGTCGCCCAGATACGGAAAGCCCGGCAGGAAGCCAAGCATATAGACGTGGTAGCGCTTACCGCTGTGTCTGGCTACGACCGCGTCCGGCGTCAGCCCGGTGAGCCGCGCCACCTCGGCAAGATCGGGGGCGAATTCGGCTTCGTAGCAGACCGGTATTCGCCACTGCACAGCGGCGAGGCGCTCGCTGCGCTTGCTATCGAGCAACCGCTGGACGGCTCGTTCGAGTTCGGCTCTGCTCGTGACGAGCGGATCGAAATAGACCGTTAGCGAGCGGAAGGTCGGCACAGTCTCGACGACGCCGGCGAGTCGCTCCGAGCGGATCGCCGCATTGAGGCGGAGCACCCCATCACTCAGCGCGCGGTCGACGCGGTCACCGAATTCGACGACGAGCGCGCGGTCTCCGGCGGAGAGGAAACGCACGTTCATCGCTTTCCCTGATAGAATTGCCGCCACGGTCGAATGTGACTAGGCGGAGGAGGCGGCATGGCCAAAGTGATCAATCTCAATGGAGACATGGGTGAGGGCTTTGGCGCCTGGAACATTGGCGACGATGCCGGGCTGCTCAAGGTCATTCGCTCCGCGAGCATCGCCTGCGGGTTCCACGCCGGCGACCCGGTGACGATGCAGCGGCTGGTCACCGAGGCTGTCGCAGCGGGGGTCAGCATCGGCGCCCATCCCGGATTCAACGATCTGTGGGGGTTCGGGCGGCGGCGCATCGACATGAACCCTCGCGAGCTCGAATACATGATCGCCTACCAGATCGGTGCATTGCAGGCGATGGCGTGCTACGCCGGCGCGGAAGTGACGCATCTGAAGCCACACGGCGCGCTCAACAACATGGCTGCCGAAGATATCGAGCTGGCGCTGGCGATCGGGCGTGCGATCAGGACGGTCGATCGCGACATCATCTATGTCGCGCTGGCTGGCTCCGAGATGGAGAAGGCGGCGCGCGAACTTGAGCTGCCGCTCGCTCGCGAAGGCTTTTGCGACCGGCTTTATGACGACGACGGCAATCTCACCTCGCGGAAGGTACCCGGCTCCGTCCTTCACGACCCGGAAGTGGTCAAGGACCGCGTCGTCAATATGGTGCTGAACGAAGAGATCATCTCGCGCAACGGCAAGCCGCTCAAGGTCAAGCTCGACACGTTGTGCGTGCACGGCGATGAGCCGAGCGCCGTCGCCGTCGCGCGCGCCGTGCGCAACGGCCTTGAAGCCGCCGGGGTTCGCGTCGTCCCGCTGCCGGAAATGCCGCTCGGCTGACCTTACCTATTTCGCGAGAGAGCCGCCGTCGACCCAGAGCTCGGCGCCGGTGATGTAGGAGGCCTCGTCCGAGGCGAGGAACAGCACCGCGTGCGCGACTTCCTCGACACGGCCGGCGCGTCCCATCGGCACTTGGCGCAACATTTCGGCACGGATGTTCGGATCGGCGGTTCGCCCCGAGGAGCGCATCGGCGGCATTAGCCCGGGATGGACCGAGTTGACGCGGATGTTGTCACGGCCATGCTGCACCGCCGCCGCCTTGGTCAAGGTGCGGACCGCGCCTTTCGAGGCATTGTAGCCGACATGGACATGATGCTGGCCGGTGATGCCGGAAATCGACGAGATGTTGACGATCGACCCGCCGCCTGCCGCTTTCATGATCGGGATGGCGAATTTCATACCCAAAAACACGCCGCGAGCATTCACTGCCATCAAGCGATCCCACGCGGCAGTTTCGAACAGATCCGTGACCGCGCTGCCGGAGAGCCCCGCGTCGTTGACGAGGATGTCGAGCTTGCCGAACTCGGCGAGCGTCGCGTCGACGGCGGCTCTCCACTCCTCTTCGCTCGTCACGTCCAGGTGGCGAAAAATCGCCGCTCCGTTACTTTGCGTGATCTCCGCCACGACCCCTCTGCCGTCCTCGTCAAGGACATCGGCTGCGACAACCTTGGCCCCCTCGCGCGCGAAAATCCGGGCCATCGAGGCGCCCATGCCGGAGGCGGCTCCGGTGATCAGCGCGACCTTGTTTTCGAGCCTCATCGGTTTTCCTCCCTCGACCCGCGTTACACGACCACGATCTGCCGGCGCAACTCGCCGGTGAACAGGCTCTTCGGGATCATCGCGTGCACGCCGCGCACGATATCGACGACCTGCGTTACCCGGAAGCTCACCGCGATACTGCAGAGCGCATAGGCGTCGTGCGGCGTCAGCCGCGCTCGGCGCGACAGAAACTCGATCGCATTGCGCGCCGCCAGTGTCATCGCGGGGTTGAGATCTTTGTCGAGGCCGACGGTGATCCAGTGCGTCTCCGTCTCCGCTATCGGCCACTGGAATTTCTTCTGCTTGTGCAGAACGACCTCGATCAGCACCTCCTGCATCGCGGTCTCGAGCGCGGTGAGGCTGATCTCGCCGTCGCCCTGCACGGCGTGCGAGTCGCCGGTGTAGATCAAAGCGCCGGGATGCCACACCGGGAGATACAGGATCGAGCCTTCGGTCAGCTCGCGCAGGTCGAGATTGCCGCCATGCGGGCCCGGCGGCACCGAGCTCGTGACGCCGGAGCTCAGCGGCGGAAAAAAATCATCGGGCGGCGCGACGCCCAACGTTCCTTGAAACGGGCTCAAGGGAATATCGATGTCGGGCGCGAATTTCCCGCGCATCGCGTTGAGGTCGAGATCGACATATTTGACCTGTCCCTGCTGAAAGTCTTGCGGCAACAGGCCGGTGCCCAACGGAGCGGGGTTGTTGAACACCGCGCCCCAGCTAACGGGCTTGAGACGCCTGTAGCGGATCTCGAGCACGTCGCCCGGCTCGGCGTCTTTGACGGCGATAGGGCCGATGATCGAATGCGGCCCGCGCCCGGGATTGCTCGTGCGGAGTTCCGCGAGACGCGCGATCGGCACCCCGGGCTGCAATTCGTCCAGAAAATGCGACCAGGTGTTCGGGAAACTGACCTGATCTCCGGATTCGACCGTCACGATCGGCGGCAAATTCGCATCGAAGACACCCAGCCGCACTGTCTCTTTCGTCGATGGGACGGTATGAATGCGGCCGCCGCCCCCAGCCCCGCCCGGAGCGGAAGCCCTACTGCCGGGCTCAGTCGCGCGAGCGAGCCTCCCGAACGATGGCCCGACGGCCGCCAGCGCGCTCATAAAGCTGCTGGCCTGCAACAACTTGCGCCGCGCCCGCCCGCGCGCCGTCAGGAAGCCATCCACTTGTCCTTGATCCACCTCGTCCATGTGCCACAGGCGGTCCGCCGCCCGCCTCTCGAACGCAGCGTCTTTGATGTCCTCGCGGACGACCCCGATGCCCTGCTCGTCGCCGCAACCGAAAAGCCCGCCGCAGGCATGGCCCTGCGCCGGCCCTTCGCTGTCACTCTGATGATCATGCTCGTGCGTCACGGCAACTCCCCGCTGCCCGATTGTGCTCACCAAAGACCCGTCCTTGGCCCTCACTTTATCGTTCATGGCCGGCCTCGCGCCGGCCATCCACGAGAATTCTGCTGACGGCTCTTGTAAGGCGTGGATGGCCGGGCCAAGCCCGGCCACAAACGAGACCTCGAATATGTGAAAATGGCGTCCGTTCGAGAGCTCCGCGCGTGCTCAATCGACACCAACCGCGGCGCCGAGGGTCTCGCCGATAGGGCGGTTCAGCACGAGATCGGCGATGTCGTCGAGGCCGGTCCGCTCGCGGTTGATGATGACGAGGGTTGCGCCGTTGTGCTTGGCGATTTCGGGGAAGCCGGCAGCCGGATAGACGACGAGGGACGAGCCGGCGACGATGAACAAATCGGCTGCCAGCGTTTCGATTTCGGCGCGCCGCATCTCTTCCTGCGGCATCGCTTGGCCAAACGAGATCGTCGCGGTTTTCACGAAACCGCCGCACTCGTCGCAGGCGGGCGCCCTCTCGTCGCGCTCGAACGCGGCGCGCAGCGGCTCGAGCTCGTACCGGGTCTTGCAATCGAGACAGTGGGCGTAGGTGGTGTTGCCGTGCAATTCGATGACGCGGTCGTCAGCGATGCCGGAGGCCTGGTGCAGGCCGTCGATGTTCTGCGTGATCACCGCGGCCACTTTGCCGCCGCGGACCAGTTCGGCGACGGCGCGGTGGCCGCGGTTGGGCCTTGCCTGACGAAATGTTCCCTCCATCGCGAAGCGCCGCCGCCAGGTCTCTCGCCGGGCTTCCTCGGAGGCCAGAAAATCGGAGAAATCGATTGGCGCCATCCGTGTCCAGATGCCACCGGGGCTGCGAAAATCGGGGATCCCCGACTCGGTGCTGATGCCGGCGCCGGTGAAGACGACGGCGCGGCGCGAGCGATCTATCGCTCGGGCAAGATCAGCGATTTGGTCATCGAATGGCATAGGGCAAGTTTCGCAAATGTGCCGGGACGCGCCAAGCCCGCCGTGCAATGCTGATGGTGTGAGCGCGCGCGCCGCCTATCTCGCTGCGGAGGGCTTTGCCGAAGAACTCCAACATGAACTCCGAGCGGTCGAACTCCGGCATGGGAGGCTGTTGATCGCTACCGGGCCGCCGCGCGCCGCCGCGTGGGCGGCCAATCTGTGGCGCAACCCGCAAGAGATCCCCATCACCTCGATTTCGGATGCGGCGGCGAAACTGCGCGGGATCCAGCGGAACTGGGCGGTTTATGCGCCGCGTCGTTATCGCCGCGCGACGCTCATCCAGGAGCAATTGCCCAAGGTCTCGGCGGGGCCCCTTGTCTTCGGCACCCGGCCGCCTTCGGCCCCTCGGTTCGTGGACCTTGCTCGACGCCGGCACAATGCTCGCCGCGCCGCACTGCACGAGCCCGTTCGCGAATGGCGAAGTCCGCTTTGTCGAGGACCGCACGGGGCCGCCGAGCCGCACCTATTTGAAGTTGTGGGAAGCGCTGACGCTGATCGCCCGCCTGCCCGGCGTCGAGCACCGGCGCGAGAGCGCCTTTGCGGTCGACCCGCGCGTGCTCGGAGCGGTCGATTGGCTGTTTTCCGACATAGTGTGCTACCCGCCGCGGCTATTGGCGCTCATCGAGCGCTGGCTCGCCGCCGGAACTTGCCGCCGTTTCGCGTGCACGCTCAAGTTCCAGGGTGCGACCGACCACGCGACCGCCCACCCCTCTGCCGCCATTTCGGGCTCGCGGCTCCGCCACCTGTTCCACAACAAGCACGAGTTGACGTGGATCAAAATCGAGTAGCGTGCGCGAAATCGCGAGATTGCTTCGCTTCGCTCGCAATGACGGACCCGTGCTTGTCATTGCGAGGAGCGCAGCGACGAAGCAATCTGGGTGCACTAAGCGGAGGAAGTATCATGGATCTGGGGTTGCGCGGACGCAAGGCGCTGGTGACGGGCGCCTCCAAGGGGATCGGCAGAGCCTGCGCCGAGGTGTTGGCCGCGGCGGGGTGCGACGTCGTGCTGGTCGCGCGCACCGAGGCCGATCTCGAGGCGGCGCGGGCGGCGATCGTCGCCAAGCACAACGTCGCGGTGCGGTTCTACCCGCTCGATCTTTCCGATAGCCGCAATGTCGACAAGCTTGCCGCCGAGTGTGCCGACACCGAGATCCTCATCAACAATGCCGGCGCGATCCCGGGCGGCAATCTCGACGCGATCGACGAGGCGCGGTGGCGGGAGGCCTGGGATCTGAAGGTCTTCGGCTACATCAATATGACGCGGCGGTTTTACGCGCTGATGCGCAAGCGCAGGAAGGGGGTCATCGTCAATGTTATCGGCGCCGCCGGCGAGAACTCCGATTTCGATTACGTCGCCGGCTCTTCCGGAAACGCGTCGCTGATGGCGTTCACGCGCGCTATGGGCGGCGCCGCGCCGCGCGACGGGCTGCGCGTCGTCGGCATCAACCCCGGCCCGGTGTTGACCGACCGGCTCATGACCTTGATGCGCACCCGCGCGCAGACCCAGTTGGGCGATGCCGAACGTTGGACCGAGTACATGAAGCCGCTCGCCTTCGGCCGCGCCGCAAAGCCCGAGGAGATCGGGTGGATGGCGGCCTTTCTCGCGTCGGATCTCTCCGCCTATACGACCGGTACGATCATCACGATAGACGGCGGCGGCTCGAGCCGCCGCTCGGCGCTGTAAACCCTCAGGGGCGGAAGACGGCAAAGACTTTGTTGGCGTTGGTCAGCCAGGATTGGACGACAAAGGCCTCCTGCGGCTTGCGCCCGCCAAGCTCGGCCATTGCGCCGACCAGCAAGACCCAGTTGAGCAGCTCCTGGTGGCCATGCGTCTCGATGCCGGCGAGCGTCGTGTTGCGCCACAGCTCGTAATCGCCGGCGACCATCGCATCGAAATAGCGCTGGTCGGCCTCGACATCGGGATGGAAATAGCTGCTCTCGGCGGCGAGGAACGAGTGCGACCAGCTGGCCGATGCGACGAGCGCGACCCGCACCGGGGTAGCCTTCACGATCCGTGCGAGGGCGCGGCCGAGATCGAAGCAGCGCCACGCCGAGGGGCTCGGCGGGTCGAGCTCGTCTTCGCTCGGCACCTTTGCCAGATCATTGACGCCGCCGCCCTTGAGCGGGATCAGTTGCCGGCCGTAACAGTTCGTCAGAAACGGCACAACCGGGTAATCGAAACCGCGCCGGTCCCAATCGAGGAACAAGAGCGTATTGAGGATCGCGTGCGGCATCCCGTCGTGCCGGGCCTCGTACGCATAGGCGACTTCGAAGCCCGCCTCGATCAAACGCGCGGCGAGCTGCTTGGCAGCGCGCCGATCGGCCTTGTAGTGAAACTCGGCATCCGCCGGCTCGGCCCAGGCGTTTTGGAAGCCGTGCTGTCGGTGCGCCCAAGGCCGGGCGGAAAATGACGGGAAGCAGTTGATCTGAAAAGCCGGCACGCCGTCTTCACGGAAATTTTCGTACTGGTCGTCGCCGAAGATGACGACGAGATCCGGCCGGAATTGGTCCAGCTCCTTGCGGGCCCATCGCATCGCGTCTTCGAGCGCGGCGCGGTGCCGCTCGACATGCGTCCTTCCTTCGTCGCCGCCCCATTCCCGGCGCATGCGCTCCGGCCAGCGAGCCGGATCGCGATAGCGCTCCGGCAAGAGCGGGTCGCTCATCATGCGTCTGAGGCGCGCGGCGGTATCGCCCTCCCGCGCCAACAGCGGCGGCGAGTGCGTCACACCCAATCCGAGAATTTCACCCATTTGAACCTCCCTCACGCATTGAGCCAGCGGCGGGCAAAACCGAGCAGCCCCTGTGGCATGAAGATAACCATCGCGACAAAGATGATCCCGACCGGTATAAGGTAGTATTCTGTGAAAAACCGGGACAAGCCTTCGCGCAACAGCAAAAAGAAAGCCGCGCCGACAATCGGTCCGACCAGTGTGCCGATGCCGCCGATGACATTGTAGATGATCGTCTCGCCCGACACGACAAAGAACACGAAATCGGGGGCGGCAAAGCGGTTTTGCAGCGCGTAGAGGACGCCCGCGAGGCCCGCGAAAAGCCCGGAAAGCATGACCGCGACTATCTTGTATCGCTCGACCGGATAGCCGATCGCTCTGGTGCGCGCTTCGTTTTCGCGGATCGACTGCAATACCATGCCGAACGGCGACTGCGTGATGCGCCGCAGCACGAGATACGACAAAGTCACTGCGGCAAGGACAAACCAGTGCAGTGTCGTGGACGTAAAGGTGATGGAAAAGAGGCCGGGGATCGCCAGTCGCGGCCGGCTGAAAGTGAGGCCGTTTTCGCCGCCGGTGACCTCGGTCCAGGTAAAGATGACGACGTAGAAGATCTGCGAAAAAATCAATGTCGTGATCGCGAAATAGATGTCGCGCAATCGGGTTGAGAAATACGCTACAAACGCGGCGACCGCAGCCGCGGCGATGAGCCCCATGGCGATTGCCAGCCACAGATTTGGCGGCCGGACGGCGAGCAGCGCGGCGGCCGCGCCGTACATGCCGAGCCCGAAAAACGCTGAATGGCCGAACGATACCATGCCTGTGTAGCCGACCAAGAGGTCCGACGACATCGCGAGCAGGCCCCAGATCAGGATTTCGGTGACCAGCCGGCGCCAGAACTCCGGCAGTACCAGCGGCGCAATGATCAACAGTGCAATAATGACGCCAAAGCCCGTCCAATAGACTGTAGCATGGCGCAGCCTCATTTGGTCGCCGTGGCCAGGAGGCCGGTGGGCCGGAACAGCAGGGTCAGGATCAACACGACGAAGGAGACGATGATCGCCTGGGCCGGGCTAACCCAAAGCGAGGCATACGCCTCCAACAGACTGATGAAGATCGCGGCGGCGATCGATCCGGCGAGATTGCCCATGCCGCCCACGACGACGACAATGAAGGCTTTGAGGATCCAGTCGAGGCCCATCGTCGGGTTGACGCCGACCAGCGGGCCGAACAGCACGCCGCTGGCCGCCGCCATTGCGGCGCCGATCGCGAATACGACAGTCAGTACACACGGCACTGGAATACCCATCGCCTGCGCCATGACGCGATCCTGTGTCGTGGCGCGGATCCACACTCCGAAAGTGCTGAGTTTCAGGAACAGCCACAATGCACCGATGATCGCCGCCGAGAGCAGTGCAATCGCCAGCCGGTACCATGGGTAGTCCAGATAGAACAGCGTGAAATGGCCCGTGAACGGCTCGGCAATCTTCCGCGCCACTGGGCCGAATTGCCACAGCGCATAGTTCTGCAGAACCAATGAGACCCCAAACGTGGCAAGAATTGTGGTCAACGGGTCGCGGCCGAGCAATGGCCGTAACGTCGTCAAATAGATGGCGGCGCCGAGCAGGGCGATCAGCAGGCTGGCGGCCACGAGCGCAATCCAGAAATTGCCGGTCGCCGCCAACACGACCACGCCAACATAGGCGCCCAGCATGAACAATTCGCCATGCGCAAAATTGACGACGTCCATAATGCCGAAAATGAGGGTCAGGCCGGAGGCCACCAGCGCCAGAATCATACCGGTGACAATGCCGTTGATCGTCTGGATCAGCAGCTGATCGAGCGGGATTGCCATGCTGCGTTTCTCTCCAGGGCCCTTCCGTCGTTCCCGCGAAAGCGGGAACCCAAGGCAGCCGGATTTGCGCTTGCTCCTGGGCCCCCGCTTGCGCGGGGGCGACGAGATGAACATGCGTTCATCACACCCCCATGTATTGGTGGATGATCCGGTCGTCCGCGCGCAATTCGGCAGCCGGGGCGTGGTGGCGCACTACCCCTTTTTCCAGGATGTAGACGCGCCGGGCGGTCTCTAAGGTCAACGGAACGTTCTGTTCGACGAGCAATACCGCGACGTGCTGCCGTTCGAGCACGCCGATGATATCTCTGATCTGAGCAACCATGCGGGGCATCAGGCCCTCGGTGGGCTCATCCAGCAGGATGATCTTGGGTTCGAGCATCATCGAGCGGGCGATCGCCAGCATTTGCTGCTCGCCGCCGGAGAGCGTGCCCCCCGGCTGATTGCGCCGTTCGGCCAATACCGGGAAATACTGATAGACCTTGTCGAGGAGCGCTTTCTTCCGCGCCGTCGTCACGCCGTGGCGGTCGAGGCCGGTGCGCAGGTTCTCGGTGACGGTCAGCAAACGAAAAATCCGCCGGTCCTCAGGGACATAGCCGATCCCGAGCCTCGCCAGACGATGCGCCGGCAATTGCGTAATGCGCCGGCTCTCGAACGAGACTTCGCCCCGGCTCGGATGTACGAGGCCGGCGATGGCTTTCAGCGTCGTGCTCTTGCCGACGCCGTTGCGGCCCAACAGGCCGACGACCTCGGCTTTCCCGACTTCGATCGAGACGCCATGCAGGATGTGGCTCTTGCCATAATAAGTATGAATGCCGTCGACGCGCAGCAGAGGCTCGGGAGGCGTCTCGCTCATGTCTTGAGGTAGACCTCCAGCACCCTGGGGTTCCGTTGAATTTCTGCCGGCGTCCCGTCCGCCAATATTTCGCCGTAATGCAGCACGGTGATCCGCTCGGCCAACTCCATCACGACCTGCATGTCGTGCTCGACGATGAGGATCGTCAGCGCCTCGCCGATGCGGCGCAACAGCTCCATCGTCTCGCGGGTTTCGGCCGCGCTCATGCCGGCGGTCGGCTCGTCGAGGCACAACAGCTGCGGTTCGGTCGCAAGCGCAATGCCGATCTCGAGGTTGCGCTGCTCGCCATGCGAGAGATTGGCGGCCAGCTCGTCGCGTTTCGCGCCGAGTCCGATCGCGTCCAATATCTCTTCGGCCTTCTCGATAATGTCGCGGTAGGCGCGATAATGGGTCAGCAGACTCCAGCCGTGCCGGCGCGACTGTGCGGCGATGCGGACATTCTCGAGCGCAGTGGCGTTGGGGAGAATGTTGGTGATCTGGTAGGATCGGGCGATGCCCTTGCGGGAGATGCGGTCCGGGGTCAGTCCGGTAATGTCCTCGCCATTGCAAAAAATATGACCAGAAGAGGGGCGCTGGATGCCGGTCAGACAATTGAAAAACGTGCTCTTGCCCGCCCCGTTGGGCCCGATGATCGCGCGGATTTCGCCGCGCTGGACCGCGAAATTCACGCGATTGAGCGCCAAAAGACCGCCAAAGCGAACGGTCAGATCCTCTGTGCGCAATAGTGGCGTCGCCGGCTCTGGAGGCGCCGTAGAATGGAACTCCGGTGGTTTGAAACTTGTCATTGCGAGGAGCGCTTCACGCGACGAAGCAATCTCGACCCGAGAGCACTCGCAACGGCGGCGTACCGTAAGCTGCGGTGATTGCTCTCACGCGGCGGGGAAATGGCAGGCCGGCGGCACCAGCGTCTGGTCCCACGCGACGACCTGCTGAACATGATAGGTGCCGTCCTTGATGGTGAAGATCAGCTCGCGCACGAACGCCTGATGATCGTCCTTGCGCAATACCTTGTCGCCGGTCGGAAAGTCGGGCCCCGCCTTCATCTGCAGGCCCTCCAGCGCGGCGATCAGCTTGGGCGTGTCCGCCGGGCTCTGGAAGCCCGACTTCTCGACGCCGAGCTTTAGCGCGTTGACCGCCTCGAAGTTCGATTGCACATAACGGTCGGGCAGCGGACCGGACGGGTCCATCTGCGTCAGCCGGGCCTTCGCCTCGTCAAAAAAGCCGTGCAGTTCGGGCGTGTCGAGCGGCGGGTCGAATACCGGCAAATAGCGGTCGATGCCGACAAACCCCTCCACCTTGTTGCCCATTGCCGGCAGCAGGGTTGAGGTGGCAACGGCTCCGTCGCCGGCCAGACGGTATTTCTTCGTCAGACCCAAATCATAGCCCTGGTTGACGACGTTGATCGCGTCGCTGCCAAAGAAGATCAGAAAGAGCCCGTCGAACTCACCGCCGATCTTCGAGAGGAACGAGGTCGTATCGGCGGTGCCGAGCGGGATGCCGGTGCTGCCGACGACCTCGCCACCGTTGGTCTTGATCTCCGAGGCGTAGGCGTCGCGGGTCGACTGGCCCCAGGAATAGTCGGCATAGACAATGTGCCATTTCTTGCCGATCTCGTGCACGAGATAAGGCGCGAACGCCTTCGCTTGTGCCGGCGCAAAGTCGAACGTGCGGAACGTGTACCGGCTACATTTGCTGGTGGTCAGCGTCGTGTCGAGACAGACGCCGATCATGTTGACGATTTTGTGCTCTTCCCAGACCGGCGAACAGGCGAGGCAGATGTTCGACAAGAACCCGCCGACATGGAAGTCGATCCCGTCTTCCGTCGTCAGCTTTTCGGCGGCGCGCCGGCCGATGTCGGGTTTCGATTGATCGTCGGCGACGACGAGCTCGACCGGCCGGCCGTTGATGCCTCCCGCCTTGTTGATGCGGTCGACCGCCATTTGCACGCCGACCAACGATGTCTTGCCGCCATAGGCGGCGACCCCGGTCAGCGGTTGCTCGGTGCCGAGCTTAAAGGGTTTGCTGTCGCCGAAGGCGCTTCGCCGCGCCCACGGCAATATAGCCGCGCCTAATCCGACGGCGCTGCCCGCTGCGCTCCATCGCAGCATGCGCCGGCGGGTGAATGTGCCGCCGCAATCAGCTGTGTTGCCGTGATTATCCCCACTCTTGCCGTAAGGCATGGCGCATCCCTTCCCTGTCCATTGCCGCGATCGGTGGCGGTTCCTGTATCGAGCCACCTCGGCGATAGCTACCGCAAGTTGCAGGAAATTTGCAACAATCGGGCCACTCGATCCGCCACCGCCGGCTTCAACCGCTCTTCAGCCGCCGGGCCGCCTCGACCGCAGCATAAGTCAACACGCCGTCAGCGCCGGCGCGTTTAAAGCCGATCAGCGCCTCCATCATCGCGCGCTCGCCGTCGAGCCAGCCGTTTTGCGCGGCGGCGTGCAGCATCGCGTATTCACCGCTCACCTGATAGGCATAGGTCGGCACCCGGAAGGCTTCCTTTACGCGGCGCACGACGTCGAGATACGGCATGCCGGGTTTGACCATGACCATGTCGGCGCCTTCCTGCAGGTCGAGCGCCACCTCGCGCAGCGCCTCGTCGCCGTTTGCCGGGTCCATCTGATAGGTGCGCTTGTCGGCGCTGCCGAGCGCCGTCTTCGAACCGATCGCGTCGCGGAACGGGCCATAGAAGGCCGAGGCGTATTTCGCCGCATAGGACATGATGCGGACATGCTGGAAGCCGGCTTCGTCGAGCGCACGGCGCACGGCGCCGATCCGCCCGTCCATCATGTCGGAGGGCGCGATGATGTCGCAGCCGGCGCGGGCCTGGACGACGGCCTGCCGCTGCAGGATTTCCACCGTTTCGTCGTTCTCGACATAGCCTTTGCGGATCACCCCGTCATGGCCGTGCGACGTAAACGGGTCGAGCGCGACGTCGCACAGCACGCCGAGCTTGGGCACGTCTTTTTTCACGGCGGCGACCCCACGGCAGACGAGGTTGCCGGGGTCGACGGCGTTGCTGCCTTCCGGGTCTTTCAGCGCATCCGGTATCGCAGGGAAAATGGCGATGACTGGAATTCCCAATCCAGCGGCTTCGCCCGCGGCGTCGACGAGCGCCGCGATCGGCAATCGGAAGACGTTCGGCATCGACGGGACCGGCGCTCTATGGCCTTCGTCATGCACGAAGACAGGCCAAATCAGGTCGCCCGCACTCAACACGCTCTCGGCGACCAGTTGGCGGGACCAGGCGTCGCGGCGGTTGCGCCGCAAACGCGTCTGCGGATAAGGGGCAAGCGGCGGAAGAAACGAAGTCACGGCAGCCACCAACGGAAACGCGGAGATCCGAGGGAGAATAGGCGCGCCGCTGCCGAGTCGCAAACCCCACGCCAGTCACTCCAGCGTGTAATCGTAGCGGATAAAGCCGTTGAAGCGGGCGATGCGGTCGTAAAGCGAGCGCGCGACGATGTTGTCCTCCTTCGTCGTCCAGTAAAGCCGATAGCAGCCGCGCCGGCGCGCCGCTGCGGCGACCGCTTCGATCAAGCGGCGGCCGCAGCCGCTGCGGCGAGCGGTGCCATCGACGAACAGGTCCTGCAGATAGCAGACCTCCTTCGTCGTCCAGGCGTGGGTGTGAAACAGGTAATGCACGATCCCGACGAGCGGTCCGGTCGCGCCGCCGCGCCGCGCGCCCAAGCCCCAGATCGGGCCCTTACCCGCGATCAGCCGCCGCCAGTTGTGCTCGTAAATTTCAGCGGGCAGTTGCGTTTCGTAAAAATCGAGGTAGCCGCGCCAGAGCTCGGCCCAGCGCTCCCGGTCTTGTGGGTTGAGCGGCGTGACAACGATATCCACTGCGGCGGGTCCTTCCGCTTTTCCGGCGAGTGGCAATCAATTAGACTGTATTGCAACGCCCCGGAGGGGTTCGAGATGTTGATCTTCCGACAATTATTCGATCCGCCGTCCTCCACCTATACCTATCTTCTAGCCGACAGCCGAAGCGGCACAGCGGTAATCATCGATCCGGTCTTCGAGCAGGTCCGCCGCGACGCCGCACTCATTGAAGAGCTCGGTCTGCGGCTCGTCTATGCGCTGGAGACCCATATTCATGCCGATCACGTGACCGGCGCTTGGCTCCTGAAACAGCGGACGGGATGCCGGATCGCGTTGTCGGCCGACAGCGGCGCCGAGGGAGCCGACCGCTATCTCGTGCAGGACGATGTCGTCGCGTTCGGTGACCGCAATCTCCAGGTCCGCCAGACACCCGGTCATACCGCCGGATGTCTCACCTACGTCCTCGACGATCGGAGCATGGCGTTCACCGGCGACTGCCTGTTCGTTAGAGGCACTGGGCGGACTGACTTCCAAGGTGGCGATCCGCGGGTCATGTACCGTTCCGTCCACGGGCAGATATTTACGCTGCCGGATGCCTGTCTGCTCTATCCCGCGCACGATTATCGCGGCCTGACCGTGACCAGCGTGCGCGAAGAGCGGCGGTTCAATCCCCGCTTGGGCGCCGAAATCGGCGAGGGGGACTTTGCCGGCTATATGAACAATCTGGGCTTGGCGCATCCGAAGAAGATGGATCTCGCTGTCCCTGCCAATATCAAATGCGGGCGGCCCGAAGCCGATCTTGACGTGACGGCGGAGCCGAACTGGGCGTCGCTTCGCTATTCCTTTGCCGGCATTTGGGAAATCGATCCGCATGTGCTCGAAGAACATGCCCCGGCGGTGCAGATCCTCGATGTGCGCGAGCCGCCGGAGTTCACGGGGCCGCTTGGGCACATCCGCGACGCGATCCTCATTCCGCTTGGCGAACTAGCCGAGCGCGCCGGCGAACTCGCGCGCGACCGCCCGATCGTCACGGTCTGTCGCGCCGGCAGCCGTTCTGCGCAAGCCACCGTCATCCTGAAGCAAGCCGGGTTCAGCGAGATCGCCAACCTCGCAGGCGGCATGCTGCGCTGGCGCGCCGAAGGCCACCCCATCGAGGGCGGCAGCGCATAGAGCGCATACCAGACCAGACGCGACAAATTGCCCCGCGAAGGCCAGAACGCGTGGTAGAGTTTCGCCCCCACCCTAACCCTCCCCCGCTTGCGGGGGAGGGTTAGGGTGGGGGATCTCAACCAAGAAAGGGGCAGCAATGGCGTATGATCTGCTGATCAAGAACGGCCGGATCGTCGACGGCTCCGGTATGCCGGCGTTCCGCGGGGATGTCGGCATCAAGGGCGGGAAGATCGCCGAGATCGGCAAGTTGAGCGGCCCCGCCAAACGCACGATCGACGCCGAGGGCCGCGTCGTTGCGCCGGGTTTTATCGACAACCACTGCCACTACGACGCGCAGGTCACCTGGGACCCGCTGTGCTCGTTCTCACCCGATCATGGCGCCACGACGGTCGTTTTCGGCAACTGCTCGCTGGCCTTGGCGCCGGTGCGCCGCGGCACGGAAAAGCGGGTGGCCGAGTTCCTCTCCTACGTCGAAGCGATCCCGATGGAGGTGCTGAACACCGTCGAGGTCGATTGGGAGACGATCCCGCAATACATGGACCGGCTTGACCAACATCTCGGCGTCAATGTCGGCACGCTGATCGGCCATTCGACCGTGCGTTACTACGTGATGGGCGACGACAGCCAAAAGCGCACCGCGACCGACGACGAGATCAGAAAAATGCGGGAGGTCGTGCGCGGCGGCATGACGGATGGGGCGCTCGGCCTATCGGTGTCCCGCAACAGAGGGCATTACGACCCGCAGGGCGTCCATATCCCGGCTCTATGGGCGGATGAGAAGGAGATCTTCGCGCTCGGCGACGTGCTGCGCGAGATGGGCACCGGCATTATCCAAAGCGGCGGCGGCCGCGCGGCCGAATTGCAGGACGGGCTGATGGCTCGCCTGTCAGAAGCGACCGGGCGCACGGTCATATACAACAATCTCGGTCAGACGGTCCGCGAGCCCGATGCGTGGAAGAAGCACATGGCGCGGGTCGAGGAGACCGCGAAGGCCGGCATCCGCGCCTACCCGCTGTGCACCCCTAACCGCACGACGCAGAGCTTTACGATGCGCAACTGCCAGGTGTTCCGCGGCTCGCCGACCTGGCATCCGGTCCTGCTCTCTGCCGACGAGGAGAAATTGCGCGCCTACGCCGACCCGGCAGTCCGGCAAAAGCTGCACGACGAGGTCATCGAGCACAAGGTCGAGGTCCCGGCCGCCGGCTATTCGCGCCGCTGGTACGACTACATGTGGGTCGAGAACCCGGTCTTGGAAAAGAACCAGGGGCTAAAGGGCAAGACGATCGGCCAGATCGCCAAGGAGCAGGGCAAAGGGATCATCGACGCCTTCCTCGATCTCGTCGTGGAAGAGAATTTGGACACCGGCTTCATGCAATCTGAAAACAACGTCGACGACGAGGCGATGTCCAAAATCCTGACGTACCCGAACGCGATCGTCGGGCTGTCGGATGGCGGGGCGCATGTGCAGTTCCACGGCGGCTATGGCTACAGCACGCGGCTGCTCTCCGAATGGGTGCGCGAAAAGAAGGTGATGACGCTCGAACACGCGGTGCGGCGGCTGACCTTTGATTCTGCTTCGGCGCTCGGCATCTACGACCGCGGCCTGTTGCGGCCGGGGATGGCGGCGGACATCGTGATCTTCGATCCCGATACAGTGCGGCCGCTTCCCGAAACGATCGTGCATGATTTCCCGGCCGGCGGCTGGCGCATGAAGGAGCCGGCGGCGGGCATCACCGCGACGATCGTCAATGGCGAGGTGCTGATGGAAGACGGCAAGCACACCGGGGCTTTACCCGGCCGGGTGCTCCGCAACACCTACTACCACGCGCACCACGCCTGATCCCCGCCGCTCGCAACGAGAACCGCCCGCCGCAAGGCCGTTGCGGGCGGTTTTCTCTCGACGCGAGCCGATTAGGCCACAGATTTCGGCTGGTCTGAATGCGCCCTCCGGCCTTCATCCCTACGCAAACGGCTGGACGAAAGCCGCTATCCGCCCTGATATAAGCGGGGTTCAGTCCCAAACTGTCAGAATGCAAAATGGATCGTGCTTACTATCAGCAACCACGAGCCGAGATGTTGTCACTAATACCTCTGCATCGTAAGAAGATTCTGGAAATTGGTTGTGCAGAAGGAACATTCGCCAAATCGATTGACGGAGCTGAAGAAATTTGGGGCGTCGAGCCCGATGCTCAAGCCGCCGTCATTGCATCTCGGCGTCTGTCGAACGTGTTAAACGGCACGTTTGAGTCGACCAAACAGCATCTCCCATTTCAGTATTTTGACGTAGTGGTCTGTAATGATGTGATTGAACACATGCCAGACCATGACGAATTTCTATCGCAAGTTCGTGAGTATATAGTACCTAATGGTTGCTTGATTGGTTCACTTCCCAATATCCGTTACTACTGGAGTTTATTTGACCTTGTTTTAGCAAAGGATTGGAAATATGAAGATACTGGGATTCTTGATCGCACGCACCTCAGGTTTTTTACCGAAAAAAGCCTGCGGCGCAGCCTAAGTTATAATGGATTTGTAATTGAGGAGCTTCGCGGAATTAAGAAGCAAGTGACACGGGCATGGTCGAAAAAGAGCGTTGTGTATTCCGTAACCGCGTTGTCTGCGATTGCTCTCACGTTGGGCTATTTCAAGGATATCAGATTTCTTCAATTCGCCTTTAGGGCATCTCTCAATCCGACACGGAAAGTAATCGCGTGAATTCTTCCAATAAGAGGGGTTTTTCAGAAAGCTCGGCGCCGCACGCAGTTTGTGGGTTTCATGCGCGACGAACGAGCAGCGTGCTCAACTGCCATGCTCGGCGGACGATTGGAATTCCGCTTGGCAAGCACGCCAGGACGGCAAGGAATGTCCCATAAGCGAAGAGCAGCGATACACCTAACAACGTCACGTCGGACACGCGTAAATACGCCTTGATAATTTCCAACGCTCCAACGGTTACTAGACCTGCGAAGACGAAGGGCCGCAACGCGCGAATCAGATCGGTCATACTAACGACGGCGCTTTTTTTGGTTGCTCCCCAACACACGAGGGGCGTGGATACGAATAAAAAAGACAGTGCCGCGCCTGCAGCGACACCAGTGGGTCCCCACGGCAGTCCGGCAATAAAGGACAGGACAGATACGATCGAAACAATCGTGACATAGTATATTTGTTGTTCCGTCCGATTTTGCGTCACGAAAAGCCAAAAAGTGCTCGAATAGACAGGGCTCGCCAAGCTGCCAAAAGACAGCCAAGCAAAAATTGGTGCAACCTCAAGCCACCGTCTGCCAAGGAAAATGAAGACTATCGGTTTTGCCATCAGTGTTGCAATAAGGATGCCCGGCATACCGATCAGAAGCATCATATGAACCATATCGAGATACGCACGCTTGTAGCGGATGTCGGCAGGACCCAGCCGTGATAGAAGCGGCACGGCAATGCGGGTAACGGGCGCTATAAGCTGCCCAATCGGCTGGACTACAAGCTTATAACCGCGATCATAGAAGCCAAGCGCGTCTGCGCCTTTCGTGACCCCGATCAGGATATTGTCAAAGGATGTCGTGGCGTAACCGGCGAAGTTATACGCAGCGATATGAGCACTGACCCTAAGCAGGGACCAGACATTAGGGTCGTAAGACGGCCAACCCGGTCGCCATCGCGAGAACGACCACGTGAGGATAACACCTGCGAGAGTGTCGGCAATCGTCGCGGCGATGAGTGACCAGTAGCCCCACCCGCGCCATGCGGTCGCGACCCCCGCCGCCAAATAAACGGTCGACGGGGCTATATCGAGCAATGCCAGCGCGATATAATTTAAGTTGCGGTTGAGCAGCGCGGCATGCTGGGTGGCCAAGCCGGAAACAGGAAGCAGGGCAGCAAGCGCGAGCGTGATCGGCACTGCGCGCGGGTCGCCGTACATTCGAGCGATAAGTGGCGACACTAGCGCCAGCACCAATGCCAGCGCGACATTCAATAGGAGACCAATCCAGAACAAACTGGACACTTCAGTGCTTCGGATCTCACGCCGCACCACAATCGCCTGCCCGAGACCGAAGTCTCCGATCAGCTGAACGAGCGCGAGTATTGGTGCGATCATCGCGATGAGGCCAAAATCGGCGGGAACCAATAGCCGGGCAATTACGATCTGCGACGCGAGCCTGATAAAGCCCTTACATCCTTGGGAGACGAAAACAACGGAACTGGCGCGTACGGAACGGCGCTTTAGTTTGCCTGCATCGATGTCTGTAATGGCAGGATTGGCTGGCAGCAGAGATCCTGTTGGTCTCAAAGGCGGATCGCCGTCGTGTTCAGTCGTGAGATCGTGCCGAGAAGGGGTGATCCCACCCGGATTAGCCATATGAGTCGAATGTGAGCCGCATCTCACCAACTGGGGCGGATCGCGTTAGCGAGATCTTCGGCCGCATTCGCGCCCAACTCACGCGCTTTGCGTACGATCCGGCGCACTAAACCGAGTGGCTGCCGTACCGGGTCGTTGAGCTGCGGTACGTTGACGATATTGAACCCTGTCTTGCCGTCGATCGGCATTGCAAGCTTATTCAGAATCCGCGCCGTCTCGCGAAGATAAGCGTATCCGTAATGGCGGTCGGGTTCCAGATGCGCGCCCTCCGCCCACTCATTCCATGCATTGATAAAAACGATCCTCTCTTCCGGATTCGGCTCCTGCAAAGCCTTGCGGCAGGCATCGTCGAGCCAGCGGCCGTACGCTTTGGGAGTCGATCCGGCAAACGTGGCGCCCCGTCCGGGCCGGCGAGGCTCATTGTCCCAGCCAGGGCAAACCCCATGAAATAACTTAAATTCCGTGCCGGATCGCAAAGCCATGGCTCTATTTGCCATTGCCTCATAGCTATAAACAATTCCGCGAAACTCGGGGTCCAACAACTCAAGCATTGGCGTGATCGAAGGCAGGTCCCAGCCAAACCGGTGTGGCGGAAAGCCGGCAGCGGCGTCTATTCCATAGACATTTGGATCGTTGTCGCCAAATGCTTGCGGCATCACAAGGTAGGGATCGCCAACACCGCTTTTGATAAAGTGCCGTCGCCAGCGCACCACCGTGGCGGCTGCGTCGGGCAGGAGCCCAGGCCGGTACAGCATAAGAAGCGGGCGACCGTTAATCCGAATATAGCGCGGGTCACGCAGCGCCGGTTCGAGCGCGGTAGCGAAAGCGATATCGTCCTCCGCTGAATGTTTTTGTCCCATAAGAACCGTCTTCTCGGACCCGTTCCAGGTTCGCGTCCAATTTTCGTTCGCCCAATTAACGCAAAAAGGAAACTCGATTTCCGGATGCGAAAGCAGCAGATTCAGTGGAGTATCGAGCAGGCAACGGCCAGCAAACCAGTAGTAATGAAAACAGAACCCTCCTACGCCGTGACGTTTCGCCAGCGTGGCTTGCTGTCGCAAAATCTCCACCAAGCGTAAATCATAAAACCCGAGCCCCTCCGGAAGCTGCGGCTGGAAATGGCTAAAAAACCGGGGCAAAGCTCTGGTAACATTGGTCCACTCTGTAAATCCTTTGCCCCACCAGCGATCATTTTCCGGAATAGGATGGAATTGCGGTAGATAGAAAGCGATTAGACGGACTGGGACATGCCCCGGCAGCGCGAAATCGTCGCGCTCCGATTCGAAATCGGGGCCCGCTGTTAAATTGAACCGCATCTGTTCTAAGAGATCGACCTGCTTACCGCGGCGTGCCAAGCCAGCATTTACCCATCGCGATTGCCATACTTGGTCTTATCCCACTAGGCCTGATCGGAAGGCAATAGATGTCCCGCGGGGAGACCCAGACAGAGGTCGCGCAGGAGGGCTCGGCGACCAAAACCCCAACGCCGTTTTGGCCGGTACCCGCCGGTAGTCGTCAGAAGGAGGAATGCTCTCGCGCGCTCAACGAGATTGGCGCAACTATACAACCTCGCGCGCGCGGCATAGCGCTCGGCGAGAAACCGGTATCGGGCGGCTCCCATAGCGGCGCGTTGCTGCTGCCACGCATCGCCGACATCCGCTTTTGCCTCCTCGAGAATTCCCGCGCACCTTTCGGCTACCCGTTGCGTCGCTTGCAGCGAAGCGATCGGCCTCCTCAGCATATATGGCAAATAAAGAAGCAACTCAGATCGTCCGTCCCACCCAAATCTATTGTAGCCATGCTGCCGATAGTACGCCAAAATTTGCTCGATATACACAATGTTTCCAAATACAGATGCAACGAAAAATACCCATTGATCATGGGCCATAGGTTTCGTCAGGTCGTTGTAGTCGAGCGACTTGTCCCGCAATTGCGACAGCTGCAGAAGCGAGCGGCGAAACACTTCCGTGAAACCGAGCGGGGTCCCTTGCCGTCGAATGGGGCACAATGAGAGCGGCGGCGCCATCGGCGCGGACGCAAAGTGATTGAGGCTGCCCAACGGCTCGCCGGCTTCCGTCACCACTTCCGCATTGTGATGAACGAGCAACACGGTCGGATCTCGAAAAGGCTCGATGCAGGCTGCGAGTTTTCGCGGCGCCCAAACATCGTCCTGATCGCAAAAGGCGATCACGTCCGAGCGACAGAGACTGGCGGCCCGCATAAAGTTCGCGCGGTAACCCAAGCGTTTGTCAGCGCGATGAATGCGGACCGGGAAGGGGGCGTGTTTGGCGAATTGTTGTGCGATCGCCACCGTCGCGTCGGTCGATGCATCGTCGCTTATGACGAGTTCGGACGGCAAGTGCTGCTGAGTCGCCAAACTGTCGAGCTGCTCGCGAATAAACTTTTCGCCGTTGCACGTGGCCATCGCCACAGATACGGAAGTCATACTTCGCTAATGCCACAGATCAACATCAATGGCCTACAGAAATTATCATCTTCATATCGCCGTATCGGTGCAAATTTTAGTTGTGTTGAAACTGAACTTTGCGCTGGGAGGCGGTGCGAGAGCGAAAGTTTAGAAATCAGCCGAAGAGCATCGAACATAACAGTCCCCTCAATTTGGCGAACCGGTGCTTTGCGGATTTGATCGCCGCGGCGGTGACAGCCCGCCTCGACATGAATGGGCGGTGTTCCGGCGGAACAACGCGTTGTTCCGCCGCGAGGTCCTCGATGCGTCGGTATGTCGCCGCCGGTGCAGCTCTTCAGGGAAGCCATCTGCCGCTGTCGCGGCGCGGCGGGCGCGGTTCCGGCGAGATCACTCCGCCGCCATCAGCGGCGCCAGCGAGCTTTTGGTCCTCTCGAGTTCGTCATAGGGTCCCTGATCTACCAAGTGCCCCTGCTCCATGACGAGCACGCGGTCGAAGGCGGAGGCGAGCCGGGCGCGCTGCAGGCTCCATACGATGCTGCGGTCGGCGAATTCGGCCCGCAACCGCTCGAGGATCGTGGTTTCGGTCGTGAGATCGAGTACCGCGGTTGCGTCATTAAGTGCGACGAGATCCGGCCGTTTGAGCACGGCCCGCGCGATCGCCAGTTTTTGCCGCTGTGACTCCGACAGTCGCGAGCCGCCGGTGCCGACCTGGTAATCCAGCCCGACCTCGATCAAGGTTTCGCGCAAACCAAGTTCGGCGAGCACCGCAGTGATTGCGGCCTGAACACGTTCCCGGCCGCCAGATTCGCCGCGCACGATCGTGCCGAAGAGCACATTTTCTTGCACAGGTGCGGCCGCATTGTAGCGCTCGGGGTCGAAGAACTCGACCGAACCGCGGAGATTGTCAGGCAACCCCTGCGCAAAGACGCGGCGCGCCTCGAGGATCCGCTGCTGCATCTTTTCGTCGATGAGCTCGAGCGGATCACGCGCGGCTATCAGCTTGAATGCGATCGACAACAATTTTTCTCTTGGCGGCTGCAGGAGGCTCTCGACCCCAGCCATTTCCATGCGCTTAAGGATGGTTTCAAACTGCGGCAGATCGTCGGCGCTGATAAAACCGAACTCCTCGAAGAATTCGTGTTCGGGACGTAAGCCGGCGAGCAGTTCTATCATCATGCGGGCGACCTGCGCGCCGACCTCGATCAGGTCGTGGGACAGCCCCACCCCGTCGAGCACGGTCTGGACATAGGGGTTGCGCGCGAGATTGTCGCCTTCGAATGCGGCTCCGATCGGCGTACCGAACAGCAAATTGACGGAAACCGGCGAATTGGTGTTGTAGCGATCGGGATCGAACCGCTCGACGAGGTGCGCAATGTCATCCTCCTCGAGGCGCCGGGCGAGAACCCGGCGCGCCTCGAGTATGCGCTGCGCCGCCTCGGGCGCCTGCTTGGGGTCGAGCCGGCCGCGCAACCCGAGAAGATGGACATCCTCGTCGAGATCTACGAGGCGCAGGACCTCGACGATCCGCGCCTTGAGTTCGGCCGCATCGGGGACCCCGGCCTGGCGGTAATCGATCCAGTCGGCGGCGATATCGAGATCGCTGTTGCCCGATTGCCGAGCCTCTTCGATCGCGCGGGCGCGCTGTCTTTGGCTCGCCGGATTATCATCGGGCGGCGAGTGCGGCCGGTGTCGCAACCCGAGCAGCAGATTTTCCCGCACGCTCGTCGCGAACAAGTAAGTCGTCGGCCCGACATAGCCGACACGCTGCCCAGACACAGCAAGCGGCAAGCTGTTGATGTCGGCGTCGCCGATAAGCAATCTTCCGCTCGTCGGCGTGACGAGCCGGGCAAAGAGCTGTGGAACCAGGTTTCTGCCGCTGCTGCTCTGCCCGACGACCGCTGCATCCGTGCCAATCGGAAACTCGAAGTTGAGCCCTTCGAGCTGATGGATCCCGTCTTCGTCGACGACACTGAGATTGGCGGCGCTGACCGAACCATGGAGAGGCTCGACATCTTCGGGCTGTTCGAGCAGCAATCGCTTGTCGAGCATTTCGGGAACGTGGAATTGATCGACCACCTGCTCGTACTTTATCGCGACGTCCTGCTGATTTTGGTAAAAGTCGAGCAGCTCCTTCCACGGTGACGACAATTCCTTGTAGGCGGCAAGGATAGCCACCAGCGCGCCCAAAGACAGCTGGCCTTTGATCACCAGATAACCGCCGATCGAATAGAAAAAGAATGGCGTAAGGTTTCCGATAAGATTATTGAGGAATTTCACGAAAAATTTCCGATTATAAATTTCGAACCGAATGTCATAGATGTCGCCAAGACGGTGGGAGATGTCGGCCAGCTGGTAGGGGGCTGCGTTATTGGCCCTTATCTCCGTCCGAGCGGCAATCGTCTCGCCAATGCGGTCTGACAGGCGGCGAACCATGCGCACCCGTTCGCGCCCGAGGCGGCGGATGACGCGCTGCATTTTCGGGATGAGATAGCCCTGCACCGGAATAAACGCGATCGCCGCAGTCCCCAGTATCGGGTCCTGTATGAACATGAAAACGAGAATGGTGAGCATCGTCCCGCCTTGCGAAATCGGCAGGGCGAAAGCCTCTCCGACAAAGCCTCCGACCGGTTCGAGCTCGCCTGTCATCATCGCAATGATCTCGCCGGTCGCGGTGCGGTCAAAATGGTGCAAGGGAAACCGCAATACCCGCTCATACAGCTGGTATCGCAAGCGGCGCAGCATGCGTTCGCCGACCTGCCCCTTCCTTACGTTGATGTGCAGCTTGAACCAACCACTGATCAAGATAAGTATGAGAAATATAAAGCAAAGCAATAATAGATATGGAATTTGCTCAAGCTCGAACCTGAGGAAATGCACAGGGAATTCTTTGCCAGAGATGGCATGGTTGACGATTTGTTTTGGAAGGTCCAGCGAATAATAAAGAAACGGAAAGGAAAGCAAGGTGACGACAACAAGGTAAATCTGCTCTCTCAGACTATAATGAATGATGTAGCCGTAAATCGTCCGGTCGAGCCCGTCCGCCCCGCGTGCCGGCGCCAGACGGCGTAAAAATTCGGGAAATGGCGGTCGAGCCGCTTTTACGAAGGCGGCAACGCTGCGGAGAAGTGGCATGCGGAGCTCTTTAGTACTAGGCGAACGCGACACCTGGCTTTGTGCACCAACGTCGCTTTAAAGGGCGCTATTCTACGCAGATAGTCCCGGCTTGAGGAAGCTGCGAGAGGGGCGGGCGGCCCTGACAGCAAATTGATCGCGCCGTCCACCCGATCGGTCGCAAACGTCCCCTCGAACGCGAGGAACTTTTGCCGTCGCGCAGCGATCAATTTGCGAGAACCGGCGAGGACCCCATCCTCAAAGCTATACCCGATTTGCCTGGCATGAAGGTCGGAACAGATGATCGCAAGACACGCCCGGTCCACTCTGGCAGGTATAGGATGTGCCGCTCTGATCCTCTCTCCCGCGCTTTCGGATGCGCAGACGTCCTCTGACGCCGGTGAGAAGGCTGGCCGCAACCTGACGCAGCAGGCGCAGAGCGAACTCTCCGTTGCATTGCCAAGCCTCGCCCCGCTCGCCGATCGGGTGCTGCCGGCGGTCGTCAACATTTCCGTCGAAATCAACGAGCAGGCAGCAGCCCAGGCCGAAGGGGATGAGGCAAACAGCGGAGCTGTACCGTTCGGTCCGGGCGGCACGCCCTTTGATCAGTTCCTGAGGCGCTTTTTCGAGCAGCCTTTCCGGTTTCACAATCCGGCGCAAAAAGTCGTGGCGCTCGGCTCTGGGTTCATCATCGATCCGGCGGGCGACATCGTCACCAACAGCCACGTTGTGGCGAACGCCGAGAAGGTGACCGCCGTCTTTCAGGACAACAGCCGCCATACGGCCAAAGTGATCGGACGCGACGAGAAGACTGATATCGCCCTTCTCAAAGTCGATGCCGGCCGGCCGCTTCCGTATGTGACTTGGGGCAACAGAGACGACGCCAAAGTCGGCGACTCGGTTGTCGCGGTCGGCAATCCGTTCGGGCTCGGCGGCACGTAACGGCAGGCATCGTCTCGGCGCTCGGGCGCAACATCAATGAAGGCCCGTATGACGATTTCCTGCAAATCGACGCGCCGATCAACCGCGGCAATTCCGGCGGTCCCACCTTCGATCTGCATGGCCGGGTGATTGGCATCAACACCGCGATCTATTCGCCCTCGGGCGGATCAGTCGGGATCGGCTTCGCGGTCCCCTCGAATACCGCGAAGTTTGTCGTCTCCCAGCTAAAAGAGCATGGGCATGTGACCTGGGGCTGGCTCGGCGTCTCGATCCAAAGCATCACTCCGTCGATCGCCAAGAGCCTGGGCCTTAATCCCGAAGAGGCGGACGGCGCGCTGGTCGCCTCGGTTTCGCCCGAGAGCCCCGTGGCGAAGGCGGGCCTCAAAGCCGGTGACGTGATCACCGAGGCGGACGGGCATCAAATCAAAACCATACACGACCTGCCGCGCCTCGTCGCCGCAAGTCCGGTTGGGAGCACGCTCAGCCTCGAGGTCCTTCGCAACGGCAAGCAGCAAACGCTTGAAGCGACGATCGGCGAAATGCCGAAGAAGATGGCCGCTGCCGAAGAGAGCGGCGGGGAACTGGCGAGCGCCCTCGGCATGCGGTTCGAGCCGCTCACTCCGCAACTTCGCGGCCAACTGCGCGTGCCGAAGGATGTTAACGGGGTGGTGGTCGGTCAGATCGCGAACGACAGCCCCGCAACTACCTTAGGTATAGAACCGGGAGACTCATCGAGTCGATCGATCAAAAGCCGGTGACCACCCCCGAGGAGGCGGCGAAGGAACCGAAGGAGGCGGCCGCCAATGGCGATGTGCTTCTGCTTCTCAACCGGCACGGCGTCAGCGAATTCGTCGGCCTGTCGGTCGAGAAGAATGGAATGGCGGGCAGCAGCCGCTGACCTCGCGGCATCACCTGACCGCAGAGGGGTCGGCTCGAAGCCGAACGTCATCTTCGGCCAGAAACTCGAGGCCGACATCCTCGAAAGCGCGGCGAACGGCATCGGCGGTCAGCGGATCGAGCGGCTCGCGCTCGAGCTCGAAGTCATTGACGGCATTCTCCCTGATGCCGGCAGCGCTCGCCAGCTTGCCGACCGACCAGGCCAGCAAGGTGCGCGCGGAACGGCATTGTGCGGGGGTGATCATGTCCCTTGTGTCCCTTCCGTAGCGTTTTCGCCCGGCCCTATTCCGCCACATTTACCTAAAATACGCCATATCGGAATGTCGCCTCGCCAAGGCAAAAATGCGCCGGTGCGAAGGCCGGATAAAACGCACAAAACCTGCCCCATCAAGGGGGAGGCCTCCGCGAACGACAACTACCGGGCGCCCTCGATCTCCTGCAGCAGCTCCTGTATCTCTCGAGCGAGCTGCGGCGCCGTAGTGTCGGTGCGAGCGGCACTGACTGAAGGTGCTTCCGGGGCTGCCAGGCTCAGACCTCGGATCACCGCCGTCAGCTCCTCGACGGCTCCCCGCAATTCGGCAAGACCATCGATCGGCTGCTGAAATGCGGCGGCGTCGCCTGCGGCGGCCTCGCGCGGCGCCAGCTTCAGCTCTCTAACCACCGCCGTCAGCTCCTCAACCGCTCCCTGCAGCTCGGGGAAGCGATCGGTCGACGGCTGGGCGGCGGCATGCCCCATTGTCGCAACAATTTCGGCGGAGGACCGTACCGCCGCTTCGAGTCTCTGGGTATTTGCCGTCAGGCGGCCGACGGCGTCCAACACGGCTCGATGACCTCTTTCGATGACCGCGACCAATCCTTCCAGCAGCTGCGGCGGGGCCGCGGCGGCGGGGTTGCTTTGCAGGGGCGGAGAAGCGCTCGCGCTTTCCAACAACTCCACGGCGCGGCGCAACAGACCGGCGTCGACGCGCTCGGCGGGCAGGAGTGAGATCGTTTCGATCAACGGCTCCGCCGTAACGTCGATCACGATCCGGCCGAGCGCAGCCAGAAGCATCAAGCCGACGAGGATCAGAATGGCGGAAGCGGTGGGGATCGCGCCCGGCAAAAGGAGGAGGGAGCCGCGGTCCTGCGCGAGACCGAGCCCAACCACTCCGGCGAGCACGATCAGCGCGCTGAAGAAATGGCTGCGCGCCAACGAGATGTAGTAGAGCCGCGCCACCTCGCTTCGCGCTGCATCTGCATTAAACGGGGTTTGCAGCACGAGCCGCCCGTCCGCGCTTCCCGATTGGACCAGCATCGGCGTCAGTCTCGAGGCGAGCTGCCGAAACCCGTTCGCGCCAAGCACTGCCACCCATTGGCGCTGCGTAAATGTCCGATCGGCACTAGCGCGCACGAGATACTGGCGTATGCGAAGGCTTCCGGCGACCAATGCCGCCGTCGCCAATAGCATCGCGCAAAGCGCATAGACCGCGATCGCGGCCACAGCGAGGGCGAAGATATGGGACAACAGCGTCTGCCCGAGCACGTCACGCGGCGCGTTCGACAGCTCCGGGATGGCCAACCCCGCAGCGATCGCAATCGCCCCGGCCGCACTCGACAAGACGATCATCCACGGTCGCATCGACGGTCCTTCCGTTGCCCGCAATCCCCGATCACAAAGGCCCGCTTTGGCCGTTTGCCATTCGGTCGGCGTCCACGGCAAAGTAGCACTTATAGCTAGGGGTTTTGACCACCGGCGGTTCGGATCTTCGCCCAGCTGTCGCGCAGTCCGACAGTACGGTTAAAGATCAGTCGATGTGCCGTGCTGTCGGTGTCGAGGCAGAAATAGCCTTGCCGTTCGAACTGGACCGCCTCTCCGGGAACCGCGCTGGCGAGGGCGGGCTCGACTCGGGCCTCGGGCAAGATTTCAAGCGATTGCGGATCGAGGTCCGCAATGAAATCGCCATTGGCGCCGGGGTCGGGCCGGGTGAAGAGCGGGTTATAAAGCCGGATCTCCGCCGGCAGCGAGTGAGCCGCCGAGACCCAGTGCACTGTCGCCCTGACCTTGCGACCGTCGGGTGCATTGCCGCCGCGCGTTGCCGGGTCGTGCGTGCAGGTCAGCTGCACGACCTCGCCCGCGGCGTTTTTCACGACGTCTCGGCATGTGACGAAATATGCATAGCGCAGGCGAACCTCTCGTTCCGGAGACAGCCGGTAAAAATTCTTCGGCGGGTTCTCCATGAAGTCGTCGCGCTCGATAAACAGCTCGCGGCAGAACGTAATGCGCCGTGTGCCGCTCGCCGAGTCTTCGGGGTTGTTGACCGCGTCAAGTTCCTCGCTGCCTCCGGCCGGATAATTTTCTATGACCAGCTTCAACGGGCGCAGCACGGCCATGCGCCGCGGCGCGGTCTTGTTGAGGTGCTCGCGGATCGCGTGTTCGAACATCGCGACATCGACGATGCTGTTCGCGCGGGCGACCCCGACGCTGCGCACAAAATCGCGAATCGCCGCCGGGGGCACGCCGCGGCGGCGCAGCGCGGCCAATGTCGGCATGCGCGGGTCGTCCCAACCGCTGACCCGGCCTTCGTTGACGAGCTGCGTCAGAAACCGCTTGGAGAGGACCGTATATCCGAGATTGAGGCGCGCGAACTCATACTGCCGCGGCCGTGACGGCACCGGCAAATTGTCGATCAGCCAATCGTAGAGCGGCCGGTGATCTTCGAACTCGAGCGAGCACAGCGAGTGGGTAACCCCCTCGATCGCGTCCGATTGGCCGTGTGCGAAATCGTAGGTCGGATAAATGCACCATTGCATGCCGGCGCGGGGGTGCTCGGCATACAGGATGCGGTACAGCACCGGGTCGCGCAGGTTCATGTTGCCGGCCGCCATATCGATTTTGGCGCGCAATACCCTCGCGCCGTTCGGAAACTCGCCCGCCCGCATGCGGCGAAACAGATCGAGGTTCTCCTCAACCAGCCTGTCGCGGTACGGGCTGTTGCGGCCGGGCTCGGTCAAACTCCCCCGCATGGCGCGCATCTCTGCGGCCGGCAGATCGTCTACATAGGCCTTGCCGGCGCGGATCAGGTGCTCGGCCCAGTCGTAGAGCTGCTCGAAATAGTCCGACGCGTAATAGAGGTGCGGGCCCCAGTCGAAGCCGAGCCAGCGCACATCGCGCTTCATCGCGTCGATGAATTCCTGCTCCTCTTTGACCGGGTTGGTGTCGTCAAAGCGCAGGTGGCAGCGCCCGCGATATTCCTGCGCGATCCCGAAATTGAGGCAGATCGCCTTGGCGTGCCCGATATGGAGATAGCCGTTGGGCTCCGGCGGGAAGCGCGTCACCACCTCGGCGGTGCGCCCGGCGGCAAGATCAGCGTCGATGATGTCGCGGATGAAGTCGCGGCCCGGCGGCACCGCCGTTTCCTTCGTCATCTCATTCCCCGGTATCGTCACGCTGCCTATGTGGCGAATGCCTGCATCACACAAAAGCCCCTCACCCCTCCCTCGCCCCGGTGAGCGGGGCGAGCGTTAGGGTGAGGGTCACCATCAACTGTAGCGCGACGGTTAAACCTCGACGACCCGCCCGCCGGATCTCACCGCTTCTGCGATCGCCTCGAAGGCGGCGATAGTGTCGAGCATCTCGCTCGTCGCGATCGGATAGGGGGCGCGCCCGGCAACTGCGTCGGCGAAGGCTCAAGGTTAATCCCCACCGAATCGATGGGCGGGAAACTCAGATGTTGCGGCTCGGCTCCGCTCCTCCGCAACACGAGATCGTTGCGGCCGAGCGCTTCGGCCGACACATTGCGGCCGAATGCGTGCACGCGCAAATAGGCCGGGGTCGAGCGCACCATCGCCAATGTTCCGCTTTTGCCCTGGACTGCTTCGACGAGGGTTCTGCCCCACCGGCCGAGGCCGACGATCGCGGCGTTGATCATCGGCTGGCGCGGAGAGCGCCGTGATCAGTGCGCCGGCGCACCGAGATGCCGGTGGAAGAAATTGAACACCTTGTGCCAGCCGTCGATCGCCTGCTCGGGACGGTAATTCGCGCGATACCAGGCAAAGAACGCGTGGCCAGCCCCGTCATAGCGGTGGAATTCGTAATTCTTGCCGTGGCGTTTCAGCGCCGCTTCCGTCTTGTTGACATGCTCAGGCGTCGGGTTGGGGTCTTCATTGCCGAACAGACCCAATATCGGGCAATTGATCCCCTCGGTCAGATCGATCGGCGCCACCGGCTGGGCCTTCGTCAGCCGTGACGGGTCGTCAACCACAACATTGCCGCCCCAGCAATCGACTGCGCCCTGGATCAGATGCGATAGTTTGCACGCGACGATATAGGCTTGGCGTCCACCGGAGCAGAAGCCGATGACGCCGACCTTGCCGCTGGCATGCGGCTGCGAGCGCAGAAAATCGATCGCACCCGTGACATCGCCGAGCATTTGATCGTCCGGGATGCCGCCGCTCTCGCGGATCTTGGCCACCACCGCCTCGTCGGCGCCGTCGCCGACGCGGAAATAAAGGCTCGGTGCGATCGCAGCATAGCCGTGATGGGCAAATTTGCGAGCCACCTCGCAGGTCCATTCGTCCCAGCCCGGCATGTGATGGATTATGACGACGCCGGGATGCGGCCCGGGATTGGTCGGATGCGCGTAATACGCGTCGCCGCGGTCGCCGCCGTGGCCGCGATGGGTCGCCATGCCCGCCTGGATGTTCCGAAACGCCATGTTGGACCTCCCTCTGAGATGCCGGCGGCTCTCTTGGCACCGGAGCCGGCCGATTGCAAGCGCACAGCTCGAATGTCGCGATCGAGAGGTGTGAGAGGTTAGGTTTTGTTGTCATTGCGAGGAGCAGGGCGACGAAGCAATCTCCACGGGTTAATCGCGACGGAAACGAGATTGCTTCGCTACGCTCGCAATGACGATCTCCTTCTTCCGTCTGCTATTCGACGATAACCTGCCCGTACATCCACGGGTGCGGCGTGCAGATGTAGTAATAGGTTCCGGGCTTGTCGAAGGTGACCGATTGCGACTCACCCTTGGCCAGCAGCCCGGTGTCCCAGTCGCCTACTTTGCCTTTTTCAAACGCCGTCGCGGTATGGGGAACATCGCCGACATTGGTGAACGTCACCGTAGCGCCGGCCTTTACCCGGGTGCGTGCAGGCCAATACGCATACTCGACGTTGTTGTCGGCGATTTTGACCTTGTCTGCACCGTCGGCAATTGCGCCTCCCGGTCCGGCAATTGTCAGCGGCGCGGGTGGCGGCCATAACGGGTTCACTTGGCCCTTTAGCGAGAAGGCCCAGACCGCATCGCCATAGGCGCTGCCTTGGATCGAATTGCCGCCGGTGACGATGGCGATGTATTCGTCGCCGTCGACGTCATAGACCATCGGCGGCGCATCGGCGCCAAAGCCGGTCTGGAACTTCCACAGCGCCTCGCCGGCCTTGGTGTTGACCGCAACGAAATTGCCGTCGGGCTCGCCACGCAGCAGGAGGCCGCCGGCGGTTACCGTCGAGCCGCCGCCACCGCCCATGCGGTAAGGCACCTTCTGCTGCCAAGTGATCTTGTTCGTCCTGCTGTCGATTGCCGTGAACGTGCCGCTCAGCGGCGAGCCGATTGGCGGCGCCTGCGTGCCGTTGGTGTAGCGCAACCCCGTCGTGTATTGGCTCGGCACGCGCGAGAACACGCTGGTTCTGATCGTGCCCGGTACGAAGAGATAGCCGGTATCGGGGTCATAAGGCATCGGTGACCAGTTGGTGCCGCCCTGGCCCGATGGCTGTATCAGCACCGGTTCGTCCCAGAACGGCTCGAAGATGCAGCCGGCTTTCTCATAGCCTTCCATCGGCTGCGCGCATTGCGGGACGGTTGCGTCGCCGATCGGGTAGGGTTGCGTCTTGGCGGTTTTCTGACGCGGCTCCTGCGGCACCGGACGCTCTTCGATGCCGACGAGCGGTTTGCCGTTCGTGCGGTCGAGGATATAGACCCAGCCGGTGCGGCCCGCCTCGGCGATCCCCTTGCGCGGCCGACCGTTGATGACGGTGTCGAACAGTACGACCGGGCTCGCTGCGTCGTAATCCCAGATGTCGTGATGCACTTCTTGGAAGTGCCAGACATGCTCGCCGGTCTTGGCGTTCAGCGCGACGATCGAGGCGCAGAACAGATTGTCGCCGTCACGCATCGATCCGTCATAATCGGGCCCGCAATTGCCGGTGGCGAAGTAGATGAGCCCCAGCTGAGGATCGAGCGCCGGCGTGTTCCAGATCGAGGCGCCGCCGCGCTTGTAATCATCGGTTCCCGCCGGCCAGGTGTCGCTGCCGACCTCGCCCGGGCCGGGCAGCGCATACCAGCGCCACAGGATCTTGCCGGTCTTCGCGTCGAGCGCCGTCAGCCGGCTGCGCACACCGAACTCGCCGCCCGTATTGCCGCTATAGACGATGCCGTCGTGATAGAGCGGCGCGCTGGTCACGCCGTAGCCGTTGCGCCAATCCTCGATCGCGGTCTTCCACACCTCTTTGCCGGTTTTCATGTCGAGCGCTATGACATTGGCGTCGAGCTGCCCCAGGAACAGCATGCCTTCGCCCATCGCCAGCCCGCGGTTGAGCCAGCCGCAGCACACGGTCGAGATTTTCTGGTCGATCCCCGACCAGCGCTCCCATAGGATCTCGCCGGTCTTGGCGTTGAGCGCGAACACGTCGTCATTGCCGGTGACGACATACATGATCCCGTCTTTGACGAGCGGCGTCGCTTCGGCCGAATATTTGCCGCCAAATCCTGAGCCCTTGAGGCGCGTCATCCACGCGCCCTTCAGCTGCTTCACATTGTTCGTGTCTATCTGCTTTAGCGTCGAATAACGTTGATTGGTCAGATTGCCGCCATTGGTCACCCAGTCCTTGCCGACCGGGCTCTCCAGCAGGCGGTCGATCTCCGGATCGGCCGAGCGAGCCTGCGGCGCGCCGGCCAGTACCAAACCAACCGTCAACAGGACCCGATACAGTCGAACAGCGGGAAGCCGCATCGCAATCCTCCCTCTACATTGCCCGGCAATGGGAGGGTGAGGTGGGTGGCGCCGCGAACCGCCTGATCGGCCCCCTCACCCTTCCCTCTCCCCCCGGCCGGCGGGGGGAGAGGGTAAAAGGGGCGGGTTCTTTGGTCACTCGACGACGATCTGACCGTACATCCACGGGTGCGGCGTGCAGATGTAGAAGTAGGTCCCCGGCTTGTCGAAAGTGACCGTCTTCGACTCGCCCGAGCTCAAAACACCCGTATCCCACGTTCCGACTTTGCCGCTTTCAAAGGAAGTCGCGGTATGCGGCGTGTCGCCAGCATTGGTGAAAGTCAGTGCCGTGCCGGCCTTCACGCGGACGCGGCCCGGGGAATAGACGTATTCCATATTGTTGGCGCCGATCTTGACCTCGTCGACGTCATCCCTGAGCGGGCCTGCCGGTCCGGCGATTTTCTGCGGCGGGGGCGGCCCCAATTGCGGACCCAACTGCCCCTGCAATGAGAAGACCCACACGGCATCGCCATTCTTGCTCAACATCCCCTGGTTGCCGCCGGTCGGGATCGCGACGTATTCCTCGCCGTCCACCTCATAGACCATCGGACCCGCGTCGGCCCCGTACCCCGTCTGGAACCGCCACAGCTCTTCGCCGGACTTGGCGTCGAACGCGACGAAATTACCGTCGGGCTCGCCGTGGAAGACGAGACCGCCGGCTGTCGTCGTCGACCCCGACCCCTGGCCGATGCGGTAGGGCGCCTTGTACTGCCAGACGACCTTGTTGGTGTTGCCGCCGATCGCAGTGAATGTGCCGCTCATCGTCGAGCCAATCGGCGCCGCCTGCGTGCCGCCGTCGTAGCGCTGGCCCTTCATGTATTTGGTGTCGTAACGCACAAAGGCGCTGGTGCGGATCGTCGCCGGCACATAGAAGTAGCCGGTCTCCGCGTTGTAAGACATCGGCGCCCAATTGGTGCCGCCGACTCCTGAAGGCTGAATCAGCACCGGCTCTTCCCAGAAGGTTTCGAAGATACAGCCGGCTTTTTCATAGCCTTCGATCGGTTGCGCACATTGCGGCACGACCGCATCGCCGAGCGGGTAGGGCTGCGTTTTCGCCGTGTGTTGGCGCGGCTCCTGCGGAACCGGCCGCTCCTCGATGCCGATCAGCGGTTTGCCGTTCGTGCGGTCGAGGATGTAGACCCAGCCGGTGCGGCCGGCCTGCGCAATGCCTTTGCGCGGCTGACCGCTGATCGTGGTGTCGAAGAGCGCGACGGGGCTCGCCGCGTCATAGTCCCAGATGTCGTGATGCACCTGCTGGAAGTGCCAGACGTGCTCGCCGGTCTTGGCGTTCACCGCGACGATCGAGGCGCAGAAGAGATTGTCGCCCGCGCGCGGCGCGCCATCATAATCAGGGCCGCAATTGCCGACTGCGAAGTAGACGAGCCCCAATTGCGGATCGAGCGCCGGCGTGTTCCAGATCGCCGCCCCGCCGTGCGAGTACTGATCGTTGCCGGCGGGCCACGTGTCGGCGCCGACCTCGCCCGGCCCCGGCAGAGTATAGAAGCGCCAGAGGATCTTGCCGGTCTTCGCGTCGAGCGCCGTCAACCGCCCGCGTACCCCGAACTCGCCGCCGGTGATGCCGCTATAGACGATGCCGTCATAGTAGAGCGGTGCGCTGGTGATCCCGTAGCCGTCGTGCCAGTCCTCGATCGCGGTCTTCCACACCTCCTTGCCGGTCTTCGTATCGAGCGCCACGACATTGGCGTCGAGCTGGCCCAAAAACACCAACCCCTCGCCGATCGCCAATCCACGGTTGTCCCAGCCGCAACAGACGCTCGTAAGCTTCTGATCGATCCCCGACCAGCGCTCCCACTGGATCTCGCCGGTCTTCGCGTTGAGAGCGAACACGTCGTCGTTGCCGGTGACAACATACATGATCCCGTCTTTGACGATCGGGGTCGCCTCCAAAGAATACTTGCCGCCGAGGCCGGAGCCTTTGAGATGGGTAACCCAGGCTCCCTTCAGCTGCTTGACGTTGGTTGTGTCGATCTGCTTCAGCGTGGAATAGCGCTGGTTGGTCAGATTGCCGCCGTTCGTGACCCAGTCCTTGCCGACCGGGCTCTGCAGCAAGTGATCGATTTCCGGATCGGTCGCCTGGACCGGCAGAGCCGCCAAGGACGACAAGCCGAGGACGACCAACGCTGACGCCCCTTGTTGCGCGCGATGCCGCATTTGCCCTTCCTCCCGCAATTTGGTGGCGCAAGACCACCCTATTTCATCAAAAGTTTACGACAGCGCGCGCGGTCGGCCAAGATGGTTAACTCTGACGCCGCTTGACATTGCCGGCCCGGTCCCGACCCTGCGGAACGGTGGCCGGTGGAGAAGATGAGATGGAAAGCGCCTTGGACGGGCTTCGCGTGCTCGACTTTACGACCACAATCGCCGGGCCGCATTGCAGCCGCCTGTTGGCCGATCTCGGAGCCGAAGTGATCAAAGTCGAGGCGCCGGAGGGCGACATGATGCGCACGCGGCCGCCCTTGCGCGACGGCGCCAGCACGAGCTTCGGCCAGCTCAATGCCGGCAAGAAGAGCATCGTCCTCGACCTCAAGTCACCGCGCGGGGCCGAGGCCGCGAAGCGGCTCGTCGCCACCGCCGATGTGCTGGTCGAGAATTTCCGTCCCGGCGTGATGCGCCGCTTCGGGCTCGATTACACCGAGCTCAAGGAACTGCGGCTCGAGCTGATTTACTGCGCAATTTCCGGCTATGGCCAGACCGGCCCGTCATCGCAACTGCCGGCCTATGCGCCGGTGATCCACGCCGCCTCGGGCTACGATCTCGCGCATATGGCCTATCAGGGCGAAGAGCGCCGGCCGGATTATTGCGGCATTTACATCGCCGATGTGCTGACCGGCACTTACGCGTTTGGCGCGATCATCGCGGCGCTCTACCAGCGGCAGTCGACCGGCCGCGGGCAGATGATCGACGTCTCAATGCTGGAGAGTATGCTGAGCCTCACTTTGAGCGAAATCCAGGCGGCGCAGTTTGCGGTGCCGCCGCTCGGCCGGCCGATTTTCGGCCCGGTCGCGACGAAGGACGGCTACATCAATTTGTCGATCGCCAGCGAGCGGACCTTCCAGAACCTGGCCATCGCCTCCGGCCACCCGGATTGGATTACAGATCTGCGGTTTGCCCAATACAACAACCGGCGCGTCAATTGGGGCGAATTGATCGACGAACTCGAAGCCTGGTCGAAAGACCGGACGACGCAGGAGGTCCAAGCCCTGTTCGATGAGCACGGCGTGCCGTCCTCACCCTATCGCACGGTCAGGGAGACAATGACCGATCCGCAACTCGCGCACCGCCGAGCCTTTGCCGAGATCCGCGACGCCGGCGGCACGTTCCTCGCGCTCAACCCGCCTTTCCGCATGTCCGGCGCGCGGGCGGCGGCGCGGCCCTATGCCGCCGCGCTCGGAGAGCACACGGAGGAGCTGCTCACCGAGCTCGGTTATACTGCGGAAGAGATCGCCGCGCTGCCCGCTCCGGCGGCAAGGTCGCGCGAGTGATGACCGCGCTCGTTTGCTGGTGAGTCTAGAGTGGATTTCGATCTGACGAGAGCGGTGTCATTGCGAGGAGCGCATCGCGCGACGAAGCAATCTTGATCGCACGCGCTCGGTCGACCCGAGATTGCTTCGCTCCGCTCGCAATGACATTTCAAAAGTGCACTCGATCGATCGAAATCCGTGCTAGTTCCCGCAGCTCGGCTCGAGCGGGGGCAGCGCTGGCGGTGGGCGGCGCGCTTGCGTGGCCTGCTCGAAGCCATAGGCGAGACGTAAGAGCGTCGGCTCGCTCCAGGCGCGGCCGGTGAAGGTGGCGCCATAGGGGTAATCCGGCGTGTCCTTGTCGCGCACACCGGACACGAAGCCGGCAGGGACCTCAACGCTCGGGTAGCCGGCCTTGGCGGCGATCGCTGCCCCGGCGGTGCCGGGAAACAGCACCGCGTCGAGCTGGTGGGCGTCGATATAGGCGTCGAGGCCGAGGGCGCGCGAAGCCCGCAGGTCCATCTGGCGGGCCGAGATGTATTCCAATTCGCTGAGGTCGCCGCGCGTCGCCTCGGCGGCGAGGAAGATGTCCTGGCCGAAGCGCAAGGCCCGCCCGGGATTGGCCGCGTTGAAGGCGATGATGTCGGCGAGGCTGCGCACCGCGGTCTCCGTGGCCCAATCGCGCAAATAAAGGTTGAGATCGTGCTTTAACTCATAGACGAAGACGATCGGCCGGCGCACCGGCTGGTTCCGGGTCGGGCTCTCCGGGTTGCGGTTGAGGATCGCCAGCTCGGTGCCTGGACCGCCGATCCACCCCTCGGTCGGGATATTGGCGCGGATGATCGTTGCGCCTTGTGCTTCGAACACGGCGATCGCCTCGCGTATCACAGCGGCAGCGCGCGACGGCAGCGGGCCGTAGTAGGTATCATTGGCGGGGTCGGACGGGTCGCTCGGCACGCCGATGCGCGCGCCTTTGAGCCCGTCCTTGTCGAGAAAGCTCGTATAGTCGGTCGGGCGCTGCAACCCTTCCGTCGCTGGATCGAGCGGGTCGGCGGCAGCCAATACATTTAGGAGGATTGCCGCATCGCGCACCGTCCGCGTCAACGGGCCGGCGGTGTCCTGGCTGTGCGCGATCGGCACGATGCCGGTCCGGCTGACAAGGCCGACGGTCGGCTTTACGGTCACAACGCCGTTCTGGCCCGCCGGCGACAGCAGTGAGCCGGAAGTTTCGGTGCCGATCGCCGCGGCCGCCAGCCCCGCCGCTACGGCGACGGCGGACCCCGAGCTCGACCCGCCGGGGATGACGATCGGCACGCCTTTGTCGTCGAGCTCCGGCGCGTAGGGGTTCTTCACCTGGCCGCCCAGCGAACTGTAGCCTGCCGGCATGTCGACTGCGATGATGTTGGCGAATTCGGTAAGGTTGGCCTTGCCGAGGATCACCGCGCCCGCCTGCCGCAACAGCTTGACGACCGTCGCGTCGTCCTTTGCCCGCGCGCCTTCCAGCGCCAGTGAGCCGGCCGTCGTGTGCTGCGTGTCGCCGGTGGCGATATTGTCCTTGACGAGGATCGGAATGCCTTCAAGCGGCCGCCGGCTAGCGGGTCTGTCGGCGTCGAGCCGGCCGGCAATCGCGAGCGCCTGCGGGTTCACCTGGCGCACCGCGTTGAGCCGCGGGCCGGCGCGATCATAGGCCTCGATGCGCGCGAGGTAGTGCTGCACCAGCTCGACGGTGGTGATCTCGCCGGCCGCCAAGGCCGCCCGAAACTCGTCGAGCGTCGCAGTCGCGGTGCATGTCATCGCTCGGGCTTGTCCGCTCATCGCCAGGACCAGCCCGATAATCAGGCAGCGCCAGAGCGGCGCTCGCACCACTCGAGCCCCGTTGCAAACCCTGCTGGCTGCTCTGCAGTTACCATATATGTCGCCCTCGGGATCCGCCGGTACACTCGCGCGATGACAGCGCGTCGCGTGAGGTCCAGTCAAGACCAAGCGCGCTACCTACAGTGTCATTCCGGGATGCTCCGAAGGGGCAGGCCCGGAACCTACGACCACTGTCTCATCCACAGTGATCACAGGTCTGTGTGCATGGGTTCCGGGCTCACGGGCGGTACCCGCGGCCCGGAATGACGAGCCTTGCTCAGTCAAGGTCCTCTGCGCGCGGCGCTTGGCTGATGCTCGGCGGCGCCTTTGCCGCGTTCACAGCCGCCGCCGCGATCATGCATTCCTATGCGGTCTTTCTCGTGACGTTCATCGAAGAGTTTCACTGGTCTCGCGCCGAGACCTCGATCGCCTATTCGGTTTCGCAGCTGGTCGCGGGCGGCAGTTCGCCGTTGGTAGGCGCGCTGGTCGATCGCTTGGGGCCACGCCGCTTGCTCGTGCTCGGTGGCGGGCTGCTGTTCTTTGGGCTGTTGGGCAGTGCGCTCGTTGCGGCGCTTTGGCAGATCATCCTGCTCTATGGGATCATCATGACAATAGGCGCGAACTGCCTCGGGCTCGTCGTATTTGTGCCGCTCTTGTCGCGTTATTTCGTGCGGCGCCGCGGCATGGCGGTGTCGATTTTGCAGTCGGCCAACGGCTTTGGCCGCGCCGCGTCGGCGCCGAGCGTGCAGTTTTTGATTTCGACCTTGGGCTGGCGCGAGACGTATTTGGCGCAGGCCGCGTTCATTGCCGCCGCCGTGCCGCTGCTCGCCGCGGTATTTCGCCGCGCCGGCCGCTACCGGGTTGCGGCGGAACCCGTCGAGGAGCCGGTGCCGACGCCATTGCCCTCAGCGAGTTGGACCCTGGCCGAGGCGATCCACACGCCGCATTTCTGGCTGCTCTTTGCCGTCTACTTGTTCACCGGGCTCGGCAGCTTTCTCGTCTCACTGCACCAGCTCGCCTTCGCGGTCGATGTCGGGTTCGACAAGCTCTACGCCGCGGGTGTGCTCGGCATCGGCGCCTTTCTCGCGATTGGCGGAACGATCGTCACCGGCACGCTGTCGGATTACATAGGGCGCGAGTGGTCGGCGATCCTCGCCTATGGGATCTCGATCCTCGGCGTCGTCTGCGCGTTGCTGATCACGAGCCCCGAGCAGCATTGGCTCTTATGGCTGCACGCCTGTTTTTTCGGTCTTACCTGGGGCGCCAGAGGCCCGGCGATTACCGCCAAGACCGCCGACCTGTTTCCCGGCGGCCGCCTCGGCACGATCCTCGGCGTCATCACGATCGGCAGCGGCATCGGTTCCGCCGCCGGGTCATGGGCAGCGGGGTGGATCTTCGACTCGTCGGGCAGCTATCGCCTCGCCTTCCTGTTGTCGATCGCCGCCTATCTCTGCGGCTGCCTCGTCTTCTGGACGCTGCGGCGCCCGCCGACGCGGTAGCCGCTCGTCCCGCGCCGATGAGAATCCTCGTGTTCGGTGCCGGTGTTCTCGGGAGTGTGTATGCGGGGCGGCTTGCCGCCGCGGGACAGAATGTCGCTCTGCTTGCCCGCGGAAGACGGCTGGAGCAGCTCCGACGTTACGGTCTGATACTGCTCGACGAGGCCGCCGGCCGGGAAACGAGGCCGCACATAACACTCGTCGAAGAATTGCGGCCGACGGATGACTACGATCTCGTCGTGGTGATCGTTCGCGCAGAGCAAGTGGCAAATGCGCTCCCCCTCCTTGCGACCAACCAGCGCGTGCCCTCCTTTTTGTTCCTGCACAATCGTGCGTCGGGTCCGGAGACCTTGATCGAGGCGCTGGGGCAAGAACGAGTGCTGTTGGGTTTCCCGGGCGCGGGTGGAGCACTTGACGATGCACGAGCAAGGTATCGCCTGATCCCACAGCAAAAGACGACTCTAGGCGAGCCGGACCGGCGGATCACACCACGCATGCGCCGAGTCGCGGCAGTCCTGCGTGCGGCGGGTTTTCCAGTAGCCATCAGCCGCCGCATGGACGCTTGGCTGAAAACGCATGCTGCGTTCGTAACCGTGATAGCCGGTGCCATATACGCCGCGGGCGGCAGCTGCGCCGCGCTCGCCCAAGATCCGAGCGGTGTACCGCAGCTGGTCCGGGCGGTTTGCCAGGCCTTTCGAGCCCTGCGCGCCGTGAGGACACCGATCGAGCCGCGCAAGCTAGCCGCGCTGTTCCTGTGGCTGCCGCTCCCCGTGCCGATTGCATATTGGCGCCGTTATCTTGGACGACCAGAGGCCGAGCTGATCTTCGCCCGGCACGCCGATGCCGCCGTCGGAGAAATGCTGGAACTCGTCAGCGAATTGCAAAAGCTCATGCGGGACGCACCCATCTTGACGCCGGACCTCGATACGACGTGGGCGGCAATAGAGCAGCGCGCTCGCGCGCAGATCGTGACCGGCGAGAACGTTAATTTCGCTACCGCAATAGATCCAGCCGGCCGTCGACCGTGATTGGGTCGGCTAACGGCCGAAAGAATTTGTCGCTGTAGCGAACTCAACTATACAGCGAAATCGATCAACTGCCGGACGGGGGCGCCGGATTTCATTGCCGCAAAGCCCTCGTTGATCTGCTCGAGCTTCAATTTGCCGGAGATTAGGTGGTCGAGCTTCAGGCGGCCCTGGCGCCAAAGTGACAACAGGCGTGGCATGTCGACCCGGAAGCGGTTGCCGCCCATCGAGGTGCCCTGCAATTTGCGGTCGCGCAGAAAATCGTATCCGTGCAGTTCGATTTTGACGCCGAACGGCACCATGCCGATGATTGTTGCGGTGCCGCCCGGACGCAGCATCTGGAATGCCTGTTCCGCAGTCGCCTTGGTGCCGAGCGCCTCGAAGGAGTAATGGACGCCGCCGCCGGTCATTTCGCGGATCTGTTGCACCGGATCGGCATTGCTGGCATTGAGCGTGTCGGTGGCGCCGAGTTCACGCGCGACTTCGAGCTTGGAGGCGACGGTGTCGATCGCAATGATGCGCTCGGCGCCGGCGAGCGCCGCGCCATTGACCGCCGACAACCCGACCCCGCCGCAGCCGATAATGGCGACGGTCGCGCCGGGCTCGACCTTGGCGGCATTGAACACCGCACCGACCCCGGTCATCACGCCGCAACCGACGAGCGCGGCGCGGTCGAGCGGGATGTCGGGGTCGATCTTCACCATCGAATTTTCGTGCACGAGCATCTGCTCGGCGAATGACGACAGATTGAGGAACTGGTTCATCAATTCCCCGCTCTTCCACGACAGGCGCCGCGAGACACCGGGCGGCATTTTCACTTCGGTGTTCTCGCACAGGTTGGGGTGGCCAGTGACGCATTGCGGGCAGGTGCCGCAGAACACTGAGAGGCAGGTAATGACATGGTCACCCGGTTTCACATAAGTGACGCCCTCACCGACCGCTTCGACGATGCCGGCCGATTCATGCCCGAGCACGCAGGGGGTTGGATGGGGGTAGAGTCCCTCAATGAAATGCAGATCGCTGTGGCACAGCCCGGCAAAAGCAGTCCGCAGTAATACTTCGCGGGCTTTCGGCTTCGTCAGCTCCACTTCCTCGATCGTCAATGGCTGGTTCGCGGCGTGCAGGACGGCGGCTCTCATCGGATCACTCCTGGAAGTTGAGGCGCAGGCCGGGCTCGGGCCAATCCACTGCGGCGAGCTGGCCGGTGCCGGACAGCGTGATGTAGGCGGTTTTCATGTCGCGCCCGCCAAAGCAGATATTGGTCGGATAGACGTCGGGCATTTTGACCTGCCGCACGACATTGCCATTGGGCGCAATGACCGTGATGTGACCGGTGATCATGGTCGCGACGGCAACATTGCCGGAGGCCTCGACGGCGAGGCTGTCAAAGCGCTGGAAGCCAGGCAGACCGCAGACGAGACGGCCGGTGTAAGGCGCGGGAAACGGCTCGTTGCGCAGCACGCCCGGCTCGACGATGTCGAACGCGAAAAGCCGCGAGCTTTCAGTGTCGGCGACGTAGAGGGTCTTCTCGTCCGGCGACAGGCCGACGCCGTTCGGGCTCAGCATCGGATGGACGAGCTCGGTGATCCTCGAACCGTCGGGCAGCGCATAATAAAGCCCGCCGTGGTCCCGGTTGCGCGCGTAGCGCTTGCCGAGGTCGGTGAAATAAAACCCGCCCTGGCGGTCGAAGACGATGTCGTTCGGCGCCGACAATTTGTGCCCGTCGCATTGGCTGTAGAGAATGCGCGTTTCGCCGGTCCGCGGGTCGATCCGCTGAATGTAGCCGCATTGGTAATCCCTGGCCGGCCCAGTCGACAGAAACCCGCCCTCGGCATATTCGCCGCCGCCGTTGTTGCAGAGATAGAGTGCGCCGTCGGGACCGCGCGCCAGCCCGTTCGGCCCGCCAGCCGCCGATCCAACCGGCGTTTTGCTGCCGTCCGGCGCAATCCGCGTCACCCGCCTTCCCTTGATCTCGCCCAAGATCATCGAGCCGTCAGCCATCGCGACCGGTCCCTCGGGAAACTCCAGGCCGGTCGCCACTATTCGGATGTCGGCCATCGCGCCCCTCCCGTGTTGCTGCGCTGGTGGATTCTGTTGCCGGATTTCGCCAGACGTCAAGCCGACCCGGGAGTGGTATAGTCCGCCACCGTCCGCCGTAACGGGACCAAGGGACATGCGGATCGAGATCATTTGCACCGGCGACGAGGTGCTGACCGGCAAGATCGTCAATACGAATTTCAGCTATATGGCGCAGAAGCTCGAGGATTTCGGGCTGTCGGTCACCTGCGGGACGATCGTCGGCGACGACCGCGAGGAATTGCTCGCGGCGTTTCGGCTGTCCGCCGAGCGCGCCGATGCGGTCATCGTCAATGGCGGGTTGGGGCCGACGGTCGACGATCTCTCGCAGGAGATCGCGGCGCGCGCCGCCAGCGTCGATCTCGTCCTCAACGAAGACTGGCTCAATCGTGTGGAGGAATTCTTCCGCCGCCGCAACCGCGTCATGTCGCCGAACAATCGCAAGCAGGCGATGCTGCCTTCGACCGCCGAGATCCTCGACAATCCGATCGGCACCGCCTGCGGCTTTGCGCTCGACATCGGCAGGGCGCGGTTTTTCTTTACCCCCGGCGTGCCGCGCGAACTCTACCGCATGCTCGAAGAGCAGATAATCCCGCGCCTCTTGGCGCGCAGCGGCGCGCCGACCGCGATCCACCTGAAGCGGTTCCATACTTACGGTCTCGGCGAGTCGCATGTCGACCAATTGCTCGCCGGCGTCGAGGACCTCGTGCCCGACGGCAGCGTCAAACTTGGCTTCCGCACCCATTATCCGCAGATCGAAACCAAGCTTACCGCGCGCGGCGCCGAGATAGACGAAATCCGCGGCAAACTGGGGCCGGTCGAGGCGGAGGTCCGCAGACGGCTCGGCAATTTCATCCTTGGCGAAGACGACCAGACGCTCGAAGGCGTCGTGCTCGACGCGCTGGCTGCCCGGGGCGGCTCGTTGTCGTTGGTCGAGACGTTCACGGCCGGTCAGATCGCGGCCCGCATCTCGCATCTGCCGGGTGCGGAAAAGGTGTTCCGCCGCAGTCTCGTCGCTCGCGATCCAGCCGAAATTGCCGCCGTGCTCGGCCTCGACGGCGCGCTGATCGCCGGCGAACTCAGCCGCGAGGCGGCCGAGAGGATCGCTCGCGCTGCCCGCGAGGAAACCGGCGCCAGCCACGCGCTAGCGGTGCTGATCGAAGTCGATGATGGCCCAGATCGCATCGATTTCGGCGGCAGCATCCATCTTGCGATCGCCGCCGAAGAAGGCGTGGAATCCCGCCGCTCGCGCATCTATGGCGGCCGCGACTGGGTGCGCCTCGGCGCCGTCGAACTCGGCCTCGACTGCCTGCGCCGTTACCTCAAAGGCTTACCCGTGACCGAACGCACCGATTTCGAACGGGTGTAATGCCCCTCGCCCCTGCGGACGCCCGAGAGGGTCTTCTCGTCACAGCTAGGGCGACGTCAGCCGGTAGACGCGGGCCGCGGTGCCGCTGTAGAGCGCCCGCTTCTCGGCGGCCGAGGCGCCGGCGGTGATGCGCTTGAAGGCGTTCCACAGCGCGGTGTAGCCGCAGGATTGCTTGTCCGGCGGGAAGTTGCTTTCGAACATGCAGCGCTCCGGGCCGAAGGCTTCGATGCAAGGTTCGATATACTGGCGCCACGCGGCGGCGAGTTCCTCGGAGGATGGCGGCACATCGCGCTCCGGAAACTCGAAGCCGAACGAGGTCATGCCGATGCCGCCGAGCTTGACATTGACGTTCGGGCATTTCGCCAATTCGCCGATGTCCCTCCGCCAGCTACCGAGAATCTCCTGCCGCCGTCCGCGATACGGGCCGACGCCGAGCACGCCGCCGACATGGTTGAGGATGATTGTCGTGTCGGGGAAGGCGCGGGCGAGATCGATGGCATCCGGCAATTGCGGGTGATACTGCCAGGATTCGAAGCTGAGGCCGAGCGGCGTGAGCTGCGCGAAGCCCTCGCGGAATTTCGGGTCGCGCACCAGATGCGGCGGCACGACGCGTGTCGCGAATTTCTGGATCGCCTCATTGGGATCCCATGACGCGCCATGGCGGATGCCGCGGAAACGGCCGCCGGCGACGGCGATCTCGGCCTCCAATACCTCGTGTACGCGCGCGCCGAGCGTGAGGTCGGCGTGGCCGACGATCGCCTCGGCGACGCGGCACGGGCCGTAGCCGCCCGAGGCGCTCATCGCCGCGATGCCGTTGACGAACTCGACTTCGCCGACCGGCGCCATCTCGGGCGGGCCCGCTTGGCGGTACATCGAGCGGCATTCGAGGAAGACGGTCGCGACGATGTTGTGCCCGCCGCCAATGTCGGCCAACAGCTCGGACAGCAGATAGCGGCCGCGTTGCGGCGTGTGCCAAAAGTGATGGTGCGGATCGATGATCGGCAGGTCCGGTTCCAGCGCCGCCTCAGGCGGGCGCTTTGCGAGCCACGCCTTCAGCTCCGCATCGTTGCGGTAGGCGAGGCCGCGATATTCGCCTTTCGCATCGTCAATCGGAGGCATTTCCGTCCCCTTTCGTTGCGTTGAGCCGAGTATCGGCGAAAGCGGGATGCACTACCATCCTGGTTCGTCATTGCGAGCGCAGCGAAGCAATCTCGCCCGTTGGAGCTCGCCCGCGCGAGATTGCTTCGTCGCCTGCGGCTCCTCGCAATGACACCGCGGCAATCTGATGGGAACTGCTCTAATGCACTTGCGGGGCTGCGACTCCAGCCGGCGGTTTGCGGATAAGCAGCACCAGCGGCACCATTGCGGCAAGAATTACCGCCATCACCCAAAAGCAGTCGTTGAACGACAGCAATGCCGCTTGCTGTTGCACCATCTTGTAGACCTGCGCTTGCGCCCGCTGCAGTGCATCGACGGTGCTGCCGGAATAGGCGAGATAGGCCTGTTGAAGCCGGTGAACAACCGCATCGTATTGGCCGCCGAGCGAGGTGACGTGCTCGACGAGCACGCTCTGATGATACTGCTCGCGGCGCGCGATCAGTGTCGTCGCGAGCGCAATGCCGAAACTGCCGCCGAGGTTGCGCACCATGTTTATGATCGCCGAGGCATAGTTGCTCTTCGCCGTCGGCATGTCGGCCATGGCCGCGGTATTGATTGGGATGAAGAGCAGCGCCAGCGGCAGCGACTGGTAAATCCGCGCCCACGCGATCGTCGAATAGTCGATCGCGCCGTAAAAGCGAGTCATCGAATAGAGCGCCGTTGCGGTTCCGACGAAGCCGACGGCGATCATCAGCCGCGCGTCGATTTTGCCGACCAGGGAGCCCACCAGGGGCATCATTGGAATCATCGCGAGCCCGCCCGGCGATAGCACGAGTCCGGCATCCGTCGCGGTATAGCCCAAGAGCGTCTGCACGTAGAGCGGCAGGAGTGTGGTCGTTGCCAGCAACCCGAAGCCGAGTACGAACATCAGCAAACTGCCGACGCCAAAATTGCGGTCGGCCAGCAGCCGCAGGTCGACGATCGGATCGGCGCGGCGCAGCTCCCAGGCCACGAAGGCGATGAGCGAGACCGCCGAGATGATCGACAAACGGGTGATGAAAGCGCTGCCGAACCAGTCGTCTTCTTGTCCCTTGTCGAGCACGATCTGCAACCCCCCCATGCCGATGACGAGCAATGCGAAGCCGACATAATCGAGGCGCAGCCCGGCGCCACGCCGCATCCGGCGCTGCGCCACGAGCTCGGGCGGATCGGCGAGTACGCGCCCCGCCAGCAATGACAGCACGATACCGATCGGCACATTGATCAGGAAGACCCAGCGCCATGTGAAATTGTCGGTGATCCAGCCGCCGAGCGTCGGCCCGATCGCCGGTGCGAAGACCACGGCAAGACCATAGAGCGCGAAGGCGACGCCGCGCTTGGCGGGCGGAAAGGTGTCGGCGAGGATCGCCTGCGCGTTCGGCTGCAGCCCGCCGCCGGTGACGCCTTGCAGACCGCGCGCGACGATCAGCGCGGCGAGGCTCGGCGCGGTGCCGCACAGCAGCGAAGTGAGGCTGAAGCCGCCAATGCAGGCGATGAAGTAACGCTTGCGCCCTATCGTCGAAGCGAGCCAGCCGCTGATCGGCAGGACAATGGCATTGGTGACCAGATAGGAGGTCAGCACCCATGTCGACTCGTCCTGGCTGGCCGAAAGGCTGCCGGCGATGTGCTGCAGCGCGACATTGGCGATCGAGATGTCCAGCACTTCCATGAAGGCGGCCAACCCGACCGTCATGGCGACGAGCCACGGGCTCGGGCGATTGCGGGCGCCAGTCTCGATCGGGCCGGTCACGAGGGTCCTCAGCCTTTGCCGTCATTGCGAGAAGCGCAGCGACGAAGCAATCTCGATGGGCTGAGCGCGACATGCCCGAGATTGCTTCGCTGCGCTCGCAATAACGGACCTCCTTTGTCCTACCGCACCTTCACGCTGGGGACGACCGACATCCCGGGTCCCAGCGCAAAATGCGGATCGGGCGGCGTGTCGAAGACGATCTTGACCGGCACGCGCTGCACGACCTTGACGTAGTTGCCGGTCGCATTCTCGGGCGGCAGCAACGCAAAGGCGGCGCCGCTGCCGGCCTCGAAGCTGTCGACGTGGCCGTGGAAGACCTTGTCCGGATAGCTGTCGATCCTGATCTCAACCGGCTGACCGGCACGCATATGATCAAGCTGGGTTTCTTTGAAATTTGCTGTGACCCAGACCTTGAGCGGCACCAGAGCCATCAGGTTTTGCCCGATCTGCACATAATCGCCGACCGCGACATTCTTGTGCGCAATGCGCCCGGCTTCAGGAGCGACGACCCGTGTGTAAGCGAGGTTCAACCGCGCCTGCGCTTCTTGCGCCTCGGCGCTCTTGAGATTGGCTTTTGCGGTTTCAATTTGGCTTGCCGCGGTTTGCGCGTGGGCCTCCGCAGAAGCCAGCTTCTTCTGCGCGGCGACGAGATTGGCGGCAGTGCTGCGGGAATTTGCGACGTCGTTGTCGAGCTGCTGCCGCGACGCAAATTGCCGTTCGACGAGAGGCTGCGTGCGCTGCAATTGCCGCGCAGCATTCGTCGCATTGGCCTCCGCAACGCCGACTTCAGCGCGGGCTTCCTCGACATTTGCGATGGCGACGGCCTGCTGCGCTTTGGCCTGCGCGAGGCCGCCTGCCGCCGCCGCGCGATTGGCCTCCGCCTGGTCGAGTTGCGCCTGGAAATAGGCCGGGTCGATTTCGACGAGCAATTGGCCGGTTGCAACCTTTTGGTGTCGTCAACGAGGACCCGCGCGACGCGGCCTGCGACCTGCGGCGCGACCATCACCATATGCGTGTCGATGAAGGCGTCGTCCGTGCTTTCCCAGTGACGCGCCTGCAGCCACCACAATGTGCCGCCCGTGATCAGCGCTACCCCGACGATCAGCACAACCAGCAGACCGAGTGGACGGCGGTACCAAGGCGTTGTCGGGCGAGGCGGCTGCCGCGCTCGCGCTGCGTCATCAGGCTGCGCCCAGGGAACCGGCTCCTCGGTGACGTCCGGCGCAAATTTTTCGAGTGTGTCAGGACTCATTGGAGGACCGCCTCGTCGGGACGCTGGGCGGCAAGGCCGCGCCTGAGCAGGTCGAGGTGGGTCCGGCACAGCGCATCGATATCGAGCGGGCGGCCGGCATGCCGCTCGAAGGAATGCCGCCACAATGAGCCGATGAGCAGCGGCGCGATGATGCAGGTGACCGCGCTGTCGGTGTCGATCGGACGCAGTTCGCCCGCAGCGATCCCGCGGTCCAATATGCTGCGCAGCAGGGCCTTGCCGCGGTCGACCACCTCCTCGACATAAAACCGCGCAAGATCGGGAAAGTTGCCGGCCTCGGTCAGCGCCAGCTTGGGGATGGCGCTGAGCGGCGATCCGATGATCTGCGCGAAAAGCCTGACGAGTTGCGCCAGCAGCACGAGAGTAGGCGCCGCCGCGGACGCGGCCATCGCCTCGGCCCGCTCGATATTAGGCACGAGCTCCTGCCGGACAACCGCTTTGAAGAGATCTTCCTTGCTTGGGAAGTAAAGATAGAGCGTGCCCTTGGTGATGCCGGCGCGCGCCGCGACGTCCTCGAGGTGCGTGGCGGCGAAGCCGCGCTCGGCAAAGGCGGCAAGCGCGGCATTGAGAATCTCCGTCGGCCGGGCGGTCTTGCGCCGCCGCCAGCGAACGCTTGGGTCTGCGTCGGGTATGCTCATCTAAATAACTAACCTTCCGGTCAGTTATTTAGTTCCTTTGCTGGCGAGTCAACCCCGCGCCGGGATGAGAACGAGATAGTACGGCTGCTCAGGCGGTAAACGTGAAGCTGCTGCCGGTGCCGCAAAGCACCAGCTTCTCGGGCATCTCCTGGCTGGCGAGATCGACAAAGTTCTGCCCGCTGCAATGCATCGGCATCACGTGCTCGAGGTCGAACTTCTGCAATTCAGCCATGACTTGGCGCAAATAGTCGTCGGGGGCGGGTGCGAGGTGAAAACCGCCGACAAGCGCGTAGATTTTCTGGGCGCCGCTGACCTCCTGGGCGCGCTTCAGCGTATTGACGATGCCGCCATGCCCGCACGAGGTGATCACGACGAGCCCGCGATCGCCGAGCCGGAAACAGGTGGCGTGCTCGTGCCAATGCTGATCCGGCTCAGGCTTGCCGACCAGCTCCTCGGCTGTGAAGTGATGGTTCATGTAAGCGTTGGCGTCGCACCCCAGGCCGTCCTCGACGCCGATCTCGACCCAGGTACTGGGCAGCACGTGCTCGATGCTGATGCGCGGCACCGCGCCGGTTGTGAAGGCGTGGCCCTCAATGACGATCGGATCCTCCGACAGCACCGGCTCGACATTCAGCGCCTTGAGCCTGCGGCGATCGAGCGCTGGTTTGAAATCGGGGACGCTGCCGTCGGGTTTGCGTAGAAACCGGCGGCAGAAAACGTCCTCGCCGCCGGTATAAAGGTGCAAATCCTTCCGCATCTCCACCCGGCGCGCCTCCAGAAACCCGATCAGCCCACCATAATGATCAAAGTGCCCGTGGCTGAGGATCAGCGCATCCACCTGGGCCGGGTCGATCTTCAACAGCTCGAGATTGTTGGCGTAGACGTTCGACGTAAAGCCAAAATCCAGGAGATAGCGCCGCTGCTCGCCGCCTCTGGTCGATGCGATGTGCAGCGCGAGCCCCCACTCGCTTTCAAGCGTCTTGCCCTGGGATATGGCGGGGAAGCCGGTTCGCTCCACGCTGAGACCGGGGCGTTCCAGCGGCTTCAGGCAAATGTTGTGTTGGTTGTCGGTGATCTCGCGCACTACCACGCGGTCGACCACCGGAACCTCGATGCGCGCGGACGCCGCGCGCGCCCAGCCCGATGCCGGAGGAAGCAAGCGTACTGCCCAACGCGGCTGACGCTTGCAGGAAACGTCTGCGATCCAATGATGACATGCCTCCCTCCCTGTCTATGACTGAGCAGCAACGACCTTCGTCATCTCGCCATATACTTCGGCCACGATCTCGAACGAGCGTTTGCGTTTGGCGTGATCGAAAATGTTGGCAGTGACCATCAGCTCGTCGGCGCCGGTGCGGCCGATGAAATCATCGAGGCCGCGCCGCGCCGTATCCGGCCCGCCGACGATCGCGCAAGCATACGCGTCATGAAGGATTACGCGCGCGTAATGATCGAGCCGTGCCTCGAAATTCTCGAGCGGCGGCGGCACCCGGCTCGGCCGGCCGAGCCGGTTGTTCAGCGTCGACTGCTGCAATGACGAAAACAGGAAGCGCGCTTCTTCGTCCGTCTCCGCCGCAACGACGGTGACGCCGAGCATGACGTTGGGCGCGGTGAGCTGCTCGGAGGGGCGGAACCGCTCGCGGTAGATCGCGATCGCCGGCATCATCATGGCCGGTGCGAAATGCGACGCGAACGCGAAGGGCAGGCCGAGATAGGCCGCGACCTGTGCGCCGTAGAGGCTGGAGCCGAGGATCCAGATCGGCACTTTGAGCCCGGCGCCAGGAACCGCCTGCACCGCCTGGTCCGGTTCCGCGGGCTGGAAATAGCTCATCAGTTCGACGACTTCGCTCGGGAAGCTTTCCTCTGTGCCGAGAAGGGCGCGGCGCACGGCCCGCGCGGTGACCTGGTCCGATCCCGGAGCGCGGCCAACGCCCAGCTCGACACGGCCGGGATGCAGCGCCGCGAGGGTGCCGAACTGTTCCGCGACGAGTAGCGGGGCGTGGTTCGGCAGCATGATGCCGCCGGCGCCAATGCGGATCGTGCGCGTGCGCGACGCGACATGAGCGAGCGCCACCGCCGTTGCCGCACTCGCAATTCCGGGCAGGTTGTGATGCTCGGCCATCCAAAAGCGCCGATAGCCGAGCGCCTCGACATGGCGCGCCAGGTCGAGCGAATTCCTGAGCGCCTGACCGGCGTCGCCCCCTTCGGTGATCGGGGACAGGTCGAGAACCGAGAGCGGAACCATGGGATCACCATCGCACCGCGCACGGCCGAACGGAAGCATCTGGATTGCCGCGGCGCCTGCGGGCGCCTCGCAATGACTGCGGCTGTCATCGCGAGCGCAGCGAAGCGATCTCGAAACGCATGATACACTGCAGCATCGAACGGAGAGCGCCCATGCTTCCCTCCAGCGACAAGCTTTCGATCTGTTTCGCGCATATCGCGTATCGGCTGCACGAACGGTTTGCGGCCCTCGATACCGGCATTGCCAGTTTCGCGGTGCGCGACCGCGCGAGTTTGGAGCGGCGGATTGGCGAGGCCGATGTGCTAGTGATCTCGGGACTGTGGCAGGACGGCCTGCTCGACCGCGCGCAGAGGCTGCGCTTTGTCCAGTCGATCGGCGCCGGCACCGACCAATTCCCGCGCGAGGAACTCAGGAGGCGCGGCATACGGCTGGCCAGCGCCCGCGGCGTCAATGCGCGAGCAGTCGCGGAACACGCGATGGCCTTGATCCTTGCATTGAGCCGCCGGCTCCCCGAGGCGCGCGACAATCAGGCAAAACGCGTCTGGCGCGGCATGATCGGCGACCTCGCCGAAAGGGAGGACGAGATCGGCGGCAAGACGCTGCTCATCGTCGGTCTGGGCGATATCGGCGGGCGCGTCGCCCGGCTCGCCAAGGCCTTCGACATGCACGTGATTGGGCTACGCCGAGATATTGCGGCCGGAAGGGGCGCGACGGATGTGGTGCAGCGAATGGACGAGCTGGGCGCGCATTTGCCGGAGGCCGATTTTGTTGCGCTCACCTGCCCGCTCACAAAGGAGACGGAGAACCTGATCGATGCCGCGGCGTTCGCTCGGATGAAGCCCTCCGCCCATCTCGTCAACGTTGCCCGCGGACGGGTCGTCGACGAGGCGGCGCTGATCGAGGCGCTCGCCGCGCGGCGCATCGCCGGCGCCGGCATCGATGTGACGGCGGAAGAGCCGCTGCCGCCGACTTCGCCGCTCTGGGGGGTGCCGCAGGTGCTGATCACACCGCATACCGCCGGCGAGACCCGGCGCTACGAAGACAATGTCATCGAGATCCTGCGCGACAATTTAGGGCGCCTGTGGCGCAGCGCGCCGCAATTGCGCAACGAGGTGGCGTGAGATCAAAAAGGGTCCGTCATTGCGAGCGGAGCGAAGCAATCTCGCGGAGAGCACGCCGACCGGAGCCGAGATTGCCGCGTCGCCCTGCGGGCTCCTAACAATGACGAATTGCGCGCGGGGTCAGATGATCTCTCTTTCTCGCAGATCCTCGATCTGCGCCGGGGTGTAGCCGAGCTCGGCGAGGATTTCGTCGTTGTGCGCGCCGAGTTCCGGAGCGATGCCGATATGGGCCGGCGTCTCGGAGAAATGCCAGGGCGAGCCGTGCACTTTGAGCCGCTTGCCGTATTTCGGGTAATCGATCTCGGTCACATAGCCGTTCGCCAGCACGTCGGGGTCGTTGGAAGCTTCAAGCAATGTGTTGATCGGCGCGGCGACGATGTCGGCGCGGCGCAGCCTTTCCACCCAATCCTCGCGCAAGCCGGTCGCGAACAGCTCGTCCAGCATGCGCAGCAGAGCGGCGCGTTTTTCATCGGATGAAACGATGACGCCGAGATCGCCGAAGCCGGCCTCCTCGAGGGTCTGATAAAACCCGAGTGCGGTCATCGCCTCGCGCCATTTGCGCGCGCCATTCAGCTGGAAGACCAGCGGCTTGCTGGCGCGGTCGTTGAAACTGGCGCTCAAGCCCGGGCGCTCCGGCGTGCCGGTGACGCGGGCCTGGCCGGTGACGGGATTGCGGTTGCGCCACATCGAGGTTGTCAAAGTCCAGCCCATCAGCCGGATCTGACCGCCGAGCAGCGAGCAATCGACCTTCTGACCGATGCCGGTGGCGCGCGCATAGGTGAGGGCGGCGAGCGCTCCGCCAAAGGCGAGGATCGCGCAGGTCTCGTCGGCGACCGAGACGATACCGGTCTTCAAAGGTTGGCCCGGCGTCGAATAAGCTTCCGCAACGCCGCCCAGCGCCTGCGCCATCGAGTCGGTCCCCGGCAGATCGGCGTGCGGTCCTCTGGAGCCGTAGCCCGAGACCGAGACGTAGACGAGCCGCGGGTTCACCTGCCGCAGCTCTTCATAGCCGAACCCGTTCTTTTCCGCCGCGCCGGGCCGGAAGTTCTGCCCGAAGATATCCGCCCGCGCGACCAGTTTCTTGAGGATCTCCCGTCCTTCCGGCGCTTTCAGATTCAAGGTCAGGCTTTTGACGCCGCGATTGTTGGTTTCGAAGTAGGTGCTGGGGAGGCCCGCCAGGACCGTCGAGCCGCGCGAATTGTCGCCCGTCTCCGGCACTTCGATCTTGATGACCTCGGCGCCGAGGTCGGCCATCAGCATATAGGGCACCGTGCCCGCCTGCGCCGTGGAGCAGGCGACGGCCTTGACGCCATGCAGCGGACCCTGTGGCTCCGTCATGTCAACATCCTCCGTTCAAGAGGCAAGTTCTGGCTCAATGACGCCGGCGGGCGTTCTGCGCAGCACCAGCAGCGCGGTCGCGGCTGCGGCAATCAGCGCGATGAAGCACGCGCTGAGAAAAATCTGGGTTGGCGGCAGTCCGATCGACAACAAATAGCCGCCGAGCATTGGCGCCACGATGCTGCCGATCCGCCCGATGCCGATCGCCCAGCCGAGGCCGCTGGTGCGCATGCGGGCGGGGTAAAGCTTGCCGCAAGTTCCGTTGAGGCCGGTCTGGCTGCCGATGATCGTCAATCCGGCGAAGAAAATGACCGCGAGCAGCCGCACGTAAGGCATCGCTAAAAGCGCGATCACCGCGATGAATCCGGCGCCGAGCGCATAATGTACGGCCAGTGCCCGCTCGGGACCAAAACGGTCGATCAGTACGCCGAGGTAGAGCGCCGCGCATACCCCGCCCAGCGGGTATGGCGTGGTGGCGAAGACCGCCTGCGCTGGCGTCAACCCGACGAGGTGCAATACTTCCGGCAACCAGTAGACGAACAGGAACAGGTTCATCAGGCTGCAGAAGTAAACGATCCACAGCAACACTGTCTGCAGCGCATAGCCCTCGCCGAACAGCATCTTGACCGGATTGCCGCGGGCAAGATCAAGGACCTGCGCATCGCGCCGCTCGCGGGCGATCCCGAGATGCTCGAGGAGCGCCGCCTGCCGCACGGACAGATGCGGTTTGCGCGCGAGAAAACGCGGCGATTCCGGCAGCCACAGGACGAGGATCGGCAGCAGCACGAGCGGGAAGAGGCCGCCCAGACCAAAGATGACCGGCCAGCCGAAACCGCGGCCGAGCAGCAGCGAAACAATAAGGCCGCCGACAAACCCGCCGAACGGCGCCCCGGTGAAGCCGGCCATGATCAACGTCGCCCTGAGGCGCTGCGGCGCGTAGTCGCCGCCCAGCGTCGCAGCGCTCGGAAAGGCGCCGCCGAGGCCCACCCCGGTGAAAAAGCGCCACAGGCTCAGCGTCGCGATCGAGCCCGAGAACGCGGTCAGCAGCGATGAGACGCCGATGATCGCGACGCTGGCGAGCAACAGCGGCCGGCGCCCGAAGCGGTCGCCGATCGGCCCCGCGAACGGCGCGCCGACGACGACGCCGACGCTCGACCATAAGAACGCCAATGCAAAGGCGGGCGCCGGCAGGTTCCAGGCATGCGTCAGCGGCGGCACCGCCCAGCCGATCGAACCGACGTCATACCCGTCACAGATCTGTACGAGCGTGCACAATACCGCGACGCGGATCTGCAAGCCGCCGATACGCTGGTTTTCGATTGCATGTTCGGCGCTCGACACCGCGACATGCGCCATCGGCCCCCCTCCCTCAGTCGCTGCAATTTTGCGCCAAGGGCCATCGTCTCGCTTTTGTCCCGCCGCCGCAACAGATCGGTTGGGAAGCCGGTGCTACTTTCCCGGCCCGTAAAATAGCACCCACACGGAAAAATCGTCCGACATGTTCTCAAATCCATGCGCGACACGCGCCGCGCAGAACAGCACGTCACCCGCGCTAACCGGGGTCACTTTGTCCTCGACGCGGTAATGGCCGGCGCCGGCGGCGACGAAGTAGAGCTCATCGCGTTGATGCGGGACCTGGGGTCCGTCGGTGGGGCAGGCAGAGAACCGGAGCTCGAGATCGCCGTCGATAAACACCTCGGCCGATCGTCCGGGCCTCCGCGGGAGAGCGAGCGCGGCGCTGAGCGACACGGGCGGTGGCGTACGCTCCATGAGTTCTCCTCCTGATAACGGTGATAGCGGCCCGACGAAAATTGCCGCCGCCTTCTTTTTTGCACATCTGTGACCCCCCTCACACGGTTCGATGGAGCGGCAGACTAAATTCTTCTGCCGGCGCCCACGCTCGGGACAGCGACACCCAGCCCCACCGCAGCAGGAGGTTCCGATGCGCAGAATTTTTGCCATTGCCGCAATGCTGGTCTGCCTGTGGCTTGCGCTGGGTGTCGCACCGAGTTGGGGCCGCCCCCACATTGGCTCGGCACCGCATCGACTAGCCTAGCGAGCGTCCGCGAGTGGTCGGCCATTCGAGCGATGGTGGCTGCCATCAGCCACCATCAGATGCCAAGAGGAGGCGCGTCATGGCAGACACCGAGCAAGCAGCCAGTTTTATCAAGCGGCTGAATGACAGTGACATCGGGCAATGGTTGAGCTTTGCGTCGAATCTTAGTGGAACGCTGCAGTTTCTTGGACCCGTCATTTCCCTTTTCGTGAAAAGCGACACGGATAAAATCTTAGACAAAATTAAGGAATTGCAGCAAGATCTCGATCGTGATTTCAAAGAATTAGGTGATTTAATCAAGCAGCAAACTCAGATTATCGTGGATAACCAGAACAGGGATGCAATGGCGCTCGCACTTTCTCGTTCCGATATCGCCGCCAGCAGAATACAAGAATTCTTGACGAACAAGGATACGCAAGCTCTGGAGACGGCGAAGACGGAATCGATTGGCGGAGTTCGCTTTTTCACCGAACTGGGTCTGAACGCGCCGGACCTCCCTTTCTTTATGCCTGGTTTAGTCAAGGCGGGCTCGATCCGGATTTTCGTGATCGCGTCGGAACCTTTGGCCTTGCGAGAGCCGCGTGCCGTCGTCGTGGATGACGTCGACTTGATGGTCGCATCTCTCGCCGCTATGACCGGTGCCGTCAAACGTAATGTTGACGCCGCTCATATTGTCAACCGGCTCAGTCACTCCATTCGTTGTGCGCCGCTACCGCAGCTTACTGTGGGACCTCCCGGCAGAACCGTGTTTGTCATCGACGGTTTTACCCATGAGGAGGACGCTATTCGTTTGGCGTTCTTTGATGCGCAACGAGGGAATCCGCCTTGTGAGCAACCTTCCGGTCTTGAAAGCGAGGCCCAGGCAGCTGCGATCCAGGCGCGAAATCAGGGAGTTGCCGACGAACTGGCATTCCTGGGCGTTCCTGCCGTCGAACAAATTCTTCAGTCCTGGAGACAGCTTCTAACGGCCTGACCGCTGCCTCGCATCCCGCCGCCGGGGCTGCTCGGCGCCGGACGAACGGCGGGCTTGCGGATCGCGTCGCTCGTGTGGCACCGTCCCGCGGCCCCTGCGAGATTGTCATGTGCCGCAACATCAAGACCCTGCATAACTTCAAACCTCCGGCAACCGAGGAAGAGATCCGCGCTTCCGCCCTGCAGTTCGTCCGCAAATTGAGCGGCTTCGCGCGTCCTTCGAAAGCCAACCAGGGCGCTTTCGACCGCGCCGTGGACGAAGTCACGAAGGCGGCGCGCGATCTGCTCGCCTCGCTTCTGACGACGGCGCCGCCGCGCGATCGCGAAGCGGAGGCGTCAAAGGCCCGGGCGCGGGCGGCCGACCGTTTCGGCTCTTCCGTCACCCCGCGGGCGATCTAGCCAGCCGTTTCGGTTGCCAGGCTAAGCAGCTGCGGAGGAGGCTGCGGCGTTCTGGACAGGTCCAGATGCCGCAGGGCTGGCATGCTTCGGTGCGCTTGCCCAGCCATTGCCGAGGCTCCGCCGACGCCCACCTTAGAATGAGTTTAAACTGTTGGGCGGATCCCCAAAGGAGGCTGCGATGACCCGCAGCAAACTGTCGACTAAAGTGCTTTTGTTGGCTGGCGGCGTTGGATTGTCCATGGCGGAATTTGGCGCATCGCAACAGGCTGCCGCACAATCCTATTTCGACGAGTACGCCTGCCCGGTGGGGACCGTGTACGATCCGACCTACGGCTGTACCCTGCCGGGCGAGGCGTACGCGCCTTATGATTATGGCTATTACGGATCTCTGCCGTATGGTGTTTATGGAGGCTACCATAGTGGACGCCACGAATTCGGCCACGGCATTGGCGTCGGCGTCAATCATGGGATGGGTTTCGCGCACGCCGGCGGTGGCGGTTTTGGCCATGCCATGGGCGGGGGCTTCGCGCATGGCGGAGGCGGCGGGCACCGCTAAAGCGGTCCCACCGAGAGGTCGCAGGGGCGGCAGGTTCAGACCATGAGGTCCGCGAGCTCGGTCATCGTGCGAACCACGATGTCCGGCTCGTGCGGTGTCATGCCGAAGGGGCGTTGGCGCCGGTCGATGAAGGCCGTGTGCATACCGGCAGATTTAGCGCCGATGCAATCGAAAGCGTGATTCGCCACGAACAGAACCTGGTCGAGGCGCACCCCGAGCAACGCCGCGGCTTTGCCGTAGGTCGCGGCATGCGGTTTGAAGGAATTGGCGACCGCCACCGAGATAACGCGATCGAACGGGATCGCATGATATTGGCGTGCCGCCTCGAGCATGTCGGGATCGCCGTTCGAGAGCACGACGAGCTTGTAACGCGTATGCAAGCGCGCCAGCGCCTCCGGCACTTCCGGAAAGGGCCGCAGCTTCTCGATCTGCGCTACGAGATGGCGGACCTCGTCCATCGTATAGACAATGCCGGCGCGTTCGAGCACATAGGCAACCGACCGATGGCCAATCTCGCGATAGGGTGTGTGCTCTTTATGGAGCAAAGCGTCAATCATCGAATTTTCGAAATGGGTGCGGCGCCACCAGGTGACGAACGAGTTCGGATCGCCGTGCCAGCCCTTGCTTTTGAGGAATGGCGCCGCGACGTCCGTCAGCCCCGACTGTATGTCGACGACTGTCCCGTATTGGTCGAACATGCAGACTTCAACCGAGCGCTTCAGTTCTTCGATACGGTCCAATCTGGCCTCCGTCCATCATGAAGGTTGCGGTTCTATTCTGTGGTCCTGCGGGCGTCACAAAGCGTCGACTGACGGCCACGAGAACAGATCGTCGGTTCGACGGCAAATTAATCTTAACGGACGGTAAGGCTAATCGGCGGTAGAATTCCGGCCAGCCATCCGGAAGAGCGGCCGAGGGTGCGAAGAAGTGCTCAGTGCACAGCGGCCGGCGGCGAAAACTAGTCGTTGAGGCTGCGATGTTCCCCGAAGCAGATACAATATCGAACATAGTTTCAGACACAGTAAAGATCGTGTTCAGACGGCGGCTTGTCGATCGGGTGCTTCGGCTTTGGGCAGACAAGGCGCAGGGCGCGAGGTTGCCGCGGCGCGACGAAATCGACCCGTCGATGCTCGGCGCGGATTGGGCAAATTGTCTTGTCATCGCAGTGCGATCGCCGGTCGAGCTCTCGTATTTTGTCGCCGTTGGGGAAAACCTGGCGTTTGCGCGCTCCCCTAATGAGAGCCTGGCAGGCGTGCTCCTCGCGCATGTTCCACAGGTCCTGTCGGAGCGCCGTTGCCTAATAGTTGAAGGGCGCGCGACGGTTTGCGGGTCTGGCGTGTTATATCGCGGCGCCCTGTTTCCGCTCTCCGAAGACGGCGTTGCGATCGACCACGTACTGGGTGCGGTGAACCACCGCCGCCTGCGCGCGCACGAGCGCCAGTCGCACGACGCGAGCGCATCGACGCACTAGTCTTAGTCCAGTGGTGAGCGTCCGACCGATGCCATCCACGCGATTTCTCCCGCTGCTCGGTCTTCGATGCCCGGCAAAATTGCGGAATGGGAGCCCAGATTGCAGTGAATAATATGGCGCGACAAGCGCCGATGGGAAAACCCGACGCGAGCTCGCTTGGACCTAGGGAAGAGACCAAGATCGACAGCCGCGGTAGGAATCTCGCTGACATTTGGGAGCGGGCGGATGAAGCATGCCGCCAGCTGGGGAACTGATTGAGGATCAACGATACATAGCCGAGCAGATGAAGCGGAGAGTCGCGGAGCTAGAGAGGATTTCGACCTGACGAGAGCGGTGTCATTGCGAGGAGCGCGCCGCGCGATCGAAGCAATCTCGATCGCACGTGCTCGATCGGCCCGGGATTGCTTCGCTACGCTCGCAATGACTTCAAGGTGCGCTGGATTGATCGAAACCCGCGCTAGTTGAGCCGAGCTCTGACAATCATCTTGTGTCGTTACAATCAACTGACCCGCTACCCCGTCAACGCCGAACGGCGCTGTGGTCGACCTCTCTAGTTTGATCCCGCGTCTGCAGATCGCCAGTGCTCTCGAGCGTGCAGTGTTTCGCGCCGGCGAAGTGACGCCGCAGGTCGTCGGTCGGTTTTTGCCAGTGGAAGAGCTCAGCCGCCTTGGAGACGATCCCGCAGTGCCAAGTTCTGACGGTTCAGTCGGTCGTCCGTGCTCGTTGGCGACGGTGTTTCGCCCTCAGTCTGGCCTTCCGTTTGTTGGCCCGGATCGTGTTGCTCATGGTGCTGGTCTGTTTCACCTGTGCGCGCGGCCAAACGCTAAATCTGAGGGGGGTCGAGGCTCGCAAAACGGGTGAACCAATTCTGATCCCGCCATAGGTCCTCTGAAGCTGTGTCTTTGGCAGCTTCAAGCATCATCGCCAGCCCGGGTTCAGACGCTCGGTCAGCGGCGAATTGGCGACAACTCCACTCCAAATCTATTTTGTAAATACAGCTATAACTTGTGACAGAAGTATGGCCATATATAACTACGAAAGCGAGAGGGAATGATGCGCAGCATCACGGTCCGGCTAAGCGCTGTGGAGTTTTCTGCTGCGATCATCACGATGGGAGAATGGCTTAATGCCAACGGCTACGAGCCCATGAGGTACAAATACGACTACCAAAGGGACGCTGTCCTGTGACTATGGATTTCGCCGTTGAAGCGGCAGCTGAGGTGTTTGCGAAGCGCTTTGACGGCGTCCATTGTTCATTTCCGCAACCTCCTTCGCCACACGGCTCGTCGGAACCTGGCACATGCGCGGCAAGTGCAGCCCGCGCTCGCGCGCAAGCCCGGGCAATTTCCTAACAGCATTGGACCAGGGGTCTGCGGCGCATCATCGTGCAGCGGCGGCACGAACGCGGAGGCTCCCTGCGGAAGCCACGACGCCTCGCGTGAAAGAGCAGCTCGCAGCCGCGGTCGCAAAACACGACCAGATCGCTATAGAGGTCGAGCCGGCATCCGCCCGCAATTCTGACGCGGCGTCGAACGTCGAAATGCCAGTTCCAGGCGAAACCCCCGGACGATAATCCGGGGGCTCACTACATCCCTTTTGGGACGACCAGGCGCGCCAGTCTAAGCGTGGGCGACTTACTCTAGCCCGCGCCTGACGTAAGTAACGCTTCCGTTTTGGTTAATATTGCGGGCAAGTTGAGATGCATTTTTGCCGAGGAAAACACTCAATTCGGGCGCGAGAGTAGGCATTCTGGAGGAAATGGGCAGTTCCATTAATGTGACAAAAATGGGGCATGCAACGACCCGTCAGCTGTGAATGAGATCTAACCTTGCCATCCATTAACTAGGGCTGCGCAAGACCGGCAATACTGATAAGTTACAAACGCGGATCGCCTCCAGTCAGCTAACACCTCTACCCAAAAAACCTTCTGGACAAGGTAAGTCTGTAGATCGCTGCATCTTTTACTGGATTTCTAGAATACAACAGCTTTATCGCCAGTAGCAATTTCAATAAGTAATACCATTGACCAATGTAAGTAATAGACCGATCGCAATCGGCTGAACTGGTCGGGAGCCGTTTCCAGCTTAGGCTGTTTACCTCAGAAGCCCAGTTCCGTCCGGAGCTACCGGGCCTGCCGCGATCTGCATTTTCTCGCCCAGCCATTACTAACGGCTCGGGATAGCGCGATTTGTTCGCGCGCCGAGGGAATGCCAACGAGAAGGATGCAACGTCAATGCGTCGATCGACCGGTATTTCCCTCGCATCTTTGATCATGTCCGCCTGCGCGAGCGGCTCGGGGCCTCATTTTGGTTGGGCGGCCGACCATGGCTCAATGCGGGTCGAGCTACATTTGGCAAATATCGAGCCGGCAGTAGACACCTGCGGCGGGAACCCAGAGCCTTGTTGCAGCGAGATGCGCTCGACTGGAACTACTCTGGTGGGGAAAGCGGCGTGGTATAACCTCGTGGGCAAACAGACCGCCAACGGCGAGGTCCTGGACACCGTCACCGCCACTGCGGCACATCGCTCGCTTCCGCTGGCCTCTTATGCGAGGGTTACGAATCTCCAAAATGGTCGCTCAGTTGTTGTCAAAATCAACGACCGAGGTCCATACACTCGCGGACGCATCCTCGACCTCTCGCCTCATGCCGCCGACGCACTCGACATGAAACGCGCCGGGGTGGTGGCGGTCACCATTGACCCGCTGGTCAAACAGGCGGCTGCGACTGTGGCAGTGTTTCAAAACTCTGGCACGGCGGTGAGGCAGTAGGCCAGCCTGAAGATCGAGCGCGCGCGCAATCGGCATGCAACAGCGACCCCGATCGGTGTCCAAAAGGATCTCTGCGGGTGTTCGCCGGATTTGCCCCCGTCCTCCCGCCGGCACTGGAGCCGCCCCTTGAGGTCGAGAACTCAGACGCGAAGATCGAGCGGCTCGCGCGTTAGGAGGCTGGTCTAGGGCCGCTGCGTCTCCTCTAGTATCCATAGTATCGGGGTGGTGGGGGTGTCGTTGCCGCGCCGGTGACTGCGCCGAGAGCGCCACCAGATGCCGCCCCGATGGCAGCGCCCTTACCCCCGCCAGCCGCACCTCCGATCGCCGCGCCTGCGCCCGCGCCAATCAAGCCGCCGCCCACCGCACGCTGGCCGGGGTCGTACGGGTTGGAACACGCCGCCAAACCCAAAGTTAATGCCAATGCAATCCCGCCTGGCGCGATAAGTACCTTTGTCATGTCGTCCACCCTCAACCAAGAGTTCAGCCTTGCCAACACAAGGCGAGCGGGCAGAGTTCCTGAGTGTGCCCGTACTGCGGCACCCAAAAGAACCCCGTGAAGGAAGGCGGAGAGTGCCGCCTCCTCGGGAATATCGAAGTAAAAAATCGAGACGCCACGCTTCCCGGCTTCCTCGCACGAGGGCTGGTTTTCATCGGTTTCCGTTCGGAGTGACCGGTCAGCTTCGGGCGCGCGGCGCGCTGGTGCCAACTGCCGCCATAACAGCACCGGCTGGCGCTGCATGACAGGCGTAATGCCGTCGCTAGCCCGTGAATTGAGGATTCCGGTCCCGCAACTCGGCCGCAGGGAGGGGTACGGGCGCGGGGGATCCCGCAATCGTCGAGAGGGCTTTTGAAATTCCGTGTCGCTTGTCCAAATTTGGTCACACCGGGCCACGGGAACGCACTTTGCGGCCGGACTGTTTCTGATATGGCCCCATGATCTACTACTTGTGGAGAGCGGGAGATGGCTATCATCAGAAAATTGATCCTTGGCACGGCTTCGGCACTGGCATTGGGGATCGGTGGCGCGGCTCTGGATTTTGGGGCGGATGCTGACGACGCTCCGAACGCGGTACAAAATACGCCCTTGACGCCTGAAAGTTCGCAGCATTGGATAAATGTTGCGAATCTCTCGAAGGACGACATCAGGTGGGCACAAGTAGAGCTACGCACTCGGGGCCTCTACAGTGGCTCGCTCGACGGTGTCATAGGACCGCAGACAAAGCGGGCAGTTGCGGAGTTTCAAAAGACCAGCGGCCTCAAGCGGACCGCGACGCTTGATCAACAAACTGCAGATGCGCTGATCGCCAACAA
>Ga0126371_10000048_pt1 | contig 81087 bp, 77 predicted proteins | sample PanSoiMetaPlot_4_FD_110145 | JGI IMG/M metagenome (GOLD analysis project Ga0126371, IMG submission 110145) | Tropical forest soil microbial communities from Panama - MetaG Plot_4 | ecosystem: Environmental > Terrestrial > Soil > Tropical forest > Bulk soil | place: Panama | collected 2016-02-17
GACGAGATCAACCGCATCATCATGGACGAGCTGGTGTGCAGCGTCTTCAACGCCGAGGCGGTCGCCTATTTTCAGCGTGTCTACGCCCGGATGAAGGACGCTGGCTGCGACGCCGTGGTGCTCGGCTGCACCGAGATCCCACTGATCATGAACGATGCCAACTCGCCGCTGCCGACACTCGACTCGACCCGGCTGCTCGCCCGCGCGGCGCTGCGGCGCGCCGTGGCTGTATGACCGACGACTGAGCCAGAGGATCGGACCTGTGGCTGTTGAGGATTGACGAAGGGGCTTTTGAGTCAGGCTCTAAGGCGTGCATCTCGCGCTGGACAGCGCGAATGACGCGGAGGCGTGCGTTGACATCCCGCTCGACCAAGAGTAGCCATTTCGGAATGTCCGACACACTTCTGCGCACCCGTACCCGACGCCGTAGCTGCGGCGAGTTGGCACGCGCCTTCGGTCGAGCATGCTGGTTCAGGAGTACACGACTTCGAGCGTAGCCAGCGCAGATCAACAAGTCGCGATCGGACCCGCCGACGAAGCACCCGGCGGGTTTTTTATTAGTACACTCAGGGAGGGCGGCGATGTTTGGGATACGAAAAGCCGAAATGGGCGACGGATTTGCAGTCGTGACGCTGTGGACGCACCTTATTGAGTATCACCGCTCGATTGAGGCGTTTCGACCCAAGCGGTGGCAAATTGCTCCCGACGAAGCCATCCGGCCCCTCTTAGCCGCTGTCTGGGAGCATCCAGAAACCCGTGCTGCTTTCGTCGCCGAAACCGATGGCCGAGCATTTGGTTTCGTCTACGCCGAACTCAAAGAGGCCGGCCATTGTCCGGCCAATATCAACGCCCTGTTCGTCCAAGCCGACGAGCGAAGCCGTGGGGCGGGGCAGGCGTTGCTCGACGCGGCTCTGGATTGGTGTCGGGAGCACGGGGCGAACGAGGTTTCTCTCGACTGCATCTGGCCTAATGATCTTGCTCGCCGCTTTTACGAGAAACGGAGATTCCGACCCCTGCTCGTCACCTATGTTCTGGAACTTGAACCCAAGGACGAGATACGTATCCGCTCTGCCGACACCGCCGACGTGCCGGCGGTCAAGCAGATAGTCCATGATGCTTATCAGCACTATATCGCACGAATGGGAAAACCAGTTAGCCCAATGCTCGACGACTATGCGGCGCGGGCCTCCGAGAGTGTTGTCTGGGTGGTCGAGGAAGGCGGCGCCATTGTCGGCATCCTGGTGCTGCTGCCGAAGCCGGACCATCTCCTGCTCGACAACATCGCCGTCAGCCCCTCCCATCAGGGCCTCGGGTTCGGGCGGCGTCTCCTCGAATTCGCCGAAGCCGAAGCACTGCGACAGGGATACCAGCAAATCCGCCTCTATACGCACGAGACTATGATCGAAAACCAGCGGCTTTACGCGGCTATCGGCTACGAGGAAACCGGGCGCGGCACTGAGGCTGGTTACGAGCGCGTCTTTATGCGGAAACAGCTTTCTGATGACGGTCGCAGGAAGCCATCAGGAGGGGATTGAAGATGCTGTTCATGGTGATCGAGCGGTTCCAGGACAATGACATGATCCCGATATACCGGCGTCTACGTGAGAGCGGGCGATCACTCCCGGAAGGGCTGGAATACATTGATAGCTGGATAGAACCGAACTTCTCCCGGTGCTTCCAGCTAATGCGGTGCGACGACCCGAGACTGTTCCAGGAGTGGGTTCTGCAATGGCGCGGCTTCGGTGCCACGTTTGAGATCATCCCGGTAGTGCCGAGCAAGGAGACCCAGGCGGTAGTCGCTCCATATCTCGATCCCCGGTCGTAATCTTGCCATAACGGAGGTCATTGGGAGGAACACAATGACACCAATTCGCGGGAGTTGCCTCTGTGGCGGTGTGAAGTTCGAGATCGCCGGGCCGTTATTAAGTCCGCTGAACTGCCACTGCTCGCAATGTCGCAAGCAGCACGGCGCAGCATTCCGCAGCCGAGCGCGGGTCCGTGCCGCTGACTTCAGATGGCTTCAGGGGATGGAACTGGTCCGGTATTACGAATCGTCGCCGGATTTTCATCGCGGCTTTTGCAGCAAGTGCGGCTCGCCGATCGTCAACCGGCCCGGCCCGAATTCCAAAAACGCCCGGCACAACCCGGCAGCCGTAGACGAACTCGGCGTCCCCTTGGCAATTCTCGATAATCCTCCGGCGCGGCCGGCGTGCCACGTCTTCGTCGGCAGCAAGGCACCTTGGTTCGAGATCACCGACGATCTGCCGCAATACGAAGAATACTCGCCGCCGAGTTAATGTCCGGACGCAGACTTGCCATCGATCATATGCACTCGCCCGCTAATTCAAACTCCAGGCGGTAAATGCCGGCTTCATAGCTGCAACCCGAAATCGACCACCAGTTGTACCTGGCCCCCGCCCGTTCGCTCTGGCGAAGCGCCTGACCTCGGTTGGCGACCTCTGGTGGACCTCGACGAAGACGGCGTTGAACCGGCGCAAGCTCCTGAAAGCGGAACTCAGAGCGATCTCTGTCATGCGCAGATCGGCGCTGTCGATAAGCCGCTTGGCCGTTGAACCCGTGCGGTTCGCGCGACCTGGCCCGCGAGATCGCCAAGACCGAGGCCTATCATAATCAGACCTCGCGGCGCGAGCGCAAAAACGTTGAGATGCTATTCGCACATCTCAAGCGCATTCTGAAGCTCGACCGGCTACGATTACGCGGTCCCAATGGGGCTCGCGATGAATTCCACCTCGCCGCCACCGCCCAGAACCTTCGGAAGCTCACCACGCTGGTTTCGGCAGCCCCGCCGATACCGGCTTGCGGGGGCGACACCCCTCATCCACTTCGCTCGCAGCTCCCATCCTGCACCGTCCGGATAATTCAAAAACTTCCTTTTTCAACGGTGTCGGGCATTAGCGGTCGCCCTATTTTCGAAATCAACACGGCAGCCTTTATTGCGCCCACGACAGGCCGGGTTGCCAAGCCAATGTGCTGCGCTTGGTTGATGTCTTCATCGATGGGCTGTGCGGGCGGCCCGATAAACGACACGATCGACAGACCCGTGAGGCTGCTCGAGCCCGCTGACCTGATCTCCGCTATCCGTCCGCCTCCGCTGTTCCGGTGCTGTACCGAGACAGGTCTCGGGCCCATTCAACCTTCAATGGTTGTGGAAACCGCCGTTAACAAGCGCGGCGCCCTCGGCCGCTTTGTGCAGCCGATGTCCGATCGACAAGTTTAACCTAAGCGCAGCCCGGCCCGCATGAGTTACGGTGGCCGGCGCGAGCGGCTCGATCCGGTCGAACAGGAACCAATATTGCCCGACGACATATTCAAATGAAGTCCGCGACACGATCAAGACATCGCGGTCCGCGTAATCATCGCGGCTGGCAATCAACCCGTATTGGTGCGCATCGGGGCCGAGGCAGATGACCGGGAGCCGGCCCCCCAGCGCGTAGTCGATCTTACCTGCGTCGGACCATCGCAGCGCGGCGACGACAAGCCCGGGTCTGTCGAGCAGCCCGCGGCTGACGAGGTCGTCCCGTAACGAGGTCCAGTCAATGACATCGAGGCTCGGATCCTTGCCGTCGGGAAAATCTCCAATGACAGCAGGAAGCCAGTTATCGCGCACTTCGCTCGCCAGCACGGCCGTCCCGACGACGACAAATGCGGTGGTGGCCAGGAGCCAAATACGAACCGCACCGCGTTCTCGCCAGTGGCGCGCAACCGCGTCGCCGAGCAGCGGGAACAGCATCAGATAACCCGGCGCTGCCCAGTGGAACAGGACTTTGCCCCAGAACGAGGCCACCGCGAACACAATGAGCGAAGGTGCGGCAAGGCACACCAAAAGCCACCGCTTGCTGTCTCTCGGTCCGCGCTTGGCGGCGATCAGTCCGCAGCCGACGAGAGGCGCCCATATCCAGGGAAGCAGGTATGCGGCTTCGCCCGCGAGCGTCGCAACCGGTCCGAAGAGCCGGAATCCGCCGCTCACTCGGCCGCCTTGAAAAAGGAAGGAAACCCAGCCGTGTTCGGCGTTCCAGATCAGGATCGGCAGGAAGATCAGCGAGGCGACCAGTCCCGCCACGTAGGGATGCGGCATCCTCAACCAGCGGCGGCTCGTCGGCTCGCTCAGCAAGAATACGACGAGCCCGATCATCGGGAGCGCGGCCGAGTATTTGGAACACAGCGCCAAACCGCTGCACGCCCCCGCCCCCAACCACGGGCCCCAGGCGGTGCGGCGGCTTCCATTCAGAGCGGCGATAAGGCAGCCGGTAGCGCCGAGCAGCGCGGCGATCAGCGGGCCGTCGGGCAGCACCCACGTCGCATCGCTGATGCCGAAAACCGGGGCCAAATTGAGTAACGCCGCTGCCCACAGCCCGGCGGCGAGGCTGAAGAGCGCCGAGGTCAAACGATACATCAAAAGCGTCGAGACCGCGAACAGCGCGATGAACGGCAGTCGCACGACGAGCGCGCTCTCGCTTCCGGCCAGCTGTGCGGCCGCCCACGCCATCCACCAGCTGATCGGCGGATGATCGAAATAGCTGCGCTGCAGCTTGCGTCCGGCTGCAACCATGTAGCTCTCATCGACCCCGAGCCCGAGGACCGAAGCCAAGACGACCCTTCCGAGGATGCCTGCCGATATCAGCAGTGCGACAGCGCCGGCCGGCGTCTTTACCCAGTCGATAGCTCGATAGGTCATGCTTGCTGCTTTGCCGGGCGATGGCGTACAGGCGCTATCTGCGGACACGTTTTTCATTTCGATTGTGCCACCGAAGGCTCAGCTGATTGAAACAGCGCCGGTCCGTATCAGGAAGGGAGCCGACCGACTGAAAATTCTCCTGCTAGAGGCACAGAGCGGGACACGTCTAAGACAGCGACCGCTTGCTATACCGTTCTCCGCCCCTGCGCAATCGGCCGCCTCCGTAATGCGATGCAAGACAGATTGCAGGAGTGGGATTGGCCTCTTTACGTGCCGCTGCCACGCGTGCAGGCTCCGAGCCCAGCGGATGCGCAATGTGCAGTGAAGGAGCCGAGGGATGGAAGAGACAAGCACAACCAGCCTGGTCAAATATTCCTGTCGCGATCAAATCGCGACCTTAATGTTGAATAGGCCCGAGAAGCTCAATGCGTTCAACGACGACTTGGTGCGACACCTGGCGGCCGCGCTGCGGCGCTTCGACCTCGATCCAGAAGCGCAGATAGCGGTCATTTGCGGCAACGGGCGTGCGTTTTCGAGCGGCGCGGATGTGCACCAGCGACAATTACGGCGGCGCGAGGAATTCGAGCAACACGGCGGACCGCAGGGCTGGGGCGCCCATTCGGGCGATCTCTTGACCCGCTCGGTCAATTGGAAGCCGGTCATCGCGGCGCCGCACGGCTATGCGATGGGCTTGGCGCTCGGCATCGTACTCGAATGCGATCTCGTCGTCGCCGCTGCGGGCACCAAATTCCAGGTGACCGAGACGCCGCGCGGCCTCGGTGGCGCCAAATACTGGGCGCTGCTGAATTTCCGCGGCGCCGCTGCCTTTGCGAGTGAGGTCGCGCTGACGGGCCGCTTTTTTACTGCCGAAGAAGCGTTCGCCGCCGGGATCATCAACCGCGTCGCGCCCGAAGGCCGGCATCTCGAAGTCGCCTATGAGCTCGCCGCCGAGATAGCGAAGAACCCGCCGCTCTCCGTGCGGGCGACCGTCCGCACCCGCCGCTGGTACATGGACCAGTTCGAGCGCGAGGTGACAATGCAAACCGCGCCTTTGAAGCTCTATCTGACCGAGGATTTCCAGGAAGCCGCCCGCGCCTTTGCGGAGAAGCGCCAGCCCGGGCCCTTCAGGGGCCGCTGAGGAACGTGAGGAGGAAATGCCTCGAAGGTGCAAATCCAACCAATGTCATTCCGGGATAGCCCGAAGGGCTAGGCCCGGAACCTATGAACACCTGCCTTTGCCTGGCTTGATGGACCCCTGTTCATGGATTCCGGGCTCGCGCCGTGCCCGCGCCCCGGAATGACGAGTTGCGGCGGTTTTTTCACGACTCTGAGGAAGCTGCGATGATCACGCCCGCCTACATCCGCACAATGGCCGAATACAACACCGAGATGAACCGCCGGCTTTACGGCGCGACGGTGCGGCTCTCCGACGCCGAGCGGCGGCAGCCGCGCGGGGCGTTTTGGGGTTCGATCCACGGCACCCTCAACCACCTCCTATGGGGTGACCGCCAATGGATGTCGCGCTTCGATAATTGGCCGAAGCCCGAGGAGCCGATCAAACAGAGCGCCCAGATGATCGCAGATTTCGCCGAGCTACGGGGAGCGCGGGAGCGGGCCGACGCTGATATCAGTCGCTGGGCCGCGAGAGTCGACGACGCCTGGCTCGCCGAAGACCTCATTTGGTTCAGCGGCGCCGCCAACCGCGAGATCCGCGCGCCGCGACGGCTGCTGGTGAGCCATTTCTTTAATCATCAGACGCATCATCGTGGCCAGGTGCATGCGATGCTGACGGCGGCCGGTCAGGAAACGGGCGATACCGACCTGTTCCTGCTGGTTCCTCGGATCGTGCAATAATCGCCCCTCACCCCGGCCCTTTACCCGCGCACGCCGGAGAGGGCCTTTGCTCCCTCGCACCGCTTGCGGGGCGAGGGGCAGCGTTGATTTTTGACTTCGGGACCGTCGCGATTCTATGGGCCGCCGCCTTCTCGGCGATAGCCGCATGTGCCGGCTTTTCTTGTCCACTCAGTAACGCCGTGCTGAAGCACGATTGGATCAAGCTTTAACCGAGTCTTCTTGCACCGCAGTGGGCGCCCGCTATGATCCAACCATCCGCCTCGGGGAAAGAGCGGCACTATAGCGTAGAATAGACAGGGGAAAGTTCGGACGCCAATGCCGATGCGACTTGCGGGCATCGCGGCCGCGGTGTGCTTGTTGACCCTTGTCCCGGTTGTGCCGACGAGCGCGCTCAAAGCCGTTCCGGAGCGTCAAATCATCCATGTCCTGGACCGGCTTGCGTTTGGGCCCACGCTCGAAGAACTTCAGCACGCCGAGGCAATCGGGCTCGAGCGCTTCCTCGCGGAGCAGCTCAATCCGAGCTTGATTCCGGAAGCGGTCGAGCTGCGTGGACGCCTCAATCAGCTCGACACGCTGAGGCTCAATCCGGTCCAGCTGCGCCAGCTCTACGGGCCGCTGCGCATATTGCGCGGCTTCACGCCGAGCGCCGAGTTGGAGAAAGCCCAGCGCGAACGCGTGCGCCTCATTTTGCGCGATGCCTCGCAGGCCCGCATCTGGCGGGCCCTATGGAGCCGGCGCCAGCTGCTGGAGGTTATGGTCGATTTCTGGTTCAACCATTTCAATGTCTTTTCCGGCAAGGGGCTGGACGATGTGTGGATCGGCAATTACGAGGAGCAGGCGATCCGTCCTTTCGCGCTCGGCCGCTTCCGCGACCTATTGTTCACGACGACAAAGCACCCGGCAATGCTGGTTTATCTCGACAATACGCTGAGCTCCGCCCCCGGCAGTCCCGGCGCCCGCGGCAGGCAGAAGGGGCTCAACGAGAATTTCGCGCGCGAGGTGATGGAACTGCATACGCTGGGCGCCGATGGCGGATACACGCAGGAGGACGTGATCACCCTCGCGCGTGTTCTGACCGGCTGGAGCATCAACGCCCCGGATGCCCGCGTCTATCCGGAATATGCTGCGGTATTCGAAGGCTCCCGCCACGACTACAGCCCCAAGGTGTTCCTCGGCCATACGTTAAAGGCCAGCGGCAAGGCCGAAGGCGAGGAGGCGCTCGACATCCTGGCCCACAGCCCTGCGACGGCCCGCCATATCAGTTTCGAGCTGGCGCAATATTTTGTCGCCGATGAGCCGCCTCCGGCGCTGGTCGACCGGCTCGCGGCGCGTTTTCTGCAAACCGATGGCGATATTCGGGAGGTTCTGAAAATCCTTGTCGCCAGCCCCGAGTTCTGGGACAGCTACGGCGAAAAATACAAGACGCCATATCAGTTCGTGATCTCCGCCGCACGCGCTGCCGGTGTGGCGGTCGGCAATGTGCGTCCGCTGCTGAGCGCAATGGATCAGCTCGGGATGCCCCTCTATGGCTGTCTGACGCCGGACGGGTACAAGAACACCGAGGAGGCCTGGCTCAGCCCGGACGCGACGACGCGGCGCATCGGCTTTGCGGCGGCTCTAGCCCGAGGTGAGCTTGGTTTGACGGCGGACAAGAGGCCAGTCGACACGGCGCACTTGGAGGCGATTTTCGGGACCACCATGACAGCCGCCACGCAGGGCGTCGTTAACCGCGCGCCGCCAGCATTGCGTGCCGCGCTGATCCTCGGCAGCCCTGATTTCATGCGCCGTTGACGATGACCGCGCGCCGGCGTGAGTTTCTCCAAGGCGCCGCGATCAGCCTCCTCGCATTGGGCCGAGATGCCTGGGCAGCCGCCGCCGAAGGGGGTCGCCCGCGCCTGATCGTTATCCTGTTGCGCGGCGCCGTCGACGGCCTCAACGTCGTCATCCCGTTCGCTGACGAAGCCTATTACGAAGCGCGACGATCGATCGCGATTGGGCGGCCGGGAAAACCCGACGGCGCGCTGACGCTGGACCACCATTTCGCGCTGCATCCGGCGCTCGCAAGCCTGATGCCGTTATGGTCGGACCGCAAGCTCGCCTTCATTCATGCCGCCGGGTCGCCGGATCCGACCAGATCACATTTCGACGCGCAGCTCTACCTGGAAAACGGCACGCCGGGAGAGAGCACCACCCGCGACGGCTGGATGAACCGGCTGCTCCTAGCGCTGCCCGGCCCCCGCGGCGCCACGGACGCGATCAGCATCGGTCCGACCTTGCCGCGCATCCTCGCGGGCCGGGCGCAGGTCGCGACGGTTCCGCTCGGCCCCAGCGGCGTCCAAGCTCTGCCGATCGATCATGCCGATATCGGCGGCGCCTTCGACCGGCTCTATTCCGGCGATGACGCGCTCGGCAAATCGTACCGCGAGGGGCGGGAGGTCCGCGCCAGACTGGTCCAGCTGTTGGCGAAAGAACGGCGGATTGCCGACAACGGCGCACCACCGCCGAGCGGCTTCCCTGGGCAAGCGGGACGGCTTGCCCAGCTGATGCGCCGCGATCCCGCTGTCCGGCTTGCAGCGATCGGGCTGGGAGGCTGGGATACGCATATCAACCAGGGCAACGAGAAGGGGCAGCTCGCTGGGCATCTGCGCCCTCTCGGGCAGGGGGTCGCCGCCCTCGCACGCGAATTGGGCGAGAGCTGGCGCGACACCGTCATCGTCGTCTTGTCCGAATTCGGCCGCACCGTCCGCGAGAACGGCAATGGCGGCACCGACCACGGCCACGGCAATGTCGTCTGGGTGTTGGGCGGCGCGCTAGACGGCGGCCGGGTTTACGGCGACTGGCCGGGCCTCGCGCCGGCGCGGCTCTATCAGCGGCGCGACCTTGCGGTCACGACGGATTTCCGCAGCGTGCTCGCGGTGATTCTCGATCGCCACATGCGGCTTTCCGACCGCCAGCTCGAGGCCGTGCTACCCGGGGCTCCCCCCGCGCCGGCGGAGCTAGCACAGCTGATACCCGGCTGACGCACAGCAATGGGCTGGGCGCATCGCGATCAGGAACCGCTCGGCGCGACGACGATGCAGGGCAGTTGATGGCGGTTAAGTTGCGTGCACGCGCTCGCCGCAGTGCTGGCTGACAAGTGGATGAGCCGTGCGCGATAGAGGACAGCATTGCCCAGCGGTGCGGTCGGCTGCAGCGCCAGGGCCGCAGAGCGGAGCTCGTGCGGCGCCTGGGTGCGCGCGCCCTCGGCCACAGCACGCGCCAAACTCGGTGTCTTGAAGGCTCCTACCTGAATTGCCCAGTCCCCTCCACTGGCCGCATTATGGGAGCGCGGCGCGGCGTCGTCGAACGCGAAACGGCCCGGCCGTTGCCGCGAGGGCTGCACAGTGGGTTGATAGGTGGGCGCGGCAGCCGAGGCTAGTAAGACCCGGTTGTTGGCCGGTTGCTGGACCGAAGCGGGCTGGGTTGGAGCCGACGTGGCCGCGGGCTCCGGCACGGATGTGCAAGGGTGATTCGGGTCGTAGGCTGCGTTCAAATCGCAGCCGCCTGCGCCGGTCTGTCTGGCGGAAGCCGTCTGGATCGCGGCGGGCTGCTGCGCTGCCCGCTCCAGCGACGTGCACGGATGGTTCGGATTGTAGGCCGCGTTGAGGTCGCATCCCGCCGCGAGGCTCGCCACCGTCGGAGCATAGCGCGTCGCGCGGCCAGAGCGAGCGGAAGCGTATCTTGCAAATGGCCCCGAAAAGCGCACGTCGCCGCCGAGATTGGGCGTGATCGCGGCGACATAGTTGACCGTCTCGTCCGGCAGCGCGGCTCTGCCGGCGAGATAGCTGTCCACGCGGTCCGGTCCGGCGTTGTAGGCGGCGAGAAAGCCGGGCGCGCCGTACCGGTCATACATTTCGCGGATATAGGCGGTACCCGCCAAAATGTTGCTGTGCGGCTCGTAGGGGTCGTCGCCGAGCCGGTAATGCACCCTCAACTCATCATAGGTGGCGGGCATCACTTGCATCAGGCCCATCGCTCCGACCGGAGAGGTGGCCTGCTCTTCCCCACCCGATTCCTGCTGCATGACTGCCCGGATCCAGCGCTCCGGCACTGCGTAGCGCCCGGCGGCGTCGCGGATATAGGGCCCCCAGGGATCTTCAGCCGGTCCCGGCGGCGGATAGTAATGGGTTGGTCTTCGCCATCCGTCCGCGCCGATTTCGACATAGGGCCGGCCGCCCCGGCCATAGTCAACCTGCTGAGCGCAGGCGGCAAGAAGCAGCAGCGGCAGCAGCCGTAACGCCTTCCGCATAAGGCACGGCACTGCGGAAGCATGAAGGCCCCGCGCCCGCGGATTTCGCTCTATAGTCGTGCGCATAATCCCCCGGCACGCGTTTAGCGATCTCGCGCGCGCAGCGCAAGTTCTTCTATTTTCCAGCCCGACAAATCACGGGCGGACGGATCCGACTATCGGGTTGGGCGGCGGGGCCGGAAGCGAATCACCGGAGGCAGCGGGCCAAAACCTTGCCGCTGCGAGCTGCGGCGGCGTCGGCTAGGCGCGGCCGGCGGCTTTGCGGCCGAGCTCCAGCGCCGGAAAGGTGTAGACCGGCGCCGGCATCAGATAGCGAAAGCCCTTCTGCAACAACGCCTCGACATTCTTGCTGTCGACGTGCGGATGGCCGCACGCGACATTGTATTGCTTGCAGATCCCCAGGATCTCGTCCATCGCCGAGACTACGCTGGGATGGTCATACTGCCGCGGAACGCCGAGGTCTTGCGAGAGGTCGCCCTCGCCGATGATCACAACACCGATCCCCGGAACTTCTTCCAGTATCTTCGGCAGATTTTTGATAGCGCGCACCTCCTCGCACATGATCGCGACGAGGATCTCCCCTTGCGGGTTGAGTGGCCAGACATCGGCGCGTGCGTAATACTCCTGCTGCGTCAGCCCCCAATAACGCGCCGCGGCGGCGGGTGCGTCGCCGCGCTGACCAGCCGGCTCAAAATGCGCCGCCGAGCGGGGGCGCGGATAGCGGCACGAGGCAACCGCGTTGCGCGCTTCTTCGACGGTGCTGACATGCGGCCACACAATGCCGTAGACGCCCTGGTCCAAAACCTGTTTGGCGACCCACTGGCTGGTCTCGCCGCCATTGGGCGGAATCCGCACAAAGGGCGTCACTGGCGGCGCCAGAGAACCGGAGCGCCATATCTGGCGGCGGTCCAGCATGTACTGCAGACAGTCACGCAATGCGCGAACGTCGTATGGCCGGTGCTCCATCTCGAACACGACGCCGTCATAAGACGCCGCGTTTATCGCTTGTGCGGCGCCGATTTCCGCCGCCGAAAAACAGACGAAAGCAGGCTTGCCCTGCTGCAACGCGCCGATTACGCCATTGAGCCGCGGTATTTCCGCCATTGCCTGATCCCTCCCGAAAAGCCCGTCATCGTAAGTCCGCGGTTTCGTAACCGTCAACTTCGGCCGGTGGTGAATCCTCAACATCAATCGGCTGTTGTCGGACGGCGCTGGTTTGCGCCATCAGCGCGTCAACTGCAGCGAAATGATCATGCCAGCTCGGCGCTCGCCAGCCGCGCAGGCGGCTCAGCTGCGCCTCGCGGCGGGGCGAGGACGGTAATGAATAATCCACGATCGCCGTTCGCCAACCGCGGCCGTCGAGCGGATCAAGAAATTCCGCGATACCGCCGCCGGTCTCGCGCAAAGCGGATAGATTACTGCACAGAACCGGGGTTCCGAGCGCCAGCGCCTCGACCAACGGAAACCCGAATCCCTCGGCAAAGGACGGCAACAGCAGCGCCCGAGCACCCTTTACGAGGCGCATCGCCGCGGCGTCGGGCAGATCGTGGTATTCAAAGACAACGCCGCGCAAGGCGGGACAGCGCTCCAGCATATCGATGACGTTTTCGGCTTCCCATCCGCGCTGCCCGATCAGAACCAGGCGTGGCGCCGCGTTGCCGAGTTCGGCGGCCAATTGGCGCCAAAGATTAAGCAACATCAAATGGTTCTTGCGCGCCTCGATGGTTCCGACGCAGACAAAGTAGGGCGGCTTGACCGGAAATGCGGCATCATTCGGCACAGCGGGTAAGTCGACGCCGAAGGGTGCGGCGATCATCGGGGGGGTGCGGCCGGCACCGGCGAGGTATGGCTGGAAAGCGTCGCGCGTTACAGACGAATTGACGATAACTGCATCGCCGAGCGCCGCGGCGGTCTCGATCCGGCGGCGATGCTTATCGTCTTGGCCCGGCAGCGCGTATTCCGGAAACTCGATCGGGATCAGATCATGAATGAGGCAAACAAAGCGCGCACCCGATCGCTCCTTCAGACGTGCGATAACGCGGCGTTTTTCGAGATGATGGTGAGAGACGAGAAGGTAGACCGCGCCGCCGGCGGTGCTGCGGAAGTGATGTTGCAGCGCAGACTCACCACGCAATAGCGCGCCGGCGTGCAACCTGCGTGCCAAACGCTTGGTCCGCCGGATTTGCTGTGAGTCATACCCGCGCCATGCGCTGCTGACGGCGCGGATGTAATCGACCGCGGCGGCTTTCGCCAGCAGCCCGTAACGGCCGACAGCGGTCAGCATAGTGAAATGCAGCGGTCTCGTTCCGCCGATCAGATGCTCGGCATAGGCGAGCTCCACACGGTCGATCCCGGTCGGCGTCTGGCGCCCGGCGCGCGAGATCAAACGCGATAAATCAAACAGGATCACGTGCCGTTCTGCGGTCACGAGGCAGAGGATCTATGCAAGGGAATGCACATAGTCCCGAACGCCGTCCTCCAGGGTGTAGAAGCGATGGCCAAAGCCGGCCGCCCGCAGTTTCGCCATTTCCGCCTGCGTGAAGTACTGATACTTGTCGCGAAGTGCGGCGGGAGTATCGACGAACCGGATATTGGGCGGGCATCCGACTGCCGCGCTTACCGCATTGACGAGATCAAGAAAACTCCGGGCGGTGCCGGTCCCGACATTAAACAAGCCGCTGACCATCGGATTCTGCAGCAGCCATCGCACTGTGGCGACGCAGTCCTTTACATAAATGAAGTCACGCAATTGGCCGCCATCGCGATAGCGCGGATGATGCGACTTGAACAGTTGCACGGGGTCGCCCGCCGTCACCAAAGGATGAATTTTGCTGACGACCGATTGCATATCGCCTTTGTGGGCCTCGTTTTGCCCATAGACATTGAAAAACTTGAGCCCAGCCCATTGCGGCGGTCGCGGCCGGCCGCGCATCACGTCATCGACAATGCGTTGGTCAATGAGGTGCTTGCTCCAGCCATAAGCGTTGAGCGGGCGCAATGCAGCGAGCCCAGCTGGGGTTTCGTCGTCACGGAAGCCGGCACTGCCATCGCCATAGGTTGCCGCAGATGACGCGTAGAAGAAGGGCTTCGCATTGGCGGCGCACCACTCCCAGAGATCGAGCGTCAAACGGATGTTGTTCGCTACGAACCGGTCGACATCGGTCTCGGTCGTTGCGGAGATCGCCGCCATATGCACGATCGCCGCCAGCTCATAGCGGTGGCGGTTGAGCCATTGGTGCAGCATCTCAGGACGCAGTATGTCGTGCAGCTGAACCCCGGCAATATTGCGCCATTTGTCTCCCGTCCGCAAAAGATCGGAAATCACGACACGCGAACCGCCCTCCGCCAGATCGCGGACGATGTGCGATCCGATAAACCCGGCGCCGCCTGTAATTACGATGACGTCGCCGCCAGATGACATCTGCACCACCGGCACGATGCATTTCTCTTGATGATCAATTTGGGCTGATCATAGCAGCAATGCGGCTGCCGGCTAGCCGCCACGCTACGCGAGATTGGCGGTCACAGCCCGCCGCCGCTTGTCGATCCCTTAATGACGATGCCGGTAATCACTGGTCCCGTGATCGTGTTCAACAGTGTGAAGAACTTCTGCAGCTCGTTCAGCCTGGCGTTGGCAACGTAAATCACGTCCCTGTCTTCGACGGGAAACCGCTGCGCGAGGAAGAAGGCATTGGCATTGCTCATATCGAGGCGGTAGACGACAGGTGAGCTGCGATCGGGCCCGGTGCCCAATTGCGCAGCGTTGATGACGCTCACCACGGCAGGCGGCTCGAAGCGGAAAAGGAAAACCCCGGCCGGATCTGCGCGTGGGTCCAGCAAACCGCCGGCTTTGGCCAGCGCCTCGACCAGCGTGATCCGCTCAGCGCTGAAGTCGACTTCCGCGTTCTGGCCGGTTGCTCCGAGTACCGAGAAGGTTTGCGGCGTGCGAACCAATGTCAGCACATCGCCCGGCTGCGCGTAGATGTTCTCTGCCGGGTCCGACACCAGCCGCTCCATCGGAAGCCTCACGGTAACGCCGTTTCGGGACAGCCGGACATAGGTCTCGTAGACCGCAGATCTCGCCCCTCCGGCGAGCGCGATCAGATCGAGAAGTCGCTCGCCATGAGCCGAAAGCGGCACCCGCGTCCCGGCGACGACCTCGCCCGAGACGGTCGCGGCGTTGATCACGCTTTTTGTGATCGTCACGATGGCCTGCGGCTCGATCGCTTTTTGGGCCAGCCGGTGTTCGATCTCGCGCTGGACCTCGACCGTCGTTCTCCCGGCTACCGGCACGTGCCCGGCGAATGGCACGGTGATCCCGCCGTCGCGGTCGACGACCTGGTCGGGGATCGTCACGCTTCGCGAACCCGGAGAAACACCGGCGATCGGCGATGTCCCGAAGAGCCCTCCGCCGGCGGCTTCCCAAATCGAAACCGTGATGGTGTCGCCGATCCCGATTCTCGGCGCCGGGGGCTTGTCCTCTGTGCCAAAGCGCCTTCGAAAGCTCTCCGCCGGCTGTGCAGCTAAGGCGGCGACGATATTGGCGTCGACATCGACGACATCGTAACGGATCTTGTTATCCTTGAAACTTTGCTCGATGATTTGACCTGTCGTCGGTCCAGCAGTCGGCAGATAGGCACATGCCGCGAGCGCAGCGACTGCAAGGCCCAGACAAAGGGCAGCGAGCTTCATCGAGACGGCTTAATGGCCGCCGGACCGGCCAGACGGGTTAGGACTAAACCATCTCCAGCTGCGTTGCGATCAAACGCGACGCGTACACGCCCATCCAGCCGGTTGGGTCGAGCCAGCCTTTTTCATCGCGCGGCGGCCGTATGGCGCGAATATGGGCATCGGTAATATCGGATAGATCTTTGATGGGGCGTGGCGGATCGAACTCGGTCGACCAGAAGAAGCGTGCCGTGCCGCCGACCTCATGCTTGGCGACCAGACAATTGGGCGCGCCTCCCGCCCGGTTATAAAGCCCCACGGCGGAATAGCTTTCCTGATGGCTGACCATCATCACGCCCTCCGTCCCCGGGAAGGCGTATTTCATTGCTGAGAACCAGCGGCACAGCGCCGCCAATTCCTGCTCGGTAAACTCGTATCTAGAGGGCGAACGCGTTGCGCTCGCCCTCGAGACCGTGCCTTGCACCCTCAGCGGGAAAGGCACGACGTTCATCTGCTCCAACACTGGTCCCCTCATCCCCGTTCAGGCCGCACGGCCTTAACCATACTCCCCTACCCGTCGAACATGCGTCCGTCGCCCGTCAGTCGCGCTACTCTGGCGCCAAGCCATGAACCGAAATGGCGAGCTTTTGTTTAGTACTTGTCCGTTTCAGGCCGATACAGAACGCATGCCCCCTTGGATTCAAAGAATACTATTTGGGATCCACGTAAAGTCAATCGAACCCCTCACGGCAGCGCGGATTTTCAGTCGGGTGTGCCTCGAAGGCCACAGTGGCAAAAAGGCGACAGCTTTTAAACTTGGAGTTTGGAAGGCCCACTGCTTCCCCCCGCAAGCACGGGCGGGGGGCGGACTTGACCGACAGATACGCTTCTGTTAATCATTGCGCTATGCATCGCGAGAGTTACGAGCTTCGACTTACCTGCTCGACGTCCTAGTCCGACGTCGAGTTTCGCTCGTTCACGTTTCCCCCGGGGAATTCTCTTGCGGTCAATGACAGTAATGCTTCCATTCCGATTGTCCAAACGCTTCGTCGCAATCCGTGTCCGCGTGGCGGCGCTCCTTTCGCGACTTAGTGGCGGCCGGCATCGCTGATAGCGCCGGCCGCTTCCCGATCCCAATCACAGACTCCCACCATATCGGTGACGAACCTTTATCCGGAGATTTCCGATGCCCGCTATGCCAATCCATAAATATCGTGCCTTTCCTCCTATCAATTTGCCCGACCGGCGCTGGCCGATGCAGGTCACCGACCGTGCCCCAATGTGGTGCAGCGTCGACCTACGTGACGGCAATCAGGCACTGGTCGAGCCGATGGGGCCCGACCGCAAGCGGCGGATGTTCGATTTGCTCGTAAAGCTCGGCTTCAAGGAGATCGAGGTCGGCTTTCCCTCCGCCTCGGAGACCGACTTCATCTTCGTCCGCGAGCTCGTCGAGCAGCGGCTGGTGCCCGAGGACGTCACGATCCAGGTGCTGACGCAGGCGCGCCCTGAGCTGATCGAGCGCAGTTTCGAGGCGATCCGCGGCGCGCGGCGCGCAATCATGCACCTTTACAATTCGACCTCGACCTTGCAGCGCCGCGTCGTGTTCGGGCTCGATAAGCCGGGGATCGCCGATATTGCCGTCAATGGCGCCAAGCTCATCCGCGCGCTCGCCGCGGCAATGCCGGAGACCGAGGTCATCTATCAGTATTCGCCCGAAAGTTTTACTGGGACCGAGCTCGATTTCGCAGTCGACATCTGCGAGGCGGTAATGGATGTCTGGCGCCCAACGCCCGACAAAAAGGCCATTCTCAATCTCCCCGCCACCGTCGAGATGGCGACGCCCAATGTCTTTGCCGATCAGATCGAGTGGTTCGGCCGCAACATCCGCGACCGCGACTGCATTATCTTGAGTGTGCATCCGCATAACGACCGCGGCACCGCGGTGGCGGCCGCCGAGCTCGCCGTCATGGCGGGCGCGGAGCGCGTCGAGGGCACATTGTTCGGCAACGGCGAGCGCACCGGTAATGTCGATGTGATGACTTTGGCGCTTAACCTGTTCAGCCAAGGAATCGACCCGGGACTTGTCATCACCGACATTGACGAGATCGTTCGCACCGTCGAGCACTGCAATCAGCTGCCGGTGCATCCGCGTCATCCCTATGCAGGCGAGCTCGTCTATACCGCCTTTTCCGGCTCGCATCAGGATGCGATCAAAAAAGGTTTCGAGGCGCTCGCAAGGCGGAATGATCCATTATGGGAGGTGCCATATCTACCGATCGATCCCAAGGATCTCGGCCGTACTTACGAGGCGGTGATCCGGGTCAACAGCCAGTCCGGCAAGGGCGGTGTCGCCTATGTGCTGAAAAGCGATTACGGGCTCGACCTGCCGCGCGGCCTGCAGATCGAGTTCTCCAAATGCGTGCAGGAAGTCACCGACCGCAGCGGCAAGGAGGTGACGAGCGCCGAGATCTGGTCGCTGTTCGAGCAGACATATTTGCGGGGCGGGATCCGGCTGCTCGATTATACGTTGTTGCCGGAGCCGCGGGTCGGCGAACGCCGCATTGCAGCGACGATTGCAATCGACGGCGCTGAGCGCCGGATCGAGGGCGTCGGCAACGGACCGATCGCCGCCTTCGTCGATGCGTTGCGGCGCGATTGCGGGATCGAACTGACGCTTCTCGATTACCACGAGGACGCCATCGGTGCCGGCGCCGACGCACAAGCGGCCGCCTATGTCCAGATATGCGGCAACGGCGCGGGGACGCTGTACGGCGCGGGCATGGACAGCGACATAGTCACCGCTTCGTTGAAGGCAGTGGCAAGCGCTGCGGCGCGGACTATCCAACATTCGGCGGCTAAATAGTAGCCGCAGCGACCGCTAACCCCGACCCTCCTCGCAAGCGGGGAGAGGGAGGGGCGTGCGAAGCGGGAGGGTGAGGGGCCATCACGCGACGCGATCGCCCTGCCTGATCTCGACCGTACGGTTGTCGACGGCGGGCAGCATACGGCCTGGGTCGCGCGTGACGACGACGTCGAGCACCGTGGGGCGGGCGCGCTCGGCCAGCCCTTCACGCAGTGCCGAGGAAAGCCTGTCCGGATCCTCGATGCGCATGCCCTGGCAGCCCATCGCGCGGGCGATCGCCGCATAATCCAGCTCGACCAGGTCGGAGGATTGATAGCGGCCGCGGAACATCGCGTGCTGCAGCGCCTTGACATAGCCCGAGGCGGCGTTGTTGACGACGACAATGGTCAGGCCGACCCCTGTCCGTCGCGCAGTTTCGAGTTCACCCAGCATCATGTTGAACCCGCCATCTCCGGTGATCGCCACCACCGGCGTCGACGGTGCCGCCAGCGCTGCCCCGATCCCGCCCGGCAGTCCGTAGCCGATCGAAGCGAGACCGCGGTCCGGGATGAAATGCCTTCCCGGCGATTTCGTATCGTAAAGCAGGCCTGTCCAATGGCCCGCGAACCCGCCGTCGGCAACGAGGATGCTGTCCGCCGGCAATGCGCTATTGAGCTCGCGGCAGAGGCGAGCCATGTGGACCGGCCGCTCGGCCGAATCGAGGCGCGGCGCCGCCTCTTCGCGCCATGCCGCCATGCGGGCGGGGATTTCGGCGACGTAACCGGCTCGCGCATCGCGGGCGCGCCGCGCTTCCGCGGCGAGCGCTTCGCCGAGATCTTCAAGGCCGGCCCTGGCGTCGCCCCACAACGCGACGGTAGCAGCCCGGCAGCGTCCGATCTCCTCGGCGAGGATGTCGAGATGGATGAGCGGCACGGCGTCCGGCGGCAGCGCGTAGCGCTTCGTCGCGATCTCGCCGAGCTTGCAGCCGACGACGAGCAGGCAATCCGACGCCTCGATTAATTCATTGGCGATCCGCGAATAGCGGCCGAAGAGCCCGGCCGAGAGCGGATGCGTGCAGGCAATGCCGCCCTTGCCGCTCATCGTGTGCGCGATCGGGATCGACTGCGCCTCCGCCAGCGCGAGCAGAGCCTCGGAGCCCGCCGATAGATGAATGCCGCCGCCGACCAGGATCAGCGGACGTTTGGCCCGCGCGATCAGCGCCGCGGCGCGCGCGATGTCGGCACGGTCGGGCCGGATGCGCCGCGCCGGGGCGCTCAGCGTCGTCGGGTCGATCGCGAAGTCCTTGGAGGCGAAATCGTGCTCTCCATGGCAGACATCCTCGGGCACGTCCAACAGCACCGGACCAGGCCGGCCGGAGGTCGCAACCGCGAAGGCGCGGCGCAACAATTCGGGAACACGGCTGGTCAGTTCGACCCGGATCAACTCCTTGACAGCGGGACGCAATATCTCGGCCTGCCGGCATTCCTGCGTCATATTTTTCCAGGAATGCGCGCGGTTCGTGTCGCCGGCGAGCGCGATCATCGGCGTCCCGGCGTTGAGGCTCTCGATCAATCCGGTCACGAGATTGGTGGCGCCGGGCCCCAGCGTGCCGTCGCAGATGCCGGGGCGGTTCGTCACGCGCGCATAGGCATCGGCGGCGAAGGCGCCGCAGCGCTCGTCATTGATCAGAAAATGCCGCATGCCGAGCTGCGCCAGCGCGTCGTAGAACGGCAGCAGTTGAAACCCGCCCATCCCGAACATTGGCCCGACTTCGGCGAGCCGCAGCATCTCGGCCAGCGCGCGCCCGCCATTCATGCGTCCTGATGGACGGTTGCTTCCTGGTGTCGAGCCGGTCATGTCTCTCTCCCCCATTCGGCCGCAGCGCGGCGGATGATCGCAACGAACTCGCGCGCGCTCATGCCCCGTGCGATGCCGAGATCGGCTGCGCGCGAGTTGACCCGCGAGAGAAGGCCGTTCTCGTATGTGGAGCGTCCGTCGCCGATCCGCGCGCTCGCCGCCGCGACGGCGCCGGCGGCAATGCCGCGGGCATTGAGCTCCGGTAGTCGGCTCACCCCAGCTTCGTCGATTCCGATGCCGGCGTCGTTGAAGAGTGCGGCGAGTGCGTGGCCTTTGAGCGCGGTATTCGGTCTGCCGCCAAGCAGGCCGCCATGCGAGCCGGTCGCGACGATCATCCCGGCATGCTCGGCGCCGACCAGCGACGCCGAGTCGAGAGCCCACAGTGCCGGTGGCTCGGCGATCAGCAGAAAGGCGCCTTCACGGGCCGGAGGAGGCTCGCGCGCCGCCGGTGCAGCTCGCTGCAACGCTGCTGCGGCGTCCCGACAGGCCATTCCGGGCCGGCAGCCTTGTGCGAAGGCGAGCTCGTTCGCATGCGTGACGATGCCGCGCGCGATCATGTCCGCGCCGTCGCCGATCCGCGCCGTATCGTGTCCGACAGCGGCGGCTGGAATGCCGAGCTGCGCTAGATAGGCGAGACCTGCTATGCCCGCTCCATCCCGGCCGACGCCGGCATCGTTGAAGACAGCGGCGGCAACGCCGAGCTTTGCCGCGAGATAGGCCGCGTAGATGCCGCCATGCGAGGCGTTGACGACGACCGCGCCGCCTGCCTCATGCCCGAAACGGGTGATGCTGTCGGCGATCAGAACCGGCGGAAGCTCGTTGTCGGGCAAGGCTCCCTCCCTCGGTGCAGGATCCGCCGATCATGCCGCGAGCGCCGAATGAAGGACAAGCAGGAACCTTTCTAACTGCACGCCAACCTCGTCACACCGGCGAAAGCCGGTGCCCTTGCGGACATGGGTCCCGGCCTGCGCAGGGAAGACGAGAAGCGCAATTCGCTATCGTTGCTGATTTGCCGCGGCGCGTTCGGCGGCTTGCTGCCGGTAATACTCGCGCTGCTTGCCGCGCCAGACGGCCCGTTCCTCGGGATCGAGCTTGCCGTCGTGATTGACGTCGATCTGATCGAAGCGCTCCCGGTAGAGCTGGTCGAGTTCCTCGGCCGGCATCACCGCGAGCCTGTTGTAATAGGCCTTGCGCCGCTCGAGGCTCGACTTCTCGGCTGCGGAAAGACCAGGCGCGGCCAGCTGGCGAGCGAGGCGCGCCTGACGTTGCTGCAAATCGTGCAAGCGAAACTCGCGATACTGATCGAAGCTGATCACTTCGTCCGAGGCCGCGGGTTCGGGGGCTCGCTGCGCGGCTGCCGGCCATTGCCACCATGCTCCCGCGAGCAATGCGGCCGCTGCAGTCGCGATCATCCACTGTCTCATCCTCATCTCCGAACGTTCGAACCGCCCCCAACCCGATTATAGAACAAAACGTGATCATCTTTGACAAGCAAAAATATGCTTACGCCCCACCCTACCCCGCGCGCTGGGAGGGGTTCAGGCGAAGAGGCGCTCTTTTTCCAGCCCGTCGTAGAGGTGCGCGACGAACTCGCCATAACCATTCCATTTGACGGTCGGTACGCGCTCATTGGTCCCGAGCACGCGTTCCGTCGCCTGGCTCCAGCGCGGGTGCGGGACATCGGGATTGACGTTTGCCCAGAAGCCGTACTCGTTACCTTGCACGGTTTCCCAAAAGGATACCGGCTGCTTTTCGGTGAACGAGAAACGCACGATCGACTTGACGGATTTGAAGCCGTATTTCCACGGCAGCGCCAGCCGCAGCGGTGCCCCGTCCTGCTTCGGAACGGGTTTGCCGTACACGCCGGTCACGAGAAACGCGAGCTCGTTGCCGGCCTCGGCGATCGTGACGCCCTCAACATAGGGCCAAGGATACCAGAATTCCTTCTGGCCGGGCGCGGTCTTAGGATCGAGGAAGGTTTCCATCTGGAGGTATTTCGCCGAGCCCAACGGCTTTGCAAAATCGACGAACGCCGCCATCGCAAAGCCACTCCACGGCACCGCCATCGACCACGCCTCGACGCAGCGATGGCGGTAAAGCCGCTCCTCCAGCGGCATCTTTTTTAAGAGATCGTCGATCTCGACGGTCATGGGTTTTTCGACGAGGCCGTCGACCTTGATTGTCCACGGCCGGGTCTTCAGCGCCTGGGCTTCGTCTGCGATGAATTTCTGCGACCCGAATTCGTAGAAGTTGTTGTAGCGCGTTGCCAACTTCTCGTTGGTCAGCGGCCGGTCGAGCGTGTAGCGCGGGTTGCGCTTTGCCGGATAAAGGCCCGCCGACGGATCCTCGGGCTCCGCCGCAAGGGCCGAACCGAGCACCGAAGCGGCAATCGGGCCTGCCGCGATCGCCTCGATGAGCTGCCGCCGCCCGAAAAACACCGTCTCGGGCGTCGCCTCGCTTTCGCGAAGCTCCCAACCCTTCTTATGCCGGATCAACATTGCACCACCTCGCCGCCGTCGCGGTCCAGAATCTGGATCGCCGGCGCCCGGCGCCAAGTCACACCTTCGCGAGCGCCTATTGCGCGGCGTCCGCCGTCCGCATTGCGAGCACCTTTTCGGCCGGCCTCCCGGTCAATTCCTGCATGTGGTCGAAGCGGTGCGCAAAACTGCCGACCCCCATCGTTAGCGAGCGCAGCTCGACGATCAGATCGTGGAGTTCGCTTTGCGGGAGATTGGCGCTGACCACGTCCCAGCCCGGCCAGTCGGGTTTGGCGTCATAGCCGAGGATCTGGCCGCGCCGCCCCGAGACGAGCCGCTGCACGCGCGCGGTAAAGGCGTTCGGCACTGAAATCTCGACCAGGTTGATCGGCTCGAGCAGGATTGGATCGCATTTCGGCAGCACCTCCTGGACCGCTTGCCGTCCGGCGGTATGGAATGCCTGGTCCGAGCTGTCGACGGTGTGAAACTGTCCGGTGATCAGGTTGACCGTCACATCGATGACCGGAAAGCCGATCGGACCGCGGCGCAGCGCCTCAACGACCCCTTCCTCGACGGCCGGGATATAGTTGCGCGGGATCGCGCCGCCGACGACGCTGTCGGTAAAAGCGAAACCGGAGCCGCGGGGCACCGGCTTGATTTCGATCGTAACATCGGCGAACTGGCCGTGTCCGCCGCTCTGGCGCTTGAAGCGGGAATGCTGCTGGCCGCCGCGTCGGATCGTCTCCTTATAGGGGACCCCGGCGCGCCTGCCGCTGACTGCGAGGTTGTGCCGATTGCGCAGCCGGTCGATCGCGATCTGCAGGTGGATGTCGCCCTGCCCCCACAACACCATTTCCTGCGTATCGGGGTTCTGCTCCAGCTCGAGCGTGGGGTCCTCTTCGATCAGCTTGGCGATCGCGCCGGTCAGCTTGACGTCATCCTGACGGCGCTCGGAGGTGATGGCCAGGCCGAAGACCGGCTGCGGCCGCTCCGGCTGCGGCAACGGGTCAGCCTTGCCGGAAGGCGTCAATACGGCGCCGGTAGCGATGTCCTCCATGCGCGTCAACCCGACGACCTCGCCCGTCTGCGCGGACGGGACCTTTTCCTGCTGCGCGCCCACCAGCCGCAGGACGCCGGCGACGCGGCTGCCATTGAGCACCATCCCTTCCGAGATGGCGCCACGCCAGACGCGGGTCAGCGACAGCTTGCCGGTATGGGGCAGATGGTAGGTCTTGAACACCTGTGCCAAAGGCTCGCCCTCGGCGGCAATGCCCAGACGCGCCGCCGTCTCCTGCGGCGACGGCGACTCGTGCCGCAGCGCCTTCCATAGGCGCCGAATTCCATGGTCGGCGAGCGCCGAGCCAAGAAACACTGGCACCACCTGCGCCGCCTTCATTGCGCGCGTCAGGTGGCCGTAAATCTCGTCCTTCGGCGGCTCGACTTCCTCGAGCAGCTGTTCGAGCAGCGCGTCGTCGAAATCGGCCAGCTTCTCGATCAACGCGGTACGCGTGGCCCGCTCCTGTTCCCAAAAGTCATCGGGGACTTGGATCAAGTCCGAGGCTTGCCCCGGGCGATAGCCGTAGGCGCGCTCGCTGACCAGGTCGACATAACCGGTGACGTCGCCATCGGGCCTGCGCAACGGTACCTGTCGCAGCACGAGCGGGCGCTCGGAGACCGATTGCAGCGCCGCCAAGAGATCCCGCACGCGCGCGTTCGCTGTGTCCATTTTGTTGATAAAGATCATATGCGGGATCTTGTGGCGGTCGAGGAAGCGCAATAGGGCGCTAATGGTGAGCGCCCGTTCGACCTCCGGCTCGACGACGACGACCGCGACATCGCTCGCCTGCATCACACTTTGGGCCTCGTAAAGCAGCTCGACCGAGCCGGGGCAATCGAGGATCGTCCAGGGATCTCCGAGATAGGTGGCATTCGCGACGTTCAACTCGGTCGACATCTGCCGGGCGCGCGCCTCCGGCGTGTGGTCGCCAACGGAGTTGCCGTCACGCACGCTCCCACGGCGGCTGGTACTGCCGCTCGCGTGCAGCAGGGCTTCGAGCAGCGTCGTCTTGCCCGAGAGATACGGTCCGATCAGCGCCGCGCATCGCGGGGCTGCTGGGGAATTGGCCATAGGCGCCTCCATCGTCTCGACGCGCCGCCGGACGCGGGACCGCAGACCCGGCAGCGCCGCTATCTGTCCCGAAGTTGCGCGCCGACCAGCAGGATGGCAATCGAAATCTGCCAGCCGGCCAACCGCGTGCTCTATCAACTCCGTAGCACGGAAACTCTCGCCTGACCGCTGATTACGACAGTACGCGGCACGCCCGATCTATGCGCGTACATGCATCACGCAATACCTCGGTCGAGGTCGCGTATGAGACGCGGAAATGCGGCGACAGCCCAAAGGCGGCGCCGTGCACCGCGGCGATGCCTTCGGCCGCCAACAGATAGCGGACGAAATCCTCGTCATTCGAGATCGTATCGCCAGACGGCGTCTGCTTCCCGATCATTCCGCCGCAGGAAGGATAAACATAGAAGGCGCCCTCGGGACGCGGACAGAAGAGGCCGGGGATCCGGCTCAGCATATCGACAACGAGGTCGCGTCGCTCCTTGAAGCTGCGGTTATGGACCGGAATGAAATCCTGCGGCCCGGTCAGCGCTTCGATCGCCGCCGCCTGGCTGATCGAGCACGGATTAGCCGTCGAGTTCGACTGGATCGCGCCCATTGCCTTGATCAGCGCCTTGGGGCCGCCGCCATAGCCAATCCGCCAGCCGGTCATGCAATAGGTCTTCGAGACGCCATTGACGGTGAGGGTGCGCTCGTAAAGGCGCGGCTCGACCTGCGCGATCGTCTTGAATTCGAAATCATCATAGACGAGGTGCTCGTACATGTCGTCCGTCATCACCCAGACCTGCGGGTGGCGCAGCAGGACCTCGGCAAGGCCTTTCAATTCCGGTTCGGTGTAGGCGGCCCCGCTCGGGTTCGACGGCGAGTTGAGGATCAGCCATTTGGTCTTCGGCGTAATCGCCGTTTCGAGGTCTTCGGGCCGCATTTTGAAACCGTTGTTCTGTGGGCACGGCACCGGGACCGGCGTCCCCTCGCACAGCAGGACCATCTCGGGGTATGACACCCAATACGGCGCCGGGATGACCACCTCGTCTCCCGGGTTGATCGTGGCAACCAACGCGTTGTAGAGAACCTGCTTGCCGCCCGCGCTGATCGTGATCTGCGAGGTCTCGTAGTCGAGCCCGTTCTCGCGCTTGAACTTGCCGGCGACGGCTCGTTTCAACTCGATCGAGCCGTCGAACACCGTATAGCGCGTCTCGCCGCGCCGCATCGCCGCGATCGCCGCCTCCTGAATGTTTTGCGGCGTATCGAAATCGGGCTCGCCCACCGACAGGCTGATGATGTCGCGCCCGGCCGCCTTCAGCTCCGTGGCGAGCGCAGTCATTGCCATCGTCGGCGACGGTTTCACGCGAGCAAGACGATCGGCGAGAAAGGACATGGCGAGCTATTCCAGAGCCGGCGTAATCTGCGCAACCTAACGGGCAGCTTCCTGCTTGTGAAGCTTGTCTCGTTGGCCGATGCGCGGGCGGAGGCCATGGTTTTCGTCCTCTGACATCGCGCGTGGGTTCGACTAAACTATATAGCGGTGATAGAGCCGCTTATCCGGTGCCGGGTATGAAATCGGCTGACGCTTTGGACTTGATCACGATGCTGCCGCTGATGGCGGCCGAGCGCCCGCAGAGCGATATCGGCCAGCCATTTGCGACCCATTCGGAATTCGAACCCGCCGGCGACCAGCCGCAGGCGATCGAGGAGTTGTGCGAGGGGATCGCCGGCGGCGAGCGCGACCAGGTGCTGCTTGGCGTCACCGGCTCGGGCAAGACCTTCACGATGGCGCATGTCATCCAGCGCATCCGGAGGCCGGCGATCATCCTAGCCCCGAACAAAACTCTCGCCGCGCAGCTTTACGGCGAGATGAAGAGCTTTTTTCCGGAGAACGCGGTCGAGTACTTCGTCTCATATTACGACTACTACCAGCCCGAAGCCTACGTTCCGCGCACCGACACCTATGTCGAGAAGGAATCATCGCTAAACGAGCAGATCGACCGGATGCGCCACTCGGCAACGCGGGCGATCCTCGAGCGGCGCGATGTCGTCGTCGTCGCCTCGGTCTCCTGCATCTATGGCATCGGCACGGTCGAGAACTACTCGCAGATGACGCTGTCGCTCACCAAGGGCGACCGCATCAACCGCACGCAGCTGCTCGCCCGCTTCGTCGAATTGCAATACCGGCGCAACGACCACAATTTCTTCCGCGGCTCGTTCCGCGTACGCGGCGACACGGTCGAGATATTCCCCGCCCACTACGAAGACCGCGCGTGGCGCATCTCGCTGTTCGGTGACGAGATCGAGGCGATCCACGAGATCGACCCGCTGACCGGCGAGAAAACTGCGGCGCTGCGCTCGATCAAGATCTACGCGAACAGCCATTATGTGACGCCGCGCCCGACCCTCTTGCAGGCGATCGAGCAGATCAGGCGCGACCTCAAGATCCGCCTCGACGAGTTCGCGCGCGAAGGCAAACTGCTCGAAGCCCAGCGGCTCGAGCAGCGCACGACTTACGATCTCGAAATGATCGAGGCGACCGGCAGCTGCGCCGGGATCGAGAACTATTCGCGGTATCTTACCGGCCGCAGGCCGGGAGAGCCGCCGCCGACTTTCTTCGAATACATGCCGCGCGACGCGCTCGTCTTTGTCGATGAAAGCCACGTTACGGTGCCGCAGCTTGGCGGCATGTTCGGCGGCGACTGGACGCGTAAATCGACATTGGCCGAATATGGCTTCCGCCTGCCGTCCTGCACCGACAACCGGCCGCTCAAATTCGAGGAATGGGACGCGCTGCGAGGCCAGACGATTTTTGTCTCGGCGACGCCCGGCCCGTGGGAGATGCGGCGCGCTGGCGGTGTCTTTGTCGAGCAGGTCGTGCGTCCGACTGGCCTTGTCGATCCGCCGTGCATCGTCCGGCCGGTCGAGAACCAAGTCGACGATCTGATGGCCGAATGCCGCGAGGCGGCAACGCGCGGGCAGCGTGTGATGGTCACCACGCTGACCAAGAAGATGGCGGAGGCGCTAACGGAGTACCTGCATGAGGCCGGGCTGCGCGTGCGCTACATGCATTCCGACGTCGATACTTTGGAGCGCATCGAGATCATCCGCGACCTACGCCTCGGCGTGTTCGACGTGCTGATCGGGATCAACCTGTTGCGCGAAGGGCTCGACATCCCGGAATGCGCGCTCATGGCCGTTCTGGATGCCGACAAGGAGGGGTATCTGCGCTCGCGCACGTCGCTGATCCAAACGATCGGACGGGCAGCGCGCCATGTCGACGGGCGCGCGATCCTATACGCCGATCGGATGACCGACAGCCTCAAAGCGGCGATCGACGAGACCAACCGGCGGCGCGAGAAGCAGCAGGCCTACAACGTCGCGCACATGATCACCCCCGAAAGCGTGCGCCGCGGCATCGCCGATATTCTCGAGAGTGTCTACGAGCGCGATCACGTGACCCTCGGATTGTCCGAGGGTGAAGCGGCGCACTATCAGGGTGCCGATCTGAAGGCCGTCATCGCCGATCTCGAAAAGCGCATGCGCGAGGCCGCCGCCGAGCTCGAATTCGAGCAGGCGGCGAGGCTGCGCGACGAGATCCGCCGGCTCGAGCAGATTGATCTCGGTCTTCCTTCCGATCGGCTGAACGGCGGTACGGCCCGGCCCAACGGTCCGGCCGGACGGTCCACCGCGGGGCGAGCAGGCGTCTCGGCGCGCGACGTGGCGCGCGCCAAAATGCGGGCGCGCAAGGAACGAAGACAGCGACGTGAACGCTGGTGATGCCGAACAAGGTCCGGTGACGGCCGGCGATTTTCCTGTTCCGCCGATCCCGCGGGCGGCGTTGGTCACCGGCGGCGCACAGCGAATCGGCGAGGCTCTGGTTCGCACGCTCGCCGGGGACGGCTTTGCCGTGGCCATTCATTACAACAAGTCTGCTCACGCCGCGCAAAACCTCGCCGAGCGGATCCGCAGCAGCGGGGGAAAAGCGATTGCGATCGCCGCCGATCTCGCCGACGAAGCAGCAGTCAACGCCTTGCTGTCGCGCGCCGCGCGCGAGCTCGGACCTATCGGTTGCCTGGTCAACAACGCCGCCGTTTTCGCGAACGATACGGTCGAGACCGTGACGCGCGAGAGCTGGGATCTGCACCTGGCCGTCAATTTGCGCGCACCGTTCGTGTTGATTCAGGATTTCGCGGCGCGATTGCCGATGGATATGGGTGGCGCGATCATCAACTTGCTCGATCAGCGGGTATGGTCGTTGACGCCCTACTTCGTGTCTTACACCGTGGCGAAGGCGGGCTTGTGGGCCCTGACGCAGACGATGGCGCTTGCCTTGGCGCCGCGCATTCGCGTCAACGGGATCGGTCCTGGTCCGACATTGCCGAGCCCACGGCAGAGCGCGGAACAATTCGCGCGGCAATGCGAATTGACGCCGCTGCGCCGCGGCACTAGCCCGAAAGAGATAGCGGCGGCGATGCGCTTTATCCTGTCGGCGCCAGCGATGACCGGTCAGATGATCGCACTCGATAGCGGACAACATCTCGGTTGGGCGCATCCGCAACGCCAACTGCCCGTCGAATAACAACCCAGATTGAATGACGGCGGAAACGTATGGCGAGCCGAGTTGGGCTGGATTTGTTCACAGGGAGGACGGCGGGAAGTCGAGGATGGCAAATGTAAAATTCTTGTTACATTCTGTGCAATTTGTTAACCGATTTTTCCGATTGCCATTGATTCCCAGTGGCTTAGATTATTGCCCAAAATTTGGGCAAGCGTCAAAAATATTAAGCGCGCCTGTCTTTCGGGCTTGCTGGCGGCAACTTTTCAACAACGTTATCCACAGAATCCGTGGATACCTCGAATCCATATGCGAGCTCAATCTGTTGACGCGGGGATGACGGAGACGACGGACGGCGAGGTGACGAAAATCCGGACGCTGCCAAGAGCCTCGCCGTCCGCTTCCCGACGCAGGAAACCGTCGCCAATCGATCCGCGCCGCGCCCCCGGCGCGTTCGCCGGCTCACCGCAGGCGGCGGCGACAACCGAGCTGCGCCAAGTCCATCCCACCCCGCCCCCGGCACCGTCCTCCGGGATTGCTGCGGGTGTCGCCGTGATCCGGGAGGGGCTCAGAACGATGCCCACGAGCTCGGGCGTTTATCGCATGCTCGACCGCAAGGGGGACGCACTCTATGTCGGCAAGGCGCGCAACCTAAAGAGCCGGGTTCAGAACTACGCCCATCCCGCAGCGCTTTCGAACCGGCTACGGCGCATGATTGCCGAGACTGCTGCGGTCGAGGTCGTAGTGACCCACACCGAGGCGGAAGCGCTGCTGCTCGAATGCAATATGATCAAACGGCTGATGCCGCGCTACAACGTGCTGTTGCGCGACGACAAGTCGTTTCCGTTCATCCATCTGACGGCCGGACACGAATTCCCGCAGCTCACCAAATACCGCGGCGCGCGTACGAAAGAGGGAAGCTATTTCGGTCCTTTTGCCTCTGCCGGTTCCGTCAATCGAACGCTGGTGACCCTGCAGAAAGCCTTTTTGCTGCGATCGTGCAGCAACAGCGTCTTTGCGACGCGTACGCGCCCGTGCCTGCTCTACCAGATCAAGCGGTGCAGCGCCCCTTGCGTCGGCCGGATCAGCCGAGAAGACTATGCCGGGCTTATCGAGCAGGCGCACGCTTTTCTCTGCGGCAGAAGCGACCAGGTCCAGCAACGGTTGGCCCTCGAGATGCAAGTTGCTGCCGATGGTCTGGACTTCGAGGCGGCGGCCTTGATCCGCGACCGCATCCGAGCCCTGTCACTGGTCCAGGGCCATCAAGACATTCATATTGCCGGCGTCGTCGATGCCGATGTTATCGCAGCACATCAGGCGGGCGGACAGACCTGTGTCCAGGTGTTCTTTTTCCGCGGCGGACAGAATTGGGGCAACAGGGCGTATTTCCCCTCTCACGACCGCCAGCTCTCCATGGAAGAAGTTCTGACCTCCTTCGTCGGCCAGTTCTATGACAACCGGCCGAAGCCGCCGCTCGTGCTATTGAGCCATAGGTTGGTAGAGCAGGAGCTGGTCGGGGAGGCCTTATCGCTCGGCGGCGGCCGAGTGACGCTCAGCGTCCCGCAGCGGGGCGACAAGAAGCGGCTCGTTGAGCGGATCGTCGCGACCGCGCGCGAAGCGCTCGGCCGCCGACTTGCCGAGAGCGCCTCACAGCGTCAGCTTCTCGACGGGGTCGCAGCGGCATTTGGCATCGACGGGCCGGTGAACCGGATCGAGGTCTATGACAACAGCCACATCCAAGGCACGAACGCGGTCGGCGCAATGATTGTTGCCGGTCCCGACGGGCTGGTGAAAAGCGCCTATCGCAAATTCACGATCCGCGGTCCCCTCCCTACCCCCGGAACGCCCGCCCTGGCGGGCGGCCGTCCGGGGGCTCCCCCGCTTGCGGGGGAGGGAAGCGTTGGGGCGAGCGGCGGCAGAGAGGAAGACGGCGGGATCGCGGGCGGCGACGACTACGCGATGATGCGTGAAGTGTTGCAGCGTCGCTTCACCCGCGCGATCAAGGAGGATCCGGAGCGCGATCGCGGCCTGTGGCCCGATCTCATATTAATCGACGGCGGGCAGGGGCAGCTGAACGTCGCGCATGGAGTGCTTGCAGAGCTCGGTATCGCCGATGTCAGCGTTGTCGGCATCGCCAAAGGACCGGACCGCAACGCTGGCCGCGAGCGCTTTTTTGTGCCGGGCCGGCCGCCGTTCTCGCTCGATCCCCGCGATCCCGTGCTCTATTTCCTGCAGCGGCTGCGCGATGAAGCTCACCGATTTGCGATCGGTACGCATCGCGCGAAGCGGACCAAAGCCTTGGGGCAATCGCCGCTCGACGAGATCGCCGGGGTCGGCGCTCGCCGCAAGCGGGCTTTGCTGCACCATTTCGGCTCCGCGCGCGCCGTGGCGCGCGCCGGTCTCGGCGAGCTCGAGCGTGTTGCGGGCATAAGCAAAACCGTCGCAAAAAAGATTTATGATCATTTTCATGCCGATGGCTAAGATGACGTGCCCTCGGTTTGCTACTCAACCGGAGTGATATGTGCCGATCTTGAGCTTCCCTAATCTACTGACATTGTCGCGGATCTTGGCGATCCCAGCGGTCGTCGGGACGTTTTACGTGTCGGGTGATTACGCGCGGTGGTTCGCCTGTGCCCTCTTCTCCGCCGCAGGGGTGACCGACTGGCTCGATGGGCACATGGCACGGCGTTGGGAGCAGCAGTCAGAAATCGGCCGCTTTCTCGATCCGATCGCGGATAAGTTGCTGGTTTCGGCGACCTTGTTTATGCTCACCGCCTTTGGGCGGCTATCGGCGCAGGCACTGCTTCCGGCTCTGGTTATCCTATGCCGTGAAATCCTGGTTTCCGGGTTGCGCGAATATCTCGCAGAGTTGCGCGTCGGCATGCCGGTCTCCCGGCTCGCGAAATGGAAGACCCTCATCCAGATGGTGGCGATTGGGTTTCTGATTGTCGGTGACGCCGGACCCCGGTTTCTGCCCGTGCCGGCGATCGGCGAGATGCTGCTGTGGATCGCGGCCTTGCTGACCTTGGTGACGGGGTATGACTATCTGCAGGCAGGGCTTCGCCACATGGCGAGGCCTCGCCCGGCGCCGACGATCGACCGGCGGAAGTCGGAGCATCTTGCCTAGGAGCACGTTGCGACAGTCGCGTGCGCGCCCCAACTGTGGCGATAAGGAATAATAACGATGCGTGTCTTCGGCCTCGCCGGCTGGAGCGGTAGCGGCAAGACTACGTTGATGACCGCACTGATACCGGAATTCGTCGCACGCGGATTCGCAGTGTCAACCATCAAGCATGCACATCATGCTTTTGACATCGACCAGCCAGGGAAGGACTCCTGGCGCCACCGGCAGGCGGGGGCGCGGGAGGTGATCGTCGCATCGAACCGGCGTTGGGCCCTGATGCACGAGTTGCGCGAGGCATCCGAACCGTCGCTCGACGAATTGTTGCAAAAAATGACCCCCGTCGATCTGGTGCTCGTCGAGGGCTTCAAGCGGCATCAGCATCCAAAGATCGAGGTTTACCGCCACTCGCTCGGGAAGCCGCTGTTGCATCCCGATGATCCGTTTGTCATTGCGATCGCCGCCGAGGAGCGCAGGCCGGACTTCTCGGTCGCGTGGCTGCCGCTTGCCGATCCTGCGGTGATCGCCAGCTTCATCCTTCATCACGACTGCGGGTCTGTGCGATGGCGCAGCTAAGCGATGACTGTTTCGCGTTCGGCGGCAATTTGCTGACCGTCGACGAGGCGCTGGCCCGGATAGAAGAGCGGGTTACCGCAACGGCGGAGACCGAGACCCTAGGGCTGCCGACCGCTCGCGGACGCATCCTCGCGCGCGATGTCGTGGCCACGATAAGCGTTCCGCCGCACGCGAACAGTGCCGTCGATGGCTATGCTTTTTGCTATGATGATCTGCTGTCCGGCGGCGAAACCGTACTCCCGATCGCTGGCCGGGCAGCGGCGGGCCATCCGCTCGAGCGCGCCGCAGTTCGCGGCGCGGCGATCCGCATCTTTACCGGCGCGCCGATGCCCGAGGGGACGGACACCGTGATGATGCAGGAGGACTGTATCGTCGAGAACGGATCGGTTCGGCTGAAACCGGGGATAAAAAGGGGCGCCAATCGGCGGCATGCCGGCGAGGACGTCGCCCATGGCGCGGTGGCGCTCGCGGCCGGCAGACGATTGTCACCTGCGGATCTAGGTCTTGCTGCGGCGCTCGGTCAACCCGATTTGCCGGTCTTCCGGTCGCTGCGTGTGGCGCTGCTGTCGACGGGCGACGAAGTCCGCGAACCGGGAGTGCCGCTGCCGCCGGGCGCCATTTACGATGCCGACCGGTTTATGCTCGCGGCGCTGCTCTGCGGCCTCGGCGGCGTCATTACCGATTTGGGGATCCGCCCCGATCGGCCGGCGGCGCTCGCCGACACGCTCGCTGCGGCGAGCAGAGAGCACGATCTGATCGTCACTTCGGGGGGTGTATCGACCGGGGATGAGGATCATGTCAAAGCGGCGATCGAAGATATGGGCAGCCTCTATTTCTGGCGGCTGGCGATCAAACCGGGACGCCCCGTCGCGCTTGGTCAGATCGGGGGCGTGCCGCTGATCGGGCTGCCCGGAAATCCTGTTGCGGCGGTCGTGACCTTTATTGTGCTGGCACGGCCGCTAATCCTCAAACTGAGCGGTGCAGCGGCCCGCCCGCCTCGGCTTTTTCCGGTCCGTGCCGGTTTTGCTTATCGCAAAAGGCCAGGGCGGCGCGAATATCTGCGGGCGAGCCTCAAGCGCGACGGCGATGCCCTCGTAGCGGTCAAGTATCCCAAGGACGGTGCGGGGATCCTGTCGTCGATCGTTCAGTCGGAGGGCCTCGTCATACTCGATGAGGCAACAAGCACGCTCGCCGAAGGTGCGCGCGTCGACTTTCTCCCTTTTTCCGAGGTGATTGCGTGAAACTCCTCTATTTCGCTTGGCTGCGGGCGCGCATCGGCTGCGCCGAGGAGGAAATCGAATTGGCACCCGGCGTCCAGAATGTGGCCGGATTGCTCGACTGGTTGAGATCGCGCAGCGAAAAATATGCCGAGGCCTTGCAGGATCCTTCGGTGATTCGCGTCGCCGTCAATCAGGATTACGTCGGGCGCGAGCATCCCGTGCGCGAGGGCGACGAAATCGCCATCTTTCCGCCGGTCACGGGGGGTTGAGCCGATGATCCGCGTGCAGCGCGAGGACTTCGATGTTGGCTCCGAGCTCGAGCGCCTAGCCGCGAGAAATCATCGCATCGGCGGTGTCGCAAGTTTTGTGGGGTTGGTGCGCGACATGGGCCGTGACGACCGCGTGGCGGCGCTCACCCTCGAGCATTACCCAGGCATGACAGAGCGCAAGCTCGCCGAGATCGAGACCGAGGCGCACCGGCGCTGGGCGCTCGATGCTGTTCTTATCATCCATCGCTACGGCCGGCTCGAACCTGGCGACCGTATCGTGCTCGTCGCCACCGCCTCACCGCATCGCGAGGCGGCGCTCGCCGCATGCCACTTCCTGATCGATTGGCTAAAAACCGATGCGCCATTCTGGAAAAGCGAAGAGACCCCCAGCGGTGAACGCTGGGTCGAAGCGCGCGCACAAGACGAGGCCGCCAAGCAGCGCTGGCATCCGCGCTGATCTGAGTTCGCCCGTGGTCACACCGCCGAAGGCCGGTGCCCCTTCCTGATGGATCCCGGCCTCCGCCGCGACGGCGAGAACGGCAGCTAAGCGGCGCTGGCGACCTGCTTGCCGACCGCGCGGTCGTAATCTTCCCACATCAGCCGGCAGATCGTTCCGGGCGTGAAGCGGTGATGGCCGCGCTCGCCGATGATTTCGCCGACCGGCGTCACCTCGGCGGCCGAGCCGGTCAGAAAGACCTCGTCCGCCTTGGCGAGTTCTTCCGGCATGATCGCCCGCTCGACGACCTTGAGGCCGCGCTTTTTGGCGAGCGCGATCACTGTCTGGCGGGTGATGCCGTTGAGAAAGCAATCAGGAGTCGGAGTGTGCAGCTCGCCATTGATGACGAGAAAGATGTTGGCCCCGGTGCCCTCCGCGATCTGGCCGCGCCAGTCGACCATCAGCGCGTCGTCGCAGCCGTCTGCCTCAGCGTCGTGTTTCGAGAGCGTGCAGATCATATAGAGGCCCGCCGCCTTCGCCTGCGTCGGCGCGGTGGTGGGCGCTGGGCGCGCCCATTTCGCCCATTTCATCCGAATGCCCTTGGCGCGTGCCTCCGGGGAGAAATACGCGGGCCAATCCCAAGCGGCCATCGCCAGGTGGATTTTGCTCGCCTGCGCCGAGACGCCCATCTGCTCCGCGCCGCGCCAGGCGATCGGCCGGACATAGCCGTCGACGATTTTGTTCAAGGAAATCACTTCCGCGGTGGCCCTCGCCAGATCGTCCATATCAGCGGGCACCTCGAAACCGAGGATCCGCGCCGAGTTCAGGAGGCGCTCGTTGTGATCCTCCAAACGAAATACCTTGCCGTTGTAGACGCGCTCCCCTTCGAAGACGCAGCTTGCATAATGGAGCCCATGGTTCAGCACATGGAGCTTGGCATCGCGCCAAGGGACGAGACGGCCATCGTACCAGATGAAGCCGTCGCGATCGTCGAACGGGATCATGGACATCGGATCTTCCTTGCACCTTTGGGTAGCCGACGCGGGGCTCGTGCGACCAGCGTGTGTGCTGCCTGGAACTTATATCCGGCGGGACGCCATACAAGTGTCAAGGGTTGCGCGATAAGTCAACATGTCTGACATAACTTCGTCGGTGGGCCCGCATCCGAACTTCGAGGAGGAGGTGCGTCAAGGAATCGAGCTGCTGTTTTTCGCTTATCGCGATTTCACTGCCGAGCCGGATGCGATCCTGGCGCAATATGGCTTCGGGCGGGCGCACCACCGAGTCATCCATTTCGTCGGGCGCCATCCGCAGCTGACCGTCACCGAGCTGCTCGGCATCCTGCGCATCACCAAACAGAGCTTGAACCGCGTTCTCGGGCAATTGGTCCGGCAAAAATTCATCCTGCAGCGCCCAGGTCCTATTGATCGGCGGCAACGCCGGCTCGAGCTGACGGCACGGGGTCGCGAACTGGAGCGGGAGTTGTCGGAGCCGCAACGGGCGCGCGTCGCCAATGCCTATCGGCAAGCGGGAATTCCGGCAGTGGAGGGCTTTCGCAAAGTCCTGTTGGGGATCATCGCCAGCGACGAGGACCGGTACCGCTTCGATCCCTCACCGACCAACCGCTGACATCCGCTTGCTGGGATTTCATCGTATATTCGCGCGCATGACGAGCGAACCCGAACCGCATCTCCTGATCGTTGATGACGATGCCCGCCTGCGCGAATTGCTGCGCCGCTATCTCGCCGACAGCGGCTTTCGGGTGACCACCGCCGCAGACGCCGGCGAAGCGCGTTCACAATTGGCGAGCTTTGCTTTCGATCTCGTCGTGCTCGACGTGATGATGCCGGGTGAAAGCGGCTTTGATTTGACGCGCGCGCTGCGCAGCGAAGGCCGGATACCGGTCCTTCTGCTCACTGCGATGGCCGAGCCGGAGGATCGCGTCAACGGTCTCGAACAGGGGGCCGATGATTATCTTTCCAAGCCCTTCGAGCCACGTGAATTGGTCTTGCGGATCCGCAACATCCTGCAGCGCCGGCCGGCAGCCGATGCTGTGTCGCGCGAGCTGCGCTTTGGAGGTTGCCGGTTCGATGTCATCCGCGCAGAGCTATATCGCGGGGGGGATCTCGTTCATCTGACGGCGGCCGAAGCCGGGCTGCTCTCAATCCTCGCCCAGAACGCCGGACAGGCCGTCTCGCGCGAAGAACTCTCTATGCCGCTGAGCGGCAATATTCGAAACGTCGATGTCCAAATGACGCGGCTGCGGCGAAAAATCGAGCGCGATCCGCGATTTCCGCGCTACCTTCAAACGATCCGGGGCACCGGCTATACGCTGAAACCGGATTGAGGATCATGGGGGTTGAGCCGTGGCGGCGCGCGATATCGAGGCGGAGTCGGCGTGGATAGAGCCGGAGTGTGGGCCCGAGATCAGCCGTGAGGCGTGGATCAAACGGATCCTGCCTCGCACGATGTTCGGCCGGTCGCTGCTGATTGTCGTCGTCCCGCTTATTCTGCTGCAAGCAATCGCCGCGTGGATTTTTTACGATCGCCATTGGGCGGCCGTCTCTTGGCGGCTCGCGACGGGGGTTGCGGGCGATGTCGGCCTTGTGATCGGGGCACTGACACTGGCCGAAACGCCCGCCGAAGCCGACAGGCTGCTCGAAACCGCCGCAGCGGTCACCGATCTGGCCTTCACGCTGAAGCGCGGCGATAAGCTCCACCCATCCCTGCCGCCCAACGATGCGGTGCTCGGAGACCAGTTTGCGCAGGCCATGCAAGGGCGCGTGAACCCGCCTTACCGCATTGGCGCAACCGATGATCCGCATGGCGTCCGCGTCGACGTGCAGTTGCGAGAGGGTGTGCTCGCGGTCGAAGTACCGGGCAAACGGCTCTACAGCCCGACGACCTACATTTTCGTGATGTGGATGGTGGGCTCGTCGATTGTTCTGTTGGCGGTGGCAACGATCTTTCTGCGCAATCAGGTGAAGTCGCTGCGGCGGCTGGCGGCGGCGGCCGATGGTTTCGGCAAAGGGCGGCCCGTTCCTTTTTTCAAAGTCGAGGGTGCGGCCGAGATCCGGCAGGCGGCGGCCGCCTTCATGACCATGCGCGACCGCATCGAGCGACAGATCCGCCAGCGCACGCAAATGCTTGCCAGCGTATCGCACGATCTGCGCACACCATTGACACGTATGAAACTCGCTCTCGAACTTCTCGGTAGCGATCCGGCGGTAGAGGAGCTCAAATCGGACGTCGCCGAGATGGAGCATATGGTGCACGGCTATCTCGACTTCGCGCGCGGTGAGGGTACCGAGGAGGTGATCGAGACGGACATTTCGCTGCTCATCGAGGAGGTCGCTGCCGCCATGCGGCGCGAAGGCACGGCGCTGTCGGTCGCGGCAGGGCGGGAATATGTGATGCCCATCCGACCGAATGCGTTGCGGCGCTGCCTCGCCAATCTGATCGCTAATGCGCGCCGTTATGGCAGTCACATCTGGCTGACCAGCGTCCCGACCCCCGAGGGGATCGATATCCTCGTTGACGACGACGGCCCGGGGATCCCGGCTGGGGATCGCGGGCGCGTATTCCGGCCCTTTGTACGCCTCGATGCGTCCCGCAACCCGTCAACCGGGGGTGTCGGTCTCGGCCTGACGATCGCTCGCGACGTAGCGCGCAGCCACGGCGGCGACGTCGGGCTCGAGACTTCCCCCTACGGAGGGTTGCGGGCGCGGGTTCACCTGCCGCGATGATTTAGGCGGTTCTAGCGTGCGGCTTGCTTTTTTGCGAGGTCGCAAAACTCGTCGAGCCCTTCGCTGGCCCGCTTGCGCAACACATCGGCGGCTTCCGTCCCCGCCTTGGTCGCCAGCATTGTGATTTCGCGGCCGTGACTGACGCCCTTTTCGAGCATCTGCTTCGCATATTCGGTGTTCTTGGTGATCCGATCCTCGGCCGAAACGGGCTGGGCCAAATCGCGCAATAACGCGGAAACATCCTCGATGGCCTGCCGCGCGATCTCAATCTGTCGCTTGGCAACGGCCTGGATGCCTTCAACGGCCAGCTGGTTTGCCTGGCTCAGCGCTTCGATGTTGCGACGCTGATACGCCATCAGCGCCTCGACGTCGATCGGACGGAAGCGAAAATCAGCCATCATTTTCGTGACATCGAATTCAAAGAAAGTCGGACGTGCTTCTGACATAGCTGCGGTTCCGGTTGGGGAAGTTCGACGGGTCGTTTGTGCGGCGCACAACAAGCCTTATATCACCGTCGCCCAGAGCGGCGTCAAGTAATTTTTTGCAGTGCAGCAATTTAAGCGAGAAGGGGCTCGTCGCGGCTCCGCGTCGTGCGCGCAGGCCGGAACCAACCTTCGATCCGGCGCAGTCGGGCATCGAGGGCCGCCATGGTGCGCGCCAGGTCGGGTGAATCGTCGCGCAGCCAAGTCCGCATCGCCGAAAGATACGCCGCACATGCGAGCCGGGTCGCGAACGCGCCGCGGATGCCGCTGGTCGGTATGTCAGCCGCTTCGAGCATCCATCGCATCGAGCGCAACAGGCCGGCTCCGGCGCACAACCCGGCTATCGGATCGCCCGGCAATTCTCGACGCAAGACCTCGAGAGCGGGTTTATGCGCCTGAAGCGCGTCGAATCGCCGCATTAGCAGGTCGAACAGCCTGTCGCGCGGACGCTCGTCTGCTTCCGGCGCCGGCAGTTCGGTCAAGACAATCTCGTCAACCCGGCGAAAGAACCCCGCAAGGATCGCCTGTTTCGAGCGGAAGATCCGATAGACTTGGAGGATCGGAAGCTGAGCGGCAGTGGCGATCCCGGCGAGCGAAGTTCCGCGCCAGCCCTCCGTCGCGATAAGGCCGAACGCGGCATCGATGATGCGGTCAGAGTCGCTGCGCGGCGCACCGAGGTCTTCTTGGCCGCGCCTTCTCCTGCCGCTCGCCTTGGCCATATCAGCTCGCCAGCCCGCGCGACCGTGCGCTTGCCGCGGCCACCGCCCGCTTGATCAGCGGCTCGAGACCATCGCGCGCCATCAGCACGTCTAGCGCCGCCCGGGTAGTTCCTCCGGGGCTCGTGACATTCTCGCGCAGCTGGGCCGGGCTTTCGTTCGACCGACGCGCGAGTTCCGCTGATCCTGCGACCGTGGTGCGGGCGAGCTGCAGAGCGAGAGCGGGAGGCAAACCCTCGGCTTCGCCGGCCGCGGCCAAAGCCTCGATCAGCAAGAAAACATAAGCCGGTCCGCTGCCGGAGACCGCCGTCACCGCGTCGAGCAGCGCCTCGTCCTCGACCCAGGCGCTTTCGCCCATCGCGACGAGGAGGGTATCGCACAGCCGCCGTTGCTCGGCGCTCACCAGGGAATTGGCATAGGCGACGGTGATACCGCATCCAATCGCCGCCGGGGTGTTGGGCATCGTTCGGACGATCGCGGCGGTACCGAGATGGCGGGCGAGGCCGGCTACGGTCTTGCCTGCCACGATCGACAGAAAAAGAGTTTCCGGACGCGCCCAGCGGCGATAGTTCGGCACGACTTGGTCGACGACTTGCGGCTTGACCGCAAACACCACGGCATTCGGAGACAAATCGTTCGGCAGCGCGTCGGCGGCGGGATACCAGGCTATTTCGGCCACTGAGGCAAAATCGGACGGCAACCCTGCCGGTTCGACGACGAGGGAATGCGACGCCACATTACCGGCGACCCAGCCGCGCAGCATCGCGGACCCCATCTTGCCGCAGCCGACCAGGACGAGCGCCTGCGCAGATCCTCGCCCGCACATGCGTCACCGGCCCTCAGGCCTCGCCCACCGGATCGATCATCGCCGAGGCGATCGCTTGCGCCGGCGATTTGCCGCCCCAGACGACGAACTGAAAAGCGGGGTAGAAACGCTCACATTCCGAAAGAGCGATGTCGACGAGATCCTCGACCTGTTCGGCACTCGCCGCCGATATGCCGCGCAACAGCACCGCGTGACGGAAGGCCGGGGAATTCTCTTCTGCCGACAGGTCGAAATGGCCGAGCCACAACTTTTCGTTGGCGGCCGCCAGCAGTTCGTAAACCGCGCTGCGCCGCCCCTTCGGGACCTTCATGTCGAAACCGCAGGAGAAGTGCAGGGCACAAATCTCCTCCTGCCAGACGAAATAGAGCCGATAATCGCACCAGCGGCCGGAAATCTCGACGACCAACTCCTCCTCGCTAGCGCGGTCGTGCGCCCAGTCATTGGCGACGACGATTTCCTCGACAAGATCGATGGGATTGCCGGAAAACGGGGTGGGTTCAACGATCGACACGGATGTCATCAAGCCCTCCTCGGGCGGCGCGACGCCGCATGCGCGGGTCCCGATGGAACCGAGAAATCGCGCCTGGTCGCTGCGCACGGCACAGGATCAGGCTGCCGATCCAAAAACAATGACGCAAGGCAAGATTCGACCAATTTTGCTTATCCCCGCAAAACTACGGGCCTCCGGGCCGTGCATCAGCCTCTGTTGTGTCATCCGGGGACGTGCGGGTGGCCACCGCGGCCAGCTGCGATTCGAGCTCCGTCAATCGTTTCTGCAAATCTTCCTGCTCGCACCGCGCCTTGGCTGCCATCGCCTTGACCGCGTCGAACTCCTCGCGGCTGACGAGATCCATGCCGGCAAGCACCCTTTCAAGCTGTTCACGCAGCCGCGCTTCGATCTCGCTCCTCACTCCCGAAAGCGTGCCGATCGCCCCCGCGGCAACCCGGGCGAGGTCATCGAAAAACCGGTTTTGGGTCTGCATCGCCCTCTTCCTTGTGTCCCCAGATCACATATAGGGCTGCGCTAGCACGAAGCCGACACGAAAGAAAAGAACTTCAATACCGGGACCCCAAAAAGCCCCTCGCCCTACCCCCGGAACGCCCGCCTGGGCGGGCGCCCACGGACTAAGTCCATGGGGCTAAAGGCCAATGTCCGGGGCTCTCCCCGCTCGTGCAGGCGCGGGGGTTTGGCGCTGCGCGGCAGAGACCGCTCACCTACCGGAGCTCGGCCTGAACGCCGGCATCACCTCTTCCGCGACCCACTGGATCTGCTCCAGCATCAACGCCTTAGGCGTGCCGATCGGGTTGCTGAGACTGATATGCTCCATCCCGGGATAGCGCTCCTCGAAGCCTTTGAGCAGCTCAACGAGTTGTTCCGGCGTGCCGGCAAACCATGAGCCGAGCGCCATATAGTGTTCGACGGTCGGCACGCCCGCCGCTTCCCACCCGCCGCGGCGGGCGACGGCGGCGATCTGTTCCTTCGTTAGCCCCGGCACGAACCCCAGCGGCGCAAACATCTTTACATGCTCTTCGTAAATAGGGGTGATCTCGCGGATCGCCTGCTCGCGGGTTCTCGCCAGGTGGAAATGCAGGCCAAGCTGCAGGTTTTCGCCGAGTTTCAGGTGCTTACCGGCACGCTCGGCGGCATCACGGTAGCCCGTGATCGGCCCCGCCTGCATGGTTGCCGCGCCGCCGCCGACCGCGCCCTTGATGTTGTGCTTTACCATGAAGTCGAGCCCGCGCGGGTTGGCGCTGACGATCGGCTGCCAGCATTCGACGGGCCGGTGGATCGGGCGCGGCACCAAGGTCAGCTCCTTGAGCGTGTAGCCGCGATACGGCACTTCCGGCGGCAGCGTATAGTGCTTGCCCTTGTGCGAAAATGACTCTTCGTTGAACGCCTTGAAGACGATCTCGACCTGTTCCTCGAACAGCTCGCGATTGGCTTCCTGATCGCGCATCGGGGCGCCGAAGGTTTCGACCTCGCGCGTGTGATAGCCGCGTCCGACCCCGAAGGTCGTCCGTCCGCCCGTCAGAATATCGGCCGTCGCAAAATCCTCGGCGAGGCGCAGCGGGTGCCACATCGGCGCGATATTGAAGGCACAGCCGATCTTGATCTGCTTCGTGACGTGCGCGAGGTGGACCGCCAGCATCAGATCATTGGGAATGCACTCATAACCTTCGTGCTGAAAATGGTGCTCGGCGAGCCAGATCGTGTCCCAGCCGAGCGCATCCATCTTTTTCGCGATCGCCTCGGTTTTTTCGAACACGCTCGCCAGATGCTCGTTCGAGTAGCGCCGCTCGTTGGCGGGCGTTGTGTTCTGCCCGCGGTCGGGGAGGTCGACATGGCCGGCATATACGGTCGTGAATTTGGTGATCATGCTTCGTCTCTCCGCGTCCGTTTGCGACTTGCTGCCAGATCGGGCGGCGTTTCGCCAGTGTGAAGTAATTTCCCATTCTCTTCCACTAGGCCGGCGTGCCTTGACACGGGTTTGCGCGCACCGGCACCTTTTATTCATAACCGGTCTGAACCAAGCCCGTTCCAAAGAGGAGACGCCGATGAAGTTGACGCGCAGAAGCCTGCTCGCCTGCACCACCGCCGGTATAGCGGCGCCGGCACTCTTGCGCTGGCCGGCGAATGCGGCCGAGTTCGCGTACAAATGCGGCAGCTCGCTGCCAGACGGGCATCCGATGGCGATCCGCGCGCGCGAAGCAATGCAATTGATCAAGGAGGAGAGCGGCGGGCGGCTCGACATAACATTCTACACGAATAGCGTTCTCGGCGGCGACACCGCGATGATTTCGCAAACCATCGCCGGGGCGCTCGAAATGTATACGCTGCCGCTCGATCTGCTCGCGTCCAAGAACCCGGCCTGCGGCATCTTCGGCGTCGGTTATGCTTTTCTCGGTTACGACCACATCTGGGAAGCGATGGATGGCGAACTCGGCAATCACCTGCGGGGGCTTGCCGAGAAGATCGGTTTCCACGTCGTGGATAACTGCTATGACCACGGGTTCCGCGAAATCACGACGCGCACCAAGCCAATCGATAGGCCGGAGGATCTGAAGGGGTTCAAGATCCGACTGCCGGTGGCGCCCTATTTCATCGCGCTGTTCCAAAGCCTCGGTGCATCGCCTACGCCAATCAATTTTGCTGAAGTGTACAGCGCGCTGCAGACGGGTGTCGTCGACGGACAGGAAAACCCGCTGGTGTTGATAGACACTGCCAAGCTCTATGAGGTGCAGAAATACTGCAGCCTCACTAATCACATCTGGGCGGGCATTCACATCTCGTTCAGCAATATCGCCTGGAAACGGCTGCCGGCCGACCTGCAGCAGCTGGCGGAAACGCACTTCAATGAAAAGGCGCTGCAGGAACGCCAAGACTGGCAAGAGATGACGCAGCAAGAAATTGAGAATTTGAAGAGCAAGGGGATGGTGTTCAATTCACCCGACCCCAAGCCCTTTCAAGATGCGTTACGCAGGACGGATTTCTACACTGAGATGAAAACAAAGTCGGGTGACAAGGCGTGGGCCCTGCTCGAAAAATATGTCGGTAATCTGGTATGACAAACGATACGGCGTTCATTGCGAGCGTAGCGGAGCAATCTAGCCTCGCCGCAGCGAGCCCCCGGAGATTGCTTCCTCGCTGCGCTCGTCGCAATGACAATTAAGACATCGGAATGAGCAGCCAGACCCCCGAGCTGGCCCAACCGCTCGTTGCCACGGATAGTCCGACTTGGGGCCTGCGGCGCCACGCCCTTTACGCCGATCGCGCAATCGGCGTTTTCTGCGAAGCCTTCGGCGCCGCGCTGGTATTGGCAGAGACTTGCATCCTCTTTGCCGGTGTCGTGTCGCGTTATGTTTTAAGTAAGCCGCTGATGTGGACGGACGAGCTCGCCAATTTCCTTTTTCTCTGGCTGGCGATGCTGGGCACGGTCGTTGCGCTGCGGCGGGCCGAGCACATGCGCCTGACGACTTTCCTAAACTCGATGCGTCCACAGTGGAGCCGTTACCTCGAAACCGTCGGCTCGCTGGTGCTGATCGTCTTCGTGCTGGAAATCCTTCTGCCGGCGGCCCAATACCTCGACGTCCAGAAATCGACCGGGCTGATCACGCTGTCGATCTCCGACGGGTATCGCGTTGTCGCGATCCTGGTCGGCGCGACGCTCACCGCCGCAATCGCGCTGCTGCGCCTGATCGAAATGACGACTTGGCGGTGTTTTCTGATGGCTGTCGTACTCGTCGGGGCGGTTGCGCTAGTGCTGCGGCTGGCGCAGCCGCTGCTGGCAGCCTCATTTTGTTTTTTGTGGTCCTCGTCGCCGCCTGCGTACTGATTGGCGTCCCGATCGCTTTCACCTTCGGCATCGCGACCTTTTCGTATCTCTCCCTCACCAGCGATCTGCCGCTCGTCATCGTCGTCAACCGGATCGATGACGGGATCTCGAACCTGCTGCTGCTCGCTGTTCCGATGTTCGTCGTTCTCGGTCTCTTGATGGAGATGACCGGCATCGCGCGCGTGATGGTGAATTTCCTCTCTGCGCTGATCGGCCATGTCAAAGGCGGGCTGTCCTATGTGCTGCTCGGCGCGATGTACCTCGTCTCCGGGATTTCAGGGTCGAAGGCGGCCGATATGGCCGCCGTCGCGCCGATCCTGTTCCCGGAGATGCGGCGCCGCGGCGCTCATCCGGGAGAGCTCGCCTCGCTGCTGGCGACCTCGAGCGCGATGTCGGAGACGATTCCCCGAGCCTTGTGCTAATCACAATCGGCTCGGTGACCAACATTTCGATCGTCGCGCTGTTCACCGGCGGCTTGTTGCCGGCTGGCGTCGCCGCGCTCGGCCTTGTTGTAGTGGCATGGTGGCGCTCGCGCAGCGAGGATACCGGCGGCCGCGCCCGCGCGCCGGTCTCGCAGATGGTCCGCACCTTTGTGATCGCGGTTCCGGGATTGACGCTGCCCTTCGTGATCCGCGCCGCCGTCATCCAAGGTGTCGCGACGGCTACAGAGGTTTCGACCGTCGGCGTCGTCTACACGGCACTGCTGGGCCTCATCGTCTACCGTCAGTTCGATTGGCGCCGCATTTATCCGATGCTTGTCGATACTGCCTCGCTGACCGGCGCAGTGATGCTGATCATTGGCACTGCAACAGCGATGGCGGGGGCATTGACGCAATCCGGGTTCTCGCAGTGGCGCGTCTCCGTCATGGCCGGTGTGCCGGGCGGCACGGCGGGGTTTCTCGCGATCACGATCCTCGCTTTTATCGTGCTGGGCAGCGTCCTCGAAGGACTGCCGGCAATCGTGCTGTTCGGGCCGTTGCTGTTTCCTGTCGCCAAGGCAATGGGCGTGCACGAGGTGCACTATGCGATGATCGTGATCTTGGCGATGGGAATTGGTCTCTTCGCGCCACCCTTCGGTGTCGGCTATTACGGCGCCTGCGCAATCGGCCGGATCTCGTCGGATGATGCGCTGTGGCGGATTTGGCCTTATATCGGCACGCTCATCTTGGCGCTCGCGGTCGTCGCGGCGATCCCTTGGCTGTCGATCGGATTTCTCTGATGCAATACACGACGCTTGGCCGAACCGGGCTCAAAGTCAGCGCCGCCGGGCTCGGCTGCGGCGGGTTCAGCCGGCTCGGCCTCGGCACCGGCAGGAGCGAGGCCGAGGCGGTCGCGCTCGTCCGCCAGGCGCTCGACCTGGGCGTCAGTCTCTTCGACACGGCCGCGGTTTATGGCACGGAGCGCGTCCTCGGTGAGGCCATAAAGAGTGTGCCGCGCGACAGCGTCGTGATCGCCACGAAAGCCTGGATCCCGCATCGCGAGGGGCGTTCCGCCGCCGATCGCGCCGTGCAGAGCCTTGACAACTCGCTGAGGCAGCTCGGCACCGACTACATCGACATCTTCCAGTTGCACGGCGTCTCGCCACAGGCCTACGACCAGGCGCGCGACATCATTGCACCTGCGCTGTTGAAGGAGCGCGAGAAGGGCAAGATTAAATATCTCGGCGTCACCGAAACGGGTTCTTCCGATGCCGAGCACGACATGGTCAGGCGCGCCGTAGAGGACCGCATATGGGATACCGTCATGGTCGCGTTCCACATGATGCACCAAAATGCGCGCAGCCGGGTCTTTCCGCTGACGATGGCCAACCGCGTCGGAACATTGCTGATGTTCGCGGTGCGCAACATCTTCTCGAAACCCGAGCGGCTTGCGACGGCTTTGCGCGAATTGGCCGCGAGCCGCCAGTTGCCGCCCTGGCTCGCCGACGCGCCGAACCCGCTGGGCTTTCTCATTCACGAATGGGGTGCGCGCACGATCACCGAAGCCGCCTATCGCTTCGTGCGCCACGAGCCGGGTGTCGATGTCGTGCTGTTCGGCACCGGCGACCCGGAGCACCTACGCGAGAACATCACCGCAATATTGGCGCCGCCCTTGCCCCTGGCGGACCGGCAGACCCTGACGAAGCTGTTCAGCCACCTCGTCGGCGTCGGTCTCGACCCGCCCTACAGCATGCCCGGCCTCAGCTCCGCTTAGCCGACGGGTCTCATTTCTTGGAGGATTGTCCGGCCAATCCGGGCACGGCGCCGCCGCCATTGCTGATCAACGCCCCAAGGATCGCGGCGGCGCTGTCGACACCGGTGCCTTGGCCGCCGGTCGAAACCACGGTCTGCGGCACGAGCCGGCCGATCAGCGAAACGATTTCAGGCTTTTCCTCAACCGCCTTCAGCAGTTGCTGCACGAGCGTGATCGTCAACACGCGGTCCTGCCCCAGCACGTCGGCTTGCGCGCGTTGGCCTTGCGCGACTTCCTCCAGCTCGAGCTTCTGGCCTTCGCCGCGGAGCTTTGCCGCATTCTTGTTCTGCTCGGCGACTTGGACGCCGATCAATGCTTCGACGAGCTGGTGCTGCTGTTCGGCGGTCGCGCGCGCCTTTTCCGTCTCGATCCGTTGTGTCTGCGCCTTCTGCTCTTGCTGGTAGGTGACCTGCAGCTGGTCAGCCAATTGCTGGCGCAGCCGCGATACCAGCAATTCCGGCGGCAATGCCGGGTCGCCGAATTTCACCTCCTTGATGACAATGCCGGCCCGCAGTCCTTCCGGCCGGATCGCATCCTCCACAGCGTGTTCGAGCTGGGCGCGATTGTCGGCGAGATCCAGCACGTGCCGGCCCTGCGCACCGACGACATTGCGCACGATCGAGCGGATCGTCGGCACCATGATGTTGTTCTCGATTTCCGCCAGCGTGCCGACTGAGGCGACGACAAACGGCGCATTGTCGGGCGTGACCTGGGCGAGGACGCGCAGTTCGAGCGGCACCAGCCACCCTTCGACAAACGGTGCGACGGCAGGGTCGGCCGCGTTGTCCGGCTTTTTAATCTCTTCCGAACGTTGCGATTGCGTCAGATTGCCCGCCTGGTCGAGGCTCAAATCGATATAGCGCTTCTTGTAGCCGCCCTTGAACTCCCAGGTTTGCACGCGAGTGCTCATCATCGTGACACGGTAAGCGGCCTCGTTGACATAATACCGACCCGGCTGCAGAGCCTTTTCCCACACCCCAATGCACCCGACAGGAACGAGGATCGCCACCAGCCTCCCTTCGTCGGATTTCGGCTCTTTGGCCTGAAGCGCCTCACCGCTGGCGTTCGTGGACACGGTCTTCTGCTCGCAGGAGCTCGGCTTCTCGGCAGTCAGATTGCCGAAATGCACCGAGTCGATGACATTCGATTTGGCGACGCCGACGGAGCCCTCGGCCACATCGGTGGCATCCTTCAGCGTGACGTCCCAGAGATAGGTGTTGAGACGGTATGTTCCCGGCGTGAGGATCGTCGTCTGCGGCCCGCGCTGGCCGCCTTGGATCAGAAAATATCGGGCATCGAGCATGTCGAGCTCGTGTCCTGCGCCAAACGCGTCGGCGAGAAACTGATCGGGCCGCAGCGGCACACCATCCTTGGCCACCAGAAATCCGTATTTGCCCGACGGGATCGAGACCACCTTTTTGTTCTCGACCTGGTAAATGACGTTGACCAGGAACCAGGGATGCCAGCCGGGGGTCAGGATTTCGGCCTGCGGGCCCTTCTCCCCATCGGTCGCGATGATGTGTTCGCCCGGCAGCGAGCTGGTCCCATAAATCTTATTGAGAACGGCGATTTCGTCCGCTTCGACGTGAACATACGAGGTCGCCGCCAGACAGATCAGCGCAACCACCAGAAAGACGATGCGCAATGACACTGACAGCGTGCGAAAGTCAGGCCGGGCTCGATTGACGAACAGCCCAAGGACGCTCGGGGCTACCGCCGCCAGCACCAAGTATAAAACCGCAACGATCACCCAGAACATCGCATCCTCCCGGCCCGCTAGCGCTCAGACCCATTTCTTCGTTCGTGGCCGGGGAGACCCGGCCGCCCACGAAGCGCGGCGACCGCCTTGCCGGTTTCCGTGGATGCCCGGCACGGCGCTGGGCACGAATGATCAGGCTTTCACGGTTAGCTCGACGGCGCCGAGCCCGCAAAGCTCGATCAAGATACTGTCTCCTGCAACAGGGTATTGGATCGGAACCATGCTGCCGGTCATGATGATCATGCTGCGGCGCAACGGCGTCCCGGCTGCAGCCAGCTTGTCGGCAAGCCAAGCGAGCGCGTTCAGCGGGTGACCCATCACGTCGCCGCCTTTGCCCTTTCCGATTTCGCGTCCGTTGATCGACAGCCGCGCCGTCACCTGAGCGAGGTCCAGCGTCCTCCAGCCGGTCACCGGTTCTCCCAAGACCACACCCGCGTTCCATACATTGCCGGCCACCAAAGCCGCGGCATCGAGCCGCTTATAATCATAACGTAAATCCTCGATCAGCTCGATCGCCGCCATACAACTTTCCACCGCTCTAGAAACCTGCTGGGGCTTGCCTGCGGCTGGCAGGTCATCGCCGAGTTGCAGCGCGATCTCGGTCTCGACGCCTAGCCGGCAGTGGGCAGAACTGGAAAGCGCAGCGCGGTGATGGTGAACTTCGCGAGCGAAAATTGCGCCATAGCAGGGCTCGGTTATGCCGCAGAGCTTCTGCATGACCGGCGTCGTGAGACCGATCTTGTAGCCGGCGACCGCGCCGCGCCCCGTTCTTTCCTCGATCTCTTGAAAGGCGCAACGGATCGCGTAAGCCTCATCGAGATTCGCCGGGTGTAGTTCAGTGGGCAAGATCTCGGTCGGCCGGCGGCGACGGAACAATTCCACGATGCGTTCGGCCTTTTGCCGGATATCGAGATCAGGCATCGGAAGCCCTGCGAGTTTCGGGGAACATCGTATCATGATGTTCTATCGCGATGCAGCGAACGTATTTGCGCGAAACCGGACCGGGTTTTTCGCCCGACGCTGCCGATCGCTTCGTGATTGTCTGCCGCCGCGCTCCATATAGAGGGACCATGGAACATCTCGTTCAGGCGGCGCTCGATTTGATTTCCGCACATTCGGGCTGGGCGTTCCCGGTCATGTTCATCACCTCCTTCGGTGAGTCATTCGCGTTTGTCAGCTTGCTCTTTCCCGGCACATCGATCCTGATCGTCGCAGGGACATTGATGTCGGCAGGCTCCCTGCCTTATTGGCCGGTGCTGGCGGGAGCGGTCATCGGTGCGGTCCTTGGCGACTCGGTTTCGTTCTGGCTGGGGCACCGTTTTGGTGGCGGGATTGGCCGCATCTGGCCGTTCACGCGCCGTCCCGATTTGTTGCCGAGCGGCATCCGGTTCTTTGCCCGCCACGGCGGCAAGAGTGTTTTTATCGGGCGCTTCTTTGGTCCGGTGCGCGCAGTGATACCGCTCGCCGCCGGCATTATGCGCATGCGACGCGGCTGGTTCTGGTTCGCCAATGTGACTTCGGCGATCGTCTGGGCGCCGATGTTGCTGTTCGCCGGCGATGTGGTCGGCGATGTCGGCGACCGCCTGATCGGCTCCGCCAATACCGTGATGCTGGTCATTGGCGGCCTCACCGCGCTCGGAATCATCGGAATTGTCTGGGCGATGATGAGGTCAGCCCGGTCCTGAGGCAACAGCCGCAAATGTCCTCGTTCTTTTCGCCTTACAGCCACGAATTCGTGCGGATCGCCGCTTGTGTGCCGCAAGTCGTGGTCGCCGACCCGCGGCAAAATGCCGACAATGTCTTGGGCCTGCTCGGCTCGGGCGACAAGGCTCGAATTGCCTTGATGGTGTTTCCGGAGCTCGGCCTCTCCGCCTATGCGATCGACGATCTGCTGTTGCAAGACGCGGTGCTCGACGAGGTGGAGCATCAAATCGCTAGGCTGGTCTCGGCAAGCCGCGACCTCTTTCCGATTTTCGCGGTGGGGGCGCCGCTGCGCCACCGGGGACGGCTCTATAATTGCGGCGTCGTGATCCACCTGGGACAGCTGCTCGGCGTCGTCCCCAAAGTGTATCTGCCCAATTACCGCGAGTTCTACGAGCGGCGGCAACTCACCTCCGGCGAGGACGTTGTCGGCCAATCGATCACGCTCGGCGGGCACGAAGTGCCGTTCGGCCGCGATCTGTTGTTTGCCGCCCGAGGGAATGCGGCCTTTACGTTTCATATCGAGATTTGTGAAGATTTGTGGGTGCCGCATCCACCGAGCACCAATGCGGCGCTCTCCGGCGCCGAGATCCTGCTGAACCTCTCCGCCAGCAACATCACGATCGGCAAGGCGGAAATGCGCCGCCTGCTGTGCGCCTCACAATCGGCGCGCTGCATCGCCGCCTACGCCTATTCTGCGGCCGGCGCCGGCGAGTCGACGACCGATCTCGCCTGGGACGGCCAGGCCGGGATATTCGAGTGCAGCGACCCGCTTGCCGAGACCGAACGCTTCTCGCCCGATCCCGAGATGGCGGTCGCCGATATCGATCTCGGCCGCATCCGTCAGGAGCGGATGCGCACGAATTCCTTCGGCGACAATGCGCGCTCCGTCGGCGACACGCGCATGTCCTTCCGCACGATCGCGTTCGATTTTGCCGCGCCGGAGGAGGCCCGCGAATTGCGCCGCGGGGTCGAGCGCTTCCCATACGTGCCGGCCGATCCGGCGATGCTGCGCGAGAATTGCTACGAAGCCTACAATATCCAGGTACAGGGCCTCGCGCAGCGCCTCAAGGCGACCGGCCTCAAAAAGCTCGTCATCGGCGTCTCTGGCGGGCTCGATTCGACGCAAGCGCTGATTGTTTCGGCGCGCGCGATGGACCGGTTGGGGATGCTGCGCGGCAACATCCTCGCCTACACGCTGCCCGGCTTTGCAACGACCAACAAGACCAAGGCCAATGCCTGGCGGCTGATGCGGGCGTTGGGCGTCACCGGCGCGGAGATCGACATCCGGCCGGCGGCAACGCAGATGCTGAAAGATATCGGCCACGCCTCGGCGACAGGTGAGGCCCTCTACGACGTGACTTTCGAGAATGTCCAGGCTGGATTGCGCACCGATTATTTGTTCCGGCTGGCGAACCGTAATGGCGGATTGGTCGTCGGCACCGGCGACCTTTCGGAGCTCGGCCTCGGTTGGTGCACTTATGGCGTCGGCGATCAGATGTCGCACTACAACCCGAACGCCTCGGTCGCCAAGACGCTGATCCAGCATCTGATCCGCTTTGTCGCCGCCTCGGGCGACGTCAGCGGCGAAACCGCGAAGGTTCTGCACGATATTCTCGCGACGGAGATCTCACCGGAATTGGTGCCGCCCGGCGCCGACGGCCTCATCCAGTCGACAGAGAGCATCGTCGGGCCGTACGCATTGCAGGACTTCAACCAGTTCTACGCGACGCGCTTCGGCTTCCGTCCGTCGAAGATCGCCTATCTGTCGTGGAACGCGTGGAGCGACCCCGATCGCGGGCACTGGCCGGAGAATATTCCCGAGGCGGCCAAGCGCGCGTACAGCCTCGCCGAAATCAAGCAGTGGCTGCGCGTATTCCTCTACCGGTTTTTCGAGCTCAGCCAATTCAAGCGCTCGGCTTTGCCCAACGGTCCTAAGATTTCCTCCGGTGGCTCACTGTCGCCGCGCGGCGACTGGCGCGCCCCCTCCGACGCCACCGCCAAAGTTTGGCTCGAGGAGCTCGAAGCGAAGGTGCCGGATAGCGAATGATTACGCGCCGATGGCGGCTTTGACGCGCTCGCGGGTCAGCGGCAGTTCGCGAATTCGCACGCCGGCGGCGTCTGCGACAGCGTTGGCGATCGCTGCTGCCGTCGGGCCTTGCACGGCTTCGCCGGTGCCGAGGAAGGGCTGGCCGGGGCGATCGATGACATGGACCTCGATACCCTCGGCGACATCCTCAAAGCGCAATGTCGGATAGCTGCTCCAGTCCGCGCTGATAATCCGTCTCCGATCGAAACTGACGGCTTCGTACAACGTCCAGCTCGACGACTGGAGAATCCCGCCTTCGATCTGGTTCTTGATCCCGTCCGGATTGACCGCCTGGCCGCTGTCGGTCGCGGCCACGGCCCGGATGAGCCGAACGTGGCCGGTATTGGGTTCGATCGCAACTTCAGCGGCGATCGCAGTATAAGCGGCGAGGTTCTTGTAACGGGCGAACGCAAAGCCGCGCCCGCGGTGTGGCGCCCGGTGATAACGCGACCAGCCGAAAGCCTCGGCCGCGGTTGTGACGACGTCATGTGCGCGCTGATCGTCGAGATGACGCAGGCGGAAGTCCACGGGATCGACGCCGGTCTGACGCGCCAACTCGTCGACAAAGCTCTCGATCACAAAAATGTTCGTGTAGGCCCCGAGACTGCGCAGCGCCGAGACGCGGATCGGCATCGCCGGGACGAAGTGGTAGGTGACCCGCGCCTTCGGGAAATTGTAAAGCGGGATCGCGTTGCGGTCACCGCCGCCTTCAGGCATCGGGATCGGCCGCGGCGGCGGCGGCGCAAAGGGCGGATCGACGAGCCGGGCGGGCAACAGATTGCCGGCGGGACCCGGCCGCGTCGTATGCGTGTTGCTCCACACCTCGTATTCCCATGCCGCGACCCTGCCGGTGTCGTCGAGCGCGGCCTTGGCCTTGCCGACCATCGCGGGCCCATAGGGCTCCCACAAATGCTCCTGGTCGCGCATCCACTGCACGCGGACCGGCCGGCCCGGTACCGCCCGCGCCAGCAATGCCGCATCGGCCGCGGCATCATCGGCGCCATTGTGACCGTAGCAACCCGATCCTTCGACTGGATGCAGCGCACGCGCTCCTCGCCGGCACCCAGCATCTCGGCCAGCGCCTTGCGCAGCGGATAGACGCCTTGGCTGTGCGTCCACACTGTTTACCTGTCATTCTCGAACAGTCCCACGGCGCAGGACGGTCCGATCGAACCGTGCATCTGGTAAGGCCGCCTGTAGGTCGCTTGGACCACCCGCAAGCCGGCAGCCGGCCCTGGCTGGTCGTCGCGGATGACGATCGGCTCGGACGGCGAACTTTCGATTACCGCAAAGATATCCTCGGGCTCCGGCAGGTTCGGTTGCTCATCCCAGCGCGCCGCGGCCGATAACGCCTGCATCGCCGTTATCGCCTGGTATTCGCGCTCGGCGATAACGGCGAGGTAATTGCCGTTGCGCACAACCTTCAGCACCCCCGGCAATTTCTCCGCCGCGGCCGCGTCCAGTTCGCGCAAGACGGCGCGATAGCTCGGCGGCCTGACGACGCGCGGATGCACCATTCCCGGCAAGCGCACATCCTGCACATAGGCAGCACCGCCTGTCACTTTTGCCGGAATATCGATGCGTTTGACCGGTTTGCGATGAACCGATAGGCCGAGGGCGGTTTGAGGGCGGAACGCGGCTCGGCGCGGCGGTGCGGCACGCCGTCCGCGACGAGCTCGCCAAACCCGATCCGCCTGCCGTCCTCGGCGAGAACCGCGCCATCGCGCATCGTGAGGCGCTCGGCCGGGACGCCGAGCCGAGCCGCCGCTGTCGCCGCCAGGATCGCCCGCACCTGCGCCGCGGCATTGAGGATCGCGGTGCCGCTGTCCTGCATCGAGTGGCTGCCGGCGGTGTAGCCCTCGTTGGGCGTGCGCTCGGTGTCGGCGGTGACGAGCGTGATCGTTGCCGGCTCGACCCCGAGCTCCTCGGCCGCCACCTCCAAGAGCGCGGTCTTGATGCCCTGGCCGAGCTCGGCCTTGCCGGTCAGTACGGTTATCTTGCCGCCGGCATCAATCCGGATCCATCCGTCGAGCCAGGCGTCTTGTCGAGATCGCCCGGCAACCGGGCCACAGTCTCCGCCGCCAGCGGCGCGAGCGGCGGCAGCGAAAACCCGACGACGAGCGCGCCGCCCGCGGCAAGAAACCGGCGGCGCGAGATGTCGGCGTTCACCGGGGCGCGCCGTTGGGGCTCGGAGCCGCGCTCGCCATCATCTCCGCGGCGCGGCGCCCCGCCCTCAGGATGCGCAAATGCGTGCCGCAGCGGCACAAATTCGGCGTCATGTGGGCGCGGATTTCGGCCTCCGACGGCGAGTGATTGGCCCGCAACAGCGCCTCGGCCCGCATGATCATGCCAGCGATGCAATAGCCGCATTGCGCCGCCTGGTCATCGATGAAGGCGCGCTGTAATGGCCCCGGCGCCTCGGGGTACCGAGCCCCTCGATCGTCGTTATCTGCCGGCCCGAAAGCATCGAGATCGGCGTGATGCAGGAAAACTCGGCGCGGCCGTCGATGACCACCGTGCAGGCGCCGCATTGCCCGAGACCGCAGCCGAATTTGGCGCCGTTGAGGCCGAGATCATTCCGCAGCACGTAGAGCAGCGGCGTCTCCGGATCGGCCTCGACCGCATGGGTTTGGCCGTTGATGTCGAGGGTGATCATCCCCTCCTCCCGACTTTTGCTCTTTGATCCCGAAAGATAACGTCGAACACGCGGTGTTGGACAACCCGAGGTGCAGGTGCGACGTTGGACGGCAGGGTTATGGCTCGGGAGGAACGGCAATGAACCGGCTCGATGGCAAGGTGGCGCTGATTTCCGGCGCGGCGCGCGGGATCGGCGCGGAAACCGCGCGGCTGATGGTCGAAGCGGGAGCCTGGGTCGCGATCGGCGATGTGCTCGACGAGCGCGGCCGCGAGACCGCACGCGCGCTCGAAGGCGCCGGCGGTGAGGCGATGTACATCCATCTCGACGTTAGCCGTGAGGAAGATTGGTCTGCGGCGATCGCAGCTGTTACCGAGCGCTTCGGCGGCCTCGACATTCTCGTCAATAACGCCGGCATCTTTCTCGGTATGGGCATCGAGGAGGTGACGCTCGCCGACTGGCACCGGCTGTGCGCGGTCAATCTGACCGGCGTTTTCCTCGGTACAAAGCTTGCGCTTCCGGCACTGCGCGAAAGCGGAGCGCGCAGCCCGCACGGCAGTGCAATCATCAACCTGTCCTCGGCCGCCGGGCTCGTCGGCTCGCCGAGCGATCCGCTCTATTCGATGACAAAGGGCGGAGTTGCTCTCTTCACGAAATCGGCGGCGCTCGAATTCGCACGCAAGGGCTACAAGGTCCGTGTCAACTCCATCCACCCGGGCCTGATCGAGACCGATATGGGCGCTCAGGTGTTTGCAAGCCGGGCGCACAACCTCGGCACGAACAACCTCGAAGCCGCGCGTCAGCAATCCCTCGAACGGCTGCCGATTGGTCGCCTCGGCACTGTCACCGACATCGCCAAAGGGATCGTCTTCCTCGCCTCGGACGATGCCGCTTTCATGACCGGCTCGGGGCTCGTCGTCGACGGCGGCACCACCGCGCAGTAAGATGACTGAGCCACGCAAAATCTATTATCACGGGGGGCGCCAGCGATGGGGTTCGCTTGCACAACCCGACCCTGCGGCTTGTGCGTGTCACTGCGGCGGTGCCGGATTTGGGCAATCAGGTGTATTTCGGTAAACATAATCAGCCGAGTTGGCGGCGGCTCCTGAAAATCCGGGACAGCCGTCGGTGACCGTATTGCAAGCATTGGCTGGTGGAATAGCCGTCAGATAGGCGTAGATCGCTTTGAGATCGGCATCGGTCATGCTGTGATAATTCGGCCAGGGCATGACCTGCAGAACATCAGTAGGCGGCCCAGGCTCAAACAGCAAGCAAACGGGGTCGGAAGGATCTTTCTCGCAGTGAATGTCTTCTCCCGTGCGCATCACCTTGATGAACTCTGCTTCGGTAAGCCCTTCAGGTTGACCGTTCGCGTCCGGCGTCAGATCGCGCGCGTAAAAGGGCCCAAAGCACCGTCCGCCTGCCAAATAATGCGACACGTTAAAATTCGCGACCAACTGACGCGACACGCTCTGCGTTGATGGCGTGCCTTCGAAGGGATCGCCGGCAGCGGGGTTGCTGCCCGCCGTATTGCCTTTTTCAAGGAACCGCGGAAAAGAGTGGCAGTCACTGCAGCCCCCCACATTAAGAAGATAGCTGCCCAAACCTACTTTAGCGGGGTTCTTACCGGTTAAATTCAGCTTAGCCTTTGGTACAGGCGAGATTTCGAAGCCTTGCTGCACTCGCGACGAAGAGATCGCGTCATCGTCGTCCTCGGCAGACGAAATGCCGGAGGTCATGATCGCGGTTGAAAGCGCGAGCGCGAATGATAGTGAACGCAGCATGTAGTCCTCCCTGTTTTGGCGAAACACCTGTCGCGCTCGTTAGTTGATCGGCGCAGGTTCGCAAGCTGCCAATGACTTAGTTTTGCCGATTTTGTTTCATGACCTCTGCAAGGATTGGGTCGGGATCTTGAAGGTGCTTGGACGATTGGCGGCCCGATTCCGCCGTGCGAAGATTCAGCCTGAATTAGGGCAATGTCAAATGAATTGTAAGGTCAAGGGTCTGAACCGTAACAAATGGTAAACCAACGGCGATGCGTTCAATCTCACCAGTCTACACTCTCGGAAACCGGCGAATTCGCAGGTCGGCGGGCCATTCGTTCCAGTCGCCGCCGGCGTAGTCGCAAAACCGCAGCCGCTGCCCGCCTTCGAACGGCCTGCGGCCGAGCCTTTGCATGTAGATCGCTGTGCCGGCGCTTCTGCACTCGGCAACGAGCGAACGGGCCCATTCGAGATGAAAGGGCCGTGCGCCGACGCCTGATTCGCCGCCGTTGATGATCCACTGGAGCCGTCCCGCGAAGCTGCCGAGATAGACCGGCGCCAATTGCGGCTCGATGCTGAGGCCGTGCACGACGGCGGGGATCGCGAGCAGTTTCGGGGCGTCGCGCTCGAGCGCGGCCTGGTCAACGGACACGAGCAACCAGACATTGGGATAGCCGGCGCCCCAATCTTTGGGCAGCAGGTCCGGAGCATTGCCGATGCGCTTCGTCAGTATGATCCAGTCGAGGTTCGGCGTCTTGCGGATGAGCCGCCAGAGCCGCTCGCGCACCGCGTGATCGGCTTCATTGTCGAAAACATCCGCCATCGATGCGCAAAAGACGCGATGCCGCCGCCCTTCCGTTCGCGCCGCTCGCTCCCATTTGAGCGGCTCGCGCCAGTGTGCGTCGCCAAAATAGCGGCGCGGCGCCGACGGCCCCCAATGCGCCCGCTTGTACCATCTCGCATCGAGCATCATCGCATAGCAATGGTCGCAGAGCGGGCTCACCTGCAGGCAGCCCCACCATGGGTTAAAGGTGTGGTCGCACCACTCAATCTTGGTGATTGCGCCCATCCCTCATCGCACCTTCAGAGGGTGTCCGGCCAGCGCTGCCGCCCGTGCAGCACGGCCAACACCTCTATGCACTCACCCCGGATACGGTAGGGCACGAGGTACGGTGTCTGCCTGATGACCAGCTCGCGCCTTCCCCCCTCCCTAACCCTCCCCCGCTTGCGGGGGGAGGGAAGGGTGGGGGTGCGGCCGGCCTTTCTCGCGAAATGTATTGCCGCAACGAGGCGAGATCGCGCAATGCTCGTGCGGTCCAGACTACTTGCGCCATTCAGGCTTGGGCAATTCATCCGGTTTGCCCCAAGAGCGCACCCAGGCCGCCACCTCATCATGCGGAACGACGCGGCCCGCATCGGCATCCCGGACGCCTTCTTCGATCGCCGCGAGATGCCACTCCTGGACCGCAACGAACTCCTTGATCGCTTGCTCGATAACCCACGATTTGGGCCGGTTAAGCGCCTTGGCGATCTTCGCCACCTGTCTATTTAGCTCCGGCGTCAGCCGAATGGTCTCCGAGGGAATATCACTCATGTACCGCCAACCCGGTTCGACACATCAGATGTAAGCTTGGGCTTGAGCTTTACCACGCTTCGCGGCCGCGCGGCGGGCGGGCCGTGGCGGCGCGCTGTTCGGCTTCGTGCTTGTCGAACATCGCGCGGGCGGCGGCCGAGCGCTTTTCGCTGAGCTCGTCGCGGTGCTCGGTGCACCAATCGTAGGACTGGATGCGCGGAGTGTTGTCGCGGCTGAAATGCGGCATCACGTAGCGCTGATAGAGCTCGTAGGAGCGCTTGGTTTCCTCCCAATCGGCCCAATTGTGGGCCTGGTGCAGGAAGACGCCGAACTCGCCCTGCTTCGCTTGCAACCGCTCGATCAAGGCGATTGCGTCATCGGGCGCGCCGACGACGCCGTAATTGTTCTCGACAAACCATTCGAGCGGGTCGCGGCCGGGCGGCGCGATAAAGCGGCGCTGATTGTTGTTGAGGTAGTTCAGGTACTTCTCGAAGCCGAAGCGGGCGTTGGCAAAGGCCTTCTCGCGCGTTTCGGCAATGTGTATCGGGCCGACGAGGCGCAAGCGCGCCGGGTCCATCTGGCGGCCGTGCTCGGCGGCGATGTCGCAGGCGATCTGCCAGTTGCTCGCGAGCGCGTCATAGCCGAACGGGTTTGTCGCGGCGACGCAGATCATGCCGAGATCGTATTTGCCGGCGAGCCGCCCGCCCGACGGCGTCACGGCACTGACGACGACGGTTTCGGGATAGGGCTTCGTGTAGGGAGGCAGATGCAGTTTCGCGCCGACCAGCGTGAACCAGTCGGTTTTCTCGGTTACCGTCTCGCCGCGGAAGAGGCGCAGGATCACATCGATGCCCTCGGCCATGCGGTCGCGTTGCACCATCGGGTCGATGCCGAGCATCAATGCGTCCGAGGCGAGCAGTCCCGGCCCGGCGCCGAACATGACGCGGCCCTTCGTGTGATGATCGAGCTGCACGATGCGGTCCGCGACCATCAGCGGGCTGTGGTACGGCAATGAGATGACGCCGGTGCCGAAGCGGATGAATTTCGTGCGCTCGGCGGCGATCGCGATGAAGATCTCGGGCGAGCCGATGATCTCGAAGCCGGCGGAGTGGTGCTCGCCGATCCAGGCCTCGTGAAAACCGAGCCGGTCGAGCCACACCATCAATTCGAGGTCGCGGTCGAGGCAGGCCGTCGGGTTCTCCTCCATCGGGTGGAACGGCGGCAGAAAGATCCCGTGGCGCAACGTGATTTGGGTCATCGGCGGCCTCGCTCTCGGCGTATCATCGACAGTGCATTATTACGGAAAGGGGACGCGATGGCGATCAAACGCGAGAAGATCCAGCCACAGGGCCTGCATGTCGTGATGCGGGCCGGCCACCCGGCCTATACGCACGTCGTCACGGTCAGCGGCACCGGGAAGATGGTTTTTGTCGCCGGGCAGCTGGCTCGCGACGCCAACGGCAATTGCGTCGGCAAGGGCGACATGCGCGCGCAGATCCAGCAGGTCGGCGAGAACATCAAAGCCTGTCTCGAAGCGGCCGGCGCCACGCTCGCCGACATCGTCAAGACCAACACCTACGTCATCGACTACGGAGAATTCGCGAAGCACGGCGACATGCGGCTGCGCTACTTCGGCCCAGCCACGCCGACCAGCACAACGGTCCAGATCAGTCGTCTCGCCGACCCCGATGCGATGATCGAGATCGAGGCGATCGCCGTCGTCGACGGTTGACGATTTGCCCCCGGATGGCCGCCCGCTGGGGCGGGCGTTCCGGGGGTGAGGGCAGCTACGCCGGCTCGGTATCGAGACCGGCGTCCGCCAGTTCCTTGAAGCCGCCGGCGTTGTAGACCGTTTGGTAACCGAGATCCTTCAGGGTCTTGCCGCTCAGTGCAGCGCGTCCGCCGGAGCCGCAATAAATCAACACGGTCTTATCCTTTTGAAATGCCGGATTGTAATAGGGGCTCTCGGAATCGGCGCGGAATTCGAGCATACCCCGCGATGTATTGACTGCGCCCTTGAGCTTGCCGCCGGCGGCGAGCTCAGGTGCATCACGCACATCGACGATCAGAACATTCCCTTTGCCGATCATGTCGCGAACTTCGGCCGGGTTCAGCCGCGGCACCGCGGCATTGGCCTCGGCGAGCATTTCTCTGACGCTCGACGCCATCGCTTGTCCTCCCTTGAGCTGTCGCACCGGCGCGACTTTAACAATTCCGTCATGGATGGTTAACAGGCGCGTCATCGACCACCGGTAGCGTCGGCGCGTTTCCAACACAATCAAACGGGGGCAACAGCGTGCGACAGGAACCAACCGGACGAACCCTGCGACCGAGGACTCAACGGCGGTATAAGCTCTTGTGCGGTGTGGCGCTCTGGGCAATGGTCGTCAATGCGGTTGCACCAATAGCCGCCGCGGCTGCCGCCGATCCGAGCGGCAGCAATGACAGCACTACGACGACACCGATCAAGCACGTCATCGTCATCATCGGCGAAAACCGCACATTCGATCACCTGTTCGCGACCTATCAGCCGGTCAACAAAAGCGAGAGCGTGCTGAACCTGCTGTCGCAAGGCATCGTCAACGCCGACGGCACACCAGGACCAAATTATGGGAGCGTCGCGCAGTTTCAGGCGCAGGACACGACGGTCTATCAGCTGAACCCGTCCGGCAAGGCCCAATACCAGACCTTACCAGCGCCGTTGGCCGGCGGCGGCCCACCACCTTTCTCGACAGTCGAAGAAGCCATCACATACGAACATGGGCTGCCGCCCGGCTATAACAAATTTCTGACGACGGGCGCGGTTCCGCCTTCGCTCATCGGTAAGCCAGACGTCCGCATCATATACAACGGTAAGGACGTCAATAATTTGCCTCCGGGCCCGTACCAGCTGACCCCGGGCGTGGCCTACGACGACTACGCCGAAAGCCCCGTGCACCGCTTTTACCAGATGTGGCAGCAGCTCGATTGCAGTGCCCCCGAGGGCTGCCAGAACGACCTGTTTGCCTGGGTCGAAGCAACGGTCGGCGCGGGCAGCAACGGCCAGCCGCCGCCGGCGGGTTTTACGTATAAAGAGGGCGCCACGGCGATGGGCTTCTACAATGTCCAGCAGGGCGACGTGCCCTATTTCAAGGAGCTCGCCGACACCTACTCGATGAGCGACAATTTCCATCAGTCTGTGCAGGGCGGCACCGGCGCCAACCACATCATGCTCGGGACCGGCGACGCGATCTGGTTCAGCGACGGCAACGGCAATCCTTTGACGCCCCCACACAACATGATGGTGGGCGGGGGCGTCGTGGACGAGATCGAAAATCCGAACCCGCTGCAAAATCCGCCCACCAACAACTGGTATATCCAAGACGGCTACGGCGCCACTGACCCGAATACTCACAAGCCCTATGGCGGCGGCAGCTACAGCGCGTGCGCCGACACTTTGCAAGCCGGCGTCAAGGCGGTCGCCGATTATTTGACCTCGGTCAACGTCAACCCGAACTGCGAAGCCGGACATTACTATCTGCTCAACAACTACAATCCGGGTTATTTCGGCGACGGCGGCAACGCTTACGCGCAGATCAACAATCCGAACAACACCGTGTTTACCGTTCCGCCATCTACTCTCCGCAATATCGGGGACGCCCTGTTGGAAAAGAACGTCTCGTTCGCCTATTTCGGCGAACAGTTCAACGCTTATCTCGCCAACCCCTACAACAACTACGTCAGCCCGGACAATACCTACTGCAATATCTGTAACTTCTTTCAGTATTCAACTTCAATCATGACCAATGCCAAAGTGCGATCTGCGGCTTTGCAAGATACGCTTGACCTCTACGCCGATCTCCAGAGCTGCACTGCGCAGAGCTGTAATTTGCCGGCCGTGTCGTTCGTCAAGCCGGACGGCTATCTCGACGGCCACCCGGCCTCGTCGAAGGTCAATCTGCTCGAAGGCTTCGTAAAAAAGATCGTCGAACTGACCAAAGCCAACCCGACGCTCTGGGCCAATACCGCAATCTTCATAACGATGGATGAAGGCGGCGGATATTTCGACTCTGGTTATGTGCAGCCTCTCGACTATTTTGGTGACGGGACGCGTATTCCGCTCATTGTCGTCTCATCGTACAGCACGGGCGGGCATATCTCGCACAGCTATACCGACCATGTCTCGATCTTGAAGTTTATCGAGGCGAACTGGGATGTTCCGCCGATCACCAAGCGCAGCCGTGACAATTTGCCCGACCCGATCACTGGCGCGGATCCTTACCGGCCAACAAATGGCCCGGCGATCGGTGATCTCATGAGCTTGTTCAAGTTCCAGTAACCAAAACCCCCTCCCTAACCCTCCCCCGCTTGCGGGGGAGGGAAAGGTGGGGGTCAACCGATCACGCCCTCGGCGCGCAGAGCCTCGATATCGGCAGCGCTGTAGCCCACATCGCGAAGCACTTCTTCACTGTGCTCGCCGACCCTTGGCGCGCGACGGGACTTGACCTTCTCTTGGCCCGCGATCCAGATAGGGCTGTTGACGGTCATCACGCCGTCATCCGCAAACGGCACCAGCGCTCCGCTGGCGATGATCTGGGGGTCCTCCGGAACCTCCTCCATATCGGCGACGATGCCAAAGATCAGTCCGGCGGCGTCGAGGATCGAGCGCCAGTCGGCCTGATCCTTGGTAGCGAAGAGGTCATCGAGAAGGGCGATCAGCTCACGCGCGTGCGCCTCGCGCAATGCGGCCGTCGCAAAGCGCGGATCGTCGAGCGCGCTCGACCCCAGACACTCCTTGAACTTCTCCCAGCGCCATTCATCGGCGGCAATCGATAAAAGAAGCCAACGTCCGTCACGGCAGCGGTAGTGTACGCGCAGGGCATTGACGCCGCGCTCGCGCGGCGGTTGCGGCACGACTTTCTCGCCAAACAGCGCGGCCTGCACCGAGCAGCCATTGGCCCACAAGCCGTTGGCCAACAGCGACGAGCCGACATAGCCGCCCTTGCCAGTTCGCTCGCGCTGGTAAAGCGCGGTGACGATCGCGCCATAAGTCGCCATCGCCGAAGGATGGTCGCCCATCCCCGGCAACGAGCGCGCCGGCGCCGCCTCTTCTCCGGCCCGCACGAGATGCATCAGGCCAGACCGCGCCCACCAGGCGGTCGCATCGAAGCCCGGTTTGTCGGCCTCGGGGCCGGTCTCGCCGTAGCCGGTGAACGATGCGTAAATCAGCTGCTCATTGAGCGGCGCAAGATCGTCATAGGTGATCCCGAGGCGGCGGCGCGCTGGCGGCGGGTAGTTGGTGATGAACACATCGGCGCCCGCGACCAGCCGCCGCAACACCGCTTTCCCGGCCGGCGAGCGGAGATCGAGCGCGAGGCTCTTCTTGTTGCGCCCGTCGAGCTCGAAGCCGGGATTACTCGCGAGCCCCGGCCCAGTCGGCCGGGTGGCCCGCCGGCGGTAGGGATCGCCCGCGCCCGGCGGCTCGATCTTGATGACTTCGGCGCCGAAATCCGACATCACCGTCGCCGCCGCCGGCCCGGCAATGAAGCTCGCGCAATCGATCACTTTGAGGCCGTCGAAGACGCGTTCTCCCATCCCCCGGCTCCTCACACGGCCAGCCGAAATGCATCGCGGTCGCGCACGACATGGCCGGCGGTGCGGCCGGCGAAATGCGTTCCGATGACCTGGATCGGGGCATCGGCGAGACGGGTCAACATGCGCTCGCGCGTTCGCTGCGCCTCGCTGGGGTCGCCATCGGCCGTCGATGACCAGTCGGGGTGGGCGATCTGGCAAGGGTGGTGCATGAAATCGCCCGTAATCAGCGCCTCCTCGCCTGCGGAAGCGATCCGCACGCTGACATGGCCGGGCGTATGTCCTAGGGTGGGGATGAGACGGACTTCGTCGCAGAGCCGGTGATCGGTCTCGACCAGATCGGCAAGCCCAGCATCCCAGACCGGGGTCACCGAGTCGGCGAGGACTGCGGCCATGTCATCGCGCGCGTGCTGCGCCGTCCAGTGCGCGAATTCGACACGCCCCATCAGATAGCGGGCCCTCGGAAATGTGGGGACCCAGCTTCCGTCGACCAGCATCGTGTTCCAGCCGACATGGTCGACATGCAGGTGGGTGCAGATAACGGCGTCGATGCTCTCGGGCGGATAGCCGGCCGCCGCCAAATTCGCCAGAAAGCTGGTCTGCAACCCGTTCCACGCCGGAATGCGCCGGTTTTCTTTGTCATTGCCGAGGCAAGTGTCGACGACGATCCGACGGTCTTGGGTTTCGATGACGAGCGCATGGATGCTCATCTTGAGCCGGCCACGCTCGTCGGCGAAATCGGGCTTCAGCCACGCGATCGGCAGGATCGCCTCGGGTGTCGCCTGCGGCAGAATGAAGCGGCTGCCGCCGGTCACCTCCAGCTCGACGATCTTGGTGATCGTGACTTCGCCGATCCGCCATTTCATCATTGCTGCCCTCCTACCCTCGCGGGCGTCGAAAATAGACACTCCGGCACGTCGGGAGTAGCCTCCTGCTCAGGAAACGGTCGATGGGAGGGGACGAGGATGGCTGGATTGGATGCGATCCTGGAGACGACGACGGCGGAGCGCCCGGCAACGGGGTTCGTCTTTACGGAAGGCCCGCTGTGGCATCCCGACGGCTTCTACTATTTTGTCGATGTCCGCAGCAGCGTGCTGTACCGCTTGCGGCTGGGCCAGGCGCCGGAGGTCGTGCGCCGCGAGACCGGTGAGGGCAACGGCACGACCTTTGATCTGCAAGGACGGCTGATCATCTGCGAAGGCGGCAACCGCCGGGTCACACGCTGGCGCGACGACACTCACAACGAGGTCCTCATGGACCGCTATGACGGCAAGCGGATCAACCGCCCCAATGACGTGGTCTGCAAATCGGACGGCAGCATCTGGTTCACCGACCCGGGGTTGCGAGTGCCGCTCGCCGATAAGGAGGTGCCCCATTCCGGCGTTTATTGCGTGAACCCGGATGGGTCGAACCGCCTTGTCGCAGAATTCGAATATCCCAATGGCCTCGCCTTTTCGCCCGACGAGCGGGCGCTTTATGTCGCCAATACCCGGTGGGCGCAATATATCCACGCCATCGAGCTAGACGCGTCCGGCAACATGGTGCGGCGGCGTATCTTCTCCGATATGTCCTCCGAGGAGACCGACGGCGTCCCTGACGGAATGAAGGTCGACGTCGAAGGCCGGGTCTTTTGCACCGGTCCGGGCGGCACCTGGGTGTTCGCCCCGGACGGCACAAAGCTCGGCGTAATCCGCACGCCGGAGGTCCCGGCCAATCTCTGTTTCGGAGGGCCTGATCAGAAGACGATCTTCTTCACCGCCCGCACGTCGGTCTACACGTTGCGCAGCAAGGTACCGGGTCAGCCGCATCCCTGGTACCGAACCCGCTCCAAGTGAAGCGAGGAGAACCACAATGAAAGTCGGCGTTGCACTGAACATGCTCTCCGAACCGCCGCGCCCCGATGTGGCGGTTGTGTCGGATCATCTGGCGATGGGCGATCTCGCCGAGCCGCTCGGTTTCGACTCGCTGTTCGCGCTCGAGCACCACTTCACCGGCTATGCGATGTCGCCGGCGCCGCTCGAACTGCTCGCCTATTACGCCGGCCGCACCAAGCGCATCATCTTGGGGACGGCGGTCATCGTGCTGCCATGGCATGAGCCGATCCGCGTCGCCGAGGGGATCGCCTTGCTCGACATTCTCTCAGGCGGGCGCTGTTTGTTCGGCTTTGGCCGCGGCGCGGCCAGCGTCGAATATGCGGGGTTCCGCATTTCGATGGAGGAAGCGCGGCCACGCTTTGCAGAGGCGGCGCAATTGATCCGCAAGGCCCTCGCCAAGACCGAATTCGAATGGCAGGGTGAGTTCTACCAAATCCCGCGCACCTCGATCCGGCCGCGCCCGATCTCACATCCTGAGGAGCGTTTCTACGCCTCATCGGTTAGTCCGGAATCGGCCGAGATCATGGCGAAGCTCGGCTTCGGCATCCTCGTCGTGATGCAGAACGAGTGGCCAAAGGCGGCCGAGAGCATCATCAACTACCGGCAGATTGCGCTCTCCGTCGGGCACAACCCGCCGCCGCCGATCATCCTGACGAATGTCTCATGCGCCGAGAGTCGGGAGGAGGCGCAGGACCGGGCGATGACCTGGCTCGGCAAGAAATGGGAGTCGATCGACAACCATTACCGTTTCTCCGACGGGCATCTCGCGAGCGTCAAAGGCTATGAGACCTACGGCAAGATGGCGAAAACCTACGCCCGCCTGCAGAGCCCGGAGGAGCGGGTCAGAGCCACCGAGTTCTACGTCAAGATCCAGATTGTCGGCACGCCCGACGACTGCATTCAGCAAATCGCCGAACTGCAGCGGGTGACCGGGACAGACCATGTGGTGACCGAATTCTCGTTCGGCGGCATCCCGCATGACGAGGCGGAAAAGAACATGCGCCTCTTCGCCAGCCGCGTATTGCCGGTGCTGCAACACGACAGTGCGTTCGCCGCGCCGGTCGAGGCGCAACAGCCGCCGTCGCCGACCGCTCAGCCGGACGTGTTTGCGCCGGCGTAGGAGGCGTCGCTCGCGCCTAATGCGCGCCGCGGTCGATCCTCACGATCTCCGGCCATATTTCCTTGAAGAGGAGCAGGCGCGCTATTTGCTCGACGTGTCCGGCAGCTCTGCCGCCGTCGGGGTGCAATTTCTTGCCGATAAAGGCTTTCACCTGGCGAAACTTGTTATTGCAGCCGGTGCCCTCTCGCAGTTCTACGAGCTGACTGGCGCGCTGTCGCGCCAACGCCTCCCATCTGTCCCGATCCGCCACGGCCTGCTTACCCTTCGCGCGCAATGTGGCAATGGTGTTTTCAGCCTGCAAAAGCTGGCCTTTGAGGCGATCGCGTTCCTGCCGCAACCGCGCCCAATCCTCGGCAGCGTCGGCGAGCGCCTTCAACAGCACGTCCCGCTCGCGGATGAGCTCCGCCGCAGGAGGAAGTCCGGTCGCCGCCCGCATATTCAAACCCTACGCCTATTTCGCGATTTGCGAGAATGCTACTAAATTTGCGCGAATAGCGCGAGAAGTTAGATAGTAAATCCCGATCCGGCATGCTTATTCCGTGAATTGCGCCGATCGCCATCTCACGGCGGCGGGCACGCCTTCGCGGGCAACGATCTCGCGGAACTGTTGCCCGAATTCGGTTTTCGTCGCGTAGAGCGGACCGACGGCATCGAGCCCGGCGTAGAGCGCGGTGCGGAAGCCGGCGGCGTCGGCGCCGCGGTTGACCGCGCGTTTGGTCGCGTAGAGCGCTTCCGGAGAGATCAGCGACAGGCGCTTGGCCCAGCGCAGGCTCGCCTCGCGCAATTCGGCGAGCGGCACAATACGATTGACCATGCCGAGGTCGAGCGAGGTCTGGGCGTCGATCTGGTCGCCGAAATAGAGGAACTCACGCGCCTTCTTGTACCCGATGATCATCGGCATGACGATGGCCGGACCGACGGCGGAAAAACGCACCTCAGGCTCACCGAACGTCGCATTGTCGGCGGCGATCGTCAGATCGCACAGCATGACCAGCTCGCAGCCGCCGCCGAGCACATGACCCTGAACCGCTGCGATGACGGGCTTCTTCATCATCCACGGCAGCATCTCGAATTCGAGCTGCGGACGGAGATGCTCATGCGCCTTGGTCGGGTCGCTGCGCCAGTCCTCCGCGCCCGGATCCCGCGCCGAGATGTCGTAGCCGGCACAAAAGCTGCGCCCTTCGGCGCGCAACAGCACGACGCTGGTTGCAGGATCGCTATCGGCGCGCGCCAGCGCATCGGTCAGCTGCTGTTGCAGCTCCGGGCTGATCGCATTCAGTTTTTCGGGGCGATTAAGGGTAACAATACTGACCTTTTCGTCGTTGTCGTACAGGACCACGGGCATAGTACATCCTCCCTCAAGGGTTGCCGTGGCGCGCCAGCCGGTCGATCGCGACGAGCCCTTCGCGGATACCGCCGACGACAGCTACGCCGGCCGCACGCAGATGCGCCACCTGCTCGCGGTTCATGACGCCGGGCCGCGTGTGAAGCAGGTAATGCGGCTTTTTGCTGCTCGCCGCCGCGCGAACGAAGAGCTCGAGATAGCTGAGCGGGATCTCCGGCATTTCGAACGGTTGCCCATCGCAATTGTCGCGGCAAAAGGCGATGATGTCATGATCGGGGCTGCGATCGAACAGAGCGAGAGCGTGGGGCAGGTTCGCAGCGAAGGTGCCATTGCCCCACGCGTCGAGCGGATTGCCGTCGCCGCTGACAAAGCCGATTTGGCCTTCGATTTCCGACTTTGCCGCCGCCGATAATGGCGGCAACTGGAGATCCGCCGATGCCGCGGTGTCGAGGATCAGCTCAGCCAATCCGCCGGACGAGGTGATCACGCCAATCCGCCGGCCCGCCGCGCGCCTCACGCCCTGCAGAGCCGCCAGCAGCTCGGTAAATTCAACCAGGTCCGCCACTTCGATCACATCGTGTGCGCGCAGCAGCTCGGACACAAACGCCGCATCGCCCGCGAGCCCGCCCGTATGCGTCGTGACCGCACGTTGCGTGCGCTCCGCGCGTCCGACTTTGAGCATCACCACCGGTTTTCCTTGCGCCGCGGCGCGGTCGAGTACGGCGACAAAGCGCTCCGGACATCGGATCGTCTCGATAAAGCCGCCGATCACCTTCGTGTTCGGATCGTCGACGAGATATTCGAGATAATCGGCCGCCACCAGAACCGCCTCGTTTCCGGAAGAGACGACGTGGCTGAAACCGAAGCGCCTGATGTCCGTCAGCAGGCTGATGCAGAATGCGCCGCTCTGCGAAACGATACCGACATTACCGGCAAGACCCGCCGCGTCGCGCAGCTCTTGCAGGTAGGTCGAGCTGCGGTCGTGCGGGCTCAACACGCCCATGCAGTTCGGGCCGCAGAGCGCGGTGCCGGCGTTGCGGCATATCCCCTCGATTTGGCTTTGCAGCCTCCGCCCCTCTTCGCCGCGTTCGGCGAAGCCGCCGTCATAAATGACGGCCCCTTTCACGCCGCATTCGACCGCCGCGCGCAACGGGTCCAGGACGCGCGCGTGCCCCACGCAAAACACCGCGACATCGGGCGGTTCCGGCAATTCCGCAACGCTTGCGTAGCATTCTCGGCCTAAGACGGCCGAATAGCTGGGGTTCACCGGAAATACCGAGCCGGGAAAGCCGATACGATCGAGCGACGCAATCAGCCTTTTGCCGATCGTCGGCTTTTCCGATGCGCCAACGACGGCAATCGATTTCGGCCTGAAGAGCGCATCGAGCCGCATCCGTCATCGCTCCCGAAGAGGATCGAAATTGGCAGGTTACAATGCCGCAGCATTTCGGGGCAGTATGTTGTTGACCAGAATTGACGACGAACCGCGGACCTGGCTCAATTTTCGTTGGCCGATGCAGACCGTTCCGTCGTGCCCGATCACCGGTGTGCCCGCGAGGCAGCGCATTCAGCCGATCAGCGCCCGGCTGATCGGCGGCTTGTGGCGGGCGTCGTTCGGCGTGAGAACGGATCGGCAGTTTGCCGGTATCGAGCGCTTTGAATTATGGGAATCGCCGTGCGGTCTCGCGTTTTTCGAGCCAATGCTGGCGGGGGATGCAGCGTTCTATCTCGATCTCTATCGACAAGGCGATTTACACCGCCGGTTGGCTGCTCCGGGCCTCACTCGGACGGAATTCCAGATGATGGCCAAATTGATTCGACCCGGGAACAGGGTTCTCGACGTCGGCTGCGGCGAGGGCGGGCTGGCGCAATATCTGGAGAAGGTGACTTATGTCGGCCTCGATCCGATTTTTTCGCCGGCCGCTGCGGGACCGGATGTCCGCAACGAAACTGTTGCGGAACACGCGATGTTGCATCCCGAGGAGTATGACGTGGCCTGTGCGTTCCACGTCATCGAGCACGTCGCCGATCCGCTGGCCTTTGCCCGCGATCTGGCCCGTTGCGTCAGCCCCGGGGGCCGAGTTTGCATCGCAGTCCCGGACCGAGCTTCACTGATCACTGCAATTCCCAATTTCGTCTTCAATGCGCCGCCTCATCACCTCATCTGGTGGAATGAGGGAGCCTTGCGGGTATTGGCGCAGCTCCTGGAGCTGGCCATAGAAGCGATCGAAACTGTGCCCTATTGCTCGCACGACAGCATCATCTATTGGATGGGCCGTTTTGCGCCGAAACTGACCGGGGAGCGGTATTTTCGCGCGCACTGGACATGGTACGGCGCGCTCGCCTGGAGCTGGCTCGTCGCCCGCATCTGCAATGCGCTGTTTCGCGTCCCGGCGTCGGCACAAGCTTCAGGATTGCTGCTCGTCGCGCGTAAGCTCTGATGATTGCATGGATCGCCGCCGGCGTCGCTGTTTTCTACTCATTGTGGTCGGTCGCTTTGGCGGTGCTGTTTGCGACGCGCTTGCGCATCCCGGAGAATGGCGGGCCGGCGCGCGTTGTATTGGTCTTGCCGGCGACAGGGGCTCTTCCAGGCCTCGAGGATCTGCTAACCGCTCTCAGCACTCAGACGTTGAAACCACAGCGGATGATCGTCGCCGTCGAAGCTGCCGACGACCCCGCATTTGCGCGGGTTGCAGCGCTTACCGAGCGCTTTTCGCGGTTGAATATCCAGCTCGTCGTTGCCGGCGTTTCGTCGCTGCGCGGCCAGAAATGCACAAATCTCCTCGCCGCGCTGGCTCGGCTCTATGCCGACGACGCCCATGTGGTTCTCCTCGACGCGGACATCCGTCCCCAGCCTTGGTGGCTGGCGGCGATGGTTGGGCCTCTCGCCGCCGGACGCGCCGATATCGTCAATGGCTATCGCTGGCCCGTGCCGACGAAACTCTCGCTCGCCAGCGCGCTCATTGCCGGGATCGATCGACCCGTCGCCGTGCTGCCAAGGTTGCCGCAGACCCGAGCACTGTGGGGCGGTTCTCTCGCTCTCACCCGCCGCGCTCTGGAAACTCTCGATCTGCCGGCCACGATCGCGCGGACGCTGACCGAGGATCTGCCGATTGGCGAGCATGCCGCGCAGACTGGACTGAGGGTATTGACCCGGCGTGCAATTCGGCCGGCGACGCCGATTGACGGCAGCCTCAGCGATCTCTGGCGCTTCGCGCGTCGCCAATACCAGCTGATCCGTCTATACCGCAGGGGATTGTGGTGGCTCGCGGCCATTGTTGTGAGTACCGACGTGGTTGCACGTACTGCTTTGCTGGCGGCTGTGACTGCTTCGGCGGCCGCGTTGCCCGCGATTGTCGTCATTGCCGCGCTGGGCTCGGCCGCGGTCGAGGTCCGGCTGGCGATCAGCAAGAAACTCGGCGTCAGGGACGGGATCGGCTTTCGGGCTGCGCAACATCTGCTGGCCTGGGCGATCCTTCCGACGCCGTTGTTTCATGCTTCTGTGGTCTGGGGCGGGAGCGTCACGTCACCGGTGGTATGGAGGCATGTCCGCTATCTCGTCGACCGGACGGGCCAGGTCATCGGCGTCGATCACCGGCCTTATGCATTGGACTAATTCCGGCGTTCTACGAACATCCGCAAATCGTCTCCCGGCCGCAAGGTCAGCCGGCAAACAGGGCTCACTGCTGCATTGGGCGCGAGACGCAGTCGGACCCGCTGGGCAATAGTGGCAATGCAGAGTATCGCCTCAGTGAGACCGAATGCGGCCCCCGCACAGATTCGGGGGCCGACGCTGAACGGAATATAGGCGTGCCTGATGCGGTGGCCGCTATTTTCCGGCAGAAACCGCTCCGGGATGTAGTGATCGGGCTTCCCCCAGAATTTGCGGTGGCGATGGAGCAGCCAGGGAACTACCATGACGAGCGATCCCGCCGGCGCCGGCCGGCCGCGGATAGTCTCGTCGCGCAACGCTTGCCGGGCGAGCAGCGGGACCGGGGGGTAAAGCCTTATCGTCTCTTCAAATACTGCGCGCGTATAGGATAGCTGGGCGACGTCATCCAGGGTCGGCGAGCGGTTGCCGAGCACTTGCGCCAATTCGGCGTGAAGACGTTCCTCGACCCGCGGCGCCTGCGACAGCAGATACCAGGTCCAGGCGAGCGAATTTGCCGTCGTCTCATGGCCCGCCATAAAGATCACTGCAGCTTCATTGCGCAACGCCGCATCGTCGAGGGGCTCGCCGGTCTCGGAATCGCGCGCTTCCAGCAATAGGCGGATCATCGAGGCTTCGCCGTTCGACGCCCGCTCCCGGCAATCGTGGATCACCTGGTCGAGGACCTTGTGAATGCGCCGGGCAGAACGATGAATGGCAGGCGAATGAAGGCGCGGCAGCCAGTCCGGCAATCCCAAGAAATATGCGAGATCGAGTTGCCCGACGAGCCGCTGATACTCACTGAAGGCAGCTACGATCTCGACCGCATGCGCCGCCCCGAGATGGCGGCCAAAAACCGTACGGCAGATTATTTCCGCGGTCAGCGTGGCCATCTCGGTCAATACATTTACAGGCGCTTCCCGGCTCGAGCTCGCTAACCGGTCACCGGTTTCAGCCGCCGCTCCGACCATGACTGGCGCGAACAGCGGCAGATGCGAGACATGGACAATGGGCGCCACGAGTCGCCTGCGGCGCCGCCAAGTCTCGCCGTCGCTGATGAACAAGCCGTCGCCGAGCAAGGGCGCCAGCCCATGCCGCATCTGCGGGCTCTTGCGCTCGAAGCTGCTGTGATGCTCGACAAATGCGCAGGCGACAGTGTCGGGACTGTTGCAGACCAACAGCGTCCGCGACAAGAGGCGGTGGCTAAACACCTCCCACTCGAAGCAACGCTCCTCCCAGATCGCAAGAAAGTTGCGCCGCGCCAGGCGCAATGTCGCGAAAGCCGAGAGCGGCTGCTTCGGCCGCGCCGGATAGGGCGGAATAAAATCGCACACGACTTAGCGTTCGCGCCTCATTACGCGATTGGCGCTAGCGCACTGAGCTCGCCACCGCGATAGGCTCCCCCGCGCCAGCTGACGCACGGTCGATTGGAGCGCCGACTGACCGCGCCGGGCGGGCATAAGCGGCTTCCAACCGCTCGACTGCGGCACTGACCGCAACGGTCAATCCGGCCTCGTTGAAAAACGAGCCCGGGATCAAGCAGCGAGCGGCGAGAACTCGCCGGAAGGCATCGTATAATTCCGCATCGGGCGGGGTTGGCGCGCTCCAAAATTCGTCGAGCTCTGCCTGGAAGGTCAGCCCAGCGATATCGTAAACGGCCTTGCCGAGCGCGATGACCGGCAGGCCCGAGGCGAGTGCCAATGTCCCGACTGTGCTGTTGACGGTGACAACTGCCGGTTTGCGCTCGAGCAGCCTACCGAGATCGCCGCCGTCGATGATCGTGAGGCGTTCGGCGATGCCAAGCTCGGCCGCGAGGTGACCGGTAATTGCCGCCCAATCGACGAGACCGCTGTCGAGCGGGTGCAGCTTGACAACCAGAAGCGCTGCCGCGGGCGCAGATCGAGCGAAAGAGCTAAGGACGTGCTCGATCGCCAAATGCATCGCGCGAAACGGCGAATGAACCCGGACCTGATAGTCGCAATCGAGCTGCAATGGGAACAAGAACAACGGCTCGCCACCGGCACGGAGGCTTTCGATCGTAGCTGCGGCCCGCCGCGCGGCCTGGCGTCTCAGAGCCAGCCGACGCAGCCAGCCCGCGTACTCGATCATTTGATGATAGGGCCGGTGCGTCGCGTAATACGGGAAGCGCCACATCCCGGCCATCGATGTCGCGGTATAAAGGACGTCCTCGGCCGCCCGCCGCCGAAAGCTCCCTGGCACTGCAGGCGGGTCGCGCCAGACTGGCAGCGATCGGGCGCGCTCGCGGTACCAGTTGGGATCGCGTGGCAGATAGGAATGCCCGTTGACGCCGCCTTCCTCGAATGTGATCCAATCGGGCCGCAGATAGCCTTCCTCGACCACATGGATCCGCAACAGCCGTCTTTCGGCGATGCGGATCGCGGCGCGATGAAGCGGCCGGCAATCGCCAAAAAGGATGATGTCGCTAATCGATTTTTCGACGATCAGCCGATCGAGAAACTCCGGCCACTCGTGTTCCCGGCCGCAGAAGTCAACCGCTCCCGGCAACCGCCAAAATGCGCGGTCGCCGCCGTTAAAATTAACACGGTGGACAGCATGGCCGCGCGCTCTGAGCGCCCGCCCCAGACGCTCGAAAAAGCGCGTCGCGATCCCTTGTAGAAACAGAAATCCGCGGCCGACAGGGGCGGCGTCTAGCATCGCCCACCCGCAGGCCTCACCGTTGCGGTATCAACAGTCACGGACGCCCGATTCCCCAAACCAAGTCTTGTCGCTCAAGGCGAGCGGTTTGCTGGTTAAACCCCGACCTGGTTAATTTCGATCAGCGCGCCGGTTGCTGTCCACGATTTTTTGCGACGCAGTGTCCGAGCACCGGCGCGGTCCGGACAAAAAACCGCCGATCGAGGTTAATTCTAAATGTTAAATCACACCGGCCTCACGAAATGACGCGATCTGGCCGGGGCTGTAGCCGTGCTCGGTTAACACCTTGGCGGTATCGGCACCCAGGGCCGGCGGCGGCGTGTTGATGCTCGGCCCGCCATGGGCGAGCTTGAACGCGGCAAGCGGCACGCTGAAGCCGCCCTCGATCCCAGGTGCTGAGCGGTGACGGTGAGTGACGCCTCTGTTAAAAAATTGCGGATCATCAACCGCCTCGGCCAGGCTGCGGACCCGCGCCGCCGGAACATGACGAGCTTGGAAAAACACCTCCCATTCATCGGCGGTTCGCGTTTTTAGAATGTGGGTGAGCAATGCGGCCTCGCGGTCCCGGTCATACTCGCGTTCTTCGTTGGTCCGCTTGGTCATTTCGGGCCTCTCGAGAGCCTGCCACAGCCGGCGCTGTTGCCGCAGATTGCTGGCGCCCAGCATCACCAGCCCTTCTCTTGCCGCATAGCAGCTATTCGTCGCGTGGAGATGCCGATTGCCGGCTGGCTTGGGCTCGACGCCATTCCGCAGGTAACCAGTCAGGTGAGAGCTCATCAGGATCATCGCGACGTCCAGCATCGCCAGGTCGATATATTGGCCACGCCCCGTCCGCTCGCGCTGGAAGAGTGCGCTGGCGAGAGCAAACGCGCCCATCGTGCCGGTTGCGTAGTCGACGGCGGGCGAGCCGAATTTTATCGGATTGACCTCTTCGGTTCCGGTGGTCGCCATCAACCCTGAGGTCGCTTGAATGACATGGTCGTATGCCGTTTGATTGCCGCGCGGTCCATCCTGGCCGAAAGCAGAAATTGAGCAGTAGATCAGCTGGGGGTCGGCCTTTTGCATGTCTTCATAGCCGAGGCCTAAGGCGGCGAAGGCGCCGGGCCGGTAATTTTCGACCATGACGTCGGCCCGCTCGACGAGCCGCTTCAAAATGTCGCGGCCGGCCTCGCTCTTCAGATTCAGCGTGACCGAGCGCTTGTTGGAGCCCTGCGTCAAATAGCTGGTTCCCATCCCGAGGCGATTGAGCGCGCGGTCGGTACCGCTGTCGCGCGTCTGATCGGGCTCTGCGGGGTGCTCGACTTTGATTACGTCAGCGCCGAGCACGGCCAGCTGATAAGCCGCGAAGGGCCCGGCCAACACGTGCGTCACATCGATGATGCGGATACCCTCGAACGGTCGCGTCATCATGAGCTCCTCTCGCCCAGGGACAGCAGGATAACTCTATCGGCGTCCCCGAGATCGTGAAAGCAGCGCGGCACGATGGCGATTTTATATCGACAATTATGGCGTATCCGGATCGAGGCGTTCGCGCGACGGAGGCGGATCGCGACATGAAACGCCGGCAGTGCACAATAGGCGGGCTCTTCCCTTGCCAGACTGCTGCTGGCCTCTATAGTCCATTTAGCTGTTCCGGTTCGGGTCAGGGATGCGAAATGCCCCGTCGATTGCCCGTTGCGTCAGTGGTCTTTTTATTTGCGCTGCTGGCAGGGCTCGGTCGAGCGGCTGGCTTCGTCGACTCGGCTGAGCGCTATGTCGTCGTCCCGAACCGGGTCGGACGCGTCATTGCAGCCAACCAATCGGCCGCGGTACTCGTCTCTGTTCTGGCGCCCGAGAAGCTCGCCGGCTGGAGCGAGACGCCGCCGCGCGGCGGGCAGGCTTATCTGCCGGCGAAATTCGCGCGCTTGCGCGTTCTCGGCCCGCTGATCCGGGCCAACCCGCAAGAGGCAACGCAGCTGGTCGTTCGGACCCGCCCCGACCTCATCATCGAATCTGGCCCGGTCTCACCCGAAGCATCGGCGCGCGCCGACTTGCTGCAGCAACAGACCGGTGTGCCCTACATTCTTATCGACAACAGCATCCAAACAACTCCAGCGATGCTTCGCACGATCGGGGCAATACTCGGCGTCGGCGAGCGCGGCGAAGAGCTTGGCCGCTACGCCGACTATGCAATCGACCAATTGCGCGGAAGGCTGCTGATCGCTTCGGCTACCGAGCGGCCGCTGGTCTATTACGGTCTCGGCGCAGATGGGCTCCAAACCGGCCTTGCGGGCTCGCAGGTGATGGCGGCGATCGACCAGGCCGGCGTCATCAATGTTGCTGCTCCCTTGGGAAGAGGCGAGCTGACGAGCGTCACGCGGGATCAGATATTTGCGTGGAACCCGGCGATCGTTATTGCCCAGCAGCAAAGTTTTTACGGTGCGCTGCAGCGCCGCAGCGAGTGGCGAAACCTGGCGGCGGTCGCCAACAAGCGGGTCTATCTGGCTCCGGCCGAGCCGTTCGGGTGGGCCGACGATCCGCCGAGCGTGAATCGGATGATCGGATTGTACTGGCTCGCAGCGCTTTTTTATCCCGATCAGTACCAGGAAGATCTGCGCACGAACATACGGGAGTTTTACGAAAAATTTTACCGGGCGAAACTCACCGATCGGCAACTCGAGGCGCTGGTTCGGTCTGCGGGAATACCCGCGGGTGAAGCCCAAGGGACACTGGGCGTGCCGCTGCTCGGAGCCGAACCGGTGCCGTTGCCCGCGACCTCACCAAATCCGCCTGGCGCGGCCGGCCATCCTCCGGGACGCGGCGGGTACGGCGCCCCGCCGGCGCTGCCGAACCCGCCCGGCGTGCCGGCGAACCCGCAATAATCCGTCTGGTGGAATTTCGCCTCAGGATTCGGTCGCCCGCACAAAGCACATGATGCCACGCTGCGGCGTCCAGCACACCACGGCGCGGCCGGTCGGGTTGTCGGTGCGCTGCAAGATCTTGTCCGGCGGGACTACAAACCACGTCCCGCCGATCAGCGCTTCGTAATGATCCCCTTCGACACGGTAGTCGGTGGCGCGGCAATCCGATATCGAACAGCAAGAAATGCCGGTGCCCGGCTGCATCAGACTGCGGAACCACGGGGCAAGCGCCGGGTCGGCATTTGGCGGCGGCTCCGCAGCGGCGGGGACGCCAAACAACAGCGCCACCGCGAAAAAGAGCGGTTTCATTATACGCGCCCATCTCTTCCCGGAGCAGCGAATGTTATTTCATGTCCTCCGGTCCGGCGATGCAGTGCCCACTGCCGTCCAACCTACCGCGACGCCGCGGCGATACCCACAGGAGATGCCGGAGGACGGCGTTAGGGAGAGCTCTGCCGGCTAGATTGCGTGCAATATGCGGGCCACGCAGGAAAGCGCCGGCCAGCTTTTAATCGCTCTGTTCCGGTTCCTGAGCTCATGCTTGCCATTACTCCATGGGCAGGCCCGGATGCACGGCGCGGCCATCACCGAGAGGCGTGAATTGCGGGGCGAGCGCCGGGATCGCGACCTCGGCCAGCGTCTCAGGCGTCCAGCCGCCTTGGCGATGTACCATGCGCACCGGCCGCATATGGCCGTAGAGCGACAATTCGCCGGCGCGCTGGTGAAAGAGCTGGCCGTTGACATGGCTTGCCTGTTCGGAGGCGAGATAAACGCAGAGCGGCGCGATCGCATCGGTGCGGCTACGGCGCAGGCGCTCGTCCCGCAATGCCGCCGCCTCCGGGTCTTTTGGGAGCGGCACCGAGCGGGTCATCCGCGTATCGGCCGAGGGGCAGATCACATTGACGGTGATCCCTTTCGAGGCGTTCTCCATCGCGACGATGCGCGCCAATGCGACGATCCCGAGCTTCGCAGCGCCATAGTTGCACTGCCCGATATTGCCGAGCAGCCCCGAGGTCGATGACACCATGATGATCCGGCCGTAATTCTGCTCGCGGAACAGATTGATCGCCGCGCGATTAATGTTGAAGTGCCCAGTAAGGTGCACGTCGATGACCGCCTGCCAGTCCTCCGGGAACATATTGTGAAACATCTTGTCGCGCAGGATGCCTGCGGCGTTAAACACGATATGCAGCCCGCCGAACGCCTCGCGCGCCTGCTGCACCATCGCGAGGCAATCGTCGAATTTGGTGACCGAGCCGTAGTTGGCGACCGCCTCGCCGCCCGCCGCCCTGATCTGATCGACGATCTCCTGCGCCGGCCTCTCGTCGGAGCCCTCGCCGCTGCCGCTAGTGCCCGGATCGTTGACGACGACCTTCGCGCCGTGCGCCGCCATCAGCTTGGCGATCTCGGCGCCGACTCCGCGGCCCGATCCCGCACAAATCGCCACGCGCTCTTCGAGCATGCCCATGTCTCGGTTCCCTCGCTGCACCGTGGGGCGGTTGTCGCGGCCGGCATGGTTTTTGTCAATCCAGCCCACTGCCATTGCGGGCATAATCGACATGGGCGTGAAGACAGCATCCCAGCGCAGGGGGAGCGATGGCCAATACGACGGTTTATTTTGCCACCAATCGGGTGGCGCAAGGCTCGACAGCCGACTGGCACAGCTATGGGGCGGAGATCGTCCCGCCGACGGATCCGAGCCTCGTCACCTATGCGGCGGCTTTTGTCGAGGGGACCGACCTTCTGGTTGAGGGCAGCGGCACGATAACCGCGATCTCACATGCGCGGCCGGGTGGATTTGAACCTGGCATAGCCCAGGACATCGTCGGATCCGGAAAGAACATCCTCGTGTTCATCCATGGCTTCGCCAATTCGTTTCTCAATGCCATCGCGCGAGCCGCTTTCAATCGCGAGTGGTTCGCCGCCTCGGGCATCGGCGCCGCGGACACGACGGTGATCGCTTTCACCTGGCCGTCCCTGGGCGAGCTCATTGCAGCGCCGCCACACATCCTCCCTGACGACTATCTGCGGGACCAGCGCCAGGCTAGTCATTCAGGGTTTCACATCGCGAGCTTTTTCGCCAACCTTCAGCCGCTGCTGACGCAAATCCGAGCGCAGGGCAGGCGGGCATTCCTGCTGGCGCACAGCATGGGGAATTTCGCGCTGCAAGCGGCGGTGGAAGCCTGGTTTATGCATCGCCGGCCTGCCTCCGTGTTGTTCGACGAGGTGTTTCTTGCGGCTGCCGACGAACGCTTCGACAGCTTCGAGCTGCCGATGGAGGCGAGGTTGGGCAGGCTATCGGAGCTCACTCCGAGAATTTCGATCTACTACAGCCTCCGCGACATCGCTCTTTTTCTCAGCTTCGCGGTCAACCTTCTGACGCGGCTTGGGCACGAGGGCCCGAAGCACAAGGCCGACGCGACCCGCTATCCGCCGGCACGCTTTCGGATGCCCGATTGCGCGGATGTCGACGACTACGACCTCGCAAACCCGCCCGACGCGAGCCACCAATATTATCGTCGCTCGCCCAAGGTCCGCGCCGATATCGCGGCGGCGATGCGCAACGAACCGAACCTGCCCGGCGGCCTGATCCGGCTATAGCGGTGCTTTACCGCCGCCCGAACAGACGCTCGATATCGGCGAGATCGAGCGCGACATAGGTCGGGCGGCCGTGATTGCACTGGCCGCTGTTTGGCGTCGCCTCCATCTGGCGCAGCAACGCATCCATCTCGGCCGGCGAGAGCTGGCGCCCAGCGCGCACACTGGTGTGGCAGGCGAGTGTGCCGCAGACGCTCTCGATGCGCTCCTTCAATGCCAGCGTATCGCCCCATTCGGCGAGCTCGTCGGCAAGATCGCGCACCAGGGCTTTGACATCGAGCCCCGGCAACAGCGCCGGCACCTCGCGCACGACGACGGCGCCGCGACCGAACGGCTCGAGCACGAGGCCGAATTCGGCGAGCTCTTCGGCGCGCGCGGCAAGCCGTGCCGCGGCGCTCTCGTCGAGCTCGACGACCTCAGGCAGCAACAGCACCTGGCGCGCCACGCCGCGTGCGGCGAGTGCCTCCTTCATCCGCTCATAGACTAACCGTTCATGTGCCGCGTGCTGATCGACGAGCACGGTCCC
>Ga0126371_10000049_pt1 | contig 80915 bp, 60 predicted proteins | sample PanSoiMetaPlot_4_FD_110145 | JGI IMG/M metagenome (GOLD analysis project Ga0126371, IMG submission 110145) | Tropical forest soil microbial communities from Panama - MetaG Plot_4 | ecosystem: Environmental > Terrestrial > Soil > Tropical forest > Bulk soil | place: Panama | collected 2016-02-17
TGAGATGGTGATGCCCGGGGATAACGTGGCGCTGACGATCGAGTTGATCACGCCGGTAGCTATGGAGAAAGGCTTGCGCTTCGCGATCCGCGAAGGTGGACGCACGGTGGGCGCAGGCACGATCAGTGAAATCCTGGCGTAGCCGGGGGAGACTGTGGCCAGAGTTCTCAAGCAACAGAACTTTTCAGCGTTCGATCTTTCGAGGCTGCAGGCGAATCTGTATGACATGAAAGTCGCTTGCGGAACCGATGAATACCTGGCGAGGTTTGTTGGCTGGGAGTCGCGGAATGAGGATCAGTCCGAGCTGGCATTATTTGCCATCCGGACTGATCAAGGCGAGCAAGTTCGAAAGCTGGTGTTCGCGGGCGGCAGAATCGACGATTCGCGCCGGCTCAAGATGTTGTTTGCTCTCGTCTTCTCGTCCCGCGGATTTAATGTGCACGAATTAGTGCCAACCCCACAAGAGTTGGAGAATGTGAAATAGGAATCATGAGAGAAATCATTACGTTGCAGTGCAGTGATTGCAAGAACCGGAACTACTCGACGACCAAGAACAAGAAGACCACCACAGGGCGTCTCGAGTACAACAAGTTCTGCAAGTTCTGCCGCAAGCACACGTCGCATAAAGAAACCAAGTAGTCAGCTATCAGCGCTCAGCACTCAGTCATTTGAGATACTGTTATCGGCTGAATGCTGACGCCCGAGTGCTGACTGCTTGTTGGAGGGGCGTAAGCTCAACGGTTAAACTGCCGGTCTCCAAAACCGGACTTGGGGGTTCGAATCCCTCCGCCCCTGCCAGTGATTTTGTAGTAGCACGAATAAGGAAGCAGGTATTCACGTGGGTAGTACGGAGATTAAACGAGTGAAAGCCGCCGCGGTGCCGGACGACGACAATCTTGGTCAACGGCTAAAGGCCTGGCCTGACCGCACGAAAGAGTTCCTCGACGACGTCCGCGCCGAGATGAAGAAGGTCAACTACCCCGGACGCAAGGAAGTTCAGGCGACGACTACGGTGGTCATTATTACTGTCTTCGTCTTTGCCGCTTATTTTGAAGTGGTCGACAAGGTGATTGAGTTCGGACTGAGCCACCTGTTGAAGCTCGTCCGATAGGAATGTTGAGGTGCCGGCCGGTGTATCGGCTGGAATTATGATGCCAGAAGAAACCAAAAACGACGCAACGGCGCAAGTGCCGCCACCGGTTGAGGGCATGCAAGCGTCTGAACCGCCCCGAAATCCCAACATGAAGTGGTACATCATCCATGCCTATTCGGGTTTTGAGCGCAAAGTCAAAGAGTCGCTCGAATCGCGTATTCAGGCTTTTGGGTTGCAGGAAAAGATTGGCCGCGTGCTGATCCCGACCGAGGCCGTCACAGAAGTTCGAAACGGGAAAAAGTACACGAGTGAGCGCATGTTCTATCCTGGCTACGTCCTGGTTGAGATGGATCTGACAGGGTTCCGAGCAGGTGGCGCTGGGGGAGAGGGCGATCATGTTTGGCAGGTGGTGAAGTCCACGCCTAAAGTAACCGGCTTCGTAGGAACAGCGAATGATCCCACGCCGCTGTCCGAAGACGAAGTCAACCAGATCGTCTATCGAGTGAAGGTCGGGAAAGATAAGCCCCGGCTTAAAGTCAAATTCGAGAAGAACGAATCGGTTCGCATTACCGATGGTCCATTTGCGAACTTCAATGGCGTTGTGGATGAGGTAAACGAAGATCGCGAGACACTGAAGATCATGGTCACCATCTTCGGCCGCGCAACGCCGGTTGAGCTCGAGTTTGGACAGGTAGAAAAGGTAGCGTAAGAGCTGCGCAGCTTCGTAGCTGCGAAGAAAGAGATTTTGGAAGAAGCGAGAATTTAGAGAATGGCACCGCCGAAAAAAGTACAAACACAGGTAAAACTTCAGATCGCGGCAGGTAAGGCGACTCCGGCTCCGCCGGTAGGTCCCGCGCTTGGTCAGGCGCAGATCAACATTATGGAGTTCTGCAAACAGTTTAATGCGAAGACCAGTGGTAAAGATCAGGAAGGCTTGATCATCCCCGTAGTCATCACGGTTTATACCGATCGCTCGTTCACCTTCATCACGAAGACACCGCCCGCGTCCGTGTTGTTGAAGCGGGCCGCGGCCGTCGCGAAGGGTTCGGGGACTCCGAACAAGGACAAGGTAGGCAAGGTTACGGAAAAGCAGGTGTCTGACATCGCAAAGCAGAAGATGCCGGACCTGAATGCTGCAAGCCTTGAAGCGGCCATCAAGAGCGTAAAGGGTACTGCCCGTTCCATGGGCATAGAAGTGGTAGCATAAGGGGAAGGCGTTTCGAGTTTCAGCAAAGCCCGCTTTAACTTTAAGGTGGGCAGCTGGCTTTTCCGAGACTGGAAGCTCGAAACTTGAAACGCAGTCGTCATTATCACTACGGCCATGCAGAACAACGCATGTGCGGTGGGAGACAGGAAAAATGAGAAAAGCAGGAAAAAACATCTCCAAGGCCCGTGCGGCTGTCGAGTCTCGTCCTTATAAGCTCGACGAGGCAGTTCCTCTCCTCCAAAAAGTTAAGTTCGCGAAATTCGATGAAACCGTCGAAGTGACTCTGCGCCTAGGCGTCGATCCCAAGCACGCGGATCAGATGGTGCGTGGCACCGTCGTCCTTCCCCATGGACTCGGCAAGTCCAAGAAGGTACTGGTCATTGCCACAGGCGAGAAGCAGCGGGAGGCCGAAGCTGCAGGTGCAGACATCGTCGGCGGTGAAGAGATGGTCGAGAAGATCCAGAAGGAGAACTGGACCGACTATGACGCAGTGATCGCGACTCCCGACACGATGAAGTCGGTCGGACGCCTGGGAAAAGTGCTCGGCCCGCGTGGCTTGATGCCCAATCCCAAAACGGGAACCGTGACCTTCGACGTAGCTGCTGCCGTAAAGGAAATCAAGGCTGGTAAGGTCGAGTTCCGTACGGACAAGACTGCGCTGGTCCACGTTCCCGTAGGAAAGATCAGCTTTGAACCGAAAAAGCTGATTGAAAACGCTACCACGGTGATCTCGAGCGTGATCCGCGCTAAACCTGCTGCGGCTAAGGGCAAGTACATCAAGGGCGTGACCCTGTCCTCAACGATGGGCCCGGGAATCTCGATCGATTCCGCGCCGCTTGAGGCTGCCGCAAAGGCATAAGGATTAGTTACGAGGCTTCAGCCTCCGTAGCTTCGAAGGTGAAAATGCGCCGCGAAACTTTCCGGCGAAAAGGATTTGAACAATGGCTGTTACGAGAGCAAAGAAGTCAGAACAAGTTGAGAAGCTGGCTGCCGACCTGAAGCAGGTCAACAACATGATTGTCGGCACCTTTGGCAAGCTGACGGTCGCGCAGGATTTCGAGCTGCGCAAGACGGTGCGCACTGCGGGTGGCAAGTACCACGTCGTGAAGAACGCTCTGGCAAAGCGCGCTGCGCAAGGCACGGCCGTCGAAGAAGCCCTCAAGGGTTTGAAGGGGGTTACGTCGATCGCCTACACCACCGGCGATCCGGTGGCATTGGCCAAGGCACTCACGAAGTATGTGACCGACAATCCGGAGTTCAGCTTCAAGCTGGGTGTCGTTGAAGGCAAAGTAATTTCGATCAGTGAAGTCAAAGCCCTCGCGACGATGCCGGGCAAGGAGGAGCTGTATTCGAAGCTGCTCTTCCTCATCAGTGCTCCGGCTCAACGTCTGGTCACGACGTTAAATGCGGTCGGACGCGATCTGGCTGTTGTCGTAAACCAGGGCGTGCGCGAGAAGAAGTTCAGCGAGGCTGGCGGCTAGTACAAGTTTTGCCGTTCGCGGCAGGGTGCCTAGTCTGGGGCGCACCGGAAACCTGACCGCAGCGGCAACTCCTCGGCGGGAGCCGTTGAGAGCAGTAAGGGCGAATAAGTAGCTCAAAAGTTTAGGAGATAAGGATCATGGCGGATATTCAAGCGTTGGAAGATCAGATTGTTGGGCTGTCGCTGCTCGATGCGGCGGCGCTCGTGAAGAAGCTGGAAGCTCGCCTCGGCGTTTCGGCCGCGGCTGCTGCTCCAGTTGTGGTAGCCGGCGGGGGTGCCGCAGCAGCAGGTGCCGCGGCGGCTCCTGAGGAGAAGACGGAATTCACCGTTGTTCTCACCGGTGTTGGCGCCAATAAAATCAATGTCATCAAGGCTGTACGCGAAGTCACCAGCCTCGGCCTAAAAGAGGCGAAGGACTTGGTTGATGGCGCTCCCAAACCGATCAAAGAAGGCGTCAACAAGGAAGAAGCCGAGAACATCAAGAAGAAGTTCACGGAAGCTGGCGCCACAGTCGAAGTCAAGTAGGAATCGCGCCGGATACTGACGCAAATTGATGTCCCGGAAGCGCTGTGAATCGCAAGCGCGGGCTGGAGCATCAGTAGGCTGAGACTCATTTAGGGCGAAGGCGGGCCAAAGATCCGTCATCGCCTCATTTTCTGCGGTTCCAGCCCCTGAGTAAGCACGTTAATGCCCACACTTGCCAAAGAGTAGGTGCTATCAGCTATAATGTGTTGATTCGAGGCAGAATTCGGATTTGATCAGAGGAGTGGGCAGCACGGGCATAGGGTCCGCTGTCTCACGTTCCTCATTGGGATAGAGTTCGCGGCGGCGGACTTCACACAGGCCTTAAGAACTGGCGCGGGAAACTGACAAAATACAATCTTTTTTGCGCTGCTATGGCGCCTGCGCAGAGCCATGCTCTTGTGTAGGTGCTTTTCTGTCTGTGTGCTGCTCCGCTCCTATATAGCTCAATTCCCTCGGTTTTCAAAATGATTTTTTCTCGCCGGCGTTGAGGGCGGGGCCGGCAGAGCACGTAAAAGGAATTCGATGCAGCTGATGCGAGCAGATTTGCCTGCATCAATCCCGCCCCAGCGACTGATACGCAACATTCAAGGTGAGCTGGCCCTCGCGGCAATCGCGTAGTGCCAGCCGGGTGACTGCGAAACGCAGACCACTCAACAGTAGATCTAGGAGTCACATGCCGAATAATAACCACCGTGCACGTCGCACCCGTCTTGACTTCAGCAAAATTCCAGCAACGATCCAGATTCCAAATCTGATCGAAGTGCAGAAGCGTTCCTATGACCGCTTCCTGCAGATGGACAAGCTGCCAAGCGAGCGTGACGACAGCGGACTTCAGTCCGTCTTTCAATCCGTATTCCCGATTACGGATTTTCGCAACGTATCGCAGCTTGAATTCGTCGACTACGCCATCGGCAACTGGGAGTGCAAGTGCGGACACCTCAAAGGTCTCCATCACCTTCGCACCACTTGCCGTAATTGCGGAGCGACCGTTATTACGGACCCGTTTCATCCGGGCGAAGTTCTCTGCGGAAAGTGCGGCACCTATAACGCCAACACTCCTGACTTCTGCAACAAGTGCGGCGACCCCGTCGGCCTGCAGCTCAAGTACGACGTAAACGAGTGCGAAGAGCGCGGCATGACGTACTCTGCTCCGCTTAAGGTAACTATTCGTCTGACGATCTTTGATAAGGACGCCGAGACCGGCGCTAAGAGCATTCGCGACATCAAGGAGCAGGAAGTTTTCTTCGGCGACATTCCGCTGATGACCCAGAACGGGACATTCATCATCAACGGAACTGAGCGTGTGATTGTCAGCCAGTTGCACCGCTCGCCTGGCGTCTTCTTCGAGACTGCGAATAACCGCACTTACTTCCTCGGGAAGATCATTCCCTACCGCGGTTCGTGGGTGGAATTCGAGTACGACACCAAGAACACTCTCTACGTCCGTATTGACCGCAAGCGTAAGTTCCTGGGCACAATCTTCCTGCGCGCACTCGGCTTGCGATCTGACGAGGACATCCTCCGCACGTTCTACACCGTCGACAAGATCGCGATCCGCGACAAGAAGATTTACTGGACGCTGGAGCCGAACATTGAGCGTCCGACGAACCTGCTTGGGTTGAAGCTTGCTCATAGCATCAAGACCAAGAGCGGTGAGGAAGTTGCTCACTCGGGACGCAAGATTTCTCCCTCGGTCCTGAAAGAAATTCAGAAGGCGAAGATCACCGAGATCGAAATCGACAACACCGATCTCGAAGGCGCGTTCACAGCTGCGGATGTGGTGGATACCAGCAGCGGTGAGATTCTGCTCGAAGCCAATACCGAACTCACGGCTGACAAACTCTCAAAGATGATCGATGCAGGCATCACCGAGCTGCATCTGTTCTTCCCAGAGCGCGACGATGTGGGCAACGTGATTTCGAACACCCTGCGCCGCGATTCTGTGAAGACGCCGCAGGAGGCGCTGATTGAGATCTACCGCAAGCTGCGTCCCGGCGATCCGCCGACGCTCGACACGGCGACCTCGCTCTTCCACGGCATGTTCTTCGACCCGCGCAAGTACGACTTCTCGCGCGTGGGCCGTTTGAAGTTCAACATCAAGCTGTACGAGAAGAACGATCAGACCTCGCTCGATCACCGCACGCTCGAGCCTGAAGACTTCTATGCGACCATTCGTTACCTGCTGAAGCTTCGCAAGAGCCTCGGCCTGGTGGACGACATCGATCACCTCGGCAACCGGCGTGTTCGCGCGGTCGGCGAGCTGATGGAGAATCAGTTCCGAATTGGTCTCGTGCGCATGGAACGTGCCATCAAGGAAAAGATGAGCGTCTACCAAGAGATGTCGACGGCTATGCCGCACGACCTGGTAAATGCTAAGCCGGTGATGGCTGCTATCCGCGAATTCTTCGGATCGTCGCAGCTCTCGCAGTTCATGGATCAGACCAATCCGCTCTCCGAGATCACGCACAAGCGGCGTCTCTCGGCGCTTGGGCCGGGCGGTCTTTCGCGCGAGCGCGCTGGATTCGAAGTTCGCGACGTTCATCCAACCCACTACGGACGCATCTGCCCGATCGAGACCCCAGAAGGTCCGAACATCGGTCTGATCTCGTCGCTTTCCTGCTACGCGCGCATCAACGATTACGGTTTCATTGAATCGCCGTATCGCCGCGTGAAGGGATCTCGCGTACAGGACTTCGTCCAGGTTGTAAACAGTGGAGACAGCGAATATCGCGTTGGCGATCACGTTGAACTTCACGAGTTGGAGAGAGTCAACGAGGAACTGAAGTCCAGGAAGAAGAAACACGCGGATCACGAACCGTTCTCTTTCTACTTATCAGCCTGGGAAGAGGACCGTCACGTCATCGCGCAGGCCAACGTTGAACTCGATGACAAGGGCCGTCTGGTCAACGAGCTGGTCAACGCCCGCAAGGCCGGAAACTTCGTTCTGGTTCCGCGTGACGAGGTCGATTACATCGACGTGAGCCCGAAGCAGCTGGTCTCGGTCGCGGCCTCGCTGGTCCCGTTCCTCGAGCACGACGACGCCAACCGAGCTCTGATGGGTGCCAACATGCAACGGCAGTCTGTGCCACTGCTTCGCGCAGAGGCGCCGATCGTCGGCACTGGAATGGAAGGCGTCACGGCTCGAGACTCCGGAGCTGTGGTTCTGGCTCGCCGCAACGGAATCGTCGACTCGGTCGACTCCGAGCGCATCATCGTGCGCGTCGAGGGTGAGCATCATCCCACGCAGTTGTCGCGAGAGGTTGGAAGCGACATTTATCAGCTCATCAAGTTCAAGCGTTCCAACCAGAACACTTGTATTTCGCAGAAGCCCATCGTTCGTAAGGGTGATCGCGTGGTAAAGGGACAGGTCATCGCTGATGGGCCTTGCACCGACATGGGCGAACTGGCACTCGGACGAAATGTGCTGGTCGCATTCATGCCATGGCGCGGGTACAACTTCGAAGACGCGATCCTGGTCTCCGAGAAGCTGGTTCGCGAGGACTACTACACCTCGGTACACATCGAGGAGTTCGAGATCGAAGCTCGCGACACGAAGCTCGGTCCGGAAGAAATCACGCGCGACATTCCGAACGTTTCGGAATCAGCGTTGCGTGATCTCGATGAGAGCGGAGTTATCCGCATTGGCGCGACGGTGCATGCCGGCGACATCCTCGTGGGTAAAGTCACTCCGAAAGGCGAGACTCAGCTGACGCCAGAAGAGAAGCTGCTGCGCGCGATCTTCGGTGAAAAGGCCGGAGACGTTCGCGATGCGTCGCTCACCTGCCCGCCGGGAATCGAAGGCACGGTTGTTGACGTGAAGATCTTCTCGCGCAAGGGTCAGGAGAAGGACGAGCGCGCAAAGGCAATCGAGGCTTCCCAAATCGAGAAGCTCGAGAAGAACCTCGCCGATGAGATCCGAATTCTCACCGACGAGCGCCTGAAGCGGCTCGACAACATTCTTGGTGGCAAAGAAGTGCAGGCGGACCTGCATGACGAGCGTACCAACAAGCGCCTGCTGACTAAAGGCGCGATTCTCGATCGCGAGACCATCGAGCGTATCTCGACGCGCAACCTGAAGCGCATCAAGTACGACAATAAGGATCCGCGCGTCAACGAACAGATCGACGAGATCGAAGAGATGACCTCGCGCCAGATCGACGTTCTGCGCAAGATCGTCAACGAGAAGATCTCGAAGTTGCAGAAAGGCGACGAACTGCCACCGGGCGTAATCAAGCTGGTGAAGGTTTACATCGCCATGAAGCGCAAGCTCTCGGTCGGCGACAAGATGGCTGGACGCCACGGAAACAAGGGCGTCATCGCGCGCATCCTGCCGGAAGAGGATATGCCGTATCTGCAGGACGGAACGCCGGTTGAGATCGTTCTCAACCCGCTGGGCGTGCCGTCCCGTATGAATGTCGGCCAGATTCTGGAGACGCACCTTGGCTGGGCTGGTCACGACCTGGGCAAGCGCATCTCGAAGCTGCTCTCGGAGAACTCGCGAGAAGAGTCGCTGCGTCGCGAACTGCGGCAGATCTTCAAGGACACTCCGTACCTGAAGTCGCTCACCGACATCGACGACGACACTTTGCTGTCAGTGGCAAAGGGAATGGAGAAGGGCGTCTTCTTCGGAACGCCGGTATTCGACGGCGCGACGGAAAAAGAAATCAAGTCGCTTCTCGATCAATCTGGCCTGCCGACCTCCGGCAAGACGGAATTGTTCGACGGCATGACAGGTGACAAGTTCGAGCAGCCGGTAACGGTTGGCTACATTTACATGCTCAAGCTCTCGCACTTGGTCGACGACAAGATACACGCGCGCTCGATCGGTCCGTACTCGCTGATTACGCAACAGCCGCTCGGTGGTAAAGCGCAGTTCGGCGGACAGCGTTTCGGAGAAATGGAGGTTTGGGCGCTCGAAGCTTATGGCGCGGCTTACATCCTGCAGGAGCTGCTCACGGCTAAGTCCGACGACGTCTATGGTCGTACCAAGATCTACGAGGCCATCGTTAAGGGCGAAGCTGCCATTGAGCCTGGCGTGCCTGAGTCGTTCAACGTTTTGATTCGCGAATTGCAGTCGCTGTGCCTGGACGTGGAGTTAATCAAGGTGAAAGAACGTCCGGCTTTAGCCGCTGCAGCAGATTAGCGGAGCGCCCCGGGCGCCTTCGCCCGGCGTTTCGATGCAGCCTTAAGAAATTCATACGGCATGCTTTGGCGTGCCACAACTCGGTTCTTCTGTCATTCCGAATTAGGAATGGCACAACGAAACGGAGGACACTTTGTACCGTTCGAGCCCGTTCGATCTCGGCAACAGCATCACTGATTTCGACAGCATCCGGATCTCTCTGGCCTCGCCGGAGCGAATCCGAAGCTGGTCGCACGGTGAGGTCACAAAACCGGAAACCATTAACTACCGTACCTTCAAGCCGGAGCGCGACGGTCTTTTCTGCGCCCGCATCTTCGGTCCCGTAACTGATTGGGAGTGTCTCTGCGGCAAGTACAAGCGCATGAAGCACCGCGGAGTGATCTGCGATAAGTGCGGTGTCGAAGTTACGCTCTCGAAAGTCCGCCGCGAGCGCCTTGGACACATCGAGCTCGCGTCTCCATGCTCGCACGTATGGTTCTTTAAGGGCCTGCCTTCGCGTATCGGCCACCTTCTCGACATCTCGCTGCGTGAACTCGAGTCGGTTCTCTACTTTGAGTCGTATGTAGTACTTGATCCTGGTGACGCTCCGGTGAAGGAAGCGGAGGTCATCAAGGAAGAGACCAAGTTCCGCGAACTCGATCAGCAATTCCGCGCGACCGGCTTCAAGGCCATGATGGGCGCCGAGGCGATCAAGGAACTGCTCAAGCGCGTGGAAGTCGAAGAGCTTTCGACCGAGCTGCGCGAGAAGATGAAGCACGAGACTTCGCTTCAGAAGCGCCTGAAGTACGCGAAGAGGCTGAAGGTTGTCGAGGCGTTCCGTAAGTCCGGCAACAAGCCGCAGTGGATGATTCTCGACGTGATCCCTGTGATTCCACCGGAGCTGCGTCCTCTCGTTCCGCTGGATGGCGGACGCTTTGCGACTTCGGATCTGAACGATCTCTATCGTCGCGTCATCAATCGCAACAACCGTCTGAAGAAGCTGATGGACCTCCATGCTCCTGAAGTGATCGTGCGCAACGAAAAGCGCATGCTCCAGGAAGCAGTGGACGCACTATTCGACAACGGACGCCGTGGCCGCGTGCTGCGCGGAGCCAACAACCGTCCGCTGAAGTCGCTCTCTGACACTCTGAAGGGCAAGCAGGGACGCTTCCGTCAGAACCTGCTCGGAAAGCGCGTCGACTATTCGGGACGTTCGGTGATCGTTGTCGGTCCCGAATTGAAACTTCATCAGTGCGGCTTGCCGAAGAAGATGGCGCTAGAGTTGTTCAAGCCATTCATCTATCACCGGCTGGAGCAGACCGGACAGTGCACGACCATCAAGCAGGCAAAGGAAATGGTCGAGCAGCAAGAGCCGGCGGTATGGGACATCCTTGAAGAGGTCATTAAGGACCACCCAGTGCTGTTGAACCGCGCCCCAACCCTCCACCGCCTTGGCATTCAGGCTTTCGAGCCAGTGCTCGTTGAAGGCAAGGCGATCAAGATTCACCCCCTGGTTTGCACAGCGTTCAACGCCGACTTCGACGGCGATCAGATGGCGGTTCACATTCCGCTTTCTCCTGAAGCGCAGGTTGAGGCGAGCGTGCTGATGCTCGCGTCGCACAACATCCTGTCGCCAGCGTCGGGACAGCCGATCACCGTTCCAACTCAGGACATGGTGCTTGGCCTGTACTACCTGACCAAAGGCCGTCCCGGAGCGAAGGGTGAGGGCCGCGCGTTTGCCACCGTGGAAGATGTGTTGCTCGCGCTTGAAGCGAAGGAAGTGGAGACGCTCACTCCGATTCGTCTGCGTTACACCGGTGAGGTTGTTGACCTTACCAACGCATACGACGATCAGGACATCCTCCACACCGAACCGACAAACTACGAGCGTCAATACTTGAACACAACTGTCGGACGCGTGATCCTGAACGATTCGCTTCCGAAGGGCATGCCATTCATCAATGGTTTGCTGAAGAAGAAGGGTATTGGACAGCTCGTTAACTTCGCGTACCTCCGCTTCGGCCTAGAGACGACCGTCAAGATGCTCGACGGCATCAAGCAGCTTGGCTTCACTTACGCCACGCGCGCGGGACTCTCGATCGGCATCGATGACATGGTCATTCCCGACGACAAGTACACCCTTGTGCGCGACGCAGAGAAGCGTGTGATCGACGTGCAGCAGCAATATCTTGACGGCGCGATCACGAACGGTGAGCGCTACAACAAGGTCATCGAAATCTGGTCGGGTATCACTGAAAAAGTGGCCGACGAGATGTTTGATGTGCTCAAAGAGCAGGACAAGGCCGGCGCGATCAATCCGATCTACGTCATGGCCGACTCCGGCGCCCGTGGATCGAAGCAGCAGATTCGTCAGCTCTCCGGGATGCGCGGACTGATGGCGAAGCCTTCGGGCGAAATCATCGAGACGCCAATTACCGCAAACTTCCGCGAAGGTTTGAACGTGTTGCAGTACTTCATCTCGACGCACGGTGCGCGTAAAGGTCTGGCAGATACAGCACTCAAGACCGCTGACTCCGGTTACCTCACGCGTCGTCTGGTCGACGTGGCCCAGGACGTGATCGTCTCCGAGCAGGATTGCGGAACGCTCGACGGCATCTACGTAGGCTCCATTGTCGAGTCGGGCGAGATCATCGAGCCGCTCCGCGACCGCATCGTTGGCCGCGTATCGCTTGAGAAGATCAAGGACTACGAAGGCAACGTGATCGTCGACGTGAACAGCGAGATCACGGAAGACCTAGCCATCGCAATTCAGGCTGCGGGCATCGAGCGCGTAAAGATTCGCTCTGTGCTTACCTGCGAGTCCAAGCGTGGTGTTTGCATCATGTGCTACGGACGGAATCTGGCTTCCGGCCGCATGGTTGAACTCGGCGAGGCAGTTGGTGTGATTGCGGCCCAATCGATCGGCGAACCCGGAACGCAGCTCACAATGCGTACCTTCCACATCGGTGGTACGGCATCGCGAGTCTCGGAGCAGTCGCGACTCGAAGCTAAGAACAATGGCTCGGTCCGTTTCATCAATCTCCAGACCGTGAAGTCGAAGTCCGGAGATCTGGTGGTGATGAACCGCGCTGGATCGATCGCGATCGTCGACGACCGTGGACGCGAAAAAGAGCGCTACTCGGTCGTGTACGGCGCGAAGCTGAAGGTTGGCGACGGCGATCATGTGCAGCTCGGCCAAACGCTGGTTGAGTGGGATCCGTACACCTTCGCGATCCTTACGGAGATCGGTGGAACCGTGCAGTTCAAAGACCTGCAGGAAGGTGTCACGCTGCACGAAGAAGTGGACGAAGTCACCGGTCTGTCGCGTCATGTGGTCGGCGAGTCTCCGGATGAGAAGCGCCAGCCTGCGATTGTGATTAAGGGCGGCAAGAATACTCGCCGTTACCTGATGCCCAGCCGCGCGCACCTTATGGTGCAGGACGGAGACGAAGTGCATCCTGGGGACGTGCTGGCGAAGATCCCGCGCGAAACCACGAAGACGAAAGACATCACCGGCGGTCTGCCGCGTGTGGTCGAACTCTTCGAGGCCCGCAAGCCGCGCGAGACCGCAATCATCAGCGAAATCGATGGCGTGGTGAAGTTCGGCGAAGTGGCAAAAGGACAGCGCAAGATCTACGTCACAGCGGACAACGGGTCCGAGAAGGAATACTCAGTTCCACGTGGTGTCCACATCAACGTGCAGGAAGGCGAGCGCATGAAGGCGGGTGAACCGCTCATGGATGGCCCGCTGAATCCGCACGACATTCTCGCCGTACTCGGAGAAAAGGAACTGCAGGGCTACCTGGTGAACGAAATTCAGGAGGTCTATCGTCTGCAGGGCGTGAATATCTCCGATAAGCACATTGAGACGATCGTTCGACAGATGATGCGCTGGGTAAAGGTCGAGGATGTGGGAGACACGTCGTTCCTGCTCGAACAGCAGACCGACAAGTTCCGCTTCCGGGAAGAGAACGAGCGCGTGATCGCTAATGGTGGCCGCCCAGCGACGGGACGCCCATTGCTGCTCGGCATCACTAAGGCTTCACTCTCCACCGAGTCGTTCATCTCAGCGGCGTCGTTCCAGGAGACCACGCGCGTGCTCACCGAAGCGTCCATCCAGGGCGCGGTCGATCACCTGCGCGGACTCAAGGAGAACGTCATCGTGGGACGCCTCATCCCAGCCGGTACTGGCATGGAGTACTACCGCAATGTCCGCCTCTCGCCAGAACTCGAGCAGGCCGCTGCGAAGGTACAGGAGGAAGTCTCGCAGGCCTACGCCGAAGCCGAGCGCGCATTGGAGATCATGCGTCAGGAAGGCGAGACGGAAGAACTGGCTGCAGAGTAGCTTCTGGCCGTTAGTTTCTTGCCAAACATTAAAGCCGGGCTTTTTTTGCTCGGCTTTTCTTTTGTTCGGTTCGTATCAGGGCACGGCTTGATGGCGAAGCTAGGCTGCGGGGGGGTGTAAGCTTTAATTACAAGCCAAATCAAGAGTCCGTAATGTCCAATCCCAGCATTCCAGAATCCCAAATCAACTCCGACGCAAACGAATCATTCGACGGGCTGCTTTCGCAATACGAGCGAAGCCACTCGCGCAAAGGCGAATCCGGCAATCAAATCGAAGGCAAAGTAGTGGCTGTGTCCACAGAATCCGTATTCCTCGACATTGGTTTCAAGACTGAAGGCATCCTGACCCTCGCCGATCTTCAGAAGGCCGGAAAGACCGCGAAGCCCGGGGACCGGCTCCCCGTCAGCGTCAAAGGACGCGATCCAGAAGGTTACTACCAACTCTCGTTATTCAAAGTAATTCAGCCAACCGATTGGTCGTCGCTGGAGCGGGCTTTCGCCGAGAAGGCTACCATTTCGGGAAAAGTCAGCGGCGTCGTCAAAGGCGGGTTAAGCGTCGACATCGGGGTCCGTGCATTCATGCCGGCCTCACGCAGCGGAGTGCGCGATTCAGCGGAGATGGAGAAACTGGTTGAGCAGGAGATTCGCTGCCGAATCATAAAGCTCGATGTTGCCGATGAAGATGTCGTCGTCGATCGGCGCGCAGTTGCCGAAGACGAGGAGCGGATCGTCAAAGAACGTCGTTACTCGGAGATGAGGGAAGGTGACGTCGTCCGCGGGGAAGTCCGCAGCCTCGCGGATTATGGCGCATTTGTCGATCTGGGCGGAATCGACGGCCTGCTACATGTGGGCGAAATCGCATGGAGTCGCGTCAACAGACCCTCAGATGTTCTCTCGATCGGACAGCAGGTCGAAGCCAAGATCATCAAAATCGATGCCGACAAACACCGCATTTCGCTCAGCATGAAGCAGCTGCAGCCACATCCCTGGGTGTCGATTGCAGATAAGTACAAACCTGGGGATCGTGTCGGCGGCGTGGTGACGCGCGTCATGGAGTTCGGAGCGTTTGTGGAACTCGAGCCTGGCGTCGAAGGACTCATTCACGTCTCCGAGATGTCGTGGGCGAAGAAGGTGAGGATCGCCAGGGATGTGGTGAAACCAGGAGATACGGTGGAAGCTGTGATTCTCAGCGTAAACCCGCCCGAACGGCGCATCTCTCTGGGCCTAAAACAGGCGCTCGGAGATCCATGGGAAGACGCTGCAAAGAGATTCATTCCGGGAACCGCGGTTGAAGGCCCAGTCAGCAGCCTTACCAATTTCGGAGCCTTCGTAACGGTCGCAGGAGGCCTCGAAGGGATGATTCACGTCAGCGAGATCAGTGCGGAGAGGCGCATCAATCATCCTCGCGATGTTCTTAAGGTTGGGCAGACCGTAAAGGCGCAGGTGCTGGCCATCGACAAAGAGAAGCGCCAGCTTCGCCTCAGCATCAAGCAACTCGTACCCAGCAGCCTGGATGAATATGTCGCAGAGCACAAAGTAGGAGATGTCGTTACAGGACGCGTAATTGAAGCCTCAGGCAAGGAAGCAAGAGTCGAACTGGGGGAAGGTTTCCATGCGACTTGCCGCGTCTCCGGAGCGACAACTCAGAAGGACGAGCCGAAGATGGTCGCCGGAGCCGATTTGTCTGCGCTCACTTCCATGCTGAGTGCCCGCTGGAAAGGCGGCGCCACGACAAGCAGCAAACCCGGGTCCGAATCTCTCGCTGCAGGTCAGATTCGGAGCTTCCGCATCACAAAGCTAGATCAGGGTGCGAAGCAGATCGAAGTAGAACTCAATTAGCGTGGCGGAGCGTGTCTTGCACATGGATGCTGATTAATTCGCGATTAATCAGCAGTTCTTTACCCTCGTACTTAACCAGGAGGTCTGCCTTATTTGTGAGTTCAATGCCCGCTCCGTGATTCTCTCGAACAAAAACGAGCCGAAACGTCCGGCTTTGTAGCATTCCTGGGAAGCTGCCTTTCCGTGCGCCGATTGTGAGCGTGTGCTGCGCGTCATCCCAATGGAGGGGAATCGTCGCGTACACTCCCGTCTCGTAATCGTAGTTGTCGCCCTCATCTTCGTAGAGCGTAAAGTCTCCATTCGCGCCGGGATAAATGCGTAGCTCGATGGGATCCGCGGGTTTTTCTGTCGACCATTCCTGATCCGGTCCGAGCGGAAGAATCGAGCCGGCGCGGATATACAGGGGAAGACGATCGATTGGAGCCCCTGCTTCAATCTCTCCAGTTCGATCCTGGCCCCTGCCTGTCCAGAAGTCGTACCAGCCAGCTGCGGAACTCATGGCGCGAAGGGAAGGAAGATATACACGCCTGCTTAATGCCTCGGGCTCAGTCACCGGGTTGACCATGATGGCGGGTCCCAACATGAACTGATTTCCGATGTTCGCTGCACGCGTGTCTGTGCGGAAGTCCATGGCGAGCGCGCGCATCGGCGTGTAGCCCTGATTCGTTGTCATCCATGCCACTGAGTAGATGTATGGCAGCAAGCGATAGCGGAGGCGATCGAAGGCAACGAGAATCTTCTGCGCTTCTGGTCCGTAAGACCACAATTCATTCTGGTCGTTGCTGCGCGTGCCGTGAACGCGAAAGATTGGGCAGAATGTCCCAAATTGAAACCAGCGAATGAATAGCTCGCGATACTTGGGATCGTTGGGATCTCCGGAGACAAAACCACCAATGTCGGTCGTCCAGTAGGGCAGGCCTGAGAGTGAGTAGTTCAGTCCAGCAGGAATCTGGCGTTTGAAAAAGGTCCAATCGGAATTCACATCACCTGACCAGACCGCCGCCGCGTTTCTTTGGCTTCCCGCGAAAGCTGAGCGCGAAAGAATAAACACGCGTTTGCGATCGGTTTCGTGCCGCTGGCCCTCATACACCGCCGACGTTGTCATTAGGGGATAGAGGTTCGCGACAATCGCTCCGTCATCGCCGTTCACTTTATTAGTGACCAGCACGTTCGTCTCGCGGCCTTCCGTTTCCGGCTCGTCGGTGTCGAGCCACCACGCATCGATGCCCAGCTTGAACAAGTTGTAGTCCATCAATTGCCAGTAATAGGAGCGCGCGGCGGGACTAAACGCGTCGTACAGGGCTTGTCCCTCAGGATGAAATCCCGTGACTTTGGTTTTGTCGATAAAGTATCCGCGTCTCTGCATCTCGCTGTAAGTGTCGGAGCCAGGACGAAAGTATGGCCAGACGGAGACCATCAGGTGGAAATGATCAGCGTGCAGCCGATCGATCATGGCTTTTGGATCGGGGTAGCGCGACTCGTCGAACACCGGTTCGCCCATGGTCTTCCACCAGAACCAATCCTGCACGATGTTGTCGACGGGTATGTGAAGCTCGCGATATTTGCGAGCAACGTCCAGAATTTCCTGCTGCGTTTTGTACCGGTTCTTGCATTGCCAAAAGCCGTAAGCCCACCTTCCAAAGAGCGGAGGCCCGCCAGTGAGTTGACGATACCCGGCGATGAGGTCGTCGAATTCAGGCCCGTAAAGAAAGTAGTAGTCGATAGTGTCTGCAACTTCTGAACTCACATACAAAGAGCTGAGGAAGCGATTGTTGAAGCGGCTGCGCGACGTGTTGTCCCAAAATATTCCGTAGCCGTTGCTCGAGAGAAAGATCGGAATGGAGATGTTCGTGTTGTCTTGCGACAGATCTACTACTTCGCCTCGGTAGTTCCACACCCCTGCCTGATGCTGACCGAGTCCGTAAAAAGCTTCGTATGACCCCCAGAGGTTGGAGAACATTTCAGATCGGTAGGTTTTCTCGCCATTCACCTCGACAGTCGTTAGTGTGCGCTGATTGTCTTGAAACAGCTTCTTTCCCGCGCGATCTGAGAAGACGATGCTGCCATCTTTTCGCGCGACCCTTACTGTCAGCTTGGCGGTTGCGATCAGTACATCCGGCGACTCGGACTGCAGGCTCCACTGGACCGGCCAGTGGTCTTTGATCACAGCATATCGTGGTCGATTTGGGAAATCAGTGGCCGAGTACATGACCCGAATGACTGAGTCGGAGCAAACCTGTATCTTCATCAATCCGGTTTGCATCCTGAAGATGACACCGTCCCCTGTTTTCTCGGCGCTCCTCACAGGGTTCAGAGGAACCCATTGAGCGCAGGCCACAGAAGAGGCCAGGATTGCGAAGTAGAACGCAAGGAATGAACGATTCATTTTGGTTGGACGGGGCCATTCTAGGTCTTCGCCTGTTTCGACGGAAGCGTGCCTCTAAGTCCGTTGCTGTTTGCGAGCGCGTCACCGAAAAAGTGCCGAACTAGAGCAACGGATCACAACCAAATTCGCTGTTAATGCACTGTTATTCACTGTTCTGCAGTGTGATCTGAAATCGCGAGATCTATACAAGCGATTGCGAAGGCATGACTTGGGCGAAATTATCCGTCGTTCGCGGGTGTCGTTTTTGAGAAATTCACTGTTTAGTTCGCTGTTCCGTGCAAAGCGCCCTTTGCGCCAATACAGCCTGTTCGATCGCATGCAGCCCTCATTTTTACAAAACCATGACAATCGCATGAGGCAGCGTTGATATGGTGAATGGCTATTCATTTCGATACTCCCCGCGTAATAGGCGGGATGGCTTTCCGCTTGAAAGACTGTGGTTTTCGTACACTAATGCTGGAGCAGAATTTTGATTCAATGAGTCGGATCCTGGTTATTGAAGACGACCCGAAGGTCCAGAAATCCATGACCCGGCTGTTTGCGCCGGAGGGGTTCACGGTCGAAATTGCAGGGGATGGATTCAACGGAGTTCAGGCATTCTCGGCTCGGCCGGCGAACGTTGTACTTCTGGATCTGCGCATGCCCGGAATGGGCGGCAGGGATGTGTGCCGTGAGATCAAGCGGCTCTCGCCCTCTGTTCCCATCATCGTCGTGAGCGCGACTTCCGACGAAATGGACAAGGTGCTCCTGCTCGAACTCGGAGCCGATGACTACGTCACCAAGCCTTTTTCGCCGCGCGAATTGCTTGCTCGAGTTCGGGCAGCGCTCCGCCGCTCGTCGCGTGCTCCGCTGGAAGAGAGGTTTGTCTTCGACGCAGTGGATGTGGACTTTACTCGAATGCAACTTACTCGTTCCGGCGAGCTGATACCGTTAACCGCTCAGGAATTTAAAGTTCTCAAGTTCATGGTGGAGAATCGCGAGCGCGTAATCTCGCGCGACGAGTTGCTGAACGAAGTTTGGGGTTACAGCGATTATCCCAGCACGCGAACCGTGGACAATCACATCATGAAGCTTCGGCAAAAACTTGAGCCGGAGCCGGCAAATCCGGCACACTTCCTCACAGTGCATGGAGTTGGGTATCGCTTTGTTCCCTAGTACAAGCCTGTGAGTCTGCGCACTAAATTCCTGCTTGCATTGTTAGTGATCTCCGGTGGCCTGACCACCGCGAGTCTGGTGGTCGTCAGGCGCGTCGTCACCAGCCATGTCCGCAGAGAGATCGTACAGGATCTCCAGAACTCCTTTGCCACCTTCCAAAACGTGCAGCGGCAGCGCGAGAGTACGCTTGCGCATTCAGCAGATTTAATGGCCGATCTGCCGATTGTGCGCGCGCTCATGACCACGCAGCATGCGGCTACGATTCAGGACGCCTCTAGCGGCCTTTGGCGGATTTCCGGCAGCGACGTGTTCGCGCTTGCCGATGCAGGCGGGCGCGTCCTGGCGATCCAGGCAAACTCAGCCGATATTCCAGTCGTGGAAGTGCAGCAGCAACTGTCTCAATCAATTTCTCCGGGAAATTCCACCCTGTGGTGGAGCTGTGGGCGGCACTTATTCCAGATTGCCGTGCGCCCTGTTTATCTTGGGGCCAAAGAGTTGAACCACGTTGTCGGTTTTTTGGCGCTCGGTTCAGAGATCGATGAAAAGGTCACGCGCGAGTTGAGCGAGGTCGCCGCTAGCGAAGTTGTCTTCCGGGCTGGCGATCGATTTGTGCTTACCACTCTGCCTCCCATTCAGGAGACTGAACTGGAGGCGAAGGGGTTCGCTGCGAAAGCTCAAGAGTTGCAACTGAACGGCGAGCGATTCCTTGCCAGAGAAGCCCAACTTTCAACGACTCCTGTGACGGTTAGGTTAACTGTGCTTAAGTCGCTCGATCGGTCGAGTTGGTTCATAACTCATCTCGATCGCGTTCTGGTGGGCTTGGGTGCTATCGCGCTTCTGCTTGGTGCTGGCCTGGTTTGGATCATTTCGCGCACGATTACGCAGCCACTGCGAGCATTAGTCATCGGGGTTCGTGCGCTGGGAAAATCAGATTTCGAATTTCCTGTGAGCCGCTGTGGCGGAGATGAAGTTGCAGAACTCACCTCGGCCTTTGAGAGAATGCGTGGCGATTTGCAGCAGAGTCAGCGGCAGCTCATCGACAGCGAGCGTCTGGCGACGATTGGCCGCATGGCCAGCTCCATTTCACACGATCTCAGACACCACTTGTCCGCGATCATCGCCAACGCAGAATTTCTCAGCGACGATCGGCGCGCAGCAGAACGCGAGGAACTCTACGAGGAAATTCAGACCGCCGTTTACCAGATGAACGAACTGATCGACTCACTTCTCGAATTCTCGAGAACCCGAGAGTCACTCCGTCTCAGCCGATCGCATCCGGAACAGGCGATTCGAGCTGCCATCAATACCATCCATTTGCGGCCGGAGTTTCGGAATATTCACATTGAGATGAGACCCCACGAAACGGCAGAAGGCCTGTACGACATCAAGAAGCTGGAAAGGGTCTTTCACAATTTGCTGGTGAATGCGTGCGAGGCGGTTTCCCCCAGCTCCGGCCAAATCGGCGTTGACATTCTCGAACAGAAAGATGGTATCGAGATTCGCGTTCACGACAATGGTCGTGGAATTCCAGAGCATCTCAAGCAAAAAGTCTTCGAACCATTCTTTACTGAGGGCAAAGCAAACGGAACTGGTCTCGGTCTCACGGTCGCGCAAAAAATTGTCCAGGACCACGGCGGTGATCTTCGCCTTGAAAGCAGCTCTTCTGAGGGTACGGTCTTTCTGTTGATTTTGCCGCTTGGTCCCACAGAACCCGCCCTCAATTTACGAACTGTGAACACGACCGTGTTGGCGCCGTAGTAGAACAGAGCGTCCGTTTTCTTGTCCCACACATTCAGAAGGGAGCTCGGTCCATGAATGCTCAGATTACTCGAGTTGTGATCATTCTCCTCGTCAGTTGCAGCGTGATAGCGGCTCAGCAGGCGCCCGCCGCAGATTCCAATTCCGAATCGCGGCTTGCCGGCATTGTGGAACAACTGCAAAAGCAGATCGCAAAATTGCAGACCTCTGTCGACGAATTGCGGAGCGAGGCGAACCGCTATCGCGCCGAGACGCTGGAATTGCAACGTCGGCTCGAATTGATCGCAAATCCCGAGGTACCAGCCCAGCATGAAGCCACTCAGGCTGCAGCCTCTAGCGATCAGGCTCCGGAGGGGCCAGGGGCGGTACTCGCCGGAGCGAGACTCTCGAAACTGGAAGAGGAATACGAGCTTCTAACCGGCAAGGTGGACGATCAGTATCAAACAAAGGTTGAGAGTGGCTCAAAGTACCGGGTTCGTCTTTCCGGGTTGGTGATGTTGAATATGTTCAGCAATCGAGGCGTTCCTTACAGCATCGATGTGCCCGGGATTGCGCAGCCTACACGACCAGCTTACAGTTCGGGTTCGTTTGCCGGGACTCTACGGCAATCACAGGTTGGGCTCGAGGTGTTTGGCCCGGAATGGGGGGGGGCAAAGGTTTCCGGTGATCTGAGGTTCGACTTTGCCGGTGGATTTCCCGATACGGAGAGCGGAGTTACCCTGGGATTGATGCGGCTGCGAACCGGTAACATTCACATCAATTGGGCGCAGACATCCTTGACTGCTGGACAGGACGCTCCGATGTTCTCTCCGCTCTCGCCCACGTCTGTCATCTCCTTGGCACAACCTGAATTTGCATATGCCGGCAATCTTTGGACCTGGGTACCGCAGGTTCAGGTGCAACACTGGTTTTCCTTGCCGAATGCACAGCGTTTGACCCTTGCAGCAGGAGTCATGGACTCCCTGACAGGAGAACCACCGAGGGCACAATTCATTAGATTGCCGGGAGCAGGCGAGGCTTCGAAACAGCCCGGATACTCGGCTCGCGTTGGTTGGTCAAGGTCCACGAGTGAAGATCGTCCGATTTCAATCGCCGCCAGTGGGTACTTCGGCCGCCAGGACTGGGGATTCAATCGCGGGGTGGATGGCTGGGCGGCAACCGCAGATTGGCAGGTACCACTGTCACGCCGATTCGACCTGAAAGGCGAACTGTATCGCGGCCGTGCGCTAGGTGGCTTCGGAGGCAGCGCTGGAACTAGCATACTTTCATCCGATGTTCTGCAGAACCGGCTCGCCATCGTTCGCGGACTCGACAGCGCAGGCGGCTGGGCACAATTGAGCTATCAGGCGAGTTCGGTTGTTCAACTCAACGCCGGATACGGATTAGATAATCCCTTTTCGAGCCAACTTCGGCAGTTTTCGGCGGTGAACAACCTTCTCAATCCGGAGTTAGGTCGGAACGGCAGCGCCATGGCAAACGTAATCTACCGGCCCCGTTCCGACTTGCTCTTGTCGGTCGAGTATCGCCATCTAGCCTCCACCCGCCTCACCCATGAAACCGCTTCAGCAGAGAACATCGGCTTGGGCATAGGATTACTCTTCTGACGAACATGATGAGCAACAAGGCATTCTTCGTCGCCCTGGCGCTTGTGTTCTGCGCTGCAACATCCATCTCCCTGCAAGCGGCGGATGTTGTTGGAAGAGTGCAGGTAGGGACGGGCAAGAACGAAGATATGTCTGGAGTTGTGATCTCCCTGACTCCGCTGAGCCATGATCGCCTAGTATCTCTAGGGCAGCCGCCGGTTCAGGCAGTCCTCACGCAAAAGAACAAGAAGTTTTCTCCACATCTCTTGGTGGTACCGCCCGGCTCGGTAGTGCAATTCCCCAATCGAGATCCGTTCTTTCATAATGTCTTCTCTTTGTTTGAAGGGAAGAGATTCGATCTTGGACTGTACGAATCGGGCGCAAGCCGCTCAGTAAGATTCGACCGTCCGGGAGTGAGCTACATCTTCTGCAACATCCATCCCCAGATGAACGCCATTGTCATCTCGCTCGATACGCCGTATTACTCACTGGCCGACAACTCGGGATCAATAAAAATTGCGAGTGTGCCGCCCGGGGAATATCTGTTGCAGGTTTGGGCGGAAGGACTGAATAGCGACGAGATGAGCAAGCTCTCCCGGCGGGTTACAGTCGCGGAGAAGCAGGTCCAGCTTGGAACCATCGAAGTGCCCTCTAACGAAAGCCTGGCTCAGCACAAGAACAAATATGGGCGGGAATACGACTCTGCCACGACCTCTTCGTACGAGCCGCACTAAGGGTGTTCTCTGGGTGATGTCGACCGTTTCGATTTAAGGAAGGGCACGATCTTCTAATATCATGCCGTAGGAGAGCACCTTCCTTCTCTTGGCTTTGCGCTTTAACGCCTGCCTCTGAGTTGGGTGCTGAAATGAAAACCGCCGAGGCTAAAGCCACAAGCAAAGCCACACACTTTAAACGGCACGGATGAATCAGTGCCCTTCCCTGACCTGTCTAGACTCACTGTAGACAATACGTTGGCGCTATGGCGTCGAGATTTCTGACGCAACAAACTGATAGCTTCCCTGTGACGGGTTCAGGAGCAGCAGCCCTCGCACCTTCACTGTTGCTCCATTGACCAAGGTAGCGCCATCGATACTGGCCGACTTGCTTACGTAAATCGTCACAGTTGTCATTCCCGTGAGCAACGCAAACGCCGAATCGCTCGGGAGCATAAGCGTGAACTGTGAGTTGGCTAATTCCGAAACGATACCCGTCAGGGCCTGCTGCTCAAGCTTTACCGCAGTTGCCGTCAGCCCGCTGCTATTCTGCAAGCCGTCCACTTCAATACGTTGGGCCTTGGAGAGGGAGGCTGCGGAAAACTGCGGCAGGCTCCATCCGTTTATGTCGAGGTCGCCGTTATCTACGCGGAAGGTTGTCACCGGACTAATTTGAACTAGGATCATGGATACCAGCATTCCTGGGGTGACCATCCCACCGCTGCCATCGTGGAGGAGCATTGAGAAACTCGACACAGGATTGCCGAACGTCGTTGTAACAATTCCCTCCGCCTCCTGCGCGGGATTAGCCCCAACGATTTCGACTTCGTTCGCGAGGATGGAGCCATCAGCTTGCGTCACACCTTCCACGCGCACCAGTGAGTTCGTCACGACGTTGGCAAACGTAACGCCATTATCAAATCGCGTAGAAGAGCTTACTTTGAAACCAACCCGCCATCCGCTCTGACCTACATTCATCGTGAAGCCAGTGGCTGACACCGCCGTTACCTGACCGACAACGTGATCGAATGCCCCGTTTTGGTCTTCCTCCTCGCTTTCCTGTCCCGCCGGCGGAACGGGGGCGGTCAGTACAGTGAATGTAGGCGTGAGCGTGACATTGCCGGTGGCGAGATTGATGGCTACCGAATTCTTCGCGTTAATGTCGAAGTTGAGCACGACCGGACCGGTTCCAACTACCAAAGCGGGACTGATGGGAGTGGTTACCGTGGCTGTGAACGCCGGGTCCTCCTTTTCCACCACCTGGCCGGCGTTATTGATGAAAGCGATGTCGGGAGAGCTTACCGAAATCACAGCGCCGATGTAGGTGCCCTGCGGAATCGAACTCAAGGCCAATCCCTCGGTCGTGCCGGCAATATGCGTAGCTTCGATTCTGCGCGTTGAAGAAAGAACGCTGACCGATGAGCCATCCGATCTGGTAAGAGCGATCGAGTCGAATGTGAGTTCGAGAGCCACCAGACGATCGGATGCCGCGTCCGAGACGTTGATCACTGCCGTGGAGCGTTGTGTGCCCGGAGGTGCTGGGGTCGGCGAAGGATTCACCGGGGCGCCGTTACTGCCACCGCAGGCACTTAGCAGGACCGCCAGCACAATCGCTAGCTCTCCACGGAACAACGACCAAGTCACCAGATCACCTCCGTACGGCTACTGTAACGATGGCTTTATCCGGGCGTGTCATGACGGTGTAAACAACCCGCAATATACCAGTCAGGATTCGCCCAAATGACCGATCTATCCCGATGAAATGTGAGCATCGTGACAGATCCTTGACAACTGGCGCTCTCTGCTTCGCTAGCTTGCCCGATTGTCCCGAATTTTCGATTGATCCCAATAAGGAGAGAATGTCGTGCAAAGAATTTCAGCGTTCACGATTTCAATTGCCCTGCTTTTCTCGATGTCGTTGTTTGCCGGAGACGACGAAGACAAGAAGGATCAACCAGCAGAGATCTCAGTACACATCCGCGATTATTGCGACCCGGTAACCTTCGTTCAGATCGGCTGCCGGCGCGACACATCCAGTGGGTTCATTACTCTTTCTGGCTTCCAGGCGGAACTTGGTGCTGAAAAATCTGTGGGGGCCTGGCGTTTTGCTGTTTCTCAAACAAAAGCAGAAGAAGGCGCGAACCTTAACATCACGAGCTTGGGTGGTGAAACTCACACATTTACGCGCGTAAAGAAGTTTGGCGGTGGATTCGTTGTCCCACTCAATGCTGCCTCAGGCAATCCCGTTCCGGCGCCGGAGTGTGCTCAGGTCGTGAACGGTAATTTGGTGCCGCAACCGGCGAGTCCTGACAATATCTTTTTGCCCGCAGGATCATCAGCTACTGCGCAAGTGAAGGAGGGTGAGGTCGCCAACTTTCAGTGCTGCATTCATCCGTGGATGAGAACCACGATCGATGCCCGCGAGAAGGACGAGAAAGAAGGCGGAAATCACTGACCGGTACCGGTGTGCCATGCGAGGACCTAGGTTTTCGGGTCCTCGCTTTATTTCTGTGCTTGTGAGTACTGGGGAACGACTGTTCCGGAACCTAGGCTAGTGCTCGCAGCGCTGTCTGAGCTTCCTTGTGCTTGCGGCTCACAATCAACTCTCTTCCGGTGAGAAGGGTGAGCAGGCTATCTCCGCGACGGATCGGCCGGCAGTTCTTCACGTGCTTGAGATTCACGATCGTGCAGCGATGAATTCTTACAAAACTCGTCGGACTAAGACGCGCATGGAATTGCTTGAGCGTCGAGCGAACTCGATAACGCAAACCACCCGCATGAACCTCCACGTAATTGGCTGCAGAATTTATGAACTCAATTTCCGCAGGTGATAACGAGACGAGTCTCCCTTTGCAGACAATTCGGAGCTGTCCTGCCGGATCTGGGGCAGGCCGAAGTTGGGCGACTCTATCGGTCAGAGCGAGTTCCTTGACACCGAAGCGACTATCGCTTCGGTCGCCTATAAAGGACTCAAGGTTTTTCTGAGTGGAAATCGCGGGTGTTTCGAATCGACTTGGCCGAAGTGCTTTGAGTGGCTGCATTGGCAGACAAACCCCCAGGGAACTATCTGCCGCGACAGTACCGCCACCCAAATCGCCGATTGTCACCAAAATGTCTTCGGATTGTAAAAAGAGTTTATTGGCAGAAAAGGGCTTATGGCTGAACGTGCCGCAGATTCGTCCTTGTGAGGGGAAAACGCGCTGCGACCTTTTGAAGTCCTCGTGGGAACGAACTCTGCAAAAACTGATCTGCCTGGATCCGATTTCAAAGTCGACTCGCTAGCGGCTCCCGATCTGAAACTCAGCGCGGCAGCCGTGGTCTACCCAAACGGCATGACGGTCATAACCCCAGCTATAACCCAATCGGCATGACGATTCGCTTATCTGTCGAACCAGCTTGACTCCTCTGCTCGTGTCTACTGGACACGCTTGTCGGGTGCCAAGGTCTGAAGAGCACCTCAGGCTACCTATGAAACCGGGATATGCCCCTCCACCTACGTACCTAGAATATGCCCCTCCACCAGTCCACCCATTGCGGTGGCCCGTGAGCTGAAAGTCGGCACGGCAGCCATGGTCGACCCAAAGCCCACGCCGGTCATATCCCCAGCTGTAACCCTCGCGGCAAGGCGAACCGCTGCGCTGCCTGGTCATCGTGGCCTCTCCCTGAATATCGCTCTCGCAGTAATGCCGCCCACCATCATCCGAGGAACACGTGAGCTGCATGGTCTCGTCACTGCGCCGCGAATCGTCGCGATAGCGATCTCGATCCCGGTCGCGGTCCCAATCCCGGTCGCGATCCCGATCCCTATCGCGGTCCCGATCTCTGTCGTCGTCGTGATCGCGATTACGGACGGACAATGGATTGTTCACCAGGAAATCTGCACGGCATCCACGGTCGACCCAAACACCATTCTGATCGAACCCCCATGTCGCGCCTTGTGTACACGCTGACTTGCTGTGTTGCTTCAGCAAGCTCACGCCGGCGCGCGTATCGGCTGCGCAGTAGTGCCGGTGGCCATCTTCGGAGGCACAGGTCAAAGAATATTGGGCGAAACTCCGCACGCATCCCAGGACAAGAAGCAGGCACAGAGTAAGAGGCGAAAGAGCTTTTCGAAGCATAATCGCTCCCATGGTGGCACGCTTTGATGGCGGGAGATAGTACATGCAAGTGCCCTGTATAAACATGAACAAAAGTAACGTGTCGACTGCTGGGTAGCCCGAAGGACCGAGTCATGGCTGGTGGCAGGGATGGGCCAGCGGAAAAGTGAGTTCCATCTTGCGTTTCCCACGAGAAATCAGCCTTTCCCACAGCTTACTCACAGGCCACTCGATTCTTCTTGTACCCTGTATTCGATAACTCCACGACAATAGATCTTTAGTTCAGTGGCTACGGCGACGACATTCTCCCAAGATCTGAAGCAGCAGGCGGACATTGTTCGCATTATCGGGGACTACATCCCGCTTAAGAAGGCGGGAGCGCAGAACTTCACGGGTCTCTGTCCGTTCCACAAGGAAAAGTCTCCCTCCTTCTCAGTGCATGCAACCCGGCAGTTCTTTCACTGCTTTGGCTGTGGCGCCAGCGGCGATGTCTTCACCTTCGTTCAGAAAATCGAGAGCATTACTTTTCCCGAAGCGGTGCGGCGCGTGGCCGAGAAGATGGACATTCCCGTGCCGCGCCAGACGTACTCCGGTCCGGGCGAGGCACTTGAGGCTAAACAACGTGGCGTACTGCTCGATATGCACGAGAAGACCTGCTCGTTCTTCGAGGAGCAGTTACGCCGTCCGGAAGGAGCTCGTGCCCGTGAATATTTGGCAGGACGTGGACTCAGTGAAGAAACACTCCGCCGTTTTCGCATCGGATTTGCTCCTGATTCGGGATTCCTATTGCGCGATCGTTTGCGCGGCACGGCCGACGAAGAACTGTTGAAACTTTCGGGTTTGATGTCCTGGAAGCAGGAGGAAACCCACGGCACCAACCGGCCACAAACCGCAGGGTCTTCAACTAGCGCCAGTTCGCTGTACTCCAAGTTTCGTAACCGAGTAATGTTCCCGATTTGCAACGAACAGGGGAAAGTGATCGCCTTCACCGGCCGTACACTCGACACCAATAAAAAGTCCGGCCCCAAGTATCTGAATTCTCCAGAGACACCGATCTACTCCAAAGGCCGCGTCCTCTTCAATCTGGACAAAGCCAAAGACGCGATTCGTCATCTTGGATACGCGATCCTGGTTGAAGGCAACGTAGATTGTATTTCCGTGTTCACAGCCGGGTTCCAGAATGTGATTGCCACTTCGGGAACGGCATTCTCGGAAGCACAGGTCCGGCTGTTGAGCCGATTCACGAGGCAGGTGGTCGTCAACTTTGATCCGGATACGGCGGGAGCCGCAGCCACAGAGCGTTCGCTCTCGATGCTGATTGAAGAGGAATTTGACATTAAGGTGCTCACTCTCGAACCCGGCTTCGATCCCGATCTGTTCATCCGCCGCAAGGGCGTGAAACCCTATGCCGAAGCGCTGATGCAATCGCCAAAGTATTTCCCATATCTCATCGGTCGGGCTATCAATGCCTTCCCCGTGAAGACTCCCGAGGGCAAGGCGAAGGCAGTGAACTACCTGCTGCCGTATATCAGGCGCGTGCCGCAAGCGATCGTACGTGATGAACTCGCGAACGACCTCGCGCAGCGACTTGGCATCGATTCAGCCCTGGTGCGCCAGGAGCTTCGTCACGCGGCTACGAATCGTGCCGCGCCTATCAAGCCGCCAGCAGAGCCGCAGATCAGCGAGGCGGAAAAGATAGTTGTCCGTTTGCTTGCGCCCGGAGCTTTGCCTGAACTAAACGAGTTGCGGCACACAGCCATTGATGTGCTGTCGTCCGAAGGGCTGATTGATGGACTCCCGGCGCAGCCTTTGCTTGAATTGTTGCTCTCACCGCTGGAAGGTTCCACCGGATCCGACTCCGATCAGCGGCAACTGGCGCAGATCCTCATGCAGGAATCCGACGAGATCACGGAAGAATTGGTTGGATCAGCGATCGAGGCGTTGCGGCGGAGGAAGATGGAGCGTCGCAAGCGCGAGCTGAACACCAATATCGCGGAAGCTGAACGCAAGAGTGATGCTGCTGCGCTGGCTGTGCTGCTGCAGGAGAAGCTGGCGATCGAGAAAGCGCTGCGAGAGTAATGCCGTCCCTTCTCAAGTCAAAGGCTCCAAAAGAGGGCTCATGATCACAGTCGTTAACCAACCGATGAAAATCGTTAACCTATCTAGTGTCGGCAAAAAGTTACTTCTTGATTTCGAAGAACTGATTAAATGGATTCTCCAGCGCGAGCTTCTTGAACTGTGTGAACCCGGCAAGTTGCGCTACGCGACGGACGTTGCCTTCTCCCATTCCAGCCCCGTACCCTGCTCCTCCGAATGCCAGTGAGCAGGTCATGCATTGCAGCGTGCTCACCGAATAGAAGAGCTTTCCTAGCGGATTGATATTGTCTTCCACTTTGTCGCGCACGTTGGGCTCAATACAGAACCAGGTGCCATCAGCCTTCAGTGCCCCGTAGATCGAACGCGCGCACGTTTCAGGCGAGACCATGTCGTGCAAGCAGTCGCAGGTCATGATCAGATCGAAGTCGGCGCTTTGCGGCAGCAGATTCGCTGAACGCTCTTCGAACCGAAGATTCCCTGCAACGCCTTCTGTCGCTGCAAGTGCGTTCGCATAGGCGATATTTGGGCCGTAGTTGTCGTAACCCACGAATTGCGATTTGGGAAATGCCTTGACCATGTTGAGCAGAGCCTTGCCGCGGCCGCAGCCTACGTCTGCAACTTTGGCTCCAGCCTGCAGCCTTGAGTGCACCACCGCCATGGCTGGAATCCACGTAGAAGTAAGAAAGTTGTTGTATCCCGTTTCAAAAAGACGCTCGGTGCCTTCAAAAGTGTCGTGCGTGTATTCGGTGTAAGGAACGCCGCCGCCCTTGCGGAACGCCTCCGTGATTTTGGGAATGATGTTGTAGTGATCCGGAATCATTTGCGCAGCGCCCATGAGAAACACTGGGCTGCCGTCCTTGGCGAGAACGAGAGCATGCTCGGGGGAGAGGGAAGCGCATCCCGTATCGGGATTGTAAGAGAGGTATTCGGCGGCGATCATCGCCTTCATCCACTCGCGCAGATAGCGTTCCGTAAGCCCGGTTTTCTGCGCCAACTCCTCGGAGTTCACGGGCTTGCCGTCGGCCATCGCTTTGAAGATGCCAAGCCGGTCGCCGATATAAATGAGCGGCGTATTCATCGCCGATGCCAGATCGCCAACTACCTTGAAGGCAAATTGAAGTGCCTGATCCAGATTAGGAGCCGTCGTACTGGCGCCTGCAGTTGTGGCCATTCGGGGAGCCTCCTTGAGTGCGAGAAAAAGCCTAACCGAAAGCAGAGCACGTCACAAGCACGCAAGAATTTCTCTGACTGTAGAGAGTCACGATGGTGAGTCTCGCCGGAAATTGCGCTAGAGCTTTAACTCAGTCATGGCCGAGTCCAGATCCGGATGCTTCAAGTGAAATCCTGTTGCGTCCTGGTACGCTTTCCCGAATGCCAGCAACTTGGCTTCGCCGTAGAGTGGGCCTAGGAACGTAAGGCTCACTGGAGTGCCGGGGCCGCCGTCTCCGTCATCGATACCATTCTCCTTGCGGGGAGGCTTTGGTGCGTCCGGTCCACGGAATCCATTCGGTATTATTACCGCCGGATTTCCGGTGAGATTTGTTGCCACGAGTTGCTGGCTGAACGTCGGTGCGACGATTACGTCGAGGTCTTCAAACAGTTTCTTCCACATTTCCATCGCTTGCGTGCGTGCGCGATTCGCCTGGATGTATTCAACCGCCGGGGTGAGGCGGGCAATGCGGAATGAGTTAGGCCAATCATTGGGAGATTGTTCGGTAAGCAGTTTGTCGCGACCTGACCGCGTCAGGTCATCAAAAGCCGCTGCAGCTTCGGCAAGGAGAAGCGAGCGCATCGCCCCGTAGGGAATTTTTGGGACCTCAACCGGAATCAGCTTTACGCCCATCCCCTGCAACTTGGCAATCGCTACATCGTTGTACTGCTGGTCGTACTTGCGCATTGCCTGCGTTCGTTCGCGCGCGCGCGCGCGCTCCTCGCGCTTCTTTTGCTCTTCCGGGGAAGCCGGCGCTGCCTCGGCAGGAGGCTCCGTTGGGGGCTTGAATTCGAATTCGTCTTTGAAGTAGCCGACACGCAGCTTGCGCCAGTCGAGATTGGCATCCCAGTTGAACGCAACATCATGGACGGCGCGATCCCGGCCATCAGGGCCATAAATCGCGCTCAGCACCAGCGCTGTATCTTCGACCGCCCGGCAGATGGGACCGAGTTTGTCCATCGTCCAGGAAAGCGCCATCGCTCCCGTTCGTGGCACGAGGCCGAAGGTCGGACGCAATCCTGTCGTTCCGCAGCGCGTCGAGGGAGATGAAATCGACCCGAGCGTCTCCGACCCTACCGCGAATGCAACGCACCCTGCAGCGGTTGCAGAAGCCGATCCCGCGGATGATCCACTGGAACCTTGGTGCGGATTCCACGGGTTGCGCGTCATTCCTCCGAACCATTTATCACCCTGCGCCAGTGCGCCCAGAGTCAGCTTCGCCAGCAGGACCGCTCCTACCTGGTCGAGACGCTTCACCACGGTGGCGTCTTCGTCGATGCTCTGCTTTTCAAATCCACCTGCGCCCCAGGTCGTTCGGTATCCCTTGACAGCAAGCAGGTCCTTCGCTCCCCAAGGCAGCCCGTGCAACGGGCCACGATACTTGCCGGCCGCGATTTCGCGATCGGCCTCCTGCGCCTTTGCATGTGCGCGATCTTCGGTGAGCGTGATCACGAACTTCAGCATCGGATCGTATTTCTTCAGGCGCGACAGATACATATCGGTAAGCGCAGTGGAGGACACTTTTCGCGTTCTAACAAGTTCTGCAAGCTGGCGAACGCTGTAAAAAGCCACGTCCTCGATATTCTTGGGAGCACCGCTTAGGTTTAGTGCCGGAGCACTCGACATTCGCAACGGACGCTTCAGCGTTTCAAATTTCATTCCCGGAAGCACTGGATCAAACACGAAAGCCGGCGCAACCGAGTTCGCGATCTTCATTTTGTAGATCTCTTCGTAATTCTTCCTGTTTTGGTCCAGGCTCTCTAGCATCGCATCGCGAAGATCGTCAGGGATGGCAACATCGGCTACATCGGCGGCATTGCCGATCATCTCTTTCGTGACTTTGCCCTGCGGTTCGGCGATGCCCCAAAGCACACCGGGAAAGAGCGTTGAAGTGAGCCCCAACTGCGAACAGACGGCGAGAAAGCGTCTGCGATCGAGCATGGTGTCTAGTTCCTCCGAAGCGTCTAAAAAACGAGAATTATAGCCGCCGGGATGAAGTGGGTAACCAGGGCCTTCGTGTGATATGAATCAGTGCATGCCCACGCCTCTCCTCGACGTCGAGCACCTCGACATAAGTTTTGGCTCGACGCCAGCGGTCCGTGACCTGAGCTTTGCGATCGCCATAGGCGAGTCGGTCGGGTTGGTTGGCGAGTCCGGCAGCGGAAAATCTGTTACGTCACTGGCAATCATGGGACTGCTGGCACCTCAAGCCCGCGTCGGCGGAGGCATCCGATTCGCCGGAGAAGATTTGCTCGCGGCAACACAAGACCGGATGCGCAAGCTTCGCGGACGTGCAATAACCATGATCTTCCAAGAGCCGATGACAGCGCTGAATCCATTAATGCGAGTTGGCGATCAGGTAGCCGAAGCAATCCTCGCGCATCAGTCAGTCAAAGGAAAAGAAGCGTGGACGCAGGCAGTAGCAGCGCTTGATGAGGTCGCAATTCCCAATCCTGCGAGCAGAGCGCGAGACTACCCACATCAGCTCTCCGGCGGGCAGCGCCAGCGCGTGATGATCGCCATGGCAATCGTGAATCGCCCGCAATTGCTGATAGCCGACGAGCCAACCACTGCACTCGATGTAACTGTGCAAGCACAGATCCTCGAGCTTCTTGCGCGACTGCGCGAAAAGTTCTCACTCTCGATGCTGTTCATCTCTCACGATCTCGGCGTGCTTTCACAGGTCGTGGATCGAATCGCCGTCATGTATCGCGGACAAATGCTCGAGAGCGGTAGTGCCAAGCAAGTCTTCAGCGCTCCAGCGCACGAATACACGCGCGGACTACTCAAGGCAATTCCCACGCTCCACAGCAATCGCGCGCAGGCTCTGGCAATGGTCGAAGCGCGTCAATACTCAGATTTGCCGTTGAAGGAAGTGGAGCAGGGACATTGGGCGAGGGTCTGAACGCAGCAATGGGCGAGCAATAGGCACGAGTCGCTGCGGCAGCCTATTGCCGATCGCTTGTTGCCCGTCTTTTATAATCGCCCTTCCGAATGAATATCGAACAGAAGCTCGAAGATCTAAAGCGTCGCGAAGCTGCTGCCGAAGCTGGCGGAGGCAAAGAGCGGCGCGAGCGCCAGCACAAAGAGGGCAAGCTTTCGGCTCGCGAGCGCATCAATTTTCTGGTGGACGAAGGCACGTTCGAGGAGACTGACCGTTTTGTAACGCACCGGGCCACCGACTTCGGCATGGATCAGCAGAAGGTGCTGGGCGACGGCTTCGTCACCGGCTATGGACGCATCGAGGGCCGTCTCGTCTTCGTCTTCGCGCAGGACTTCACCGTCTTCGGCGGCTCGCTCTCCGAAGCTAACGCAGGCAAGATCGTGAAGATCATGGATATGGCCATGCGAGTGGGTGCTCCCGTCATCGGACTCAACGATTCCGGCGGCGCGCGCATTCAGGAAGGCGTGATGTCGCTTGCCGGATACGCCGACATTTTCCTGCGCAACACACTTTCCAGCGGAGTCATTCCGCAGATCTCGGCGATCATGGGCCCCTGTGCCGGCGGCGCAGTCTACTCGCCGGCGATTACAGATTTCATCTTCATGGTCGATAAGACCTCGTACATGTTCGTAACCGGTCCCGATGTAATCAAGACCGTGACACATGAGGAGGTCACTAAAGACCAGCTTGGCGGCGCCACCACGCACAACGAAACCTCGGGAGTGGCGCACTTTCTCGCCCACGACGACGGCGAGTGCCTCTCGATGATTCGCGAGCTGATGACCTTCATTCCGTCGAACAACATCGACGATCCGCCTCGCCGGGCGACTACAGATCCCACAGATCGCGCCGACGCAGAGCTCGACACCATCGTTCCGCCGCGATCGAATCAGCCGTACGACATCAAGGATGTGATCGGCCACGTCGTCGACGACGGTTATTTCTTCGAAGTCCATGAGCTGTTTGCTAAGAATCTCGTCGTAGGATTCGCGCGGTTGAGTGGCAGATCAGTCGGAATCGTGGCGAATCAACCTGCCTTTCTCGCCGGTGTGCTCGACATCAACGCATCGGACAAAGGCGCGCGCTTTGTGCGCTTCTGCGATGCCTTCAACATCCCGCTGGTGACTTTCGAGGACGTTCCTGGATTTCTCCCAGGTACGCAGCAAGAGTACGGGGGCATTATTCGCCATGGAGCCAAGCTGCTGTACGCCTTCGCCGAAGCCACCGTTCCCAAAATGACAGTGATCACACGCAAAGCCTACGGCGGAGCGTACTGCGTCATGTCGTCAAAGCACATTCGCACCGACGTGAACTACGCCTGGCCAACGGCCGAGATCGCAGTCATGGGTCCTGAAGGAGCGGTGAACATCGTCTACAAGCGCGAACTGGAACGCGCAGCCCAGATGGGGAAAACCGAGGCAGAACGCGCTCAGATTCTCGAACGCGAACGCGGCAAAAAGATCGAGGAGTTCCGCCAGCGCTTCGCCAATCCCTACGTCGCCGCTGAACGCGGATATATTGACGCCGTAATCCGCCCTCGCGAGACGCGCAAGAAACTCATCGACGCTCTGGAGATGCTCGACACCAAGCGCGAGAAAACTCCACCGAAGAAGCATGGGAATATACCGCTGTAAGCGGCGGGCCCCCGCAATAGGCAATAGGCGACAAGCAATAATACAAAACCCAGAACGGACAATCAGGCGGAAGGTGCGATCTCATCTAGCTGCCGACAGCTAGTTGGTCAGCGCTTCGCGCTCGCCGATTGCTAAACGGCAAATTGCCTATTGCTTCCTTTCCAGCTACAGTTTCGCCCGCATGCGCCACATCCTCATAGTTTTGACGTTCTGTGCGGCTGCCTTCGCGCAATCTCCGCCGTGCTCTATGGAAGCCGTGCTGCTGGGTACGGGATATCCTGTGCCAGTTCCCGACCGTGCTGGTCCGGCAACGGCGATTATCGTCAACGGCAAGTACTTTATTGTCGACGCCGGACGCGCTGTCACTATGCGTCTCGCGGCTCTCAAACCGCGAATGCCGCACGTGGAAGCGGTATTCCTTACGCACCTCCACTCCGACCACACCGGCGGACTCCCAGACTTGTTTGACACCAGTTGGCTAATCGAGCGCCGCGCAGTGCCATTCGAGCTCTATGGTCCAGAAGGCACGCGCGATCTCGCGGACGGCATGCTCAAGTTCTTCGTGGCTGATATTCACATTCGCCGCGACCTTACCGAGTTTCAGCCTGCCGCCGGGGCCACGGTCAACACTCATATTGTTCATCAGGGAACCATCTACGAGCGCGACGGCCTGAAGATCACGGCCTTCGACGTGGATCATCGCCCGGTCGTTCCCGCCTTCGGTTACCGCTTCGATTGTGGGGGAAAGTCGATCGTTATCTCCGGCGACACCGGGCCCAGCGACAACCTGGTTCGTTTCGCCAAGGATGCCGACATCCTTATCCACGAAGCCTATTTGCCGGGAATCTTTCCCGACCGGAGCAACGAGCCTCAACGCGTTGCCGAAAACCTAAGCCGCTACCACACCACCGCCGAGCAGGCAGGAGATGTTGCCACCCGCGCCAATGTGAAGCAGCTAGTGATCACGCACGTAATACCAGGGGACCGCGCGGAAGACATTCGCCAACTAACTTCAAAGACATTCAAAGGCAAACTAACCGTAGGCGCGGACTTGATGCACTTTACGCCGTAGCTTATTGCTAACAGCTAATTCATTATTGCTGCCCTTCCTGTACCATGCTGTCGCTGTTCCGGAGGAGCAATTGAAGACCGAACGACGTTCTTTTCTTTCACGGTTATCGGCATTGCCATTTCTCGGATGGTCTACAGCCGCCCTGGCTGCCACGACCCAATCCCAACCCAAACAGCGCCTGAAGATCATGATGAAGACCGCGTGGGGATCCGACGATCCAACCCGGGCCTCTTTTGCCTTTAACCACGGACTCGCCCTGGCCGACGCGGGTCACGACGTCCAGATCTTCCTCTTGGGTGAGGCGACCTACCTCATGCGCAAAGTCACCGCCGATGCCATCAAGCCCATAGGCTGGCCGCCCCTGAATGAAACCCTCGACAAGATCGTAGCCAAGCGCATCCCCGTTTTTTCCTGAGGAGCCTGTTCCCGTGCCCGTGGGGTAACGGAAGCCGACCTGAATCACTGGGGAGCAAAGTTCGGCAGTCCCGCGATATTCGTCTCGCTCGTGGAGTGGGCAGACAGGATCGTCACCGAATAAGCACCCGAGAATTTTCTCTGCAACCATGCGGACCAGGCCGTTCGGCTCAAGACTAGAAATGTCGCTGTTCCTCAGTCTCGACTTTCTGGTGTCCGCAACCCGACTTGAAATGGATTCGCGGCCTGACCGGCCATCGCGTACCACGATGTTGCCCCAATGTGCCGGATTGGGAAAAAGTTGAATCCGAAGCCGGTGTTGAGCGGGCTGGTTGAAGCTACGATGCCTTGACCATCCACTGAGGGATGCCCATTGACGGTTTGTCCCTGACCGAGGCTTGCCTGCGCCACCTGGACTCCCTCGAACAGCGTTCCGGCGGTGTTGACATCGCCGTGGAAGCTCGGGATATCTTTTTTCGGAGGTAAGCGGCGAGCCAGCAGTGCCGCAGCCACGTGGGCGGTTCCTTCGCACCACACAGCATCGGGATCGACGCTCGGATCGCCTAGTAGTGTCCCGATTTTGCTCAGACTCGCGTAGGTGGAGCCGTACACACGGAAGTTGCCTTTGAATCTCCAGCCGTTGTTCAAAGCAAACGAAGTATCGGTAGCCGCGAGGTTGGTCTTCACCCACTCAAGCGATGCCTGGAAATCAGGATCGAGCAGTGCCATATACGACCAGCTCTGAACGTCCTCCGGAGAATTATTGAAGAAGATGTGAGTCGGATCCGATGTGCCGGTCCAGAAGTGTCCTGAGGGTGCGTCCCACATGGCTTCGATGAACCCCCGCGCGTGCCGTGCTCCATCGAGCCAGCTGGCTTGCCCGGTAAGTCTGGCCAGCATCGTGAACAGCGCGTAGACATCGATGTTGTGCTCAGTTGATTTATTACTTTGGCCGTTGCCGAAGAAGTAGCCGCCAGGAGGAACGTTGCTGTTGTCGCGCGTTGTGGTCTCGATGAACGTAGCCGCCTTGACGGCCGCGTCAAGGTAAGCTTTTGTCCCAGTTCGGGCGAAGAGTTGAGCCAGCGAGATGCCGGCCCACGCCACATCGCCCACTGCGCTGCCCTGAAAGAAGCTCAGACCGGGCTTAACGAACACCCCATTTGCATCTGCGCTGCCGGCAAAATAAGCCTGGCGAAAACGGCCATCGGCCTTAGCGTCAGTGTTCTGAGCATAGACCAGGGCATTGCCCAGCACCTGAGCGCGAGCCATATCGTCTCCCTGTCCGCGAGCGAGATAGGCAAGTAGAATGAGCCCGTTGTCATAGGTGAAAGCCGTGCTGAAAAACGTTCCCCCAGCGATCTGGTCAGCATAGCTCTGCACCAATCGAACAGTATTGCCCTGAGCATAGGCGTCCATCATCTGATCCAGAAAGGCATAAGCATTCTGGATCGACTTCGCTAGATCACGGTTTTCCCGAAAAGGATTGTCGTCATGATCGAAGTCCCAATCAGCCAGGGCCGGCTGAACCAGACCTCCGACCGCGGCCGAGGTCAAACCCGCGCCGGCAACCGCTCCAAGACCAAGTTGCACCAGGCGCCGTCTCGATAGCTTCGCGTCTTCCATGGAAACCTCCCACAATACGCTTTGACGTTAGCTTGCGGCCCAGAATGGTAGGCGGGTTCCCGAGAAAGATCAACTGGTGTTGAATGTGCTTTGCTAAAATCCGTCATGTGAAAATCGATTACGAAATTGCCGAGCAAGACGTTCTCGACGCCCAACGCCTTGCGATGAAGGAGCTTGGGATTCTCGTCAGGGCTACGCGATGGTACATGCCTATCTTGGGATCGTTGATGTTGATATGGCTGCTGTTCAATTTTCGGCACATTGACTTTGTTCCTCGACTGCTCTTTGGCGTTGCCGTTGCCCTTTTCTTCATCGCGAATCCCTGGCTTGCGAGGCGCAAGCAGAAGAAGATGTACAGCTCGGCTTCGGCAATGCATGGAAAGTTGTCAGCAGAGTTCGACGATCAGGGTCTCCGCTTCTCCGGTCCAAACCACAATGGATCTTTCCGCTGGCAAAACTATTAAAAGTTCGCTGAAGATTCCCGCATGTTTCTCTTGTGGCTAGCCCATAAAGTGTTCAATCCAATTCCGAAAAGATGCTTGTCAGATCTGCGTAATGTATGCACGCGAAAACCAATTACATCGCCATCACCGAGAATTGAACAGAACACCGCCAGGAACCAAGAGCTCCACTGCTGTTACCACTCGCGCTTTCCAGCCTGTGCCAGGGCGACACCCACAACCGCATGCGTGATGGCGAAGCCATTGGGCTCCACTTTCACAACAGCCAAGTCATTAGGCAATCAAGACTTGTGGGCAGGTCCTGGCGACTAAGGCACCAAAGTCTTCGTTTCAGGCGAAATTCTGCAATCGGCAGCAGAGTACCGTTCTAATAGCGTGCTCGCATTTTCCCTGCAATGCATTAAACACCAAATTGAGGAACGTCAAGAGCGACCACAATTGCGCATCCTTTCTTTCCGCCGACAGAAGGATACTTTCTGTCTGGCTCCCCCAATGTCCCATATGCTTTCCGTCTCTGATATCGTTCCGACGTCCAGTGCGTCTGACAGTTTGCAACTCCTGCAGAACGATGACTGCCCTTGTTCGAGCAATGCTCCGTTATACCTACGTGTATGTCAGTCTGCTGTCTGCGGCCTTGGGCTGCGCTGCTTATGGGCAGAGCGGCACCGCAGCCGAGTGGCCAAACTATGGAAACGATCCCGGCGGCATGCGGTACTCGCAGCTTGCACAAATCAATCGTGCCAATGTTGCAACGCTACGAGTTGCCTGGACTTTCCATACGGGCGACATCTCCGACGGCACAGGTGGTACGAAAGCGAGCGGATTTGAAACCACGCCGATCATGGTGGATGGCAAGCTCTATCTCACCACGCCCTTCAACCGCATAATTGCGCTCGATCCCGAAACAGGAAGACAGTTGTGGGCCCACGATCCCCAGATTGACCGCCACTGGCAATCGGGAGACGGACTCATCAATCGTGGAGTCGTTTCCTGGGTGGATCGGAAGCGGTCCGCGGCCGAACCGTGCCGGCGGCGAATCTTCGAAGCCACCATTGATGCGCGACTCATCGCGATTGATGCGGCTGACGGAAACCCCTGTTCTGATTTTGGTCAAAATGGACAGATCAGCTTGCGGGATGTAGCCGGATTCCAATCGGGCTGGTATCACATGACGTCTCCCCCGACCGTGGTCGGAGATGTAGTTGTGGTAGGTTCCGCTATCGACGACAACGGCCGTGTGGATATGCCGAGTGGTGTGGTTCGAGGGTTCGATGCTCGCAGTGGGTCGCTGCGCTGGAGTTGGGATCCGATCGCGCGCCGCCAGCCAGCCGGCAAGTCCAGCCCAAGCCAGTGGCGCAGCGGAGCCGCGAATGCCTGGTCGATCATGTCCGCAGACCCGGAGGCGGATCTCGTCTTTGTTCCCACAGGCAGCGCTAGCCCCGATTATTACGGTGGACTGCGTCCGGGCGACAATAAGTGGGCCGATTCCGTTGTAGCCCTGCGCGCGACGACCGGGGAACTGGTCTGGGGATTTCAGCTTGTGCATCACGATCTATGGGATTACGACACCGCCTCGCCTCCTTTGCTCGCCACGTTGCAGCGGAACGGCAAAAGAATTCCCGTTTTGATTCAGGGGAATAAAACAGGATTTTTGTTCGTACTGAACCGCCAGACGGGCTCACCTGTATTTCCCGTAGAGGAACGGCCAGTGCCCAAGACGGACGTTCCAGGAGAAATCACGTCCCCGACTCAACCCTTCCCAACTGCTCCACCACCGCTGGCGCCCCAGCGAGTTTCTGCCAGTGACGCATGGGGGCTTACCTCGGAAGAGCGTGACGCTTGCCGCGCCGAGATGGAAGGGTTGCGCAATGAGGGCATCTTCACTCCGCCAGCGGTTAGAGGTGCGCTTGCAATACCCGGAAACATTGGTGGGATGACGTGGAGCGGATCGGCGTTCGATCCGGAGCGTGACCTGTTGTTAACGAACACCAATAACTTTCCCACCAAGGTCCGGGTCATTCCACGGTCCGACTTTGACGAAGCTCGCAGGAAAGGCGAGCCCGGAGAGTACACCGCACAGGCAGGCGCTCCGTTCGGTATGTTTCGCCGTCCCTTGCTCTCCCCCAAATATCATCTGCCCTGCGTTCCTCCGCCCTGGGGAATGCTCACGGCCGTGAACATAGCTGCAGGAAAGATCCAATGGCAGGTTCCACTCGGAAGCTTTCATGATGGCGCTCCTGCGGGCTCGATCACCCTGGGAGGCCCCATGATCACTGCTGGAGGCCTGGTCTTCGCGGCGGGAACCGTCGATCCCTTTATCCGCGCGTTTGACATCGAAACTGGAAGAGAGCTCTGGAGAGGATCTGTACCCGCAAGCGCTCATGCCACTCCGATGACTTACAAAAGCTCAAATGGCGAACAATTTATAGTTGTGGCCGCCGGCGGGCATGCACATATAGAACAGGAGCAAAAGAGCGACACCCTGGTGGCATTCGCACTGCCGTGAACGGCCGGACATCATTGTGACCTGCTTATGTGGCGCAGCGGAGCGTCCTAAGCCAAAAAGGGTGGCGTATCGAAGTCTGAGCCAAAGAGAATAAGAGAGCCGCAACCAGTACTGCCAGGTCACTCAAGGGCAGGACTCCTCTCCCGCCATTTTCGCAAGCTATGCAGAAGAGCTCCTATGAGTAGCCCGGCTCCGATATGCTCCGGATCTCGCTTGACAGGATAGTGAGTGGCGATTGGCAATTGGCTGCGGCAACATCGCAGCGGACAGGTTAGTCCAGATCAATCGATTCCCACAGCGACCGACGGTAAGTGTGTTGACTCTGAAGTCGGAGTCGGGGTACCAGGGAACATAGGGACAGGCAGATTCTTCGACTTCCCCTTCGAGACTCAGGGTTTCGCGCTTCGCGCTCAAGCTGAGAAGGAGAGCAGGCCGATTGACTTCGTTCAGGCTATGGTCAGGAAAACGGTGAGAGTGGGAGGATCGTTTCTGATGCAATTCACTGTTAATTCGCTGTTATCTCCGGGATCAGTGTATTAACAGTGAATGAAAGCGACCGCGTTGTGCGCGCATAAGGAGTACCGGCCGCCCTCGGCGTGTGTTCGCAAGGGACTGCGATAAAGGCTGATTCCTTGGTAGTGTGAGAGTTATGTTGTGAACAAAGTCTGCGAAGCCTTAGACAAACACACGGCCGAGGGCCGGTACTCCTTTTCACAGTTCCTTCGGAGTCGCTCAGGATGGATGGGTCGGGCTCGTGATCACATGCTTCGACCGGGGGGAGCCGGAGAGTAGAGGGTTCTTCATCACTTCGGCGTCGATGGTCCGTTTCTCGATTTCGCCCATGGAGGCATAGCTGATGGATACCGGTTGGCGGCTGCCATGTGCGGGATCTCATCGGAATATGAGCCAGTTAGCCTCGGCACTTCTAGGCAAGCTCAGGTTGCTGGGCACGGCTGAAACGATGACCAGTCAATCGCTTGCTGGAACGATTCATCCGGTGGAAAGGGTGTCTTGAAGGTGAACGCGAACTGGCTTGGGCCGTGAGTCTCAAGATGGGCGATACGCTTCCTGGCTTCGTCGATTCCGGGAATGTGTCCTGCCGGAACCCACCACAGCGCGAGGTACACACCGTCGAACTTGCTGAACCACTCGTTCCGTTGCCGCAGGAGTTCGGCGTGGACTGTCCGGTAAACGTAGTTTTTCAGCGCTTCGAAAGTTTCCCATACCGACATATTCATCAAAATGCGATCGTCGTGTGGGTAGGGCCGAAAGTAGGTAGCGTTACCCTCGGACGTTTGCAGGCGCCAAACGAATCCCGGACTACCGTCGGCCAGCGCATTGATTTCGTCGAGGCGGTTGACGAACCCTGCCATTTGGGGATCGTCAAGAGATGCAACAATTCGGCCGATATTGACTTGTGCGATGTGGTATTGCGGCATTCGTAGACTCCGCGCCTCAGGATGGGCAGATTATAAGGATGCTGGAACCTGTCAGCATTCAGTTTTTCCCCCAAAACAACACCACAATGGGACGAAGGCGATATTCAGTTCACTGGTCCCGGCCAGTTCATTCTTCATCCCCGTCGCTATCGCCACGCTAGATGCCGGTTCACCGTTATAAGATAAAAAGTCCTGAATCCCGGCGCATCGGTCATTAATCTGATTGCCAGTTGACATACCTTACCTCTGTCCGGTAGGTTTGTTTTCCTGAATGCATAACCTCTCCATCGCGAGCATGTGTTGTTGTCGTACTTGTACGCGCTTGTGTGTGGAGGTGCATTCCTAGACTTTCTTAGCAGTTCCCGATAAGTCTCCAAGCCCATCCACAGCGGATGGGTTTTTACTTTTCAGGCACAAAATGGAGCAGCTATGACGCAACTTCGAAAACGTTTCCATCTCTCGCTGGACTCGATCGCCGTGTGGACGGCACTGGCCCTGGCCGTAATAGTGCGGCTCGGCGTGATTAAGAAAGTTCCCTGGTAGAGGAGATCGGCATGGCAACCGCAGCGATACCGCAACCGAGAGTGGTTTCGTTCCCGCAACGACTATTCGAGCCTTTGCCCGGCATCGCTCTGCTGGCGGCAATCGGGCTACTTGGAAAGTTCATCGAGCAGAAGATCGCCCTTTACGGCAAGACGCATCATCTGCATCTTCCCAATATTGAATACGTCCTCTGGGCGATCCTCATCGGCGTTGTCGTTGCTAACACCGTAGGAGTGCCGAAGATCTTTCGCGCGGGAATCGCCACTTACGACTTCTGGCTCAAGACGGGAATTGTCTTACTCGGCGCGCGCTTTCTTGTCGGTGATTTGGCATTAATGGGTAGCGTGAGCCTGGTGCTGGTCGTCATCGAGCTAGCGCTCGCGATCAGCTTCATGACATGGCTGGGCCGGCGGTTTGGATTGAACCGCGATCTTAGCGCGCTGCTGGCCGTGGGATCGTCGGTTTGCGGAGTGTCCGCAATCATTGCCACTCAGGGTGCGATCGAAGCTGATGATGAAGACGCATCCTTCGCAATTGCTGCCATTCTGGCGCTCGGCGCGATTGCATTGTTTACATTTCCTCTTATCGGACATGCGCTTGGCATGTCGGATCACGCCTTCGGACTTTGGTCAGGGCTTGCAGTAGACAACACAGCAGAAGCAGTTGCGACCGGAGCGATCTATTCCGACACAGCTCAGAAGTTCGCCGTACTGGCAAAGACCACCCGCAATGCGATGATCGGATTTGTCGTGCTTGGCTTCGCCCTGCGCTGGGCTGCAAGCAAGGCTACGGAATTCAAGCAGAACAAGGCTCAATTCCTCTGGTCAAAGTTTCCCAAGTTTGTACTTGGCTTCCTGCTCATTTCCGCGCTCGCCAGCTTCCACGTGTTTGACAAGTCTCAGACGGCGGCGCTGGGGAACCTCTCTCGCTGGGCGTTTTTGCTCACTTTTGCCGGCGTCGGTTTACGGACCGATATCCGCGCAATGGCGAAGCAAGGACTACGTCCGTTTGTCGTCGGAGCGTTGGGCGAAGTGGTGATTGCAACCCTCACGCTTGGATTGGTGCTTGGCGCCAGCCGCGTGGCTCATTTCTAAGGATCTCAATGGCAGAAGCGGCACAAGTCGTGAAAGAAACCAAGGCGCAGAAGATTGAGCGCCTCAAACGCGAGCTCAATCCCTGGGATCACGTCGAGCAGATTCGGCAATTCGCTCGTGAAGGACGTAGCAGCATTCCTCCGGAGTGGGCGAATGCATATTTCAAGTGGTGGGGCATTTACACGCAGGGTGATGGCGTTGGCGCTGTCGGAGGCAAGGGCGGGGAGGGTCTCGCGACCGCGTACTTCATGATGCGTATTGGTTTGCCCAACGGCATTCTGCGTTCGTATCAATTACGCGCGATTGCAGCCGTTGCTAAGAAGCACGCTCGTAACCTGGCCGACATCACTGTTCGACAGAACATTCAACTGCACTGGCTGACCATCGAGGGACTCGTCGAGACCATGGATGCGCTCGCCATCGTGAGACTCGGTCCCAAGGGTGCGTGCGGAGACGTAGTGCGCAACGTGACCGGCTGCCCGCTGGCGGGAGTTGCTGCCGACGAGATGTTTGATGCGTCTCCTGTCGCACAAGGGATAGCTCGGGAACTTTCCGGCAATTCGGATTTCTACAACCTGCCTCGTAAATTCAAGATCACGGCCACGGGATGCAGAACCTGGTGCTCGTATCCCGAGATCAACGACGTTGCGTTAACCGCGACGGAACGCACGCGGAATGGCCGAAGAGAGCCCGGCTTTTCGCTGCGGGTTGGCGGCGGTCTGTCCGCCGATCCGCATCTAGGCATCCGGCTGAATGCTTTTATTCCGCTTGAAAAGGCAGTCGATGTAGTGCGCGGCGTTGCCGAACTTTTCCGTGAGCAATCTGCATTGCGTGAGAACCGCGAGCGTGCGCGACTGAAGCATCTGTTTCTCCAGCAGGAGTGGGGTGAGGAGCGCTTCCGCTGCGAGCTCGAGTGGCGGTTGGGCTATAAGCTCGACCCTGCGGAGTATGAGCAGGTTCCCGCGGACATCTACCGCGATCACGTGGGCATACATCCACAGAAGCAGCCTGGGCTTGCGTACGTCGGCGCATCGGTCTTGCGTGGGCGAGTCTCAGGAGACCAGCTTGCACAGGCTGCCGAGCTCTCTGAGCGCTTTGGTACCGGCGAGCTGCGCACTACGACGATGCAGAACCTTATCTTCGTGAATGTTCCGCGAAGCCGCGCCGCTGAACTCGCTCGCGAGCTACAGCAGATCGATCTACAGGTGGAAGCCACCCCGTTCTGGCGTGGCGCCGTGGCATGCACGGGCACGGAATTCTGCAAGCTGGCCATTACCGAAACGAAATCGTTCGCCCGGTGGCTCGTGGAGGAACTCGAATCGCGAATTCCCGAATTTGATCAGCAACTCAAGCTGCATGTTACCGGCTGCCCCAACAGTTGTGGGCAACACTGGATCGCTGATATTGGGCTCGAAGGAAAGAAAATCAAATACAACGGCAAGCTCGTAGACGCCTATTACTTCTGCGCTGGCGGATCAGTAGGAGCATGGGCGCGAACGGCGCGGCCGATAGGCTATCGCACGCCAGCAACGGAAGTTCCCGAAGCTTTAGAACGATTGCTCCGAACTTATCTGACGACAAGAGAAAGTAAGGAGAATCTACGCGCCTGGTTCGCCCGTCACAGCGATCTCGAACTTCGCGAGTTTCTTGCCGGTTCGCAGTTTGCTCCTGTCGAACGCGACTTACCATCGCGCGCTGTGCCGCATGGAGTGGAGTAGATGAATCTGTTTCCAATGTTTGTGAAGCTCGAAGGACGACGTTGCCTGGTCGTGGGCGGCGGCCAAGTCGGCACGCAAAAGATCGCTGGCTTGCTGGAGGCTGGAGCGCAAGTGACGGTTGTCGATCCATCGCCGGCGGTGGCGGTAAGGGAATTCCTTGGTAATCGAGTCACGTGGCATGCACGGAAGTATCTGCCCAGCGACTTGGATGGCGTCTATCTGGTGATTGCAGCAACCTCGGATTCAACAGTGAACCAACAGATTTACGACGAAGCTCAGTGGCGCGGCATTCTCGCCAATGTCGTCGATGTTCCGCCGCTCTGTGACTTTTATTATGCGGCGGTAGTTCGTCGAGGAGCACTCGTCGTTGCTATTTCTTCCCAGGGTGAGAGTCCGCACCTGGCTCAACGCGTGCGAGATGAAATCAGCCAGCTCCTGCCCGAGGATCTGGACGAAGTGGTGAAGCGCATTGGAGACGAGCGCCGCCGTATTCTTCGCGAGCATGAGCCGGGGCCGAAACGGGTACAGCTTCTGCGTGATCTTGTTTATCCATCAGGAGTTGGTAAGTGACTGCGTCCGTCACAGGTAAGGTTTATCTCGTGGGGGCTGGCCCAGGCGATCCTGAATTCCTCACGATGAGGGCGGTGCGTGTGCTGCGCGAAGCCGACGTAGTTCTGCACGACGATTTGATAAGTTGCGAGATACTTAATTTGATTCCTCGGACTGCGACACTTATCTCCGTGGGTAAACGATGCGGCGCTGCGCGCGTAACGCAGGAAGAAATCAATGCGCTGATCGTGGCCTATGCCGGCTCAGGACGAATCGTGGTCAGACTTAAATCAGGCGATCCAATGCTGTTTGGGCGGGCGGGTGAAGAGATCGATGCCATGCGGGCGCGAGGGATCGAGTTTGAAGTCGTGCCAGGTATCAGTACCGCCTTGGCGGCGGCAGCGGCGCTCGAAACGTCGCTCACCGATCGACGCAAGGCAGCCCGTGTGATCTTCAGCACTGGACATCGGGCGCAAGGGGCATCGGCGGAACAGGCAACGCATGTGGTGTACATGCCTGGCTCCGATTATGCGGCGATTGCGACCAGGCTTCTCGAAGAGGGCTTCTCGATGGATACTCCTTGCGCAGTCGTATCGGCTGTCTCTCGCGAGACGGAATCGGTCCTGCGAACTACCCTGGGGGAGCTTCCCAATTCAGGACCCCTGCCTGCGCCCTCGATTCTTTTGGTCGGCGAGGTGCTTCGACAGGATTTCGAGGTTAGTCTTGCGACACTTTCGAATGTGTCTCCTTCAGAACTCGCTGGGAAGCAACTCGTTTGATTCAATCCGCGTTAAATCGCGGCACGACATTCCGTCCATGTAATATTCCTTCCGCTGAACTTCTCCTAAATGGACCGACACGTACTTGCAGCCATCAGCATTGCGGGCACATCGCTGGATCTGCTTGGCGGTATGTATCTCGCCTATGACCTGTTGGGCGGCAAGCACGGCCCGCTGCGCACCTTGACTCGGGGAGTTACTTATTCCGTCCTCTATGGCGTCTTGTACGGTCTTCCTCTCGGCTGGAGATTTGGACTCGCTGCCGGGTTGACGCACGGATTTACTCTCGCCATTGAGTTGTCACGAGCCGCGCGGCAGCAGCCGGACTACGGATTGGGACATGACAGTATGTTTAGTCTTGTCCGGGGCGCCGGGTATGGAGTTGGTCTCTACCATGGTTACGGATTAAAGTTCGCCTTGATTTTTGCAGTTCTGAGCACAGTGGGGCAGATAGTTGCCTACAGCCGCGGAGTTCGTCCGACCATGCAATATCAAGCGATGGCGCGCCCGCGTATTACCGGCCGACAGGCTACCGCAGCCCTGGTGCGAAGCGTGGGTTATGTGTTTGCAGCGCTCCTCTCCGGACTGGTGGCGCGCGGCACCTACTCCATCAGATTCGCGCTGGAGATCGGCCTCGTCATCGGTATAGCGACCGCATTCGGGAACTTTCTTACGCCTTACATCGAGTGGTTCGCCGACAATCTTCCCGAGAGACGCCTTGGAGTCTTTGGGGTAGTCTTGATTCTTTCAGGCTTCTCCCTGCAATCGATTCAATACTGGGTCGCGTTGCTGGACGTGCCGCTGCGATGAGAGGATTGAATCCTTCATGATCGCAGTCATCTCCGACCTGCACTTTGAGGAAGAAGCTTCAGACGTAATCAGCGGCAATGGTGAGCAGATCATATTTCGCCGCAATCTCGATCCCAAGGCCTATCGCAGCTTCATTTCGCATATGGCCGACGAAGCTCGGCGACGTCGCGCCGAACACTTTGAACTGGTCATTGCCGGAGATCTCTTCGATCTCAATCGCACGACGCTCTGGTTCACCGACGAGCTTCGGCCCTACGTATCGCTCGAAGAAGTTTCTCCGGAACTGGAAAAGAAAGTTCTGCGGATTCTGGAAGCGGTCGCTGCCGAGCCGCCAGTGAAGCAAACGTTGGAGCTCTTCCGCAATCTGGCAGCGGGAAGGTATAAAGGCCACGATTCAAAGGCGCGCGATTGGATCGACCAAGAATTTCCTTGCCCCGCGAAGATTACCTGCTTAGGTGGAAATCACGATCGGCTTGCGAATGGGTCAGCAGCCATTCGCAAGCGAGTGTCCGAGCTTATCGGCATCCGGCCGGTAGATCGATTTCCACACTACGCCCTTTTCAACGATCCGGAGGTGCTGGTCCGACACGGGCACGAGTACGACCACAACAACTTTGCTCTCGATTTTCCTGAAAAGGAACCGATTCCGCTGGAGGTCGACGAAGCGGGCTACTCTCAGGCTAATTTCGGCGACTTCATTACCATCGACGTCGCGGTGCGCCTTCCCTATCTATTTCGGCGGAAATACGACGATGAGAACATCCTGAAAGATTCCGTGCTGGGATCGTTGTACCTTCGCTTGCTGCAGTTCGACGACGTGCGCCCACAGTCGGCTCTACTCGACTACATGCTGGACGATTCCGGCGGAAAATTCTCTGCCGAGGAGGCGTGGGAAAGACTTGTTCCCGTGATGCAGGATTTAATCGCCGAGATCCACGACAATAAGTTCTTTCGTTATTGGCTTGCTCGTCGTGCGAAGCCGTGGGCTCCGGCGGAATTGGAACTAGCGAGAGGATTGTTGCAGTTGGGCGGATGGCGCAACCGGCCAGCCCGCGAGGCTGCCAGAAAAATTGCGCGCTTCATGATGGGTGGAGAGCCTGATCAGCCGCAGCTCTTTGCCATGCGCGAAGAACTAGTGAACAGCAACATGGTCCGTGTGGTGCTTTCCGGACATACGCACTCTCCGGAAGTGTGCTTGATCAAGAGCGATGAGTCAGGGGATCGCTTCTACATCAACACCGGCACGTGGCGCGACGTGATTCCGTCCACGTCCGACGGCAGAACCTTTGGCCGCATGAGCGCTCTAACCTACGTCACGCTCTACTCTAAGGCGGAGCAGGCGGAGTCGCGTAATTCATTCGATTACTGGACCGGGTTTACGAAGGACTGGTAACCGCCACCTGCTTGAAGGTCTTGAACGTGCTACGCGATGCCTCAATCGTTTGGTCAAGCTCTGCAGTTGTGTGTGCGGCGCTTAGGAACGCAGCTTCGAACTGGGAAGGTGGCAAATAAATTCCCCGATCAAGCATTTCACGATGGAATTGCGCGAACTTCGTTGTGTCTGACTTTGCGGCGTCGTCGTAATCGTAGACGTTCCCGGTGCGGAAAAACCAGGTGAACATGGAGCCGACGCGGCTGCTGGTGATCTGGACTCCACTGTCTCGCGCGGCCTGAGTGATGCCAGTTACCAGGGTTGAAGAATTCTGTTCTAGCAAGGGGTAGATTTTCGTGCGGTCACGCTGGAGACGGTCCACCGTCGCAATGCCGGCAGCCATAGCCAGCGGATTTCCACTTAGCGTTCCCGCCTGGTATACGGGGCCAAGTGGCGCAACCATCCGCATGATTTCGAGTCGGCCGCCATAGGCGCCCACCGGAAGACCTCCGCCGATGATTTTGCCGAGCGTCGTGAGGTCGGGTGTGATTTTGTAAAGCTCTTGTGCGCCCCCAAAGGCGATCCGGAATCCCGTCATTACCTCATCGAAGATGAGCAGTGACCCTTGGGAACGTGTTACTTCGCGTAGCATTTGAAGATAGTCTTCACGAGGAGGCACACAGCCCATGTTGCCCACGACCGGCTCAACAATCACCACAGCGATCTGATCTTTGTAGCGGGCGAATGCCTGCTCTATCGCTTCGGCTGAGTTGAACGGCAGAGCCAGAGTGAACCGCGCCTGCTCATCCAGGACCCCCGCAGATCCGGGAATGCCAAGCGTCGCGACGCCGGAACCAGCCTTCACTAGGAGCGAATCGGCGTGTCCGTGGTAGCAGCCCTCGAATTTCACGATGTAATTTCGTCCTGTAAATGCGCGTGCCAGGCGTATTGCGGACATCGTTGCTTCAGTCCCGGAGCTGACAAAGCGCATCATCTCGATCGATGGGAACGCGGAAGTCACAAGTTCAGCCAGCTCGGCTTCGGCAGCCGTTGATGCGCCGAAGCTAGTCCCGTTTCGGGCTGCGCGCCGCACCGCTTCCGTAACTTCAGGATTGGCATGGCCGAGGATCATCGGCCCCCAGGAGCCGACGTAGTCGATGTACTCGTTGCCATCTTCGTCCCATAGCTTGGCCCCTTGTGCGCGAACAATGATCGGCGGGTCTCCACCGACGGCACGAAATGCGCGCACCGGGGAATTCACACCGCCGGGAAAGAGTTTCTCGGCACGTTGCTGCAGGAGGCGGGATTGAGCCGAACGCCGCATGAATATTCAGTGTATACGCTGCTTCCAGTCAAAAGGGCCGTTCGTTGCATGTTCAGTTCGGTAAGATTAGTAAAGGGTGTGATTTTGAATTCTTCTATTCGCAATATCGCCATCATTGCTCACGTTGATCATGGTAAGACGACGCTGGTGGATGCCATGCTGCGCCAAAGCGGTGCATTTCGTTCAAACGAGATCGTTGCCGAACGCGTGATGGACTCGAACGAAATTGAGCGCGAACGCGGCATCACCATCCTTGCCAAAAACACGGCCGTTTTCTATCACGATGTGAAGATCAACATCGTGGATACCCCTGGTCACAGCGATTTCGGCGGCGAAGTCGAGCGCGCTCTCAAGATGGTTGATGGAGTGATGTTGCTGGTAGATGCCAGCGAAGGACCACTGCCGCAGACGCGTTATGTCCTAAGCAAAGCCCTAGAAGCGGGACTACCGCCAGTCCTGGTGATCAATAAGATCGATCGGCCAGATGCTCGTGCGCAGGAAGTCCTCAACGAGGTTTATGACCTTTTCATCGATCTCGATGCAAAGGAAGACCAGCTCGGATTTCCCGTCCTTTATACAAATGCGAAAGCTGGTACCGCGTCGAATTCCCTCGAATCTATGGGAAGTGATCTAAAGCCGCTTTTCGATGCCATTTTGGAACACATCCCGCCGCCGAAAGGCGATGCCAGTGGTGCGCTTCAAGTTCAGGTGGCCAACCTTGATTACAGCGACTATCTCGGACGCCTGGCGATTGCTCGTGTCTTTAATGGAACGCTGAAGAATGGCGAAGAAGTTGCTATTGCCAAGCGTGATGGGATTTTGCAAACAGTAAAGATCACAAAACTGTTTTCTTTCAGCGGACTCAAGCGTGTCGACATCGATCAGACGCAACTCGGCGATATCGTTGCGGTTGCTGGGGTAACTGGGATCACCATCGGTGAGACCGTCACTGGCATCGAATCGCCCGCGCCTTTGCCGCCCATTGTTATCGATGAGCCCACAATCGCGATGCAATTCACGGTCAACACGTCGCCGTTTGCCGGACGCGAAGGACAGTACGTAACCTCACGCAACCTCCGCGAGCGCCTTGATAAGGAACTTCTCACGAACGTGAGCCTCAAGGTGGAGGAGACAGCCAACACGGACAGCTTCAAGGTGATGGGACGCGGCGAGCTCCAGCTCTCGATTCTGATCGAAACAATGCGACGCGAAGGTTACGAGTTGATGGTTGGCAAGCCTGAGATCGTGACTCGCAAAATCGACGGCAAGCTCATGGAACCTGTCGAGCACTTGACCATCGACATTCCGGAGAATTTTGTTGGCGTTGTAATCGAGAAGCTTGGCCCGCGTAAGGGCGAAATGACCAAGATGCACAACCACGGCTATGGCCGCGTGCGCTTGGAATTTCGAGTGCCAAGCCGCGGATTGATTGGCTTACGCAGCGAATTGCTTACGGACACGCGCGGAACCATTGTGATGAACTCGCTCTTCGATGGATACACCGAATATCAAGGAGAGATTCCACAGCGTCTGACTGGAGCGTTGGTAGCGGATCGTCCCGGCGTGGCGACGGCGTATGCGCTTTACAACCTGCAGGAGCGCGGCGAACTCTTCGTTGGACCGAGCACCGACGTGTACGAAGGCATGATCATCGGCGAGAATGCTCGAGACGTTGACCTCGACGTAAATGTGGTGCGCGAAAAGAAGCTGACAAACATGAGAGCCTCAACGGCTGACGAAGCTATTCGTCTCGTGCCGTTCAAGGCACTCAATCTTGAACAGGCGATTGAGTTCATCTCCGACGACGAATTCGTCGAAGTAACTCCTAAGACGCTCCGCTTGCGTAAAAAGATACTTCAAGCAAACCGACGGCCGAAGCGCGGCGCGCAGTTGGTCGGAGCAGAGAAGGACTAACCGAGTTGCTGGAACGACTACTTTCCTGACACAAGTGGTGGAGCCGGATACTCAGGCAACTTTTCCTTATTTGCATTCGCGCGCTTCACCTGCAGCTCGTCGAAGAGGATTGACGGACTCACGATGCTGTGAGGAATATTAAGCACCCGGTTATCTACATAAACATCGTTGCCCACGGCGACTAGATCGTTTCGGATGGCGCGAGTATCAAGATCGCCGAATACAGCGCCGCGCACCAGCTCCTGATGGCCATCTTTCACATAAACCTTGTAGAGAAGGCGAGGACCAAGTCGCGGCCCGAGAGTATCGACGTAGTAGCCAAACGGCAAATCACGTTGCTTGCAGATTTCGATCAGCTTGTTTTTGAGATCAGCAGCAGGAACTGACTCCGATGAGTGAACGATGAGATTGCCGAGGCTTGGACCGGGAGGTGTAGCAGGCAGGCGGCCGCGCCCGTGTCCGTTCGAGGTTGGGAAGTCGCGAATAGGTAATCGGCCAAGAACAAAATTCATGAGCTTGCCACTCTCGATCACATCTACTTTCTCTGCCTTCACGCCTTCGTCATCAACAGTGTAATGGCCGAGCAGGGAATGCCCATCGGCACTTGCAACGGTGGGATCGTCAACTATCGAAATAAAGTCCGGCAAAACGCGGCTCTTGTAACTCGTCGCCCACGCCCCACGTGTACGTGCGGGCTGGCCGAGTGGTGGTTTTGCTCCAAGAACATTCTGACCAACGAAATCGGCAAAGATGTTTGAAGCTGCGTCGGCTGAGAACAGAACCGGCCCGCGATATTCATCGTCCACAATTGGAGCTTCGCGCAATTGCTTCAGCGTTGCCGCCAATTCATTGGCCTTGTCAAGAAACTCCCGCTCCGAAGGCAATTCCTTCAAGTTTGCGGTCACGTAAGAATGCGAGCGATCCAGCCTCATGCCATCGCTTGCCTGCGTCGTCATTGCCAGGTTGAGCTGATAGTCGTTATGCCCGCTGCGGACGATGGTTCCTTCGGAACTTAGGAAGTACTCGGTAATAGCTTCGAAACGCATCTGCGCGTCGACACCTTGGATTAGAGGATCGTCCTCGTATACTGCCGAGGCGTTCCGCAGCATTCGTTGCCATGGGCGCGGATCCACGTCGAGTTTCGCCGGCGCCTCGATCGACTGGACAGGTGCAGCCTTGGCAAAGTCATCCACCGGCTGTTCGACGTTGAACTGCTTCAGCGCGGCCTGCTTGGCGGTAAGCGCCTGAGCTGCGGCTTTGTAAGCTCTGTCTGTCGCAAGCCAGATCTGGTGACGCATTGCGATAACGTCGTTATCGACCGGCATGAAATCGCCGACGCCTTCGCCCTCGCGATAAAAGCTGTCCTGCTTGTAGTCCCCGATGCGAACAGTCACGCGAAGAAAGCGGATGCGAGTGTGAAAGTCGCCTCGCATAGCCCCGAAGGCTGCATCCGCGATCATCTCTTCAATGTCATTAACCCGATAGTCGATGTAGTAAGGAGCGGGAACCTGTTCAAGTTTTAGCTCTGTCTTCGAGCGTTCCATCTCGGAACGCATCGCCTGAAGCACTGGATCGTTGTCGGCCGCACCTTGCCCAAAGCATGCAGGAATCAGGACCAGAATGAGCAGCCAAGAGCCGATCCCGGTTCTTTTCATCTGTGCCCTCCAGCACTCGCGTTCTCAAATCCGGGAGGAGGCAATATGGGTGGGCGGTCGAGCGAGTGCTTGCGCTTTTGTACTTCGATCTCTGAAAACAGAATCGACGGGGCTACTGCAGCAACGGGTACGCTGCCCGATTCTGCGCCGCACATGCCGTTGAATACCGCTTCTTTGTCGCCAGTGAGTAGGATGCGGTTCATGGCTGCCAGCGGTGTTCCCACAATGTCGACGCCGCGTACAAGTTCGTCGGGACGACCATCGGGATAAACTTGCCAAACCATAATGGGAAGGACTTGAAACGCCTGAGGTGCTTCCCGCTGCGTGAGGGTAAACCCTCCCGCAATGTCCTCAAAGTACAGCCCATATGGTTTGCTTTGCTGCTTCACCTCGTCGATAAGTTTCTGGCGCATTTCTGAATCGGGAATTGTGTGCGACGAAGTAACGATTAGGTTTCCCTGGCGGCCCGTGGGCATCAGGCCTGCTTGTGATCTGCCATGACCATTGGAGCTACTGAAGCCTTTGATCGGCATTCGCGACATTAGGAAGTTCTTCAGCACACCATCTTTAATCACCTCCACCGGCTTCGCGGCAACGCCCTCGTTGTCGAATTCGTACCATCCGCTGAGATCGGTTCCATCTAGCACTCTTTGGGTGGGATCGTCGGTTATATTGAGAAATTTGGGCAGTATTTGTTCATTCAGTTTTTTAGTGAAGGTCTGGCCTTCCTGTTCTCCGCGCTGGCGGTGCCCTTCGAGGCGATGTCCGAGCACTTCGTGGAAGAACACAGCCGACGATCGTCCGGAAAGCAGAGCTGGTCCGTCGAAGGGCTCGGCAACCGGAGCCGCTCGCAAGGCTTTCAGGTCATTCGCCATCCTCTTCACCCGAACTGCGATCTGCGTTTCAGAAGGAAGTCGATCCAAGCTTTCGCTCTGGAAGGTCTCGACACGCATCAAGTCCATGCCGTCGTTGGCGCGCGTCTGACCCTGAATCACGAGGCGCACGACGGCACTTGGAGCAACGAGCTGCGCTCCTTCCGTTGAGACGAAGTACGACTTGGCTCTCTGGGAAGAAACGACCGCTCCAGAGGAGTAGACATATGGATAGGGCTTCAAGCCTGCGGAGTAGTCACGAACGATTTTTTCCAGTGCCTGTTGACCTGGCAACGGAGCGAGCTCCGTGTATTCGGTGTGCTTCTCGGCAGTCTCTTTTGAAAAATCGGCGGATGTATCTTCTTCCTGTGCGTTAACTTGCGTTTTGGTTTTCACGTTCAGATAGGCCTGCTGGGCCTTGCGGTATTCGTTGAACGTAAGTTGCCAAAGCACATGGGCAATAGCGTCAGGATCGTCAGTGAGTGGAAGAGTGCCAGATGTAATTGCTGATGCTCGATTTTCCCCGTGAGCATTGTCGAGCTCTGGTGTACCGACGCGCATCACTACGTCCACCGCGCGACGGCGCAAGTGAGTCGAACTCACTAGACTTCCAAGAGTTCCCGCGGCTACCTCCGAGTCCTCATCGCGAACCGAATAACTAATGAAATAGGGGGAGGGATCAAGCTTGCCTAGTTCCCTCTGGGCGCGTGCCAACTCCTGGTGCATGGAGCGAAGAAGGGTATCTTGCTTTTCGACCTGCGCAGGTAATGCGCAGGACGTGGCAAAGATCCCTGTGAGAGCAAGTATGACTGAACCCTTCATAAATATTGGGAGCCGACTCAAGGAGCCAAGCTTAGCAAAGTGGGCTGAAACGTGAAGGCTGAAGCCTATGGTAATCAGGTGTTTACCCGTTATAACTAAGACCCAGACCGATTTAGCCTCACAATGAATGTGTTAGGGTAGCCACCAACGCAGCCTGCACAACATAAGTGTGCATTTGCGTAGCCTGCGTGTAATTTAGCCCCCCGAAAGAGTGCACGGCCCAGCATTTAGCTGTGACACGGCAGACGTGGCGCGTTTCTATCGTTTTCGGACTCATCCAATATGGCGCTTGGCTTCGGTTTCAACAAGGCAAAGATTCTCAGCGCAGCTGAGAAGTTTGTGCAGCAGGGCAAGCTACAGAACGCCATCGCCGAATACGAAAAGGTTCTAAAGCAGGATCCTAAAGACCTGACCGTGCTCAATACCATTGGGGACCTTTACGCACGCCTGGGACGAGCCGATCTGGCTGCTGATTACTTCCGAAAAGTTGGCGAAGCTTATTCTTCCGATGGTTTCGTGGTGAAAGCCATCGCCATCTACAAAAAGCTGACGAAACTGAATCCAGCTGCGCTGGATTCGGTTGTGCGCTTGGCGGAGCTGTATACGCAACAGGGTTTATACAACGATGCGCGCGCGCAGTACTCCGCAGTCGCTGATCAGTATCTCAGAAACAATGATCGTGAGCAGGCAACCGGAATTCTCAAGAAGATGCTCGACCTTGATCCCGAGAATGCCGCAATGCAAGCCAAGGTTGCCGACCTTTATCTGAAACTCGGAAAGAACAAAGAAGCGCTCGAGATCTATTTCAATTCCGCCCAGTCTCTTTTTCAGCGGGGCTCTCTCGATGCCGCAGACGAATCGTTATCGCACGTCCTTAAGCTGGATCCAAAATATTCTCCGGCTTTGTTATTACGGGGACAGATCGCGACCGCGTCTGGCAATAGCGCAGCAGCCGTCGAGACTCTATCGAAACTGCCAGACGCCGATTCTCGCCCCGAAGTAGTACTGCAATTACTTCAGGCATACATGCAAAGCGGCGACTTCGAGAAGGCAGATCCATTAATCGCAAAGGTTGTCGCCGAGCAAAAAGACCCTTCTCTCGTCACGACGTATGCAACAGCCTTGCTTGATGCCGGTAAGGCCGAGCAAGCTGTTCGTCTTTACGAGCGCTACGCAGACAAGTTCTTACCGGCAAACAGCCAAGCGCTGATTGATGCACTCTCGGCATCAGTTTCAAAAACGAAAGAGAGCGCACCGGCTTTGCAGACGACATTGGCACTCCTGCAAAAAGCCGGCGCTCCAGCACCGTCCCTGTGTGAAGTGCAGGAACTCCTGGCTCATGCATACGTACAGGCTGGAAAACTCCAGCAGGCCGCAGATCTCTATCAGGTGTTATCGCAGGCCGAGCCTCAGAATCCTCTGCACGAGCAGAACTACCGCCAAATCATCGCGCGAATGGGAAAGGATTCAGCCACTCGCGAGCTATCCTCAGAAGAAGGCGAGCAGGCGTTGATGGTGGATGCATTGATGGCGGACGATCTGGAGACGCCTCCGGCCATTGTCCAGGAATACTCGAGGGACCTAAGCGAGGAGATCGATTCGGCTTTAACCGACTCTGAGCTATTTGCCTCCTACAACGTCCCCGAAAAAGCGATTGCTCCCTTAGAGGAAGTCTTGCCCAGGGCTCCCAAGGATATTCGCGTACGCCAGCGACTCGCGGCGATGTACGCACGGGTTGGACGCTTCGCCGATGCTGCGAATTCTTGCACCGCACTTGCCGAGGTTCACGCGACCGCCGGTCTCGCGGAACAGGCAGCGCATTTCCGAGAAATGGCAGCGAAATACCAGGAGCAGTCTGCCGGGGTTGCCGCCACGGCTCCTGTGATTAGCCTTGACGAACCTCAACCGGGATCACGTCCTCACGAACTGCTTGCACCTAACGAGCAGCAGCCCCAATTCCGAGCCTCTTCCATGAGCGAACCAGCGGCTGCGCCTGCCGCAGAAGCGTCGATTGCAGAGTTTGATCTTTCAGCTGTTCCGGATGAATCGCTCCCTCCTGCTCCGGAGGCCTCGAAGTCGGCAGAAGTCGCGGAAAGCAACAATGTCAGCGAGTGGGAGGACATGCTCACCGTTGAGTCTCCCGCAATTGCAGAAGCTCATGCTACGGGCCCGAAAAAAAAAGAAGGCGAAGTACAAGAGATTACCGCAGAAGGAACGCCGGACGAGATTCTGGAAGAAGCTCGTTTCTACTTGTCGCAACGGATGGCTTCGGAGGCCCAATCGGCGATTGCTCGACTCGAGACGATTGCCCCGCAGCATCCGGCAATCGGTGAGCTGCGCGCATCTGCTGGAAAGATGCAAGCTGCGGGCCCGCAGGCTTCCGAGGAAGTCATTCCCGAAGTTGAACATAAGCCGGCGGTAACCATTGATCTTGGAGGCGTATCTAAACCGTCCAGAATTGCACCAACAACTGCCAGCGAACCGAGAGCTGTGGAGCCTCCCCTCAAAGCCACAAAGAAGCCGCCGGCTTCTCACCCTCCGGCGGTCGCTGCCTCCGCGGAAACTGAAGACCTGCTCGGCGATCTTCTGACCGATGAGTCAGAGAAGTCAGGATTCGAAGATGTGATTTCGGAGGTAGCTGCTGGTGAGCCGGCATCGTTTACAGTCCCATCGGTCAGGAGTTCACCTGCGGTTCCGGCAGTTCCAGCACTTGCTGCAACCAGGCACACGGTGACGCCCGCCGTAACCGCGGCAAACCCACTCGCCGGTATGGTGGCGGATCTGGAAGATGCGCTCAGAGATCTCCCCCCTCCGCCGCTAGCAAAGCCTGCTCAGAAACCGATGACTACGCCACCATCACCAGTTCGACCACAGGCGGCCGCCCAAGCATCTGCAACGGCGGTGGTCGCAGAGTCGGGTGATCCTCAACAGGCTAACTCTATGCTTTCCGACCTACTCGATGAGTTCAAGGAAGGCATTGAGGGGCCGACATCCGAGGAAGATGATACAGAAACGCATTACAACCTAGGTGTTGCCTTCCGTGAAATGGGGCTGCTCGACGAAGCAATTGGAGAGTTACAGAAGGTCTGTCGCGCAGTCGACAGCGGTTCGCCGTTTTCACAGCCTATCCAGGCATACACATGGCTGGCGCAATGCCTGGTGGATAAAGGGGCGCCTCAGGCAGCAATTCGGTGGTATGAGCGCGCTCTGAACGTAAGTGGCATTAGCGAGGACAGTCGACTGGCAGTTTACTATGACATGGCCAACGCATTCGAATCGGCTGGGAATAGAAAGGCGGCCCTCGACAACTTTATGCACGTTTATGGCGCAAATATCGACTACCGTGACGTAGCTGACCGAATCCGCAGCCTGCGGACCTAATGCTCTACAATCGAGTCAGATGGATGTTGAAGCCAAGAGGCTGAGGTTTCCCGCTCACGACGAGCCCGGTCCTACATGTGAGCCGGGCAAGTCTATGGATTTTCAGAGCCAAACCTCGGCGACCGCACTGCTTTCGCCACCTCCCTTGGGAGAGCCGCCACCGCCCGTGTGGATGCAGCGCTTCTTTCTGGTAAGCACAGTAATTTTTTGTTTGTGGGTGGGACTAGTTATGTGTGTTCTCCCCTGGCTTCCGGCGTGGACAGAGAACGGCTTAGTAAACGACTTTCCGTCCCTGCGCTGGTTCCTTGGGACAGGGTTTATCCGCGGTCTGGCCAGCGGCCTAGGCTTGCTCGATTTGTGGATTGGCATCTCTGAGGCTGTGCACTATCGCGATAGACGCTAGCCTGACCTGCATCACCGCTCCGGCTCCTATAATCTTGAATTCAGAACAAGGTCCAACTTTCAGCTTTTACTCATGGCACAATACGAGAAACCCCTACTCGCAAAAGCACCCCTTGCGTACGAAAATCCTCAGTTCTTGAACAGTCCCGACGGACGGGGACTGCGCATCCTGGCTGAGTATCAGGAACCCTTGGCACGCTTTCGGCGCGAGCGCATTCAGGACACGGTAGTTTTTTTCGGCTCAGCGCGATTCGCTAATCTATCTTCAGCGCAGAGCGCACTGCGGCTCCTGGAGAAGCCTGGTTCCGCTGCCTTGGCGCCCGAGCGCGAGCAACCAGCTACGCTGGATGGTGCACTCCACGGACGGGAAAACTCCTTGAAGCTAAAACGTGCTCAAGCCGCAGTGGAGATGGCACGGTATTACGAAGAAGCTCGGCGCCTTGCCTTCCTGCTTACGAAATGGTCCATGAAGCTGCACTCGAAGCGGCATCGCTTTGTGGTGACCTCCGGTGGCGGTCCGGGAATCATGGAAGCCGCCAACCTAGGCGCAAGCGAGGCTGGCGGGAAAACGATTGGACTCAATATCCGTCTACCGTTTGAACAATTCCCGAATCGATATATCACGCCCGAACTCAATTTTGAGTTTCATTACTTCTTCATGCGCAAGTATTGGTTTGCGTATTTGGCCAAGGCGCTGGTGATATTCCCGGGCGGCTTTGGCACGCTCGACGAACTGTTCGAGATATTGACCCTCGCTCAGACAGAAAAGCTTGCAAAGAAAATCATCGTGCTAATCTATGGTCGGGATTACTGGAATCGTGTGCTCAATTTGGATGCGCTGGTTGAGACGGGAACCATCTCTCCTGAGGACAAGGAACTCTTCTATTATGTTGATACGCCGGAAGAGGGGTTCGAACTACTGAAAGAAGGACTGACCAAATACCATCTGCAACCGCAACACATTCCAGCGCCGGAAAGGGAAGACGCCAAAGATCATGGGGAGACACCGGAGATCGCTAAGACGCGGGGTTGATCCGTCTTCAAGGACAACCTAATCCCAAATCTTCTCGCCGCGAAGAATTCGCCTGATCGTATGGTCGATCTCCTACGGTTCGGCATTCAGCAGATGGTGATCTGCGTCTGCAACTTCGGGACTGCTGCGGCATAACTCCAGAATCTGTGCCTTCTCGCAGAACTTGCGAGGAATGTTCGCGATTTTGCGCTTTACGTCACCATCGACCGAAACTCCATGATGACGAGATCGAAGTCTCCCGACTTCACGGCGTTCCTTGTTTCTCGCAGATTAGCAGCAGAAAACACATCGTAGCCTCGGCTCTCGAGCAGCATGCCGGGTGACACGCAGAGCGTCGTTGCCTGAAATAGGCAGAACTTTCTTCGGCATCAATTGTTTACTGATGGAATCTTTGAAGTGGTGCTCTCACCGTATCAAATCCAAAGTTACTGCCGAAGGTTCGCTATTTGCGCAGCCCGCTACTCGAAATTTATACTGGCAAGTTTGCTTGGGAGGCAGGCTTCAAAGACAGCCCCCTTCTTACCTGCCACGTTCATATTCTCAATCCGACCTTAGCGAGATCACCAATGACGACTCAAACGAAGGAACCCAGCTTGAGCAATTTTTCCGCTGAACAGGAGTTCAACCCATGGGAGGCTCAGGCTGCGCGCTTCGACTTGGCGGCGCAGAAGCTCAAGCTTGATCCTGGCATCTGGAAGGTGCTTCGCTATCCCAACCGCGAGATCATCGTGCACATTCCTGTGCAGATGGACAACGGCAGCATCGAAGTCTTTACTGGATTTCGCGTTCAGCATTCGATTGCGCGCGGGCCGGCAAAAGGGGGAATTCGTTACAGTCCGGATGTTTCCCTTGACGAAGTGCGTGCCCTAGCTAGCTGGATGACCTGGAAGTGCGCGGTGGTAAACATTCCCTTCGGCGGAGCAAAGGGCGGGATTATTTGCGATCCTAAGAAGCTGTCAGCTACGGAACTGGAGAAGATTACTCGCCGCTATACCGCCGAACTGATCGAGTTCATAGGTCCTGAGAAGGACGTCCCCGCTCCCGACATGAATACCAATGAGCAGACCATGGCGTGGATCATGGATACCTATTCCATGCATATGCGCCAGACCGTGACGGCGGTCGTCACAGGTAAGCCGCTCAACATTGGCGGATCCCGTGGCCGCCGTGAAGCCACAGGGCGCGGCCTCATGATTGTCTGTAACGAAGCCGTGCGCAAACTTGGAATGCAGCCTGAGAGCACGCGGGTCATCGTCCAAGGCTTCGGCAATGTCGGCTCGAACGCCGCGAAGCTAATGGCCGACGTCGGCTATAAGATCATCGGCATTGGCGAGTACGATGGCGGCCTTTACAACAAGAACGGCATCGATGTGGATGCGCTGATTGTGCATCGCCAACGGAATGGCACTATTAATGGATTCAAGGGAGCAGAGCCGGCCGACACAAGCGAGTTGCTCCTGATGGATTCTGACATCCTGATTCCAGCCGCAATCGAAAACGTCATTACGAGCCACAACGCCGATAAGATCAAAGCCCGAATCATCGCCGAGGGTGCTAACGGACCAACCACCGCGGTGGCCGATGACATCCTTGCAGACAAGAACATCTTCGTCATTCCCGACATTCTCGCGAACGCCGGCGGTGTAACAGCTTCCTACTTTGAGTGGGTACAGGACCGCCAGGGCTTCTTCTGGAAGGAGTCTGTCGTTAACGAGCAACTCGAAGACATCCTGAAAGAGTCTTTCGACGAAGTCGTTCGTTATTCCGAGACGCATAACGTGAACAATCGCATCGCTGCTTACATGCTGGCAGTGGATCGCGTGCAGTTCACAATTCGCCAGCGCGGAATCTACGCTTAGAACGTCGGCAATAGCCAATAAGCAAAGACGCGGTTTTGGTTTCGCCTACTGCCTGTCGCTATTGCCGATTGCTAGAGGTGCCGCGGAAGCGCTACCGCTATAATTGAACGTTGCGTTTTAGTTCAGATTTGCACTAGTGGAAGGACCGCATGCCTACAGATGTAATCATGCCTCAGATGGGCGAATCCATCTTCGAAGGCACTCTTACCAAGTGGTTAAAGAAGCCGGGAGACAAAGTACAGCGCGACGAACCGCTATTTGAAATCTCCACCGATAAAGTCGATGCCGAGATCCCCGCTCCTGCCAGCGGGGTATTGAAAGAGGTAAAGATCCAGGAAGGCACAACGGTTCAGGTAAATACGGTCGTAGGTGTAATCGACGGAGATGGCGCTGGCGGCGCTGTGCCAAGTGCGCCAGCTAAAGCTGCAGCGCCCGAGCCACCCAAGGCCACGGTCCCACCTGCTCCCGCGCGTCCGGCGCAAGCGGAGCCCAGCGCTTCGCCGCATGACGAAGAAGACGAAACCGAGACGGAGACCGTCGTAGCGTCCTCAGCCCAACAGCCCTCCAACGTAACCGAGATCAGCACTGGTGATGGTGATCGTGTCCGCTCCAGCCCTCTGGTGCGCAAGATTGCAAAAGAGAACAACGTCAATTTGAGCCAGGTTCCCGGAACGGGAACTGGTGGGCGTATCACCAAGGAGGATATCCTCGGATTCATCCAGAAATATCCTGCCGGTGCACAGGCGCCAGCTCCGGCACCGCGTCCGGCCCCACAAGCTGCAGCCGTTTCTGTTCCATCAATGCCGGCTCCCACTCCCGGTGAACTGGTGCCGATGACCAAGATGCGCGCGATCATCGCGCAGCGCATGGTGGAGTCGAAGCATACGAGTGCCCACGTCCACACGGTGTTCAAGGTGGACATGACCCGCGTTGTGAAGATTCGCGACCGCGAACGCGCCAAGTTCGAGGCTCGCAACGGTGTGAAACTCACGTACATGCCGTTCGTCGCACGAGCTGTAATTGCGGGCATTAAGCAGATGCCGATCATCAACTCGTCAGTTGAAGGTGATGGAATTCGCTATCACAAGAACGTGAACATTGGCATCGCTGTCGCACTTGATTGGGGATTGATTGTGCCTGTGGTGAAGCAGGCAGAAGAACGCAGTTTTGTGGGTTTGCAGCGCGCGATCAACGATCTAGCTGAACGTGCGAGAGCGAAGAAGCTGCTGCCGGACGAAGTTGTTGGAGGAACATTCACCATCACGAATCCTGGCATCTTCGGTCCGCAATTCGGCATGCCGATCATCATGCAGCCGCAGGTTGCCATTCTCGGCATGGGCGGGCTTTTCAAAGAGCCGGTTGTGATTACGGACAAAGATGGGAACGACCTGATCGCGATTCGCTCCATCATTCGTCTGACGCTCGGCTACGACCACCGCATCATCGACGGCGCTGATGCCGACAAGTTCATGGTCGCGGTCCGCAACTCTCTCGAGAACTGGAGTGAGGACATCGGGTAGCCGAGGTTTTAGTGTTTGTGACAGCCCCGACTGTAGCTCCGCCCCGGGGCCTACGCAGGCGGGGGCGCCAGTGTCACACTCATTTGAACAACTCCGTCAATCCATCTTCGTCGATTACGGAAATCTTGAGCTCGTTTGCCTTATCCAGTTTCGATCCGGCATCGGTTCCCGCAACAACGTAGTCGGTCTTCTTACTCACCGAGCCCGACACCTTTCCACCCGCGTCTTCGATCATCTTCTTTGCCTGATCTCGGCTGAAGTTAGGTAAAGTGCCGGTAAGCACAAAGGTCTTGCCAGCCAACTTGGTACCGCGCTCTCTCTTATGACCTTCAAACTTCAGACCGGCGTTACGCAGGCGTTCAACCAGCTCACGATTCCGGGGCTCGGAGAAATACTCGGTGATAGCCTCCGCGACACGTGGACCGATTTCGTTTACTTGCTGCAGTTCGTCGAAATTGGCATTCATGAAGGAATCCATGCTGCCGAAATGTTCAGCAAGAAGCTGAGCAGTCCGCTCGCCGACAAAGCGGATGCCAAGTCCCAGGATCACGCGTTCGAGCGGCAATTGTCTTGAGTTGTCAATCTCGCGCATCAGATTCTGCGCGGACTTCTTTCCGATGCGTTCGAGCGAAAGAAGCTTCTCTTCCGTGAGCGAGTAGATGTCGGCGACGTCTTTCACGAGTTGCTTATCGGCGAGTTGATTGACCAGTGACTCGCCCATACCCTCGATGTTCATCACGCCGCGCGAGGCAAAGTGGAGAAGACTCTCACGCAGCTTCGCCGGACACTTCGCATTCACACAGCGATGGTCCGCCTCGCCCTCGGCTCGTACGACCTTCCCGCCGCATTCCGGACAGTGTGTCGGAAACTCGAACGTCCGATTTCCGCGCGGATGATCCTTGTCGTCGATGACCTTAACGATCTTGGGAATCACGTCGCCACCGCGCTCCACCAGTACCCAATCGCCGATCTTCACGCCGAGTCGATCTATCTCGTCCTGGTTGTGCAGGGTGGCTCGCTTCACAGTCGTCCCGCCGATCGGCACCGGACGCAACGCAGCCAATGGAGTCAACTTTCCGGTCCGCCCGACCTGCACGAGGATGTCTTCAATCTGCGTGACTCCCGAGCGCGCTGCATATTTGTAAGCGATCGCCCAGCGAGGTGCCTTTCCGGTAAAGCCAAGTTGCCGCCACAACTGCGAGGAATTTACTTTGACGACGATGCCGTCAATCTCGTAGGGCAGCTTTTCGCGCTGCGCCTCCATCTTGTTGATGAAATCAAGTATCTTGTCGAGATCGTTAGTCCGTATTCGGTGCGGATTCACTTTGAATCCGCATTTCTCGAGCGCATCGAGAGATTCAGAGTGGCTCGGTAGAAAAGTGTTCCCATCCCGTAACAGGAAATAAGAGTAAAAGTCGAGCCGACGTTCGGCAACGGTGCTCGGATCGAGCATGCGAATGCTTCCTGCTGCGGCGTTGCGAGGATTCGCGGCTGGCGAAAGGCCCTGCTCCTCGCGCTCCTCGTTCATGCGCAGAAACGACTTGATCGGCATAATCACTTCGCCGCGGACTTCAAAGTCAGGCGGCAGACCGGCAGCCGAGAGCTTTTTCTGATCTATACGGAGCGGAACAGTGGGCATGGTGCGGACGTTGCCAGTCACGTCCTCGCCAGTCGTGCCATCGCCGCGTGTGAGCCCACGAGTTAGTTGACCACCGGCATATGTCAACGCAAGCGACATGCCATCGAGTTTGAGTTCGCAGACGAAATCGACGCTCTTCTTGCCCGTCAGTTCATAGACTCGACGCGCCCAATCGCGAAACTCTTCTTCGTTATAAGCGTTGTCGAGCGACAACATGGGGCTGGAGTGTTTCGCCTTGGGAAATCCCTCCCGCGGTTTGCCGCCCACGCGCTGTGTGGGCGAGTCCGGCGTGATCAGCTCAGGATGCGCGGCTTCCAGCTTCTTGAGCTGCTGCATGAGTAAATCGAAGTCGGCGTCGCTGATCTCGGGATCATCGAGCACGTAATAACGGTGCTCGTGATGCCGAATCTGGTCACGGAGGGCTTCGATTTCGTGTTCTGGGGTCGCTGAAGATTTGGCAGACATGAACTCAGCAGGATATCAATTGGATCGGGTAATGGGGCCGTCGGGTGATCGGCCGAAGTAAAACACGCGATCCGCGATCTCTTCATGTTTCGATCGCTACATGGCACACTCGCCCAACGATCATCTCTGAAACATCCCGACCTTCCAGCGGCAGCATACTCACTGGATGTGCTTGGTTGTGAGGACGCAGCACGAGATGATCACCATCGCGCTCCACGTATTTAATAGTGCATGGGTGATTCCGGAGGGCTGCGTTAAATATTGGCTTCGTTGCGCCGGTACGGTTGCAGCAGGTTGTAGTGGCGATCGATGAGCACCGTAGCGCCGGGCAGCAGCCGCGGATACATACTCGCAGCTTCCTGCGTGTCCACTTTTCTCAGCACAAAGCGCTGCCATTCCTCTCTGCCCGCGCCAATAGCCGGACGCAGACGGCGCAGGAAAGATTTCTTGAACTTCAGAATGTCGCGCACATCGTCGTGTGTGATCGTCGGAGCGGTGGCGGCAACTTCGGGCTCAGCGAGGACGACATTGTCGAAGTCACCGTCAGACGCTGGAATGTTTGGCACGCTTGTTGATTTCTTCGCGATTCAGCAAGTCATAAATTGAAAGACTCTGCGCTGTGAGGACGCGATCCATTCCCTCCAGGCTCAGGGAGCGCTTCCGATTTAGGAAGTTGGAAATATAGGCTTGTTCGAATCCCGTCTGCTTTGCAAGACCGAGCCCGGTCAGCTTCCTTGTCTTAATGCGTTCCCCCGAACGCGACGTAACTCCTCCTGAAGGGCGCTGGCATTCACCCCGCGAATATATCATTCGGATATAGGTGTGAGACCTGCATATGTCACGCAAGATATGGCGCTTCAGCGCAACGCTGTGCCGCTTCGAGCTCCGACTGCATCTGCGCCAGCGATCGCTCATGGTTCGCGTCGGCCGCAACCCTGATTGGGCTCCGCACGCAGCAGTGAATGCGCGAGAAAGGCTTGGGAAGCATGAACGCATCCCAGGTCCGCAGAACCCACGCTCGCTCAACCGCTACATAAAAGGAGAAGATGGGTGCGCCAGTGACTCGCGCCAGATGAATCGGTCCCGGCTTGGCAACGTAACGAGGGCCGCGCGGACCATCGATGGTGAACGCGACAAACTCGCCGTTTTCAAGCTCACGCTGCAACTCGCGTAGCGACTGCACGGCGCCGCGAGAACTGGATCCGCGGACCGCACGGAACCCCAGGCGATTGATGATCCGGGCAATGTATTCGCCGTCATAGCTTCGGCTGGTGAGCACGCGAATTCCCTTATTGCGGAAGACGTATGCGGCTGGGAAAACGCATCGATGCCAGAAGCAGAAAATCGCCGGACGCGTCCTCGGCTCGTTTTCGGCACCGGGCTCGTAAGTGATCGAGATGCGCAGCGTGGGTCCGATCAGACGAATTGCCAGGTAGCCCGCCCAGGACGTCAACCAAAGCGAGAGTCGTTGTTTCAGGGAGAACCGCGAAAGCCGGATTCCATCCCAAGCTGGGTTTTCAAGGGGATCTTCAACAGGCGCTGCCAGATTGCGGTCCACAGCAGTATTCTAGGAGCAGCACACACCTAGCTCCTGCAGAAACTCGATAATCTTGCAGATTTATTTCGAGCGTTCGATGGGCCCCGAGTTTCCGCAGCGAGCAGACGATAAGAAATTCAAGGACGCGACGTTTGCTTGCTCAACTGCGTAGCTTTCCCAACCTGCTTACTCTCCTCCGCCTCAGCTTCATTCCTTTCATCGTGAGTTCCATTCTCGACGCCCGCTATGAAGTAGCTCTTACGCTGTTTGTCCTGGCCGGCATCAGCGATGGTCTTGACGGAGTCCTCGCGCGCTCGCTCGGCCAGCGCACCAAGCTCGGAGAGTATCTCGATCCCATCGCCGACAAGCTGCTGATCAGCACTCTCTTTCTGATTCTCTCTGCAACGCACCGCATCCCCTGGCGCATTACCGTCATCGTCTTCGGGCGGGACATCATCATTCTCGTGGTGTGCACGCTCGTCTACGCCACCACGCCCCTACGCGACTTCAGCCCCAGCATCTTCGGAAAAGCGAACACGGTCGTCCAGATTGTCGCCCTCGGCGCCACCATGCTGGTGGAGGTGAAGCCATGGTTTTGGATCGAGGTCGTGAAGCGAGTGGGACTCTGGACCGTCTTCGCCCTAACAATCGTCTCGGCGCTTCACTATGTCTACCTACTGGCGGTGCGACTGCGCACTGTGACGCAGCACGAGGGCAAGGCGGCTATTAAGACTACTTAGTTCTTCCCGGAGGGCGTTTTCTCCCAAAACTGAAATTCGCTGTTAATTCACTGTTAAGGCTCAGAACAGCGAATTTAACAGCGAAAATTACAGGGAATTTTTTCCTAAGATCGCAAACCCGCATGGATACGGGGAGTTCTACAATTCTCCGGGACACAACAGCGAATTAACAGCGAATTTGTCCAGTGGGACTCTTCGTGGGCACCTGCGTCCAATTGATACGACCCTACGCATCATTCCTCAGCCCTGAGACCCCGGCTCTGATTCGAAGCTAGCGCAATCGAGTTCGCGAGGCAACTCATTTCTGCGCAATGATTCCAGACATTCAGTTGCTGTTCGTTAGAATACTGCCGCAACCCGGACCCGGTTCATCTGACTATGCCCACACATCGCCTAAACTCATCGCCTGCCAAAACGCAATTCAGACTTGCGTTGGTTCTCGTCCTTGTAAGCGCAGCGACGCCGCCTACGGACGCCCAACAGATTCAGCGTCCAGCGATCACGGGCTTCTCGCACGTCGCCTTTTACACGGCGTCACCCGAAGCAGCCCGGCACTTCTACCTCGATCTGCTTGGACTCGAGCCCGGCGAACAGCCTGGCATCTACGCAGTCGGACGACAGCGGGTAGTGGCGCTAGCGCAAAAGCCGCCGGAACCACCTTCCTTCCTTGCCGACATCGGATTCGCAACCCCCGACGCGGAAGGAATGCGGCGCTATCTTCAATCGCGCGGCGTCACCGTTCCCGACGCCGTCACGTCCGATCCAAGCGGCGCACACTGGTTCGAAGTGAAGGATCCCGAAGGCAACCGGATTCGCTTCGAGCAGGCCGACGTGCCGAACAAACCGCAGCCCAAAGCGATCTCAATGCAAATCATCCACGCGGGCTTTCTCGTGCACGATCGCGCGGCAGAGGACAAGTTCTACCGCGAGATACTCAGCTTCAAACCCTACTGGTTCGGCGGCATGAACGAAGGCCACGCCGACTGGGTCGCCCTGCAGGTGCCCGAAGGACGCCAGTGGATCGAATACATGCTCGTAGACAAAGGCACCGGCGTGACGCCACGCCGCCTTGGCGTTCTCAATCACTTCTCGCTCGGAGTACCCGACATGAACGCCGCAGAAGCCCTGCTCCAGCAGCGCGGCTGGACTCCGACACCCGGCAGCCGCAAGCAGATGGGCAAAGACGGCAAGTGGCAACTAAACGTCTACGATCCCGATGGAACCCGTGTGGAACTGATGGAATTCACGCCAAAAGAAAAACCGTGCTGCTCTCCGTTTACGGCCCCGCATCCGGAGGAGATGAGGTGATGGTCCCACCTTCACTCCAGTTTTGGTTTTTGGTCGGATTCCCACCGCGCTTGATGTTGCTTCCCGGAATGAGCGAAAGGCGGGCCCATAGCCTGTCCCCGGGCTTCTAGCTATCTTCGTCCAATACCGGTAGTGTTCTCAGTAGATCTTTCGCCTTTGGTCTGTCGGTGACGGCATCATCCTTGCGAACTTTTCCGTCGCGAAAGACGAGTACCCGCTTAGCGAACTGCGCAACGTCATGTTCGTGGGTGACAAGAACGACGGTCAATCCCTTGTCGTTGAGATCCTGAAAGATCTGCATGATCTCGACCGAAGTACGGCTGTCGAGATTGCCTGTTGGCTCATCAGCCAACAGAATCGATGGCTGGTTCACCAGAGCGCGTGCAATCGCGACTCGCTGCTGTTGGCCCCCAGACATCTGCGACGGAAAGTGCTCGGCTCGGTTTGCTAGTCCGACCAGTGCCAATGCGTCTGAGGCCCGCCTGCGCCGCTCTGATGCGGCGATCTTCGTATATATAGTTGGCAGCTCAGTGTTTTCGAGGGCCGTCGTGCGTGCCAGCAGGTTGAAGCCTTGAAACACGAAGCCGATCTTGCTGTTCCGAATTGAAGCGAGCGCACGCTTGTCATGCTGCGAGACATCCACTCCCTCCAGCAGATAACGCCCGGAGGTTGGCCGGTCAAGACAGCCGAGGATATTCATGAAGGTCGATTTACCGCTGCCGCTCGCACCCATTATGGCGACGAATTCGCCTTGACTAATCGTCAAACTCACCCCGCGCAAAGCGTGTACCCGGGTCTCGCCCATTTCGTAGTACTTGTGAATATCTTCGACGCGAATCAGCGTCTCAACAGCGGTGGACTGTTCCGACTTTCCGATTGCCTCGGCAGGCACGATTGACATGAGAGCGTTTTCCAAAAGTCAGCGCCGAATTGGGGCGGGCATCTGCCCCTTCGCGACAACCGAGCGAATGATGACCTCGTCGCCTTGTTTCAATTCTCCGTTGAGTATTCCGGTCACTTGAGTAAAGGCATGGTCTGTAATGCCGAGCGAGACCTTCACCGGTTCCATGCTTTTGTCGGGATGAAGCTTCCAGATGACGGCGCTGTCGCTTTTGGGAGTCCGTGGCACGCTCTGCTTCGCAGGCGACTGTGCTGAATTAGTTGTCGATTCCTCAGCAGGGCTGCTCCTCTCGGCGGCGATCCCATGTTCCTGATAGATCGCGAGAACCTGTTCGGAGGACATAGTCGGCTTGTATCGCAGTGCTGTATTGGGAACCTTGAGCACGTTGTCCACTGAGGCGACGGGAATGGTCACGTAAGCTGTCATTCCCGGAAACAGTTTTAACTCGGGATTCTCAAACTCGATGATGGTGTCATACGTCACCACGCTTTGCACTGTAGTGGCATTCATCCGCACCTGACTTACGGTTCCATGGAACGTATCTTTCGGGAAGGCGTCGACTTTAAACGTCACAGGGCTGCCGATCTTGATATTGCCAACGTCCGACTCGTCGGTCTTTGCGTAGACCCACATCTTTTTCAAATCCTGCGCAATCGTGAAAATGGTCGGGGCTTGGAGTGACGCAGCAACTGTCTGCCCTACATCTACGTTTCGGGCCACCACTGTACCGTCGATAGGTGAGCGAATGACTGTGTAGTCCAGGTTGGTCTGCGCCACAGCCACCGCTGCTTTTTTCTGACTTACCTGTGCTTGTGCCTGCGCGATGCTTGCTGCCGCTGCTGTTTCTGCCGCGCTGGACGAGTCGTAGTTCATCTTCGCCTGGTCGAGTTGCTGTTGGCTCATCACACCATCGCGGGTGAGATTGACCGTCCGTGTGTAATCTGCTTTGGCCTGAACCAGTGCTGCCTCAGCCTTATCGAGGTTCGCCTTGGCGGAAACGAGGTTCGCGTTTGCGTTCTCCAGATCGGCCGTGGCTTGCAGTAGCACTCCCTTGAAGAGCGCAGGATCAATCAGCGCGACCACATCGCCTTTGTGGACACGAGAGTTGAAATCGGCACTCAGTTTCGCGATGGTTCCGGAAACCTGCGAGCCGACCTGAACAGTTATGACGGCATTGATCGTTCCCGTGGCCTCAACTACGTCCCTGATCTCTCCGCGTTCGACTTTGGCGGTGAAGTGTTGCGGTGGCGTGCTGCGATTAAACCCAACCAGTGCAAGCAATCCGGCCAGGATCAGGACAATTATGAAGACAAGCCACCCACGTTTTCTGTTCATGAATTCAGCGAGAGATTTCCTGTAGTTGTCACTCGTAATGCAGCGCTTCGATCGGATCCAGCAGGGAGGCCTTGCGGGCTGGGTAATATCCGAAGAATATGCCGACAGCGATCGAGAACATCGCCGCTACTACCACTGACTCCAACGACATTTGCATCGGCCAATGCAATGTCTGGCCAACTACATACGATCCAATGATGCCGAAGAATACTCCGGCAGCGCCTCCAACAAGGCTGAGCATGATTGCCTCGCCGAGGAACTGAACCTGAATAGCCTCCTCGGTAGCTCCGACCGCCACGCGAACGCCGATTTCCCGAGTGCGCTCCGTGACTGAAACCAGCATCACGTTCATGATGCCGATCCCACCGACGACGAGCGAAACGGATGCGATGGCAATCAATAACACTGTCATTGTCTTGCTCGCGTCAAGCTGTGCCTGGATGATGTCTTCCGGATTCCGAATGTTGAAGTCATCCTCTTGTTCCGGACGCAAGTGGTGCCGATCACGCAGTACCGCCGCCGCCTCTTGTCCGGCGAGCTTGACCGACTCCTGCGAGACTGCCGAGCACAAGATATCGTCCAGCCAGTCAATGCCTTTGATCTTTTTCTGTGCCATCGTATACGGGACAATTACAGTGTCGTCCTGATCTTGCCCCGAGAGTGACAGGCCCTTGGGTTGTAACGTCGCCACAACCTTGCAAGGCAGGTTGTTGATGCGGATCACCTTGCCGACTGGATCCCCAACCCCAAAGAGCTGCTCGCGAACGGTTCGTCCAATCACGCACACATTGGCACTCCGCTCTACGTCGTCCTGCGAAAAAGTAGCGCCCTCATCTACGTACCAGCGCTTGATCTCGAAGTACTCCGGTGCAACCCCTCGGTAGGATGTGTGCCAGTTCTGGTTGCCATAGATGACCTGGATTGGATCATCGACATTCGGAGAGACGCTCTTGATCAGAGAAACTTGACTCTTAATCGCAACCGCATCAGCCACGACCAGCGTTTTGGTGTCATGGGTGCCAGTGCGGACGCCGTTGACTGCGCGACCGCCAGCTTCAATCCAAACGAAGTTGTCCCCTAAATTATTGAGTTGCTGCTCGACGCGGGCTTGTCCAGCTTTGCCTATAGCCACCACGCAAATCACCGCTGCTATTCCAATGGTGATTCCTAGGACGGTAAGAATGCTTCGCATCTTGTTCCTGAGCAATGCCACCATGGCCGATCGAAATAGAGCAGCGTAATTCACACAATTCTCAGTAGAGCGGAGGCTCGGTCGAGCAGTCCAATTTTCTCACTTTCACTGGACGGTTGACACCCTCTCCTCAGCGGCTAAACGAATAGGTAAATTTCACCGCAAAGCGGTGTTCCATTAACTGGAGAGGGTTAGCTGCAGCCAGTGAGGCAAAGCGCTGGCCGGCTGTATAGATCACATAGAGATCGCTGTCTGGTCGGTAGTTCCAGCGTAAGCGGATGTTCGCACTTGCGGCTTGTGTATTCGCAGTATTCATTTGCAAAACCGTTGAAAGAAAAAGGAAGCGCGAGAAGGCGTAGTTGCCCTGAATGCTGCCGAATACAACTGAGAAGTTTCCTTCCGGCAAGCGGAATCGGTTCCACTGCTCGCTGAAATCGAGAGACAGGTGCTCGCTCGCGCGGTATGACCATCTCACGCGTGCTTCATTTAAGTGGCCGTTGTAATAGCTTCCAAAGCGTTCGAACAGGCGCCAAGTGAACCTGCGGTCCTGACGCGATCCGTACGTCAGCTGATGCCGTGCCCATCGGTACACGCCAACCGGGATCACTACATTCTTGTAAATGTTGAATGGGGTATTGATGCGCTGAGCGAAGGCATCGACGATGTCGTTATCGGTGTATGCGCCAGTATGAAAATTTACGCGAAATGTTGCTTGCCATTCCTGTGTTTGCAAGACGCCGGACAGATCAGGAGCGTGAAAAATGAATCCTTCAAACTGCAGCTCGCGAACGCCCTTCAGTTTCGGGCGCGGTTTTAGCGTCAGGTCAGAGAAGTCGCACATGCAGTTGTTGCGTTCGATGAAACCAACTTCAGGATTGAAGTTCTGTCCGATGCGGCGGCGTTCGGCAACGAAATCGATGAAGTTTGTACGATAGTTCACGGAGCCGCCTGCATCGTTTTGGCCGCCATTGAGTCCTGGTGAGCGCGTCAGGGCGCCAAAGCCGGTCAGTACCAGATCTTTGTGAACGACGAATCGTGCGTCCAGTCCACTAGTCTGGTTGTACGGATCCGTGGGACTGCCGGAGCGCTTGTCCACGTACATCGCACCTAGGTAGGACTCTCCAAAAAGCGAGCGTTTGACGCGCGCGACACCGTAGTTTGCTTCTGGATTTGGGCCTTTGGCACGCGTACTAATGTCCGTGAGGCCGAGGTCGAAACCGGCCAGTTTGCCGGTAAGCTTTCCGCCGCCATTCACCGGGACTTCTTGTCCTGTAACGGGATCAATGCCGATTTGGCGGCTGAAGAAAAGGCGGTCGGCGTCGTCTCCTAATGGGAATTCAAATACTCCAGCGTTTTCCAGAAAGAACTGTCGTTTCTCTGGAAAGAACAGCTTGTATGGCGTGAGGTTGAACTGCACGATGTCAACATCTGCGTCTGCGAAATCGGTATTTGCGGTGAGATTGGCGACGAGGTTGGAACGAAGACCGATTTTTGCGTCCACGCCGCCTGTGTGCTGAAAGGACGTGCCGGGCTCTAGCCCGCTGCCAATCGCGGCTGGTGGCAAGTGCCGGAAGCCACCAAGCACATAAGGCTTGATGATCAGCAGCCGGCCGCCGCTAATGTCGCCGATGCCTTGGAGCACGCCCGCTTGGCTAACCTTCGTGATTCCAAAGGCGCGCCGCCATGCTGACCATAAGTCTTCCTCATTTTTCCAACGGATAAAGCGCTTGAAATTCAGACCCCAAGTGAGGTCGGTAGAAGAGGTAATGTTTAGGGTGGAAAATGGGATGGCCACGGTTGCCGTCCAGCCGAATTGGGTCCGCTGTGCTGCGGAGACCCAAATACCGTCCCAAGCGGCATCGTAATCCTCTCCGCCGCCGTTCTCTTCGATGATTAACCCATCGCGCTGCGTGCCGAGGGCGTTAATCTGAAACGCATAAGCATTGCGGCGGTCGTGTGCCGAATCGATAACGATCTCAAAGTGATCGTCAAATCCCTGGCTAACATCGCGGCGAAGCTCGGTCGCCATCACATGGCCTGCCTCTGACTCAAAGCAGGTGATTCCGAAGAAAATTTCTCGTCGCGTATAGAGAATACGCACTTCCGTCCGTTCGGTGGCAGGCTCTCCCTCATTGGGCTCGCGCTGACGGAAGTCCGTAATTGGCTTGGCCGTCAGCCACACGGGGTCGTTTAGGCTGCCGTCGAGTTTGGGTGGGTGATCAGTTCTTGTGGCGTACGCAGTGGGTTGGACGCTTTGCTGCGCGAAGGAACGCCCTGAAGCCGGCAGCAGCAATCCGAGCGCGAGCAGCACCAGTTGTTTCGTCTGAGCTGACAATGTTTATTAAGGCCGAACGCCTTTGGTGTTCACTTTCGTTCCCCGGCGCCAGCTCATCCGTTCCTCGAAACGCCATGCAGTCCCAAAAATGTGGACTTCAACTTTGTAAAACGCAAGTCCAAAATTTTCTAAGAGGTTTGCAGGTAAATTGTTACATCTATATCATTCTAGCGAATGGTAGTAGCAGCAAGGCGAACTGCTGGAACCGAGGAATCAAGCAATACCGATGTGCCCTGGCTGCTGCTCATGTTTAGCCTGCCCGCAAATCAGGCCAGCCGTCGCGTTGAAGTCTGGAGAAAACTGAAGCAGTACGGTGCTCTCTCTCTCCCTAGCTCCGGGTATTTGCTGCCGAATAACGCGGCCAATCAAGAGCATCTGGAATGGCTGGCCGCTGCAATTCGAAAGTACCGAGGCCAGGCGTCCGTCGTAAAAGTAAACGCGATTGATGACCAACCACCGACACAGTTACGTCAGCGATTCATAGAAGCGAGATCCCGCGACTACGAAGAGCTCATGCGAGAGCTTCGGAGGAAATCGACCAAGCAAGGCTCCGGCGACTCGGCCCGATTGCGCAGGCGATTCCAGCAGATTGTTGCGATCGATTTCTTCAACAGTCCTCTGCGTAGCCGTGTTGAAAGCCTGCTTAGCAATGTCGACGGACTTTCGAAACAGTATTCGACGACACGCCCTAAAACACGAAAGGAATATCTCAATCGGACTTGGGTAACCCGCCCGCGCCCCGGCATCGACCGCGTTTCATCGGCATGGCTAATCCAAAAATTCATCGATGCAAATGCAAGGTTCGCATTTGCAGACGACCCGCGGAAAATACCGAATGCTGTTCCATTCGATATGTTTCAGGCTGGCGGTTTCGGTCATCGCGGCGAGAACTGTACTTTCGAAACGCTGCGCAAAGAGTTCGTTATTCGCGATCGGAAGGTGGCAGCGATTGCTCAGATCATTCATGACGCCGATTTGGACGACGAGAAATACGGGCGCTCGGAGGGCGTTGGTCTGGATCGAGTGCTTATCGGATGGGCTCAGGACGGCACCTCCGATGGAGAACTGCTACGACGGGGAATGGAAATGATCGAGGGGCTCTATCAGGCGATTGCGTAACAACGCCGCTCGCATGAAGCGGACTACTCGTAGTGTTGTTCCTTGATGTGTCGTTTCGGGAGGAGCGATTGAAACCCTTGCGATACCTCACTTTCTTGCTAGCGCTGACGCCGTTGTCGCTCGCTGCTGCGGATCAACAGAGCGCTCCTTTACCGTCGCCGTTAACAATCGAAGCCACGGTTAACTACGCACTCACCCATTATCCGCAGATTCGCGCGGCGCTTGAGCAGAGAGCCGCTGCGAACAGTGGGGTAACTTTGGCGCGAACTGCGTACCTGCCGAGTGCTAACACGCTTTGGCAAGGCAATCGGGCAACACGCAACAACATTTTCGGACTGCTCCTGCCACAGTCAGTCATACCTTCGTTGACCGGTCCAGTGTTACCGACCACATCGAATCAGAGCGTTTGGGGAAGCGCTGCAGGATTGCTTGTCTCTTGGGAGCCGGTGGATTTTGGCTACCGACGCGCCGCAGTCGATGCCGCACGCGCTGGTGCTGGCGTTGCTTCTGCCGAGCTCGAGATCAGTCAACTAGACGTAGCGACTGCAGCCGCAGGTGCCTTCATATCGGTCATTGACGCGCAGCAGGCGATACATTCTGCGCAAGCCGATGTGGACCGCCGCGAAGTTTTCAGCCGATCCGTTCACGTTTTGGTGCAGAACCAACTTCGTCCGGGCGCTGAGGCATCACGGGCTGATGCGGAACTCGCAGCGGCGCGAATTGGTTTGATCCAGGCTCGTACGAACGAGAAGGTCTCGCTTGCTACGCTCGCAAACCTCTTGGGCGTAGCAGCTGACGCTTTGCAGCTGGATGCAGGTCCGCTGATTCAGCGAACTCCAACCATCGCGACAGAAACAACGAACGTTGCTGCGAATCCGGTCGCGGCCGCTGAAAACGGCCGAGTGCAGCAAGCCGCTGCTCAAGTCCGTGAACTGGATCGTTCCTATTACCCGCACTTCAATTTGCAATCGGGAATTAGTGCTCGTGGCAGCGGAGCTAACGGCGATGGCACCGTTTCCGGCGGTACAAGCGGATTGGGCCTGGAGCGGGAAAACTGGGTTGTGGGGCTGACGGCAACATTTCCCGTCTTGGATTTCTTTTCGATCCGCGCACGCAAGCAGGTCGCCTCGGCAAACGAACGCGCCGAAAGTGCACGATACCAGCAGACATTGCAGGATCTTTCTGCCCAGGTAACTGAAGCACAAGCTCGACTTGAAGGTGCAATTGCAATCGCGCATGCAACTCCCACTGAACTCCAAGCCGCAAGGGATACTGAATCTCAGGCACGAGCACGTTATCAAGCCGCTCTCACCAATGTGATCGAAGTCAGCGACGCACAAAGCCTGCTTATTCGCGCGGAAAGCGACGATGCCGCCTCAAAGCTGAATGCATGGCGCGCTCTAGTGTCGCTCTCAGCCGCACAAGGCGATTTCACGCCGTTTTTGGATGAAGTCCGTAAAACCCCGATGGGAGGTCGCTGAGATGTGGCTCATCCGTACCGCGTTACGCCACCCGATCAGCGTCATCGTGGCTTTGGTGTCGATCGCGCTCTGTTCTATTTTGGCCATCACCAGGATGCCGATCGATATATTCCCTCGGCTCAACCTGCCAGTCATCTACGTCGCTCAGCCTTTTGGAGGGATGGATCCAGCGCAGATGGAAGGATTTCTTGTTTATTACTACGAGTACCACTTCCTCTACATCACCGGCATCCAGTCGGTTGAATCGAAGTCCATTCAGAATGTTGGGCTGCTCAAACTGACGTTCCATCCCGGAACTGACATGGCGCAAGCGGCGGCGCAGACGATTGGATATGTAGATCGTGCTCGCGCCTTCATGCCCACCGGGACCGTTCCGCCGTTTGTGATGCGCTTTGATGCTGGAAGTGTACCGGTCGGGTATCTCGTCTTTTCAAGCCAGGATCGGAGCGCGAAGGAGATTCAGGATCTGGCTCTGAATCGTGTGCGTCCTTTGTTTGCCACCATCGCGGGAGTTTCCGCGCCTCCACCATTCGGAGGAAACCAGCGCACAATCGTTATCAACGTCGATCCCGACCGGATGCGCGGATTCCATATGTCTCCCGAAGAGGTGGTGAGGGCCGTCAGCTCGGGCAACACCATTATTCCTTCCGGCAATGTTCGCAGCGACGGGCTGCTACGCATTACTCCAGTGAACGGCGTAGTCACGAATCCGCAAGAGCTACGAGATTTGCCGCTTCGCACTGGTTCTGGACCAACCGTATTCCTACGCGATGTAGGCACCGTGGAGGACAGCGCTGACATTCTCACCGGCTACGCTCACTTCAATGGCAAGCGAACCGTTTACATCCCGGTCACCAAACGTGCCGATGCCTCCACGCTCGACGTTGTGAATGGAGTAAAGCAGAATCTCCCACGCCTTCAATCTGTCGTTCCGGGTGACGTAAGAATTAGCTTCGAACTCGATCAATCGGTGTACGTTCGCAACGCGCTCTCGTCGGTCCTGCGCGAAGCGATTCTAGGCGCGCTCTTAACCGGGACCGCGGTTCTTCTTTTCCTGCGGGATTGGCGAAGCTCTCTGATTGTGATTGCCACGATTCCATTCGCGTTGATCACAGCGGTCGTAGCTTTGTGGGGCGCCGGACAAAGCATAAACATTATGACGCTCGGAGGCCTGGCGCTCGCGGTCGGCATTCTTGTCGATGAAGCCACGGTCGCCGTAGAAAACATTCATCGCCGGTTGGCAGGAAACACATCTATCGGTCGCGCTGTTCTCGATGGAAGTACCGAGGTGATCGTTCCACGCTTGCTCGCGATGCTCTCGATTCTTGCCGTGTTTATCCCTTCATTCTTCATGAAGGGTGTCACGCAATCGCTGTTTGTGCCACTCTCGCTGTCCGTAGCATTCGCGATGATGGCCTCGTATTTGTTGGCCAGCTCCTTTGTTCCAGTGCTCTCGGTCTGGATTCTGCGTCCATCGGGCGAGGGCGGTCACAGCAACGAGGGCACAATCTTGGCGAAGCTTCGCGATCATCTCGGTCGAACGCTCGAGAAACTGATGTCCTATCGCTGGATTCTGCTTGGCGCATATGCAGCGGTTGCGCTGTTGGTGATTGGCCTCATTGGGCCGAGAATTGGCCGCGCCATATTCCCGCGCGTTCCCGCCGGTCAACTGCAACTTCGTTTTCGCGCGCCGATTGGCACGGAAGTTGAGGATACCGAAGTTGCTGGACTCCATGTTCTGGACGCTGTGGTGCGGACTGCCGGGCGTTCGAATGTCGCTTCGACCCTGGACTACATAGGAGTTCAGCCTCCTAGTTATCCGGTCAACACAATCTTTCTTTGGACGAGCGGACAGCATGAGGGCTTGCTCCGCGTTTCGCTAAAACCGGGCTCCCCGATCAGCGTAGAAGATCTTGAAGAAAACTTGCGCAAGACCTTGCCTGGCGAATTCCCCGCAATGCAATTCTCATTTGAAGCCGGAGACATCGTTAGTCAGATTATGAATTTTGGGGCGCCGACCCCAATCGAAGTCAGCATTACCGGCAATGACCTCGCTGCAACTCGCCAGTTTTCCGAGAAGATACGCCAGGAACTCAGTCACATTCGCGGTCTGCGTGATCTTCAGGTCGATGAGCCGCTGGACTATCCAAGCATCAATGTCGATGTCGATCGAGCGCGCGCAGGACAAATGGGCGTTACCGTGCAGCAAGTAGGACAAGCATTCCTCACCAGCACATCATCCAGCCGCTTGGTTACGCCCAATTACTGGGCCGATCCCAGAACGGGAGTTGGATTCCAGGTTCAAGTCCAGGTTCCACCAGCCCGAACCACATCGCTCCAGAGTCTTGAGACAATTCCCGTCGCGCCCGGGTCCAGCGCACACCCTCTGCTTGGAGACGTAGCCCGAGTCTCGTACGGAACCATCGTCGGCGAGTATCACCGTCTGAATGGACAAAGGATGGTTACGCTGACCGCGAACATTGCAGGACAGGATCTTGGACACATTGCGAATCA
>Ga0126371_10000050_pt1 | contig 79786 bp, 113 predicted proteins | sample PanSoiMetaPlot_4_FD_110145 | JGI IMG/M metagenome (GOLD analysis project Ga0126371, IMG submission 110145) | Tropical forest soil microbial communities from Panama - MetaG Plot_4 | ecosystem: Environmental > Terrestrial > Soil > Tropical forest > Bulk soil | place: Panama | collected 2016-02-17
CGACACCTACGGGCAGCTCACCAATGCCTCGATCCGCACGCGTGGACGGGTATGGGTAAAAGCTGGGGCCGTGGTGAGTGCGGGACAGGCGCTTTTCTACGACACCACCAGCGGCGCTTTCAGCAACAGCGCATCCGGTCAGGCGGCAGCCGGCTACATCGACTTCACCAGCAACCCGGTCGCGACCAACACGCTGGTCATCAATGGCACGACCTGGACCTTCGTCGCCAGCGGCGCGACCGGTACGCAGGTCAACATTGGACCGACGCTGGGTGACACACTCGCTCGGCTGGCGACTGCGCTCAATGCCTCGGCTGATACCAATACGGTGTTGCTGACTTACTTGGCATATCCGCCATCGCCTGGCGGTGCAGGCCAAGGCTCCGGCGCAACGCGACTAATGATGGCCGCCAAGGCTGTCGGTGTTGCCGGCAACGCCTACACGATAACCACCGGCACCACACCGGGAACGACCCGCAGCGGCGCCACGCTTTCGGGCGGCACTGCAGCGGCGACCGCTGTTACCGGCGCCCGCTGGGCAACCTCGGCTATTGCCGGCGATCTCGCGCAGGCAAGCCTCGGCATCCAGTTCTAGTGCCGATCAACGTGTTCCTGTTCAGGGCCAGGACGCATTCCCAATCACTCGCAAACGGAGACATCCACGATGCGTAATTCCATGTTTGCGTCTGACGCCCAGCAACAAGCCCTTGGCTTTTTGATCGCGCAGACCACTTACATCGAGCCCCAGGTCTACCACATACGCTACCCCGAGCTGTTCTATGCGCAGATCGTTCCGGTCGACAACTCGGCACCCGAGTGGGCGAAATCCATCACGTTTTTCTCGGTGGATTGGATCGGCAAGGCGGATTGGATCAACACCAACTCGTCTGATCTGCCGCTCGCCGATTTCACCCGTGCCAAGCAAGAGGCCGGGATCGAGACGGCCGGCATCGGCTACCGATACAACCTGGAAGAGCTCGGCCAGGCGCAGCTGATTCCAAATACCAATCTAACGACGGAGCGAGCTAATGCAGCGCGCCGCGCTGGCGAAGAGCTCATCCATAATGTGGCGTTATACGGAGACAGTCGTAAAAGCTGGCTCGGCATGACCAACCACACGGGTCCATCGGTGGTGAATGCGCCCAACACATGGGCGTTTCAACTCACGCAGGGCGCCGCCGGCATTGCTCAGATCCTATCGGACGTTAATTCGGCGCTTACCGGCATCTGGCAGGCGTCATTGACGGTAGAGATGGCCAATACGCTATTGCTGCCACTCTCCTCGATGTCGCTGTTGATCACGACGCAGTTGACCAACACGACGATGAACTTGTTCTCCTGGATCATGCAGAACAACATCGTCACCGCCCAGACCGGCCAGGCGCTTCAATGTCGCGCGGTGCGCGGCCTTGACACTGCCGGGGCGTCCGGCAACGGCCGGATGATTGCGTATCGGAAAGATCCGGAGGCAATCAAGCTGCACGTGCCGATGCCGCATCGGTTCTATGCTCCCTATCAAAAGGGTGCGTTCGTGTTTGAGGTGCCAGCGATGTTGCGTTTGGCCGGCCTCGAGTGGCGCTTGCCGGGATCGGCACGGTATGTCGATGGCATCTGCTGAACTAGATGCAAAATAGGAGTACGACATGCCTCTGATGGTGCCGCCTGCGCCGAGCAAGGAGCAGCTCGAGAAACCTTCGCAATGGGTTCGCGTCAAGAACACGCACCCAGTGCAGAACCATTATGTCTATGATCGGTACATGGTTGGGCAGATCGTTCCGCCTGGCCAGAGCCGCGAGTTGGAAATGACGGTCGAGTACATCAAAGTGCTGCAGGCGCAACGCGATCCCAAGCGCTTCAACATCGATGAGAAGGGTGAGCCGGTGTTGCGCCCGATGCACCCGATCGTCATCGAGGAAATCTCGCCGAGCCCGTCTGAGGACGAGCGGCAGGACGCGCTGGGGAGGGCGAAGAACGCGAAGGCGAGGCTGGCAGCGGAGGCGGGCTGACGTGGCCACGTCGCAGGACGTCATAGCGCTCAAAGGCCACTTCCCCGAGTTCGAGTCCATTGCCGATGCCGATGTCGCGGCTGTTCTGAATACCGCCGACATCTTCGTGGACATCGGCCATTGGCCGAATGCGGTAGATGCGGCGGAAGCGCGGCGCTTATGGTCGGCGCATTTGTTGAAGCTCCTGCTCTTGCAGCGGGCGAGTGCCACCTTTGGCGGAGCGCTCGGTCCTCTCGGCGGGGGCGCCTTCGATCTCTACGTCGAGTCTGTTTCGATCGGCGAACGACATTTTCAACTTGGCCGGCGGCAGTGGTTCACCGGGGCGAGGGCGGGATCATCGCTGGTGGACCAGACTTACGCGATGACGCTTTATGGGTTGCTGTACATGCAATTGCGAAACAGGAACTTCCCGGCGGTGATGGTGATCTGATGGTTTCTTGGTGGGTGCAACAGCAGCGGTTTCTCGACAATCTCGTCGACCAGTTCTGGGGTGAGCCGGTCGAGCTGCATCCGATGACGCCTGGCACGGTAGGCACCGATCCTGCGGCCGATAGCGCGCGGCCGATCATGCATGCGACGGCGGTGATGATGCAGCCCGGCGCCGAGATCGTCGGTGAGGCCGGCAGGGCTTATGCCTATGGCGGCAGCAATCTACGCACGATCGAGCAAGATGTGTGGGTCAGCATTCAAGACTTGCAGTCGGGCGATATAACGCAATGGAAGCCGCACGACCGTGTCTTTTGGCCCGACCGCGGCGAATGGTACGAGATCGCCTGGATAAATCCGAGCGCGACGCATCGCGCCGATGTGCATCTTATCCGGGTGCAGGACGCCGATGTATGAGCATTCTCCGTCCGATTCTCCGCATCTGCGCTGTTGGCGCGTTGCGCGATCGCACCTGGTGCGAGGACAGGGTCTATGATTCGGACATGACGCCGCTCGGTGAGGCGCTGCTCGGCCAGGCGGCGAAACCTTACTGCGTGGTTTATACTGATACTGATGATATGCCGGTGCTAGGCAAGGCCGAGGTTTACGACGGACGCAACCGGGCGCTGCAGCTTTCGGTCGAGATCGGCGTCGCTTCCGCGATACGCGAGCCGAGCCCGCAGGCTCCTGGTGTTCCTACCGGCCCGATCGTGATCAAGTTCGCCGCCACCGACAGCGGCATGGAGTTTGCCTGCGATATCATCGAGAGCCAGGTGATTGGCGCGTTGATCAGCGATCCGCACAGCGATTGGGGCAATGTTTTCACCCGGCTGATCGGCAATGTGACGCGCATGCAGCGGCGGCGCGGCGGGCAGGCGGAGAAGGGCGTGCGCTGGGCGGCCCGGCGCATCGTCTTTACGTTCAGCACCATCTATGACATCGCGCCGGGAGTGCAGCCGGTGCCAGGACATCCGATCTGGGATTTCATGACGCTGGCGCGCACGAGCCCGAAGATCGGCGAGGCCGACGTGCCGCCCATCTTGGAGGATTACATGGCAGCGCCAAGTGCGCCCGACTGGCTTGTTGCCGCCGCGCATCTCGGGATGGCCAAGCAGGACGCGCGCGAGGTGCTGGTGACCACCGGCACACCGCTGCCGTGGCCGGGTAAGGAAGAGCCACCGCTGACTGGCTTCGACGTCGAGGACGTGCCGGAGCTGGAAAGGCTGACCACCGAGGAAGAGGGCGATCTCTACGACGTGACGACGACGCCGGAGTTGGACGAGCCCGACAACCGGCCGAAGCCATTTCCTTGAGATGGCCGCCTGGCTCAGCTTCACCGCCGATGTTTCCGAATTGCTGCGGCTCGGTGAGCTGATCGAGGACATACCCAAAACCAGTAAGCCGGCGGTCACGGCGGCGCTGAACGACTTCGCGCAGGAGCAAGCGAAGAAGGCAGCCGAGATTATTGCCGGCTATACCGGCATGGATGTTGCCGACGTGCTCGAGCAGATCGATGTCACGCTGGCCACGCCCGACAACATGACTATCCAGGTCGATGCCTCGGCGATGGCTGACGTGCTTTATGTCGGCAACCGATTGTCGCGCGAATGGGTCGGCCGCGACGATTCGACGTTCCAGCAGAACACGCTGGTGCGGATCGTTACTCAGGGCGACGGCAGGGATTGCGATATCTGCAACGAGGCGGCGGAGAATTCGCCATATACGATGGCCGAGATCGCCAACATGCAGGCAAAGTTCGCGGCCTTTCAGGCCATGTATCCGGACTGGACGCCAGGGCCGGGTGACCGCAGCAACCTGATCCATCCGAACTGCCGCTGCGCGATTCAATCGTGGAAGGCGGCGCGCAAAGACATGGTGTGGAAGGCGCAGACGGCGATGGGATCGCAGGGACCGCCATCGCAATTGTTTGATGTCGAGCTCATCGGCCCGAAGGTGGCGGCGCAGATCAAGCTGACGTTGAGCGAAGCGGTTAGAGGCAAGAAGCCATGAGGAGCCAATATCGTAGGTTGATGTTTTACGTTGCCGAAGCCAATCGGGTCGCGCGCAATGCGGCGACGCCGCAGAAGGGCTACATCTCGCAAATTCAGGAGAACGGCGGCGAGCGTAAGTGCAAGGTTGTTTACGGTATCCGTCCGGATGGCTCGCCGTTGGAGAGCGAATGGCTGCATACCGATTGCGGCCGTACCGGTGGGCGCGAGCAGCAGCTTTTCGAGAAGGGTGCCAACGTTACTATCACTGGCCATGGCAGTCGACGAACCATCTCGCCGGACGCTGAGAGCAAGCAATTCCCGCAACCGCCACAGGCGAAGCAGACCAACGGCGATTCGTTCTACCTTGGCAAGAAAGGCGGACAAGATGCGCTTTTTGACTCGTGGCACAAGCCAAAGGACCAGGGCGGCCAGCAAGGCGGCGGCTCCGGTGGTTCTGGCGGCTCCGGCGGCGGCGGGTCCGGCGGCTCGGGCGGCGGCGGCCAGGGCGGCCAGGATGACGAGCACTTCCATGAGAGCTACGTCGGCAAGCCCGATCAAACCGCAGATCACCAGGAGCAGCAGAATGGATCGCTCATGGGCGGCGGCGGAGGCGGCGGGGGCAACGGTGGCGGCGGCGCAGGAGGTGGCGCGGGCGGCCTGGGTGGAGCGCAAGGCGGTCAGAGCCAGCAGCACGACCCTTCCGAAGCCAAGATGAAACGGCGGACCAGCTCGAGCAAGGGGCTGACCGACCGCTACGGCAAAGACAATCGGATGGGGATCACCGACAAGGGCGCGAAGCTCAAGGCCAAAGACGAGACGTTCTTCGCCGCGCTAACAGCGGGTCAAGCGAGCATGTCTGGCAAGAAGACCGCGCACGTCACCGGGCCGGAAGGCGTCTACGTCAACACCAAGAATCCGCGAGTGCAGGTGCCGTGGAAGCTCGGCAGCAAGAAGCAAGCCGATTCAGACATCAAAGACGACAACGCATGAAAAGGAGACAGTCATGCCCACATCGATCGCCAACCTCAATGCGCAGCGCCTCGCCGCCAAGCGCGCGGGCGGTTCCGTCATACCGCAGCGATCCGAGTACGAGGTGCTCGACGCCGCGCACAACCCGCAGTTCACCGGTTTGAATACCTACATGCGCGACGGCAAGCAATACGTGATGTTGGCCGATGTTGAGGCGCGTTTCTATCTCGATATGGGCGCGATCGTTAAGGTCGAGACGGTCCAATAATGCCGATCAACACTCTCGACCAACTCGATCAAGGTCTTAGCACTCGGCTTGGCTCCGTACGGGTCCAGGTGGATCCGACCGCCAATTTTCCGGCGCTAATCACTCCGTTCTTCTCGACGCTGCGCGCGATCTGGCCCGACCTCTACAACAAGAATGTCATCATCGCGCCGGCCGGCAATGGCGTCGATCGCCGCAGCGGGCGGATGATTGGCGGCTTTCGTCACGTCGAGCAGTGCCTGGAGACGATCTTCGCCACGCCGTTCCATGAGCGGGTGCTGCGGCGCTGGGTCGGTTCATTCGTCCCGCATATTCTCGGCCGCAATGTCGTGCCGCGAGTAGTGACGCGATTCTTCTGGGCGATCGCTACGTCCATTGATCTGTGGGAACCGCGCTACAGGATCAAGCGCGTGTTCTTCATGGGTAATGCGCTGTCGAAGTGGGCGCCGCGGGAAGCGATGGTGCCGGCAGAGCTGATCCGGCTCGGTCAGCTGATCTTCCGCAATGACGGCGTCTATTACCCGCGCGGGCATCTCGGAAACTTCACGCCATACCAGAGGCAGCAGTTCGGTCTGGTCGGCAGGGGCGGGCAGTTCTGGGATGTGCAGCCGATGGGAGCTGGCTCGCGATGAGCAACGGCAGCGGTCCCGGCGGAGCCGACGTCGCAACTCTCGGCAGCGTTGCCTCCAATCTGGTGACGACGACGCCGACGCGCTTCACGGTGATCCGGCCGGAGTTGCTGCCGCCGATGCTGGTGTTGCAGTCGATCTCGACCGAAGACATGATCTCAAACCGCATGGCGCGCTTCAAAGCGCTGTGGGCTTCCTACGATCCGCCATACGCTGCTCAATACGACGTCGATCAGCTTGAATTCGATCCCATCCGCATCAATCAGGAGTGCAATAGCTTCTTTGAAGCCCTGGTTCGGGATCGCGTTAATCAAGCCTGCCGCGCTGTCACGCTTGCCTTCTCGGTGGGAAGCGATCTCGACGCCATCGCCTCTCGTTATCCGTACGGCGTCCCGCGGCTGATGTACGACGTGCGTGGCAATCAGCTGACGCAGGCGCAGGTTGACGCAGGCGCGGTCGTGGCATCCTACGAGACTGACTCTGCCTATCGCACTCGCATTTGGCTCAGTCCGTCGATCCTCTCACTCAACGGCCCGGGCATGGGCACTTACGAAAGCTATGTCTTCTGGGCTCTGAGCACGCCGATGCCGCCGGGCGAGAGACCAATCCGGCACGCCTCCGCATTTACCAAGCGCGCCACGGGCCACGTCTATATTCCGATCATGACTGACGACTTCCAGCCGGACAGCAAAATAGACCTGTTGACCGGCGATCTAGTTACCAACGATCCCGGTTCGCCGACGCCAACCGACGCGCAGATCGTCGCCGTCTATAATTACATCACCGACAAGGGATTTGCTCGCAAGGGTTTGACCGATGTTGTCAGCATCCTGCGGCCGCAGATCACCCGCACCGATATCCGCGCCAATATCACGCTGTTTCCCGGCGTCGACAGCACGACACTGATGGGCGAAGTCAATACGGCGGTGCAGAATCTGGTCGCGGCAATACGCTGGTTGGGTGCTGATTTGACGATCCTTTCGATCGAGACCGCGCTGGGGCAGACCGGTGTCTATAACGTCGAGCTGCTCGAGCCGACCGCTGATGTGGTCGTTGGCCAGAGTGGCGTGATCAAGGTCGACCAGATCCGCTTGCACTACGCGGGCGTGGGCGAGTAAGCATGCCGATCGTCAATCTTACCCCGTCGTTCAACGGTACGGGCGGGCTGGTCGGTCGCGCCAGACAGACGCATACGCCGCATCCGTCTTTTGCCGGCAAGGGTTTTTTCACCGGCCGCTTCATCTATCGTGACGTCATTGCCGGGCCGGTGCTGTTCCGCGGCTGGGCGGAGCTGAACGCCCGTTTTCGCTTTTCCTGGCCAGTCACCGCGAGCTTCGCTGGCAGCAGTACATTCGGCATTTTCCCCGGGCTTAATCTGCGCATCAGGCAGCAGATACGTTCTGCGTTCAATGCGCAGGCTGCCTTTGCCGGTCGTACTGGCGCGCCGCTCGTTACCACTCCGGTCGCGTTCTCGGCAGTGGCGGCGTTCGGGTTGGTGCCACCGCTATATATTTTACGTCCGCCGGTGCCGGGCTATTTTCTTGATTGCGCGCTCTTTGGCGCGAGCACCCTCAAGCTCGATATCGAGCTAGTCGACAGCGATCCGATCAATGCCGGCATCGACGAGTTGGCCGGTGAGAAGGTGTTGTGGCCGCAGGCGACGGGAATGGAGAAGGCGCTCGCCACCGTCGACGCCTACCGGCTCACGCGCATCTATGCCGAACTGGTCCGTGATCAGTGGGATCCTTACGCGATCAGTTACCGCAATCTCCCGTACCTCGCCTGGGCGATGGGTACGAATCTCTGGGAAGACTGGTGGAGCGAGAAATTCAAACGCTATTGGGTCGCCAATCAATGGACCTTCAAATACGAACGCGGTTCGTTGCTCGGCTTGAAGCACTTCACCACGGCGGTCGGCGGCACGGTGTTGCGGGCAGTCACGCCGCCGGCCAAGACGTTTCCGACTCGCTCGCTCACTGCCGACGAGCGGCAGGCGTACCTGTCGCGCTATCCGCAGTTGCGCATGTATCCGTACTATGCGCGCGGCCAACAGCCGTACCATTGTTTTCCGGGCGGGCATTCATTCGCCACGACCGGCGATGCTGTGCCTCCATCGCAGATCGGCAAGCTATTGCGCGCCCGCAACGGTGGCTACGGCGGCAACGGGCTGCGCAAGATGTACCCGACGTCGCAGACCACTGGCGGCCGCTATATGCATTACGCTACGTTGTATGACCGCGGCGTCGAGACGCCGCTCACCGTACGGCAGATCGAGCATGTTATTACCGGCACGTCGGCAGGTTGGGGCTTCACGCCGGGAGCTAGCCAGTACGACGAGCAGGTAGTGCTTCCGCTGACCGAGCGCGTGTTCTTCTATCTCAATCAAAAGAAGTTTCTCGATGCGCGCAATAAGAAGTACACGGTATTCACGGGCAAGAAGGCAGCGCTGCGCACGATCACTGTGTCGCGCTCTGGGCCGCTACCGTTTACGCAAGGGCAGATCACCTATCAAACGATCGTGCCGAGCGATCAGCTGATGGAGCTGAAGCCGCAGCACGTATTTGTGAAGCATCCCACGCAGCGTTACCGCATGTTCGAGATCAGACGCGACAAGCGTTTTGTTGGCGTGTCTTATCCGATGCGCAGCGAGGCTTGGAAATTTACTTACGATGTTTGGTATTTGTTCGATCCAGATCGCGTTCCGCCGCTGCGCCGCAGCGGTCAAGCCTACCTCGGCAAAACGCGCCTCGGCATGCCCAAATATACGTGCGAGGCGCTGATCAAGATACGCACGCCGTACCAGCAGCCGTTCGTGCATGCTAGCGGTGTGCGCAAGGGCTATGTCGGCAAATTCCGCTATCTGCACAAGCTCAACCCGGAGGCAATCTTGCGGCTACGACGCGGCGTGACGGCGAGCATGGCGCTCAGGGACACCGTGCTCATCAACACAAAGACCGTTCGCAAGCTGCAAGTGCGCGATATCTTCATGCCGGACGGCACCCACACGGTGGGGCAGCTCGCGGAGAATTAGCGGGAGATATAGGTGATCAGAGCGCGAAGCCTGCTCGCGCATCGGAAACTCCTGATTAAAGGAATATAGCATGGAACACCGTGTCCTGTACAGAGACAACCAAGAGCTGCCTTCCGATGATCTCAACAATGCCGAGGAGTGGACGCAGGAAGCGCTAGATCACGTCGTTGTCGATACCATCACCACCTTTTCCAGGTACTCTGGCTTCGTTATCTCCAAGGCTTCGGCCACGGTGCTGTCGATCTCGCCCGGTCGTCTCTATTCGCCGACCGGCGCGGTGTATGCGCGCGAGGAAGTAGTCTCGCTCGACATTTTCAACGATCGCCCCGTTACCACGCAGCGCTATTTTGCCATCGTTGCCTGGGGGCAGACGGTGCAGGAGGACATCCAGCCGCGTGATTTCTTGGTCGACGCCGATACCGGGCTGGCTGAGCCGCAAAGCGTGGCGATGACCGAGACCCGTTACTGCAACGTCAATTACGTGCGCGGCATCGAGAGCACTAGCGCGCAATTCCCGGCCATCGACGCCAATGTCACCTTGCTCGGTTACGTGCTGACCGATCCCACCGGCATCCTCACCATCATTCAATCGAGCAGCACGCAGGTCGACAATCTTGCCATCGTGGCGGCGCGCGTTTCGATGCTGGAGGCATGGCGCGGCATTGTCGATGGCGCGTTGGCAACGCTGCGCACCGATCTCGCCAATCTGGCGAAGTCGCTGCTTTTGTACACGCCGCTGTCTGATTTCCAGAAACTGGTCGATCTGGTCAACGAGCTGTGGGCTTACGCGCACCGTCCGGCCACCTTCATCTTTTACGGCACCGACCGCTTTCTCGATACCTCGCAGAGCCAGACGGCCGCTAACATTGATGGTGCTTACAATGCGCGCGTGGAGGAAGGGCTGCGGTTTCCCGGCGGCGGCACCGGCTGGGTAGGGCCGTTGGCGCTGCTCAATGCAAGCGAGCCGGTGGTGCAAACCTGGGACGACTTTACACTGCCGAGGCCATCCGGCTCGCGCGTGCGCTACGACTGCTCATTCCCGAACTTGACCTGGACGCCGGTGCGCATCCTCACGTTCGGCTATTGGACATTCACATGCCGGCATCTGACCCCGGCACGTTGGCGCTTCCGCTGTGGTCCGCCCTACTTGCCGAACCCGCCCGGGAGCGTGTGGCTATATACGGGAGACAAGGACCCGATCATCATAAACCTGATGTTCGACGGCCCATGGCACGCCGAGAATTGGGCGGTCACCAATCAAGCCAACACGAGCCAGCACGATGAGGACAACATTTATTGGCCGCGCATCGGTCAAGACCGCTGGAGATATTACTGGCGCGATTGGACGACGCATAACTATTGGGGCAAGAACTTCACCGACTTTAGTCATTCCGGCAATCACTGCGCGCAAACGCTGTACAACGCGCAGGACGGCTGGCTGACGGGTCTCACGCTATTCACGCATACCAATCTGTCGCAACCGATCACGCTGGTGATCTCCGGTTGCTTGGCCGATGGTACTCCCGATCATGGCAACCAGACTTTGCGTCGCGTCGTGCTTGGTGCCGACGACGTAACCGCGTGCTACGCGGCTCCGATCCTGGCAGGAGACATTGTTTCTTCTGCCGGTTTCACCACCAGTATAACGCCGACGGCTTTGCAGCCAGGAACGCATATCTCGACCGGCGAGCTGGTGATTTCCTCCACTCAAATGGGGATAGGAATTACTGGCGCGCCTTATTACTCAAACCTGCTTCAGCAAATCTACAACATCCCGGTCTACGTCTATCCGCTACGCATCAACTTCAAGCCGGTATTCTTGGCCGCCGGCCAGCGCATTGCGATCCATACGCACTCGACGTTCGATCACCAATTGTCCTTCGTCGATGACGATGACGCGCCGTTCCAAGTGCACCAAGGCTCGTTCTGGTATTTCGATGGCACGCTCTTCAAAATCTGGACCTCGTCGCGGCGCACGCTGCGGTTCATGGCGCATTATGCCACTTGGGGCCGTTGGGGCGACCAGCAATCGCCGGGCGGGCAGCTGAACTATTTGATCAATCTGCAACCGCTGCAGTTGGCTACTGGCATCGGCGCCGTCGACGTTCTGGCCGATCACATCATCCCGGCGGCCACCGATCTACACTACGAGGTGCAGGTCGGCGCGGTGTGGCGGGCATTCACGCAAGATGCGACGTTCCTCGATGGTACGGCGCCGCTGCTCCAGTTCCGCGTGTCGATCACCGGGACGACGGATCTGATGCCTGGCTTCTCGCTGGTCAACAGCGAGGTGACATTGGCGCGCGCAGCGTCCAACAATTTCTATCACATCTCGACGGACGTTCTGCTTGGCTCGCCGACTACCGCCGTCAAAGTGACGCTGAAGATGCACAATTTCGTTTCTGCGCACCATACGTGCACTGTTGCATTGCATTATGGAGCCACCCGCAACACCACTGGCGTCGTTGCTGATGTGCTCAATGATGATGGCTCGATCACCCGCACGGTTGCATTCACCACCGCGAGCCAGAGCGATTATGTGATCGAGATTACTGGCATCACTGACGGCACTGGCACGCCGTTCTTCATCAGCGAGCGCGATACCTATGCAACGTGAGGAGCATCATGGCTGATCCCATCGCCTACCGCGTCACAGTCAATCGACCGTTCATCTTCATGGATCTCGTGTTCGGTCCCGCCGCCGTGCAAGGGCCGAAACAAGGCTACCCTTGTTACGAGTTTCCGGCTGACATCTACAATAATGGCACGCTCGCAGACGGCACCGCGATCAGGGATTTGTGTGCCACCGTCGATCCGGTCTATCCGCCGACGCCATGACGCTGGCACTGAATTACACATCGGATCTGCAGGTCCGCTCGGACAAGGAGGAAGTTGACCTCAACTTCTTCAATCGGCGGTACTTGTCGATCTTCAATGCGCTGACGGCGCTTGATGCTCGTCAGATGGTATTTGACGGACAGGTTAACACTTTCGTTTCCACTGCGTTGCAGCAGCTAAACAATCTTCTCGGACCGCTGCTGACGCAGATACAGAACGCCAGCACGCTCGGCTTCCTGTGGGCGAAGGCGGTCGGTACCCCGGTCAACCTCGTCAACGGCGAGGCGAACGGCTTCCGCGTCACGGAAAACGCGCAGCTGTTCACGCCGACACCTGTGCTGATGGTGCAGGACCTCACCGATACGACCAACTGGGGCCTGGTCACGCTGGACGATGGTGGCTGGACGAAGTCGACCGGTGACCTCGCCGTGCACGTGATCTACGCGACCAAGACGCAAGTCTCGAATTCGTGGTTCATCTCCGATAGCGCCGCGATATTTCCGGCGATGAACAATGTGCTGGCACAGACGCAGTCGGCGCGCGACCAGGCGTTATCGGCACAGTCGGCTATGGCGGCGAATGTCGCCACCATGAATGCACTCGTGGCTCAGGTGCAATCTGGTCCAGTGGTCAGCGTTGCCGGCAAGACTGGTGCGGTGACACTGGTCGAGGCCGATATCGGTGGCCTAGTCACTGATTTGGCCGCCAAAGCCTCGTCGACTTCGGTGACCACGCAACTTGCTGGCAAGCAAGATAGTGCTGCCAAGCTCACGACGCTGGCAGGCATGACTTGGGCAGCCAATCAATTGCTCATGGCGACCAGTACCGCGGCACTTACGGGGTTGCCGATTAGTGCTTTCGTGCAGACTATCCTCGACGACGTCGATGCAGCTACGGTGCGCACGACCATTGGCGCTGCGGCCACCGGTAGCTTCCCGGCCAAGGCTTCGTCGGCCACCGTTGCCGCCGGCACTGATGATACGCAATGGGTATCATCGCTAGGCGTGGCCGGCACTTATCTGCCGCGTTTGACGGCCTTTGATCTGCATACGACCACACCCTACACGCTGCAGAGCAGCAACAATGGCCAGGTGGTACGGATGTCGTCGGCGAGCGCGATGACCGTGACATTGCCGAACAATTTCCCGGTCGGTTGGAATTGCGTGGTTGAGCAGAGCGGAGCTGGTATCGTGACGTTCTCGGCTGCTTCTGGTGCGACGCTGAATACGCGCGGTGCGCGCAATAAGACTAACGGGCAATACGCATTGGCCTCGCTGTACGTGACGGCAAATGCGGGCGGCGTGGCCGCTATCTACACACTGGCCGGAGACCTTAGCACGTGATCCCGGCAATGCTGGGCGCGGTAGCGGCATCGGTATCCATGCCTACCGCTACATTCTTTGCTGCTGGGCCGCGCACTGCTTTCACCGATTTTACCACCGGCATAACTGCGCAATATCCGGCAGGCGTGCAGGACGGCGATGCCTTGTTCTTGTGCTTCATGAGTTACGGAGCTCCGTTCAGCGCAAAGACTATTTCGGGATGGGATTTTATCAGTAATACGTCCGGACTGACGCTTCTGGGGAAGGGGCGTAGTGGCGATAATTCGGTATTTGTGCAAACGGCAAACTACGGTGCAGCAATAGTTTTTGTCTACCGCAACTGCTCCGGAATGCCTAATGCCGTCTCAGTTACTGCCGTCTTCGGTTCACTTAACGTTAGTGCAATAACATCCGTAGCTGACAACAATTTGGCGTTGAACCTGCTCTATGGCAATCGCACAAGGCCGAGCGGCACTCCTGTTCCACCAATAATTTCCGAAGAAAGTGGTTTCGTCGTGCGCATAACCGACGCCTGGTTTGATCCGGTTTACGGCTATGACCACGCTGTTGAATTGAGCGACAAGCCATTGAGTAACGGACAGAGCACGAGCGGTAGCGGGAATATCTCGGTGGGTTCCAATGCTGCCAATTTGTACGCGCTGGCAGGGACTATCGGATGGCCCGGACCGTATCTCGGCAGTGGCAAAAAATAAGGGGCAGAGATGCCGATCACGCTCATCTATCAGAACATTCGCATCGATGGCACCATGTCCGTGTCGGTAAGCGACATCACCGAGGACCCGGATAGCGGCGGCTTCGTGCGCCGCATCGACTTCTATCAAGATCCGACCAACACAGTTAATCGCGTGCCATCGCTCACCGTCATGATCTACGGCGATCAGACTAGCCTGAAACTCACGATCCCTACGGGGGTTACGTTCTAACGCAAGGAGAAGTAGCAATGACCGCTCCGAAGTTCGGTCTTCAATTCATCATCGTCGACGACCAGCCCCAGCCCGTCATTGGGGCAAATATGGATGTGATCGGCATCGTTGGTCCGTGCTCGACGGCGAGCAACAGCCGATTTCCGTACGACACGCCGGTCCTGGCGTACTCGAACGACTCCACGTTGTTCAACGACCTCGGTCCCGATGGGTACCTCCTCGACGCCATCGACGGCATCAACGATCAGCTCGCGGACTTCGAGATCGCCGCGCAGCTCGTGATCGTGCGCACGCGCTACGGCACCGACGCCAATGCCAACATCAAGCTGGCGCAGACCATCGCAAACATTATGGGCAACTCGGTCGCTAGCACCGGCGTGCACGCGCTGCTGCGAGCTCCTAATCTGTTGTTCTGTACGCCGCGGCTGATCGTTTGCCCCGGCTATACCGGCCAGCAGGCGAACTCGCTCGATACGCTCACCACCAACATCGACGGCGTCGGCTACACGCCAGGCCAGACCTATCAGGTGACGTTCGCGCAAGGCGCGGGCGAGACCAACGGAGCCTATCTGATCATGCCCGTTGCGCACGCGGTGGCCGATGTTAATGGCAACATCACTGATACTGAGATGTTCATCGACAGCTACGGCGCTTACTTCAACGTGGCGCCGACCGCGACACTGCCGGCGCCCGACGGCCCGCCGGTCACGGCGCTCGCCGCTTCCGGCTCGATCACTTTCTCGAGCAATCCAGGCGTTGGCGCGACTATCACGCTCAACGCCACCGTCTGGACGTTCGTGTCGGGCGCGCCAGTCGGCAATCAGACCCAGCTTGGCGCGAATCTGTCAGCGACGCTAACCAGCCTCGTCACCAATCTTAATGCCTCGGCCGATGTGCAGGTATCGAAATGCACGTACTCGATCAGCCAGGGCACGTTGCTCATCGTCGACGACACGGCAGGCTCTGTCGGCAATAACTTCACGCTCGCCGCCACCGTGACCGGCGCTTCGCTTTCCGGCACACATTTGTCGGGCGGTCGCGATGCTGTCGCCTCGACGCAGGCGACGTTGCAAACCGCGCTATCGGTCGGCGCTAATCCGGTCTGTGTCGAGCTCCCCGGAGTGCTGGACCAGCTGATCGGCTATGCTTTCGTGGAGAGCGCTGGCACCTCGCAGATTTCCGACGAGCTATGGCGCAACACCATGAATTCGCGCCGCATCGTGCCGCTTTCCGGCGGATGCCGTGTGATCGACCAGGCCAGTGGCCTGGTGGTCTCACGTCCGCTCGCGCCGAGAATGGTAGGCATGCAGGTCGCCCGTGATCATGAGATCGGTGCGCCTGGACACAGCATCGCCAACCGCCCGATCCAGGGCATCGTTGCGCCTGGCCGTACCATCGTGTTTTCGCTCACCGATGGCGCCTGCGAGGGCCAGCAGCTGCTGGGGGCAAACATCGGCATCACCGTGCGCGGCAACGTCGGCGTGGAGACCGCCATCTCGTCGGGCGGCTTCATCGGCATTGTGCTCGACAACGCGGGAGACGACACCTTGTGGCAAATGTATTCCGTTTGCCGCATGCGCGACTTCATCCATCTGTCGTTGATGCCGGCTTTGCGGACTTACTTGGGCCGGACTAACATCACCAAGCAGACCATCATCAACGTCCTGTCGACAATCGGCGACTTCCTCGGCAATGCCAAGGCGCGGGAATGGATCATCGACTATAGGATGAACTTCAAGGGCAATCTGAACTCGGCGAGTGAGATCCGGCTTGGTCATCTCACCGTCGGCTTCCAGGCAGAAGAGCCGCCGATCACCGAGCGGATCACCACGATGTCGGCCCGCTACAAGCCGGCGATCGACCACATGGTGCAGCAGCTCGAGCAGCAACTCAACATTGCGGCTTAAAAAAACGCACGGCCGGGTGAAGCAACACTCGGTGAACTGGCAAGGAGGACTGACAGCCTCCTCCGTGCGTGACCCTTCATGTCTAGCGCTGTTAACCGGAGACAAACACCATGCCCAACACGCCTCTGATTATGAAAAAGGCCAACCTGTTCTGCGGCAAGGAAGCCGCTGACGAGAGCAACAGCAACCATCTTGTTCTCGCCGAGCTCAAGCTGCCAACGATGGAAGAACAGTATGTTGATCATCGTCCCGGTGGCGGTCCGATCACCATCGAAATCGATCTGATGGTCAACCGGCTCGAGGCGACGTTCAGCCTGGTCGGTTGGTCGCCGCAGGTGGCGGAGCTATTCAACTCGTGGGTTGCCGACGACAACTGGTTCACCGCCTACGGCTATGTGCAGGACCAGATCACCGGCGAGGCTTCGCAAGGCATCGCGCTGTTCCGCGGGCGGCTAGGCCGTGCGGAGCCGGTAAATTGGCGCCCGGGTGATTTGCAGCACTGGAACTACTCGATCCGTTCCATCCTGCACTATGAGCTGGTGCTGGCCGACGAGTCGCTCTACCTCTACGACTTCGCCAACAATACGTTCCTGGTCGGCGGCGTCGATCGCATGGCTGACATCAATGCTCAGCTGCAGACCGGCGCGACCAACATCTCGCCGATCATCGTGAGCAGCGCGTAGTCGCATGGTTGATGTGACGATCAATCTGCTGCAGCCGATCGAGCACAACGGGCAACGGATCGCGAGCGTCGGCATTAGCCGCCCGAAGCTCGACCATCAGATACGGTGGATCGAGCAGCACTTGTCGACGCTCGGGCTGCTGTCGTTGCTGAGTGGGCTACCGGAGACAGCTCTGCGCGAGCTGAGCAACGCCGATTGGGGATTTACCATCGCTGTTCTCACCGCTCTATGTCCGGACCCGATCCAGCAGGATATTGCGCAGGGTACGCACCCGTTCGTGACGCCTGCATTTGGCGAGGTACTGCCCGTCGAGCAGGAGCAGGCCGCGCTAGAACCGGCGCCTGACCAACGTTTTCCCGAACCGCCGGAGGATGCGACCGAGGTCAAGCGCTTCGACAAGCCGCCGCAGTTGAAATTCCCGCAGGCGAAGAAGAAGGGCCAGGTCGAGCCGGAAGACGAGGGCGACGGGTTGGGTATGGAGCCGCAAGGAGAGATCGCGCAGGTGAGCTGAGATGCCTGACATTGCCGAAACCAACATACGCATAAGCGCTACGGATGATACTGCCCGCGCGCTGTCGGGCATGTTGCAGAACATGCGCTCGACGGCCGAAGCGGTTAACGCGATGTGGTCGAAGGGTATCAACTCGGAGATCGAGCGCACGATAAATAGGCTGCAAGACCTATCGAAGAAAGCCGAGGAGGAGGTCGGCAGAAAGACAACGAGTTCGTTCCAGAAGGCGGCGGGCGCCGTCAGCAGTCTTGCTCAAGGCGTCGTCGGCTTGGTCGGTGCGGGAGCGATCGAGGAGTTCGTGCGGCGTGGCGTTTCCGGCTTCATGAACTTCGAAGACGCGATAACGCGCGCCAGACAAGAGATCAAGCTGACGGACGAGCAGATGAAGACGGTGACGGAGACCGTCGAGCGGATACGACAAAAAACAGGGGCCAGCAAGGAGGAGCTGGTCAGTCAGCTGCGTGATTTCCTTGCGCTGTCGGGCGCGCAGACGGATGAGGGAATCAAGCTATACGAACGGCTGCAGGCGATCGCGCGCGCCACTGGCGTCTCATTTGACACGATCTCGAAAGGTGCGATCTCGGCGCTTAAACAGCTCAAAGTACCGCTCGATGAGGTAGAGGGTGTGGTTGCGCAATGGGCGACCACGATGCCGAAGGCGATGCTGGGGCCGTTTTTGCAGGCCGTGCCGGAACTCAACAAACTACTCGAGCAGGTGCACATCGGCGGCAAGAACCGAACTGCCGATCTTGCGGCCATGTTTGCCACGTTGGCGGAGAAGATGGGTGATCCGCGGCTTGCGGCGGATGCACTCAAGAACTCGCTGTCGGAGGCGATGGATACGAGCACTAGGCTCGGCCGCATGATGATCCCGCAGATGGCGGCTATCAAGTCCAGCTCCGATCCGTTGATCGCGCTTTACGATGCCTTGCTCGTGAAGTTCAAGGAACTAGGTCTGTTGGGAGGAGACGAAACTGCCCGCATCAAGGCACAGCGGTTGGGAATTCCTGATGAAACGGTCGAGACCATAAGAAAGTACGGCGAAGCCCAAGATCAAATAAGAGCGAAATTGACTAGCGTTGCCGAGGCGATTGCTCAGATCACTCAGAAAAATGCCGAGCTGGATGAAAAGTTCAAGGCATCGGCGACGCGCATGGCGGCATTGATCGCCGACCTGGGCGAGAAGGTAGGCGAGTTTCTGAACACTTTGGGAGCGCCGAAAGCCCTTGAAGATTTGAATCAATCTATGAAGACATTGAACGAGGTCGCACATGAGTTACAGGCGGCATTTAATTGGGAACTCGATTGGAAGAAATTGCTGAATATCACCGGCCTCACCGAAGAATGGGAGCATATCAAGGGCGTCTGGAAGGGCCGCGAGGAGAGAGTGCGAGGAGAGGGCGCGCCGAAGCTATTTGAAGGCGAGGGCGGTGGTCCTCCCATCATGATGCCAACGCCATTCCAGCATGGCGGCATTGTCAGCAAGCCAACTTTGGCAATGCTCGGCGAGGCAGGGGCGGAAGCAGTGGTGCCGCTAACTGGCGCTCGCGGCGGCGGCGGCGAAAGTGTCGAAGCCGAAAAGGAAAATACGCGTGAGACCAAATCGCTGACCGAGGAGTTGCGCAGGCTTAACGATATTTTGGAGTACAGGGGCTTGGGCGCCGCTGGGGCCGCCGGCGGCGGCGCCGATGGCGATGGCGGCGATCCAGCTAGGGGAACGCGGGGCGGCACTCGCGATCCGAGCACTGGCCGAATGCGCGGGACTCCGGAGGCGCCGACGCCGCGCACGCGTGTGGACGGCAAGCCGGTGCCGCAAGACCCGTATGTGCACCCGGCAACTCCGGCTGACGTTCCAAGTGGAGGACCGCCAGCTCAATATCGCCCTGAGTATCACGCGGAGGGCGGAGATGTGACTCCTGGCAAACCCGCGGTGGTTGGTGAGAAGGGTCCGGAGATCGTCTTGCCGCGGCCTCGTACCCGCCCCCGCCCAGCGCCAGCGCCTGCGCCTGCGCCTGTTGCTCCCACGATCGTTGGTGAGAAGGGTCCTGAACTCATCATGCCACGCTCACAGGGCAGGGTTATTCCGGCAGCTGAAACGGCGTCGCTACGACGGGTCGGTGCAAAACACGGCCTCACCCCGCAATCTATCGCTGGTCTGATTTCTGTCGAATCGGGCTGGAGCACAGGTGCCACTGGAAGTCATGGAAAGTATCGTGGTCTTACACAGATCGGTCAGCAGACTTTCAGAGAGGCCGGCGGCAAACTCGGCGGTTTAACTTGGTCGGAATATCTGAAAGCGTCACCAGCGAAACAGATCGACGTTTATGGTGCTTGGCTCGATCATTATAAGTTTGACCAAAAAGTAAAAGCGGCCGGTGTTGATCTTTCCAAGATGTCGCATGCAGAGCAAGCCGCATTTTTGCAAGCAATGCAATTCTCTCCCAATGCAAATGAATGGATGAAGGACCCAAATACGCGAGCCACTCTTTCTTCGCAAGCTCGTGTGCTTGGTGATACTTCGCGGGCGCAAATGGCGGCTTATTACAAGACTATTCTTCCTGCTGGCGGAGGACAGCCAACACAATATGCCAGCGGCATGGACCTCGAAGGCGATATTGCAACACGGAGCAGGACACTCGATGTAGCCCGCATAGAGCGCGAGACTCGCCTGGCTGGTCCCACAGGAATGGATATTGAGGGCGACCCTGCGACACGGAGCAGGACGCTTGAAGCGGCGCGAGAAGATATGCGCAAAGCGTCGCTCGCGCCGGTGGACAGCTATAAAGCCGCGATTAGGCGTGGTGAACGAGGTGAGTTTAATGCGGCACGCACAGGAGAGTTTGGCAAACTCGGTAGCATACAAACAAAAACAATCACCCTGAGCAATGGCCAGTCGGTAAAAGTTAATGCGCTCGTTGCTGATCGCTATGAAGGCTTTTTGAACGAAATGATAGAACGGGGATATCCGGTCGATGTTCGCGGCGGCGGCGGCTATAACCCGCGAGCCATAGCGGGCACGAGAACGCCATCGATGCATGCTTACGGCACTGCTGTTGACATCAATGTTAAACAAAATCCGCAGCATGGTCGTACTAACTTGCCATCGTCGGTGGAAGCAATTGCATGGCAGCACGGACTGTCATGGGGCGGCCGTTTTGGCGATCCGATGCATTTCGAGGCGATGGGTGCTCAAGCATGGGCATCCAAGAAACGGCAGCTTGAAACAAGGGCAGCAAGGGCAGAATCGCGACAAGGTGGCGGTCCGGTTGGCGCCGGCTCTTCGTACCTGGTCGGCGAAGAGGGGCCAGAGCTTTTTTCACCCTCGCTTTCTGGTGGCATCATATCCAACGATCAGATCAATATGATGCGTGCTCAGATGGAAAAGCCGATCAAGATGAATGTGGAAGCTCCATCTATCCCGGCATATCAGACGCGGGCGCAGATGGCTCGCAGCCAGCGCCGCGTCGAGCGCATGGCGCACGAGGATCAGCAACGCGACGATGGCAAGCACAACCCATCCTTTTTAGGGACGCAGTGACATGGCTGATGTTGGTCAATCGATGCTTGGCACGACTATTCCTGACGGGCTGCTTCCGCCCGATGTTTCGTGGGAACGCGCTGACGGACTCGGTCCGCAGCTAGTCGAGCCGACCGCGGATCAGTTTCTCGCGACGCTTTACCAGTGGGGGCCGATCCAGTTCCAGGTTTGGCCGCTCAATGCGCACGAGGTGGACCACGAAACGTCAACGGATTGGGCACATAAGGAGATACTCGGGGCGGGCGTGTATCGAGAATGGACAGGTGAGAATGATGAGACGTTGCATTTCCGCGGGCATCTTTTCCCGTATCGGCTCGGCGGCATGAGCGCGATGGAGCGGTTCGAGACGGAAAGGCGGCAAGGCATGGTCCACCTGATGCTGCGTGGGCGCGGCGAGTATATGGGCTGGTTCGTGTGCGAAAAACTGATCCGCACGCACACCTTCCTGTCGAGCGAAGGCGTCGGCCGACAGCTCGCCTTCGAGTCGGTAATGGCGCGCGCGCCGATACCGGACAACGCCACCTACGTCAGCAAGCTATGGGGCTCGAGCCAGCCGAGGCCGTGATATGCCAGCCAAGAACGCGACAATAGTCGGCTTCGAGATTTACCAGGTGCTCAGCGAGTTCATCACCGCAGATTTCATAGTTTGGAAAAGATATAGGAACCGTGCCCCCGGCATCATGGAGCTGATGCTTGACGCTAATCCGCAACTCTCGTGGGGCCATCGCAAGTCACCGTTCATTCCAGTAGGCACGCTGATCCGCCTGCCAATTGACCAGAATATGCTGCTCGGCCGGCCGGCGACACTTCCTACGGACTCGCTCTGGACTGACAGGCAGGGTTTCCGTCTTCCAGTATAGGAGAACCAATGTGAGCTTCGTCGACGTCTTCGGGGAGCTGCCAGCACCGGCGGACACGACCGAGCCATTCATCGGCACGGCGACGCAGACCAACCGTTTGCTGGCCCATTACAAGGTGGAGATTGGTGGCGTCGATATCACCGATGCACTCAGGCCGCACTTGGAATCGCTACAGATCGTCGATGACGGCGTACCGCACGCGACCATCGAGGTTGACGATCGCGACGCCAAGTTGCCGATCCCGCCGTTCGACACCGAGGTGCATATCGAACTGGGCTGGGAGAGCGAGGAGATGGTGACCGTGTTCGATGGTCACACCTTCGACCTCGAATACGGCTGCGCACGCAAGCAGGGCGGCCGCAAGATGTGGGTGCATGCTTTCGCGCCGCGGATGACCTCGCATGCCAAGACGCCGATGCAGGAGGGCGTGGGCGAGGGCGCGGAAGCGGGGCAGAAGGAAGGCAAGCAAATCCCGATGTCGGATTTTTTGCAGAAGGCGGCGAGCAACGCCGGTTTCAATGCCAACATCGCCGGCTTCTTCGACCAGTTCAAGTCCGACCGTTGGGAGCAGCAGGGCGAGAGCATGATGCACCTGTTCGAGCGCATGGCCATCAAAGCCGGCGGCATGGTGCATTACGATGGCGGCAACAGCGTCAGCCTCATTGCTCCCGCAAGCCAGGGCAACGTCATGGCGATCTGGGGCGACAACCTGATCTCCGTACGCCTGCGTCCTTACGCCAGCCGTTCGACCTGGGCAGGCGGTCATCAGCAGCACTACGATCATCAGGCTGCGAATTGGATACGCTCCATAAAGCAGTTCGGCATGTCGTTCCCTTGGGGCGGCGGTGGCGGAGGTGGTGGTGGTGGTCCCGAGGCGATGATCCAGAACGTCGAGGAGGCAGCGAGCCAGGGTGGCGCCGATGGTGACAATTCCGGCAATCAAGGGCTAGCGAGCTACGAGCCCGGCTATGGCCGCATTGCCATCAACGGCGAGCCTTCGGCGAAGTTCGGTGGTTCCGTCGAGGTAGTCGGAGTGCGTCCCGGCGTCGATGGCAGCTACGCGATCTGGGTCGTCGAGCATCACCTTCAGCGCGGCCAGGGCTTCATCACCTTTCTCGATGTTGACGTCATCACGACCGGCGGCGATGTACGCCCCGCGCGGCGCGCGCAAACTAGCCAGGAAAGGCAGAAAATCCGTAACGTCAATCGTGGTTTGCCGAACCAGAGTTACTCACAGCAGAATCAGGGAGGCTAGATTTGTTCGGGGCGCAGCGATCTGTGCGCCTAATGCGCTGATAGGTGGCCGCCGATGGCTGTCGCGTTCACCAACAGCACCGGCATCGCCACCGGCGACACTGGCGTAACTCAAGTCGATTCACAACTTTTCAGTACATTCAGCGGCACCGATATCGGCATTCTGGTGCAGCTGCAGTTGAACCCGCTCGGCAGCGCGCCGACGGGCGTCGCGATGGTGCTCGATCCGACCGGTCTCAACGCATCGCTGACGCTGATTGACTCGTACAATCCTGGCACCGGCGCTTATTTTTATCTTTTTGCCATACTCGGGGTGTCCGTCAGCGCCAGGATCGTTCGCGCGACCTGGACCAACAGCTGCTACGGCATCGGTCAGGTTTGCGTGCTCACCGGCGTCAAGCAGACCAGCGTCGCGGCCGCATTTACCAACGCGGCGCACAATACCAACTCCTTCGGTTCGGCGTCGGTGACAGTGACGAGTGCCACCAACAATCTAGCCATCGCTCATTTTCAATGCACAATCAGTAGCTGCACGCCCAACCAAACTAGCATTTGGGGGCCTTCCCCCTGGGCAAATCTTAGTCTTAATTCTGGCGGCAACTATGATGTTGGTGCTGCCAGTGTCACGCTCACCGCCAGCGTGTCTGGAACCTGGGTCGGGCAAGGCATCAACGTTAACGTCAGCATCACTGCGTGGGACGGTAGCGCTGCGCTTGCCGGAACGGGCGGTGCTACGCTAACCGCGAACCTGAGAGAGCAGACCAAAGGCGCGCTCACCGGCAGCGGCGCTATCGTCGCCAATGTTTTCAGGGACAAGACGCTGTTCTCGGCAAATTTTGCGGGGGCCGGCGTTGCCCGATGGTCTTCGGTCGATCAGATCGACCAGTGGTTGGCTGCGGTTGCTGCCTTCTCGGGCGCGAGCGCGCTTTCCGCTAATGCAATCTTTCCAGGTATCCGCGCGACTCTTGCCGCCGTCGCTGCGCTGTCTGTCGACATGCCACTGTGGCGCGGTGCTTCCGCTGCATTCTGGGGCAACGACAGCACTCTTGTTGGTCGCGCGCTGTCGATTTCGGCAACGACAGCCATCTTGATTGGCAGCGGCGGCTTCACCGGCCCCGCTCGTCAGGTTCAGACCATGCCGAACGCCGCTAGCTTGGCGGGCAGCGGCGCGCTCGTGGCTGTCGTGACGGGCCGTCAGAACGTGCCAGCTACGGCGGCGTTGGCCGGTGCCGCGCAATTCGTCGTGCCGCCAATGTTGCAGGCTCTGACCATCCGCCGGGGTCTTGTTGGAATAGGTAGTCTCGTCCCGCCCATTATTGGGCAACCTCTAGCCGTCAGCAGTCTGACATTTCGCGGTGCGGGAAGCTTGTCGGTGTTGCCGAGGCTTCAACGTCCGATTTCGACCGCGTTCTCATCGAACGCAGTCGTTGCTGCCGTGGATGTCATGCTGCTGGCCGGAGGCCAGCCGCCGCAGGCGCTGGCGCTGCTCGACCGCACCTGGGACGATGAGGTCAATGGCCCGAACCAAGAAGCGCTGTTCTCGAACTATAACGATCAGCTGGTTTTCGAGTGCGATCCCGGGCTAGTCGGCAACGATCAAGGCGTGCGCGGTGCGGCGCAGACGATCCGGCTGATGCCGCCGCTGATGTTCGGCAACAGCCAAAACATCGAGATCAATCTTAGCGGTATCACCGTCAGGCTCGATGTGCTGGAAGCGATTAATTCCGCTGTTAGATTGAGCGTCCTGGAAGCACAGAACAGCTTGCTGCAAAACCAGGCGACGATGTTACAAGCGCAGGTCTCGGTGCTGCAAGCGCAGGTTTCACTGCTACAATCGCAGGTTAACACGTTGATGTTGCTCGATCCGAGAGCGCTGGTCGCGCTGTTCGCTGGCTCCGGGACGTTTGCCGCGGATGTGACGTCCGTGGCGGTACATGCGAATCTCGCAGGCTCCGGAGCGATCATCATCAACGTGACAGGAGGCCACTGAATGCTGACGACGCTGGTCAAGACCACCGACACCCGTTACGGCCGCATGAGTTACTTTGCCGCCGACGCCTATATCGGGCGCTCGCTCGAATTGTACGGCGAATATTCGCCCGGCGAAATCGAGCTGATGGCTAAGATCGTCAAGCCGGGATGGGCGGTGGTAAACGGCGGCGCGAACATCGGTGCGCTCACGGCGCCGCTGGCGGAGCTGGTCGGGCCGGATGGCAAAGTCTATGCGTTCGAACCGCAGCCCGAGCTGGTTCAATTGCTCCGGCGCAATATGCGCAAGCGCAAGAACGTCATGGTCAGCGACTATGCGCTGTGGCATTCGCGCGGCGACAACCGTGTGCGCAAGGTGATGGAGCTGCAGCACGACAATTTCGGCTGCTTTACCATCGGTGATGACGGTGGTAGCGGCATCGTGCGCATGATCGCGCTTGATGATTGGCTGCAGGGCGAGGATGTGCAGCTGATTTTCGCCGACGTCGAGGGTTGTGAGGCGATGCTATTGGAGGGCGCTAAGCAGACGATCAAGCGCTGCCGCCCGCTATTCTATCTGGAGGATCATCCGGATCGTGCGCGCCTGGGCGTGACCGATCTCGTGTCTTACGTGCGCCAGCAGGACTATCTCGCTTATAGTCACAAGCCGGACATGTACTCGGTCGACAACTGGAAGAAGTGTCCCGAGAACGCGTTCATGGACCTAAAGAATTTTGAGCTCAAACCGTACAAGACGCTAAGCTTCAACATCCTATGCATCCCGCAAGAGCGGATTGCCGAATTCCGCCATCTGCTCGACGACCATACCAAATTCCACGCTGAACCGCGTGGCACCAAGCTGCAGATGATCGTGCCGCGATCGCCGAACCAAGGCGCGGGCGGATGGGCTTGCATCGTGCGCGGTGGCGGCGTTGGCGACAATTTGATTGCCGCGGCTCCGGCTCGCTCGCTGAAAGAGATGGGTTACAAAGTCGAAATCCTCACGCAGACGCCGAACAACGTCGTGTTCGAGAACAATCCGTTTGTTGATAAGATCAGCGTGCACGACGAGGCCGACTGGCCGAAGGACCAGGTTGCTTGGCAGGAGTTCTTCCGCATCCGCGCCAAGGAATACGACCGCTTTGCCAACCTGGCGCACTCTTGCGAAGCCCGGCACGCATTGTTCCCGATCATGACGGCGTTCTGGTGGTCGCAGGAATATCGGCGCAAGCTCTGCGCCGGCAGCTACTTGGAAACCGCATTTGACATCCTCGGCGTACCGTATTCATTCGGTCCGCTGTTCTTCCCAACTAGCGAGGAGCGCGAGCAGGCGCTTATCACCAAGCGCAAGCTCGGGCAGGGACCGATCATCGGCTGGTGCCTCGGCGGCACGCGGCTAGACAAGGTCTGGCCGTATACGCCGCTGTTGATCGGCCGCTTGATCAAGGAGCTGGATGCGCAGGTGGTGATGATGGGAGCGCCGCCGCCGTTCCGCGACTTCGAGATTGCCCGGGCCGTGCAAGACAGCGTGCGGGCGCAGAATGGCAGCGATGCCGGGCTCACTCATGCCTCTAGCCTGAGCCTCAAGGAACAAACCTGGCCAATCCGCCGCATCCTGTCGTTCGCGCAGGTCTGCGATCTGGTAATCGGGCCGGATACCGGGCCGAGCTGGGGCGTGGCGTTCGAGCCCTTGCCGAAGATCATTTTGCTAAGTCACGCCAGCGAGGAGAATATCACCAAGCACTGGCTCAATACGGTAACGCTGCATGCCGATCAGCAACGGGTGAAGTGCTGGCCGTGCCATCGGCTGCATGAGAAGTTCGACACCTGCAATTCGGTCACCATCAATGATGCGCCATATGCCGCCTGCATCAGTGATATCTCGGCGGAAACAATCGTGACGCACGCGCGGCACCTGCTCGGCCGGGCCGACAATAAGCCGGTGCCACAATTGCCCGCAGCGAAGGGCTTCAAATATTACGAGGAGAAGGTGTGATGGCAAATCTGGAGGTCGAAACCTTGGTGTTGCCGCTCGACGATTTATTGCAGGCGGCGCTCGATCGGAAGCAGCTCGAGGGATGGATCATCATGCCGGGCACCAAGCCGGTCGGCGTTTGGGTGATCTGCCGGCAGCCCGGCGTTGCTCAGATGATGCACGATGACCAGCAGCCGAAGGTAACGGTGGGTGTGGATCCGCGCGGTGTCGGCATCTTGCGCAACGGCAAGTTCGTCGACGAGCAAGGCAACGAAGTTCCACCACCACAATGAGGCGATGATCATGATTTACACCGGAATCGAACCGTTCGCTAACCTCACCGCTGAGCAGGTACAGACTATTGAGGAAGCGATTAGCCGTGCGCCGGATCCAGCATGGCACGACGGCATCTGGCGTGAGCTGCGAGCTCGCCTCGAGGGCGAAGGGCCATGGAGCGATGACAAGGTGCGCGTCGCCGCCAAGCAGGCGCTTGCTGATCTCGGCATAACGCTTGAAACGGCCGAAGACGATAATGACGACGATAGCGACGACGACGATGATGACGATGAACCAATCGAGGAGGAAGACGAGCCCATCGAGGAGGAAGACGAGCCACCGGAACCAGAACCGGAGGCCGAGCCGGAACTAGAGGAAGCTGAATCGGAGCCCAAACCGAAACGAAGGTCTGCGGCGCATCATGCGCCGAAACGAAAAGCGCGTCGCTAGTCGTCCCGCATCTCATCCTTGTGCTTTTTTGGCGGCGGCACAGGAACTCACTTTTTAATGGCGCCGTCTACGCAACCGATCTAGCACAGCTAGATGCTACATAAGGAGATTACCTAATGGCAAATATCGGCCTCTATGCGATGAAGAACATGCTCGATTGGTCGCTCAAGGCGGCGACCCCGGCTTCGCCGGCCGCCTGCTATATTGGGCTCTCGCTCGGCGTGCCATCCTCGGCAGCGTCGTCGGAAGTCGGCGCCGGTTCCGGCTACACGCGACAGAGCATGGCGTTCGCCGGTGCAGCGACGCCCGCCGGTTCGGCCTCGGCTTCGAACTCGACAGCATGTACGTTTGGACCGTTCTCGTCTTCAGCGGTGGTTTCCGGCTTGTTCATTGCCGACACCGTATCGAGCAACGCCGGCAGCATGTTGTGGTACGGCAACTTGGCAACGGTGCGCACACCGCTCGCGGGCGATAGCTTGGTCATTGCCGCTGGGGCACTCAGTATCACGCTAAGCTAATGCCGTAGGCTCCGGGCTATGGAGGCTAAAGCGTGGCAGAACGCATCCTAGTCGTGAACTTCGAGAACGTGTCGGTCAGCGCGGTCGTCGACTTCTTCTCGCTCAAAAACAGCACGACGAACGGGCTGGAGCTGCGCGGCTTCTCGATCTCAGCGGGCGGCCAGACCTCGCCGGCCGAGCTGCGCGTGCGGCTTAAGCGCGTCACTGGCGGCACGGTCACGCAGGGTTCTGGCGGCACGGTGGCGACGGCAAACCTGGTTGACACCGGCATCGGTGCGGTCGGGGCGAAAGCCACCGCGCACACCTGCGACACGACACAGGGGACCGGCACCACGGTGACGCTCCTGCTGCCGTGGCAGTGGAATATGTTGCAAGACTTGCTGTACGTGCCGACCACCGTGGAAGAACGCGAATGCATCGGTCCGAGCGAGATGATCATTGTCGATCTGGCTGCCGCGCCTGCTGCCGCTACAAACTTCTCGGGTTGGATCAAGTATTCCGAGTATCCATAAGGAGCATGTATGGCCCTCACCGTCGACTCCGCGCTGCAAGCCGGGCAGATCGCGCAGGCGATCCAAGCCATTCAAACGCAGATCGCCACGCTGCAACAGGCCATCGCCACCAGCGTCACCATCAACGCCATCAATGTGCTGACGCAGATTCCGGGCGGCGGCACCGCGTCCATGCAGGCGAGCCTGCCGATGAACTTGGCTGACAGCCAAACGATCTTCAACTCGGTGCTGTCGTTGTATCAAACGCAATTGACCAACTTGCAGAACCAGCTCGCCGCCATCGTGTAGGGCCATGGATCGTCACGGTCCGCCGACGTGCCCCGTTTGTTGGGGCAAGGAGTGTCGTGGCGGCGGCAATAAGCGATGCGTTCAGCGTGACCCGCGGCCGAGCCACCTCGCGGGCATCCTCGACAGCTACGGCGGGTTGCGCTTCGTCGTCGCCCATCGTCGCAGCTTCAAGCATCACGCGAGGCATGACGAGCGCCTGGTTGTTGTGCCGGGGCTGCTGGTGCATGAGCCGATCGCCTGGGGCGACATTCCCGGTGTGATCGGTCGCATCGAGTTCGAGGTCGAGAAGTGGATGAAGCGCAACGAGCGGGCCAACGATCCGAGCACGCGCGAGATCGTCGCGCTGTATCGACTGCGTTGCCTTGAGCAGAACCGGAACAGCCTCGACCTGAGCGCCATCGCGGAGACGTGAATGACGGTCGTCTTTCTCACCAGCGCGTCGACTTCGCCATGGTCGCGTCCTGGCGACTGGCAAGACTCCGGTTCGCAGGTTGAGCTTGTCGGTTGCGGTGGGCAGGGCGCTCTCCCGGTGGCCCCGTTAGGCACTGCCGGAGCGCCGGGATCAGGCGGCGGGGCGGGCGGTTATTACAGCTTGACTGCACCAGTCGGTGCGCTTGGATCGACCACGCCGTTCGCCGTTGCTGCGAGCAATTCGACCGCCTCGAATCAGAATGCGAGCGCGACGTATTGGGAAAACACCACCAACACCAATAGCTATCAAGCGCAGTGCGGCAATCCTGGCACCAATACTACCAGTGCGAGCGCGGGCGGTGCGGGCGTCACCAACGGCACGCCATCGCCGGTCACCTACACTGTCGTGTCGAATGCTGGTGGCAACAGCGGCACGACGACGCAATCGACCGGCCGCAGCGGATCGGGCGGTGGTGGGGCTGGCGGCCCCACCGGAGCAGGCAAGGCAGGCGGCAATGGTGGTAGCGGCGGCACGAGCGGAGGCGGCGGTGGCGGCGGCTCGAACGGCGGATCGAGCACGGCCGGAGCGAATTCGTCGGCTGCTGCCGGCGGTGTGGGCGGGAACGGCACGGGCGGCACAGGCGGCGGTGCTGTTGGCACTCCTGGCACAACCGGATCGTCCGGCGGGGGCGGTGGCGGCGGCACGGCTAGTTCCACCGCGAGCCTGAACAAGAACGGCGGTGCCGGCGGCACCCTCGGCAACGTCACCAACTGGACGCAAACGTCCAACAGCGCGACGGCGGGGGCCGGTGGTGGCGGCGGCGGCGGCGGCGTATCCACGGCTGCGACGGGCACGGCCAGCACTAATGGCGGCGCTGGTGGCAATTACGGCGGCGGCGGCGGTGGTGACTCGGAAAATACAGTCGCGACCGGTGCTGCTTATGTAAACGCATCGGGCGGCGGTGGCCTCATCGTCATTACCTATACGGCGGTCAGCGGTCCGACTGCCTGGCAAGGATCGGCAACGCTCGCGTTGGTTGGATCACTGACGCCTAACGAGGCCATCTACAAGTCCTTCATCATGCTGCGCAGGCGGACGTTTATATGCCTCGATACGTAATCAGCCGTGCGTCTTTCATTTATCGCGCGCCGCGCCGCAAGGGGCGGATCGAGTTCGTGCCAGTGCAATGGCAAGGTGCGAGCATACTCGCCGGGGCAAGCGGATTTTTCGTCAACGAGCGAATTCTACTTGCTGCACAAACCGCATTTGCGGCAGCGGGTAGCTTTGCCACCGACAGCTCGATCGTTGGCCATACCACCTGGCAAGGACAAGGTGCTTTCGGTGGGACCGCAACGCTGGCGGCAGCGGTCGCGCGCTACAACGCGGCGGGCACGGTATTCTCGCAACCGCTGACGGGGCAGAGCAGCAACTGGCAGGGGCAAACGCTGCGGCAATTGTTTGCTCCATCGCTCTTGGCTAGCGTCGATCCAGGAGCGATCGGAGTGCAGTTTCAGTTCGCGCCAGGCACCAACGGCTCGATCGACGCCGCTTGGATTGGCCATGCTGCCGCGAGTGGTGATCCCTACGATTTTGACGGTGGCCAAGTGCAGCTCAAGTTCGGCGGCTCAAACTCGCAGGCCGTGGTCGGAGCTCAGAACGTATCCAGCGACAACATCTCGTTCCCGCTCGACGTAACGCGAACGCTCATCGTGGCGGCATCGTTCTCAGGCACGCAGGTCAACTTGATGGGTTACGGAGGCTAAGGGAGGTCTGCCATCACTCAGGTCTTCCTCACTTCCGCTTCCACTTCGCCCTGGTCGCGCCCTGTAGATTGGCACGATACTGGCTCGCAGGTGGAGCTGGTTGGCTGCGGAGGCAACAGTACCACTCCTAGCGTTAACAATGACAAAGGCGGTGGCGGCGGTGGCGGTGGATATTACAAATTAACTTCGCCCGTTGGCGCATTGGGCGCGACGACCAATTTTGCAATCAGCAGCAACAATTCCAGCGCCAACCAGGACACCGCTGCCACTTATTGGGAAGGCACAACCAATTCTAATAGTTATCAAGCGCAATGCGGTGGACTAGGTGCATTAGCCGTCGCAGGCGGTGGAGGCGGTAGCGGCGGCACAGGGACAATCAATGGTTCGCCTTCTCCGGTAACTTACACCACTTCATCTGCTGCGGGAGGGTCAGGCGGCACCGCTTCTGCTACTGCTGCCATTGATGGCGGCGGGGGCGGTGGCGGCGCGGGCGGCCCTTCTGGGACCGGCGGTGGCGGCGGCAACAATGCTGGCAGCAGCAACGGTGGCGGCGGCGGTGGTGGCGGCGGCAACAACGGCTCGACCGGCAGCAACGCTACAGGTAATACTGGTGGCTCAGGAGGAAATGGCGCTGGTGGCGCTGGCACCGGCGGTACAGCTGGCAACCCTGGCAGCGCTGGTACGAGTGGTGGCGGCGGCGGTGGTGGTAGCGGAACTGCCAGCTCAGGCTTCAACACTTCAGGCGGTGCAGGCGGCGAGGATACCGCTTTCGACAGCTCCCACGGCAATGGCGGCGGCGGCGGCGGTGCAGGCGGTGTTGGTGGCTCCAACGGCACGCTCAACGGCGGCAACGGCAGCGATTACGGAGGCGGCGGCGGCGGTACCGGGGCGGCTTCGATCTCGCCGACCAGTCACACCGCAGGCACGGGCGGTGGCGGTCTCATCGTCATCACCTACTCGCCAGCGACAACGTGGCAAGGTTCGGCGGCGTTTGCCGGTGCTGGCGGCATGGTCACGCCGCTGCTGCGCAAAGTATTGTATGGCCCGACTTATGGCGGCGCCGGTAATGCGCGCTGGACCTCGGTCAATGTTTTTAGCCAGCGCATGGATACCGACGGCGGGTTCGGTGGTGTAGCGAGCGCGCGCTGGACTTCGGTCGACTCGATTGATCAGCTGCTCACAACGATTGCCGCGTTTGCCGGTGCGGGCAATGCGCGATGGACGAGCGCCGACCAGCTCGACCAATTCTTGCAGGCAATAGTCGTTCTTGCCGGCGCCAGCAGTGTCTCGGCCAGCGTTCGTCAAGTTTGGCAGATACCGCCCACTGCGTTTGCCGGTGCGGGCAATGCTTCGGTCAGCGCCGCACAGATCATTCGGTTGACTGCGTCCGCGCAAGCAGCCGTTGCCGCTTTTGCAGTTAGCGAGAGTCAGCGACAAGCGGCAATCGCGTCCTTCGCCGGCACCGGAATGCTGGCCGGTGACGCGATGAGGGCCGGAGCTTTGCGCTCTGATCCGGGGGCGAGCTATTACGCCAAGGCCGGGGCCGACGCCGCCACCACCGATGCGAGTGGCTATACCGCCACCGCCGATCGGTTGGTTGGCATTTCACTCATTAATGTCGTCGCTGGCGCTGGCGTCCTTTGGCAAGGCTCGGCGGCGCTGGCCGGTTCCGGTACAGCGGCAGCTGACACCAAGACGATCTTAGCGGCCGTTGGCGCTTTTGCCGGGGCGAGCACCATCGCGCTGGCGGATCTGCAGAAGGTTCTTGATGGTGTTGCCTATGCGGGTGCCTCGACCCTGTCGTCGAGCCCGGCGCAGCAGATGGTCTTTGCCGCCAGCGCCTCAGCCAGCGGCGGCCTGATTGCACCGAATCTGCTCAAGGTAATCGGCTCGGCGACCTTCGCGGGCAGCGGCGCATCCGCGAGCACCGCATCTCAACTCGTCGAGACCGTGACCACGGGTTTGGCCGGAGCTGGCGGCTTCGCCGCACTCAGTCCGGCAAAGGTTCTCGACGCGCTTGCCTTCAACGGTGCCGGTGCGGTCGCGGCTACCACGACTCAAATCGAAGTTGCGAGCAGCGGACTTGTCGCGGCGGGCGGCCTGGTAACGCCCAACTTTGTGAAGCTCCTCGGCGCGCTCACGCTTCCCGGTGCCGGCACCCTCTCGAGCAACGTCGCGAATTTGTTGCAAGGCAGCGTGGCGCTAGCGGGCGCAGGCTCGTGCGCGGCCGATGCGACGATCTCCACCGCAGTTACCCTCTGGTCGGGGGCGGCGTCGCTTACCGGGAGCTCCGCCCTAGCAGCATCACCATTCGCTCTCAATGTCAGCACAAGTTCGCTGGCCGGAACTGCCGCACTGGCAGCGCAATTCGCTCTCAACGCCAGTACAGCCTCCACTCTGGCTAGCGTCGCGGCTGCGGTCCTGCCGACCACTCAGCGTTTGGCAACGGTCGCGGTCGTCGGCGGCGCGGGCGGGTTGACCGCGACAGCAGCTCCCGCTCGCGCTGCCACTTCTGCTCTGACGGGCATCTCAGCGCTTACCTTCGCGCTCACCGAGCAGCTTGCGGCTACATCGACGTTGAGCAGCGCTGGCGCGTTGACCGTCGATATTGCTATCGCCCGCGGCATTTCCGGCTCGGCGGTACTGTCGGCTGCTGCGGCGTTTGCTTCTGTTGCAACGCAGCAACATGCGGCGCTGACCGCATTGGCTGGTACTTCGGCCCTAACCGTTCCGGCGAACCAGCAGCTCGGGACAACGCTCGGTTTGGCTGCTTCCGCGGCCCTCGCGGCGGCGGCTGTCGATAGAATGGCTACCGCCGGCGTAGCGGCGGCTCAAGGTGCGCTTTCCGGCGTGACCCTAGGCACCCTAGCCGCCGGGGCGAATTTTGCAGCTACGGGGCTCCTGGCGGGCAGCGCAGTCCAGTTTACCCCGGGGATACAGCCGGGAAGCGCGCTTCTGGCCGGGGCCGGAATTTCGGCCGCACAGACAACGCAACGCATGGCCGCTGCCTCGCCTTTGGCCGGGAGTGCTGTGGCAGCGGGCAGCATCGCTCAACGCATGGTCTCTACGATCCCGCTGTTAGCGGCTGGCCAGTTCGTTCCTGCTGTCCCGATATCAGCTCTAGCTGGGGGCGGCATCCTGGCCGGCACGGGCTCGCAGGCGATCGCCGATCTGGTCAAGGTGTTGACCGCGACCGCGCTGGCCGGAGCTGGCGTTCAGATCGTTGCATTCCGGCTGACGGCGAATGTTTCCGCGACCTTGGCAGGCAGCGGTAACTTCGCTTTCGCCGCTCGCTTGGCGTTGCCTGCTGGTTCGCAGCTTACGGGCTTGGCCACCGCGTCAGCAGCGTCCGTTCAAAATCTGGTTGCTGCCGCGGCGGTGGCGGGATCGGGGGCGTCGACTGCTACGGCAGTGCAGCGAATCGCGGTGACGTCGGTCCTGTCCGGCGCGGCCAGCTTCTCCGCCGCTACGACAGCGCCGGCCAGTAATCTGATCAGCGCGAGCTTTGCGGGCAGCGCCGCCATCGCCGTTGTTTCACGTGAAACATTAGCGGCGACAGTTGCGCTCTCCGCTACCGGTAACTTGTTGGCGTCGGTCGGAGCCAGCATCCCGGCCAGCGCGAGCTTGCTTGCCTCCGGCAATATCGCGGCAAAAGCCATGCTCGCCATGCCGGCGACAACGATCTTCGCTGCAACGAGCACTGCTGCCGTCAATACCACCGAGCGGATGCAGGCAATTCTCGTCGCGACGGGCGTCGGCAGCGTGGGAGCCATAGCGGCGAATCGTCAGCAACTATCGTCGCAATTCCTGGCTGCCGGCGCTTTCTCCGTCCTCACATACACAGCCGAGCCGAATGCCATTTTCTTCTTCGCCTCGGCGACCATGTCCGCCAAGGCAAGCGCGCTGCTGCGTCCGACAACTGCCCTCTCAGCCTCGGGCGCAGCAGCAGTCGATACGCAGCGCCTGCTCGCTGCGCGCTCGAGTATGCCGGGGCTAGGCCAGTTCGCAGTAGGCCAGCTGCAACTCGCCGAGAGCGTCAAGCCATCCGTGCAACGGGCGGCCGGCGCCATTCGCTTCGTCGCTGCCGAGATGATGCTGGGCGTCGGCGCATGGGCTGGTGCGGGCGGGCTGCGCGTCGACATCGTACGGCACGGCGTTGCCATCGAGCCGATCGGTATCATCGGGCGTCGCGGTGGTCATGTCGATATGACCGGCAAGCGCAGCCCTGCTGTATTGATCGGTCGCAGCAGCAATGGTGCGGTGCTGACCGGGGGTAGATCCAGCACCGGATTGATCGGCCGTGGAGGATCGCGCGTCAATGTTACCGCCAGAGGCGGCATCAAGACTTTCTGAATTCGAGCGCAGGCCGCGTCCTGACGGCTTCGCTTGAGCGCCGGCCCGACCTTGTCCTTCCACCTCACACGCAAGGTCCGGGCCGGCACCTTCATTATAGGGAGATTCGCGCTTGCCGCTCACTATGCACGATGACATCGAAATGCGCGCGGGCGATGCCTGGGAAATTGACGGCACACTGCTCGACGAGGGCGGCGCTGCGCTCGACCTGACCAATGCGTCGTTCAATTGGATGATCCGCGACGTTGATGGGAATCCGCTGATCAGCGTAGTCCAGGCGGCGCAGATTGCCGTCATTGATGCGTCACAAGGTACAGTGCGAATCGTGCTAGACCATATTACCACCGGGACGCTCGCACCCGGCCGCTACACCGATGCGATCCAAGTCATCATCGGCGGAGAGGCTGATACAGAGTGGACCGGGCAGATCCTTGTCGCCTGCAACCACTTCGCGCCGCCGGGAGATTGACATATGGCAAAATATGGAAAGCCCCCCTTCTACCGCACGCAGTGGCCGGTCTATGCCAAGCAATGGGACGATATGCAGGTGAAGGCGACGGCCCGGGAGGAGCTTGATGGTTTTTTGCACCGCGCGCTCGCCGGCAAGGATCGTTACCTGCACTTGCAGCGACGCACTGCCTATGAGAACCACAATGACGGTGTGCCCTGGTGGGTGAGCGCCATCATTGCTGAGCGCGAGAGCGGGCAGAACTGGTCGCGCTCGCTGGCACAAGGTGACCGCTGGGACCGTACCAGCCACAATGTTCCGAGAGGTCGCGGGCCGTTCAGCAGTTGGGAAGATGCCGCGATCGATGCGCTTCAGCTCGATGGGCTATCGAGCTTGCCGCCGCCCGGGCTTAGCGTGCTCGAGCGAGCGCTGTATCTGTGGGAGCGCTACAACGGCTGGGGATATTATTTTCACAATATTCCATCGCCTTACGTCTGGGGCGCGACTTCTGTTCAAACGCGGGGCAAGTATACGACCGATGGCAAGTTTGACGCGCGGGCGTGGGATACGCAGCTCGGTTGTGCCGCCATGCTGCGCGCATTGATAGATGCCGATCCAACTGTTCGACCGATCCGGGAGAGCTAAGATGGTGTATCAATTCAAGCTGCGCAGCAAGCGTGTCTGCCTCGGCAAAAAGCCCGCCCGAGAGAACGCCATTAAATTCAAGCTGGAGAGCTATCTCGACCTGCAGCGTATCCAGCCGCCGACTGTATTCGGCCACATCACCAATCGCGCCGAAGCGGAATGGATGATGCTTGGCAACGATATCGCTGGTTGTTGCGTGGTGGCCGGGGCAATGCACGAGACGATGGATTGGACGCGCGCGACAGGGCGTCCGGTTGCGCGCTTCAGCCAGGCTTTGGCGTTCAAAGAGTACGAGCAAGCGAGCGGCTGGAATGGCGTGCCCAACGATGCCAGCGACACCGGTCTCGACATGCAGCTATATGCCTCGCGACGACAGAAGGTCGGCATCGTCGACACGGCTGGCGCACTGCATAAAGTCAAGTCGTATGCCGCGGTCGACAGCGTGACCAATCTGATCAAGGCGGCCTGGGTGTTCGGTGCATGCGGGCTCGGCATTCGTTTTCCGGAGTCGGCAGCCGCGCAGTTCGATAAAGGACAGCCGTGGACAGTCGACGAGAAGAGCGACGTTGTCGGCGGCCATTACGTTCCGGTCGTTGGCCGCAATTCGCATGGCAACATCGTCTGCGTGACGTGGGGAAGGCTGCAGGCAATAACACCAGCCTTCCTGATGCGCTACATGGACGAGGCCGTGGCTTACGTTAGCATCGATTACTTGCACCCCGATCGCGGCCTCACGCCGGAGCTCATCAATGAGGCACAGCTCGATGCCGATCTGAGGACACTGGCCGCATGACAAAACTCCCCATCTACATTTGCGGTTTCAGCGGCGATGGCGGTCAACTCTGGTCGGGCGGCTTCGAGAATTGGCTGCGCCGGCTAGACCTCGAAGATTGGGCCGATATTGACCTATACCAGGACAGCGGGCGCAATTGGCGCGCGCCGCTGATCAAGACGCTAGCCTTGCCTTCGACGCAGCCAATCGCGGGTGTTGGCTACAGCCTCGGCGCCTGGGGTGCGGCCTGGTGGGCGTATTACCTGCGGCAGCAAGCGCCGCAGCGCAAGATCGCGCTCATCGCCGGTATCGATCCGGCCGGTCGCGTCGCCGGCCTTCTCGGCGGGCTCCCGAATCCGAAAGACTGGACTATCGGCCGCAATGTCGCGAAGTGCTTCTGCGTCGACGTGCCGATGACTTCGCCGGTGAGTTGGTTATTCGGCGGCGGCAAGTACGTGGCCGCACCTGACGGGCCGCAGATCCAATTTCTGACGCGGGCGATCTCGGACCATATCTGGATACAGGCCGACGCTGGTATTCAGGCGACCATCACATCGATGTTGAAAGCGGCCTATGACGCTCAACTAAGCCAATAATGGAGGACCAAATATGTTGCGCAGAACTTTCTTGGGCGCCGTCGCCGGTTGGGCGATCGCCGGCTGCACTCAGCAGCAAGCGGACACCACTGTCCAGGGCATCCTTGATCAGATTAGGTCGGCTTGTAACTTCACGACGAGTGCGCAGGCCGTCATTGCAGTCATCACCACCATCCTCTCCGGTTTTAACGCCAGCGCCGGGGCGAGCGCGGTGGTGATTGCCTCGGTTGCCAAGCAGGTCGAGGATCTGGTCTGCGCCGCGGTGCAGAAACAAGTCGCGCAGCTGAAGGCGGAGAAGAAGTTCGGCGCCGAGGCCGCTGGCGACAAACCGGAGATCACCATCGTTGTCAATGGCGTCAACGTGCCCGGGACATACACAGGGAGCTAACCATGCCAACAACAGACGAAGCCAACGCCTCGTTCGATATCATTAAGAAGGAAGTTGAGCAGTGGGCGGTTGAATTGTTGCCAAAGAACGTGCCGTTCATCGGTAACGTGCAACAGATGGCGCTCGACAAGCTGGAGTCGCCGGCGGGCACGCAATATCTGCTCAAGCTAACGCACGACGCGCTGGTCGCCGCCGAGAATGTGCGCAACAAGTCGGCAAAGAAATGACGACACCAACAGTTGTTAATAGCAACCTGGACGGCACGCTGTCGCTCGTTGACAAAACATGGAACGATGCAATGGAGACGGCGGCGCTACGCTGCGAGAGTGCAGCGCATGATCTGTTTGCGGCCAACGGCAACGAAGGCGGCTCTGGCGGATGGGTATGGCCTGCGGGCAGATACATCAGGCACTTTGCGCAAGATTTCCGCGAGATGAAGCGAGGCGCTCCGTGATTAGGCTGATCACCATCATTCTTGCCGCCTCGCTGCTCTCGGGTTGCGCGGCGGTGACGGCGCTCGTCGGTGGTGTCGCCGCCGGCAGCTTCGGTGTGTCGGCGCTCGGCAGTGCCGGCGGCGTGGTAGGCGGCGAAGTGGCAAAAGCCGAGCTGGCTTGGTTCAAGCAGTGGCGGCTGTGCCGGCGTCAATTCCGCACCAAGGAGCAACGCAAGGCGTGCATGGAGCGATACCGGACGAGCCTATATGGAGCGCGCTACCGATGACGGCGAAGGATGCAGTGATGGGACAGCTCGGTTCTGATGTCGCGCAAGTTACCGTCGAATCAGATTGGTGGAGCAAAATCAATTGGACGCAAGTCGTCGGTTGGGTTTGCTCCGGGCTTTCGGTGTGGACTTCAGGCAAATTCGATGTGGATGCAGCGACGCAGGTTTATATCGTGCTCACGATCCAAGGCATTGCCGGACTAGCAACTATAGCCCTGCGTCGTCATAGCAAGACCATTACGCCGACAGCGGCGGCCTCGTTGCAGCGAACGACATGAATGACCAGCTCGTGCTTCAATTCTCGACTGTCGCGGATGACTGGTATTCATGGACGCCGCAGCGGTTGCGATGCGTCCCATTTCATATCCTGTTCAACCGCAACTTTGCTAGTATTTGGATCAGGCGATTGAACCACTCGCCGTTCTCGCATGTCGACATGATGATGCCTGACGGTAATATGCTCGGTGCGTCCGACAATCCGAAGGCACCGGTGATCGAAGGCAACCCGCGTGGCGTGGCGATCAGACCGCAGGGCTATCAGAAATTTGCCTATCGGCGCCGCATGATTCTCGAGACCGATCGTGCCGATGACATTAGGGCTATCGCCCGTACGCAGTTGGGCAAGGGCTTCGACAATTCCGGTCTCAAGGATTTCCTCAGTGACAAGTTTCCCGGTCAGCGCGATTGGCGGCTCGACGAGCACTGGTTCTGCGCCGAACTGGTGATGTGGGCACTAGACGTGGGCGGGTTCTGGCAACCGGAGCGTATGGTCTGGCCGCGCAATCGCGTGTCGCCGACCGATGTGTTGGTCGCGCTGCTGATGGATCCACGCTGGATAAATCGCGAGACGTTTTGGAACCCGGTGCCAGGGCTTCAACTCTATCCGGGTGAGACATAGTGATCGCGAAGCTGCAGGAGAACGGTCGAAAGTTCGCGGGTTGGATCGGCTCGGTGCCGCTGCCGGTGTGGGCGTTCTTGATAACGCAGTTCGTGGCCATAGCGGTCTGGGCCATTCGGCTCGAAGGCCAAGTGTCCAGGAACGATGAGTATCTTACGACGCTTCGCAACGAGGGGACGGTCAAGTCCAACATCAACGAGACGCGGCTGAACAATCTGATCGAACGCGAGAGCACTTTGGAGAAGCGCATGGACTCGTGGTTCCAGGACGGGTCGCTCAAGACCAACGCTCTCGATCAGCGCTTGGTGGCCGTAGGTGACCGGCTCACCAAGGTCGAGCGCAAGCAGGACGAGAACATGCCGGCGCTCACCACGCTCAACGTGGCCGTCAAGAACCTTGATTCGCTGGCCGAGCGCATCGACCGGATCGTCAAGGTGATCGACAGCATGTACGAGCAGCAGCAGCAGAACATACGCAGGATCGACGCGATGGAGCAGCGCATCCAGTCGCGGTGAAACATCTCAATTTCGATATAGAGGTTGACGGCTCCGCATCTTGTGCTGCGCTGTCTTGTGCCGCGCTGTCTCGCTAATCTTGGCGTTGGCTGGGTGCCATACCTCACGCTGCAGGCATGCAAAGCACCGCTTGAAGCGACCATAGCGCGGCTGCTTGCCGCAGCGCTCGCATAAGCAGTCATCCCCGGGGCATTTTAGTTCCTTCTCTGTGTGCTAATCGTTTGCCTCATCTGGTCGATGATGTCCTCGAGCATTTTTACTGCCCGAGCGACACTGTCCAAGTTCGACATAACCTGAACCCCAGCAGGCTGCAGATCCTCTAGCCGGTCGACTTCCTCATAAGCAATCAGAAAGAATTTGTCGCGTGGTCCCAGCTTGTCGCTGAGCGCCGCAGTCATCGCCTTGATGCGATTGTCGATCCCTGCCATTGTTTTCAATGGATCCCATGGATTGTTATCATCGATCCGAGCTCTTGCCGTATCGCGTCCGTAGCGTTCGCAATCAGGAAATCAACGTCTTTATTTCCGCATTGCCCGCATATGGCCGCGACAAGACCTACTGCGTTGCGATTAATCGGTAGCACACAGAAAAAGCCCGTGACCTCGCCGTGCCGCACCGGTTTTGCGCATACCGCGCAAGCAGGCCACCTATTTTGGTCGACCAGATTGTCGGCGTGATGCTGCCATTCGGCGATCGCTTTGACCAGCTTGGCAGCAGTGCAATCGCGGCGCTCCATCATGTTGACCAGTCCACCGCAGCTCACCAGGAACGCCTCGAATACCGACTCTTTGGTAGTCTCTAAACGGAACTGTCTCAGCAATCCGTCAATCGTGTCAGTCATATGTTATCCTACCATTGCCAGCATGAGATCGGCGGCTCTTTTACGTTGAGCCGTTTTCTTGCTTTTCTCGGCTTGCGCATTTCCTGCATGAGCTGCCTGATCTGATCTCTCGTCAACCGATAGCGCTCCGCATCGTTAAGGTTCACTTGCTCGATCGCCTTCCTTAGCCGTGCGACCTCTGTTTCCAACGCAGTCATCCTCTGCTGCATTCTTTTGGTCGCGATCGTTTTCATCGCTGTAGCTTCCGGCACAATGCTGCATCGGCATGCGTCGAGCACCAGTCGATCAGCGCGAACTCGACCTCGGCGCGGGTGATGCCGCGCGCCGGATTGCCGATGTCGTCCAGCGCGTTGGAAGATAGTGGAGGGAGGGCACGGATCATCGGAGGAACGTCCCTCCCTCCTCGCCCTGTTGTGCGGCGCTTAGGCAGGGCGATCGGCAGCGGCATTGATATTCTGCATCCCATGTAGATGCGGTTAGCGAGCTGGCGGTTGCCGGTGGCAAAGACGACCGAGTCCGCCGTTGCGCGGCAATTGGCATTTGCATCTTGGGCGCGGGCGGAACGCGTGGTCGCGAAGATCATGATTGCGACGATAATTATTCCCGCCACCAGCGTCAGCGTCACCGCCCACACAAGATTTGTTCCTGTCGCCTCGCGACTGCGGCGGTATCTCTCACGCGCCTTCATCTTCGTTCCCTTCTGATAGGAGAATTTGCAATGCGTCGCGGGCACCGAGCAGGGCGGATCTCACCTTGTGATGGCGGTCGGTCTCGATCGTACCGATGTGCATCAGATCGGCCGCGGTTTGCTCGGCCATCTCCTGCGGCACCACGCGCAGCTCGCGTATCTTGGCGGCGGCGTCGCAGAAGTAACGGCGCAGATTCTCGCCCGTCTCTTCCAGATGCTTTGCGAGCTCCTCTCCTTCCGCTTCATATTTCTTATGGATGTCGCGCACATGATCGGCGGCAGCAACGCATGCCTGCATCATCGGATCAGCCTCGCGCGCTGGCTTGGTTGTAATATCGCGCGTTGTTGCCGTGATCTTGCTTAATTCATTCAATTCCGCCGTGGCCTTGGTCAGCTCGTTTAATTCATCTTTGAAGTTCATGGGCTATCTCCTCTTTCCGACCGCTTCAGCAATCTCTTCGAGAACCGATGCGATGCCTTGCAGCGTCTCGTCTTGCGGATGATCGGAACGCAAACTGTCGTGCAGATTGTCGATGGCGGTCGCCACGCGGTCGAGTCCCTCCCGCACCTGCTGAGCAATGATCGTCCCTGCCATGTCGATCGCGGCCGCTTGCATGAATGCGATGATCAACTCGGTGCGACGCGCTGGATCAACGCCATGTTTCTCAAGCATCTCTCTCGCATCGATGAAATAATGTTCGGCAGTCATCCCGGCCTGCCGCATCAATGCGTCACCATCGAGCGTTATCCTGTGCATTTTGCCTCCTGTCGCAGAAAGAAAAAACCGTCATTGCTTCCGCCCGTAGAACCACTTCACCAACTCGCCGCGGAAGGCCGGGTCAGCCTCAAGCCGCACGAGCGCCGCCATCAGCGCAGACGCCTCGTGGGGAACGGGCGATTTGTCGGGTGCAAGGAAGCTGTAACCGTCGCGCGGCGACCACACGGCGGCGTACTCGTCGGGCTTGAGAACAGTGCCCGTGTCGCTGTGATGTTCGCTCATTGGTTTTCCTTCAGCTCTTCCTGTCGAGGCCATCGTCGCTTGAAAATATCGTTCTCTTCGGTGGATGCAGCGCCGGGAGCCGGAAAGGGTACACCACTCCCGGGCTGCTCCACCGCTTGGGACGACGAGTTCTCGCCCCAAGTCAGCTCTGATGCCGGACGCATGTAGCCGCGGAACCAGCATCTCTCGGGTCGGCCGTCGATGCCGGCTCGCCACGACCAGTGGGTTCGTATGGGTCGCACGGGCTCTGCCGCGCACTGGACGCGCTCGGCGCCAAATACGTTCGATGTCACCAAGGTTAAAGCGGTGACAAAGCCGACCGCGGCCGCGATGAGCGCTCCGATGATGTATCGCAGCAACGGCGATGACGGCAACGATAGCGGCGCATCCGACGGCGGCGTTGCTGTTGCCCACGCGGTCCCGCCGCAGTGTGGGCAGGGATAGATGGCGGGAGCCAGCACCTGGTAACCGAGCTGTTTGGTTTCGATCTCGGCAACGTGCTGCGCCCGATGCATGTTCTCCTGACGGATCGACCATTGATCCCAGGACCGCGCGGTCCATAGCCGGCAGAAGTCGCAGATCACTGCTGCTTGTTTTTCGTTGGTCATTTGATCTAGCCGTTGGTTTTTTTGCGGCCGACGAGGGCGCGAACAGTCTCTTCAGCGTGCTTGAGGGCTATGTCTTCGTTGTAAAGGGCGTTCGCCTCTGTGGTATAGGCTGTGTAAATGGCGTCGAGCTCTTTACGGCGGTTGGCTATCCAGCGGCGACGTTGAACGATGATACCAAGCGGCGAATTCGGCGAGTCTTCAATGCTGACAACGTTTGCTGGTGTCTCAGACATATCAGTGTGCCCTTTCCGCAGTAAGCTTAGGCCAAAATGGCCTAGCGGTCCAGTATGTAGCTAAGTGCTAGATCGTGGCTCGAATTTCTTGCAAGGTTATCCTGCCGCGGTAGAGCAAGCGGAGAACCGCTCGCTCCGGCCCGTCGATCCGCGCCTCGCCTTTGACGTGCCGGCGAACCGTACGGATGCCCTGGTCGAACAGATCGGCGAGGTCGCGACTTTGCAGCCGAAGCTTGCGCATGATCAGGCGCAGCTCGATCGGTTGCATTTTCAAATATTGCCGCGCCGGCAACGGCTTCAGTTTTCGCTTTCGCTTCTTTGCCGCCGCTGCTCGCGGGCGAACCGCAGCGCTCTTTCGACGGCGTGTTCCGGCCGCATTAGTTCTTGGCTTATCTCTTTCGTGTTCTTCCCCAGATCCCACAGACGCAGGCATTGTTGCTGAAATTCCTTCTCGCTCTCGCTTGTCATGCTTTGCCATTCTTGACGGCTCCTCGGTGGTGGCGGTCTGAACAAGGTCACTGTATATCCTCCGCGCTTATTCGGCGGCACTCAGTCTCCAGGACGGGCAGGCGGTTGACGACATCTGCGAACAGGTGCAGTGCCGGGAATGAGTTGGGCGTCAGCCGCCAAATCTCTTGCAATCGCACGACGTGCCGCAAGATCGTTCGTGCCGCCTCGACCTTCGTCAGGCTCTTCGGCCGGATATGCCGCTTAGCATAGACCCAGGCTTGCGCGGCTTCCTTGTTCTTGAAGGTCCTGATCATTCCGTTGGCGTCGAAAACCGCCCATTGTTGCCGGACGGTTTCCTGAAGATAAAAGCCGGAATCCTTCCCATCTAAGGTGTAGGCTTTCTCCATCGCAGTCTCCGTTTGGGCCACGCTCGCTTGATCCGTCCAGCCTTGAGTTTGCGCCTGATCTCTTTCCGGCGCTTGCCGGCGTCGGAGAGCTGCGCGCCATCGCCGCGAACAAATGTCTTGATCCGATGGTTCTCGGCCGTGCGCCAGATCAGATAGTTGGGATCATTGGCGGCTGGCTTGAATTGGTGCCGGCGCGCATTGAACTCGCGCAGCTCGAGCGCGGGCTCGTGGTCCAATTGAACGGGCTCCATGCCGAACATCGTCCACAGCATCATATGCAATCGGGCAATCCCCGATCCGCGCTCCGGTAGAGCGAGCCCGCACTCTCTCATTTGACGTTCTGCCACCGCAACCCTGACGGTGATCGGAACGTGTGGGCGCTTGAGTCTCATCTGTTGCTCAATTGGTCGGCGCGTTGCTCGATCAGCTTGCCGATCTCGACACGAACATCGGTCGGCACGTCCAGTTGGTCGCGGTGGGGGCGGTCCTTAAGCCAAGAATCGACCAGCGCTTCGGCATCGAGCGCGTTCTCGATCATGACGCGCCAATTCTGAACGTACTGCTCCGTCGTCGTGGCTAGCGTGGCTTTTTCGGCTTTCTGCTTCGCCGGCTCGGGGACTTCCGAAACAAGCTCCAATTCCTCGGCCTGGATCTGCTTGGATGGAGCCATCGGTCTCGGCTTCATTATCTCCTTCGACCGCTTCTCGGCCCGATCGGCGACGCGCTTGACTTCAGCCTTGGACGGCGGCCGCCCTCGCCGCCGCTTTTCTTTTGCCTGCACTTTCGCTTTGCGCGCCGGCTGCCGTTCGCTCGGTACTCCTGGCAGGACCGCTGTGCCTTGGGCGAGCATTTCCTCGGCGAGCCGTTCCGGTAGCTCGACGCGGGTATCTTCCGTGTATCGGTGGCCGTGCAACGTCGTGCCTTCGAGCACCACAACCCAGGCGGTCGGTCCCTCGTTCGGCGCGATCCGGTTGAGTTCTTCACGGATGTGCTCTTCGCCGCGGTGGCCTTCTTCGGTCTGCGCGTGGTCGCCGGCATCAAGTCGATCGGCGAGCGTTGGTCTCGGCGGCGTCACATCCTTCATCGGCGGCAGCCCATACTCGTCGGCTTCCTCCGGCGCGCTGAGACCGAGCACCGCCTCCGGGCAGTGTTTACGAATCCAATCTCTTGTCGTGTCGTACCAGAGTTGCATGTCCGGCTTGCGATCCCAAAGTTGGGAACCGCGCACGAACTGGCGCCCGTCCTTCATCGAGTGGCCGGGATGGAGGTGCTCGACGGTCGGCGATTCATGTTCGTAGATGTCGGGATCGCCCTTGAGACGCCCGCGCACGACCAGGCGGCGCATTTTGCCCTCGCCCTTATATTCGCCCTTCAATCCGCCGTTGAGAAAGCGTCGCGCTAGTGCATGGAATGCTTGCGATTGCAGACACAGCCGCCCGTTCTGGACGTAGCACTGCATGGCGAATTGGTCGGTCTGCAGTCCGGCGTTGAGGGCCATACGCACCACGGCCGTCAATAGTGCCACGCTGCGCATCTCAGGTTGCAGCATAACGCTCGCTCGACACATGTCGGTGGCTATTGTTACGGCTTGACCGTAGGTAGCCGGACTGAGGCCATGCTTGCCGATCTCGATCTCGTCGCGGTCTTCCTGCACCTGATCGGCGATACCCTGGTCGTGGCCGTTGCCTTCATCCATCTGCGCTTGCTCTGTCATGCTGCTCTCCTGTCGCTAGCTGCGTTCTCCGCCGCGATCCGCTGCTCAGCGAGCTCGCGATCACGGTCGGACATGCGAAATGTTCTAATGTGGCCCTCGCCGCCGGGGCCGGGCCATTTGCCGGACTTCAAGCAGCGGGCGAAGGTCTCGAGCGCGTGCATCATCTCGCGCTCGGCAATATCAAGGTCACCCTCGTCGATGGCGACGGCGTTGAAGGCATAGGGCGGGCTCTTCTCGACGAAGATCAATGTGCCCGACGACCAGGGAAGCGCCAGGTTACGGAAGACCCACCGCATAAGTGCAAACTGCTGGCGATAGCCATGCTGATTGATGGCGCGGTCCACATCGCGGTCCAGTGCGCTTTCGCACGTCTTTAGATCGACCACATCCCCGCTGTCGGTTGGGATCACGTCGGGCCGCACCTTCACCCATACGGCCGCCTCCTTGTGCTTGAAGAATGCGCTGCGCTCGATGTAGCCCTTGAATGCGCCGCGCTCGCAAAGCCAGTATTGTTCGAGCGCTCGCGCCATTCCCTCGATGCTCTCGATCTCGTCAGGAAACAGCGCCTCGAGCCCTTGGCGCTGCCGGGCAAGCACCCATTCTTTGGCGTATTTGAGTCTGAGCGAGAAGTCCTTCAATTGTCCGGTATGATCCGGCACCCGCGGCGGCGCGGCGATGAACAGGCGATTGAACGCCGCCTCGCCGAAAAACAAATGGTGAGCGGCGCGGCCAATCACGAAGTGACGCGGAGTGATTTTCTCCTTTGCTACAATGCGCTTCGGATTGAGCGGCGACTCGCACCAATAGTGGGCCGGTGTCGCGTTATAGATGCGGCGCAGTCCGCTCGATGAAATCGATGGGCCGTTGCATACATCGCCGCGGTGGTAGCGATCGAGCGGCATGTTGCTGTAGATGCCCGACCGGACGACGATCTCGCCCGGCTGCCACTCGCATGAACCTAGCTTGTCGATAGTCTTCATGGTTGCTCCACTGCCTCGCTCGATAGACCAAGGATGACAAAGTCGTGGCCGAGTCCCTTGTATGGCTCGATCACGCCGACATTGCCCAAGCCTTTCATGACGTAAATGATTTTCCGCGCGCACTGGCGGCCGGTGTATTCCTTGGTGTTCGGTTCCCATTCGCGTAGGACGATGATGTCGCCGACCTGATAGCCACGATCATTGCGCCGCAATTCGAAGTGCTTAGAGCCGAACACGATATCTTTGAAAAATTCCGGCCAGCTTTTCAGATCATGAGTAGTCATGCCTTGTTCGCCTCCTTGTTGCGCTTCGCGAAGTCGCGCATGAGAAGCGCGGTTCTCTCGTCGATGCTCGGCTTCGCTTCTATCTCTGGGCGGCCCTCCGCGTACGACGTTCCCTTGAGTTTGAAGGTGACCACGGAGCCGGCCTTGACGAAGTCGAGCTCGCGCTGGTCCCAGGCTGCGTTCCATGCCAGCGCCGCGGCATAACCATAGTTCTGCCGGTGCTGACTACCGCTGGAAGGGGTTTGCCGTTGCATCACGTTGCGCAAGTAAGACAGCAGCGCTCGCTGCGGTGAGCCCTTTTTCAGCCCATCGTCCTTGAGGAAATCGCCCCAGAATTCTACCGCCGCCGACGGCTGCTCCTTTAGCGTGACTAGGACTATGGCCAAGATCGGCGTGCGCAATATGAAAGTCCGCGTCTCGGATGTCGCTCCTGCGCTCAACATGTTGCGCAGCAGGAGAATGGCGGATTCGTACTTCTTAACGTTGTCGACGACCTGCCCGCGCGACTTGATCGAGCCCTGGGTGAATAAGAGGCGGCCCTCGATGATGGCGATGGCAGAAACCGCCCTGCTCCTGATGTTGTCAGGGATCTCGCCCTCGAAGGCGTGGATGGAATCTTTGAACGAGCGCACTCGATGAATGTCGAACACGGCATATAACGCACCGGCCTCGTCCTCGTCGGCGACCTGGCGGGTGATCAGGCACAGTTCGATCAGCTCATCGCAATCGACGATCGCCCACAACGTGTGCTGGCCATTGAGCAATAATGCCTTGCCCGACGGAAGCATGCCGAAATAGACCGGTGTCCCAGGCACGAACCTTCCGGCCTTCATCTCCGCGGACAAATATTGAACCCTGCTTTGGGTGACGCGGCGTTGTCGATCGAAGAAACTCGCCTCAATCAGCTTCAACGCCATGTCAGGCGTTACCATCATTATTTCGCATGATGTACGAGCTCCGCCGACCGGCAGAAGTGGTTCGGACGGCACCAGCGCGGGAGGCGCCTGCTTACCGATTTCTTGCATGCCGTTGGTCCGTTTCAGGACTTCCATCTTGTTCTCCTTTTATGGCTTGTTTGATGGTTCGAGTGTGCACAGCTTTGCGCGCTGCTGCCTTACGCCGCAACTCCATAACGCGATCGGCCGGGAGAGCGTAAATATTACCAATATTCTCCTCGCCGATGACGTTCTCGTAGTCGCCGGGAGCGAGCGCGACGAACTTGGGCGGCGGCACCTGTGTCTTCTTGACCATCAAACACGACACCATCGGCATGCTGCTGCCCTTGTAAGCCATGCAGGATTCCAGATTTCCGCAACGAGACCGCAGCGCGGACCAGCAACGGGCGGCAATTTGGTCTGGAATACTGGCCATGCGGCGAACGACATCATTGATCACTAACGCGTTTTTCTCCTGGCGCACCTTGCGCTGCCATTCCTCATCGATCCGTTCGACCACATCGCGCCCGTAGGAGAATGTCACGATCATCACACCTTTATTGACCAGCGATTCCAGCCAGTAGGTGTTGACGACGCGGCGCAGCCAATCGTCTGCCGGACCAGTCAGGTCGATACAGACGGCGTCGAACAGCTTGTCACGCAGTGGCAGCGGCGGCAGATGTTTGTGCGCGTTGTACTTCAATGCCACCTGCTCTAGCTCGCCGATATCGCCGACCATCGCCTCGTCTGCCCCGGCCGCGAGCGCGGCTTCCGCGTTGCGCCGCTTTATATCAACCGCAGTGATCACGGCGGCGGGCATCAGCTCGCGGATGCATCTGATCTCTTCGGCCGGCGCCGGCCCGGCGATCATGAGCAGGCTCCAGCAATGGTTGTGCATGTTATCGCGCGCCCGCAGCCAATAGCGTACCCGCAGCCAGTGCTCGCCGCGGGCAAGCCGCTTCTGGTCGGATATAGATTGAACCTGCATTACTTGATTACCGAGGTATCCCGGATCTCGATCCGCGCGCCGCGCATCAGCTTGGCGTGGTTCGTCGCTCGCGCCCATAGTTTGAGTGCGCGCAGTATTTCCTCCTCTTTCAGGAACGGCCACAATGCGTCCTTGTCGAGCGCGTCGCGGTCCTCGATGGTAACGACCGGCGTGCGTCGCATCGTCACCTTGCCGCCGCGCTCACCGTGCTGGAACCGGTGACCGACGATCTGCGCCGCACTCTCCATGGTTGCGAGCTCGGCTTCCTCGGCCTTGGCGGCAGCGATTTGCTCGTCGATCCGCGCATCGGCCTCGAGCCCGGCATATTCTTCCGCCTGCGTCTCGTGCCGTTCGATCGTCTCCGGTCGCTTGGCCTCGGCCGCCGCCTTCTCGGCTGCGCGCTGCGCCCGCGCCGCGGCCTCGCGCTCGCGCCGCGCTTCTTCCTCTCTTTCCCGCGCCTTCCGCGCCTCCTCCTCCCGCCGCCTGCGCTCCTCTGCCAGCCGCCGCTGCTGGTAATCGTTCACGCGCGCGTCAAGCTTGCGTTTGGTCAAATTCACCTGCTCGATCATCTTGAAAAAGAAAGCGTCGACGGCGTTGCCGCCGTAGAGCCAGGGTGCTTTTTCCGCTACTCGGTTGCTCTCGGCGCGCTTGCTCAGGTCGCGCAATCCGATGACATGGCTGGAGGTCAATTCTAATTGCGCGTCATCGTTGATTATGTCCGGCAGCGCCACCGCCGCCTCGATCAATTCCTCGGCGCGGATTGTAAGCTCTCGATAATCGCTCGCCAGTTGGCCGGGCACTTCACTGGCGTAAGCCGGGATCAGGTTGGAGCCTCGCTCGTTCGACATGCTCATCGTTACTTTCCTCGTTCTGGCCGCGAATCGATTCGGCTTCGCGATTATAGGCCAGAACGGCCGTAATGAAGCAAGGCCGGTGGATAACTCTGAGGGAACTTTTCTAATCGGAGCGAATCGGCTAAACGGGCTGCTCGGTACGGAGAGCGGGAAAGCAATGTTGCATAGGGTGAGCAACGAGGCGGCGCGCGCGGTTTGCCATGCCGCCGATGCTCGCGCACGAGCAAGGCGCACTACCGATGCAACGTTGCGGCGAGATTTCCTCGCGCTGGAAAGGCATTGGCTAGAACTGCTCGAGTCCTATCAATTGGCCGAGCGCATCAGCGGATGCCTTGAGTGGCGCGCCCAGCGCTTGCGGGATCGTGTTGCATGAGATACAATCCGTTGAGGTCATAAGCCTTGAATGGGAGAATATTGATGGCAAAGAAAGCCAGGCGCGAGCGCAAAACCACGAAACAAGAACAGGGAACAACCCGTTTAGTGTCGAAGCGCGACCTATTGTCGATTTGTCAGGCCTGCGACACCCATCAGAACCGCATTGATACGGCGTCCGGTCATATCGGCGAGCTCGTTAAGCAATACTCCGAAAAGCGCGGATTGCACCGCGGCGCGTTCCGGATCATCCAGCGCTGGCGGCGTATGGCCCGGCTCGATTCCGGCAAGCTCTGGCTCGAGCTAGCGCACTTAGACGATTATCGGCAGAAACTCAGCATCGATAAGACGGCACAATCGCAGGGTCAGCTGCTCGAGAGCGGTGCCGAGAATGTTGTCGCGCTTACTCGCGGCGAGACCGAGGAGGCCGGCGCGGCCTAAAACTCATCGTACCTTGACCGCCGAGCGTCCAGCCGCATATCTCGCCCTACGCTCCTGCATCGCCTTTTGCTTTGCCGCTTCCCATCCCTGCCAACTATCCGGTAGCGGAGGTTCGAACTTGGTTGGCGAATCCTTTTCGTCGATCAAGAATTTTTCTAATTTCATGAACGCGATAAAGGCTTCGTGGAGCTTCTGATCACTGATTGAGTGACGACTGTCGGGATGCAGGGCGCGCCGGATCGTGTCGAATGTATCTTTGTCCATGAGAGCCCTGCGCCGAGCAAAAAGCTGCTTCGCCTCATCGATCTGTTGCCTCCACTGCGGCAACACCGTCGCATCCACAAATTCCTTTACTTTGTTGCTGACCTCTTGACGAAAGCTCACGGCGAGTCGTGCCTTCTCCTGGCGTATTGCTGAATCGAACTTCTGTTGCGCGGACATTGATAGATCGTCGCGGCTGATTTGCGGCTCGCGCCGACCTCGCTCGCGTTCGATGGCGAGTTGGACTTCGTGTTCGCCGAGCCCCGTTTGCGCAACTACCTTCTCGCGGGTCCAGCCCTGATCCAGGAATAATAAGGCTGCCGCCTGCGTTTTGCTTTTGTCGCTTTTGTGTGAGTCTCTCCGACCTTTTGGTCGCCCCGCGCCTTTGGGATTGCTCGCAGTCTTGGGCTGCTTTTTAATTTTCGGAGTATCCGAAAATTCCCTCAAGTCTTCGGAAATAGTATCGACATGCACGCCGAGTTGTGTGGCAATCGTATGCATCGTGAAGCCTTGCTTGTAAAGTCGTTCCGCTACCGGCTTGCGTTGTGCCGGCCGATCGGTCGGTGCTAGATTTGCCCACACCGCAAGAGGGCAATCGTCGGGACAGGTGCGGTCCCCGCCCATTGGGCACACGCATTTCATTTTATCTCTCCATTCAAGCAGGACACAATGCCTGCAATCATTGACAAAAAGGCCGGGGATTGCTCCCCGGCCCTGGCTTGTATTACCACAACCCTTACTCGTCGTTTTCGGGCGGCACGATCTCGCCTTCGATCGTGTTGCGGCGCTGCTTGCGAGAAGCCTTGTAGCGACGCAGCACGACTTGGAGGGCCAGGTTGATAATGGCCAGCTTTTCTCCTGCTACATCGGTGTTTCCGAGCTCCTCGGCCTTCTTGCGGATGGCCATCGCCACCAAGGCATTATCCATGGAAAGCGATCCCTCAACCGCATGAGCGTCGTACGTCGCACGCAACAGATTGCGGTAGTCCGGGCTTTCATTGACGAGCACCCGGTGAACATCCTCTACGTAATCGTTGAATGAGCGTTCGGCCTTGATGTGCCGCACCCAATCTTCGATACGCTCGGGGAGAGGCGGCGCTTCGCGCCGCAGGGCGTTTCGAGACATTACGTCTCCTTTCTACGGGAGGCGCTATGCTCCCGTGGCAAAGATCATAGGCCAAAACGGCCTCGCGAGTCAACTCCGCCTAATGCGGGCTAATAATTCGCCAGGCGGCGGCGATTAAAGCCGCCTCGGCGCGGCCGTGATCCTTCTTGCGGGCAAATAGCGAGCTCGAGTGCGGAAAGAGCTGTAGAGCTCGCAATCGGCTCTGCTCTTTCTCACTCCCGCGTAGGCCGACCGCGCGCTTCCACATACTCGGTTCGACAACGGTGATGGGAACACCGCAGCAAGCAATCACCGCCTCCAGGGCTCCGACCGCGCGGCCATATTTGAACCCTGACGAAGCACCCTGTTTGGGCATCGCTTGCGCTCTCTCGATCAGCGCGTGCTGCGGGCGCCGGCCGACCATCCACTCTGATATCGCCACCGGATCCACGCGCTCCTTCGCCCCGGCGCCGGCCACTGGCACGTCGATCGCGTCGAGGAGATGCAGCGAGCCGTCGTCGAGGATCTCGACTAGGGCGAGGCCGCCGCGTACTCCCGGATCAATGCCGAGGATTCTCATTTTCCCAAGCAGTCTCGAATAAGCTCGATCAGTTCTGGTGAGGCAGGCTTGTTGCCATATTCCGTCTCCCGCCAATAACGGCGCCGCAGTATCAACGAGAGTGAGAACCACTCTTCGCGCGTTAGCTCGACGCCGGCACGGATGCATCCAGTCTTTCGAGAGTCCATTGTCCGTTCTTGTCTTTCCCATGCGCTCGACCGGCATCGTCAAGTACGAGCGCTGCGCCGACGAGGGCCGTCGTCAACGGTATGTAGAACTTCCTCACTGTGCCGTTGTGTTCATGGCAATCGGCTGGTGTCACTTTTGCGCAGTAAAATCGAAGAAGCCAGTTCTTCGGAAACACGAAAACGATCTCATAATTCCCCTGGACGTAAAGCCATGAATTGTCCGTACGCAAAATGCCGCTGTCTATCCAATCGGCGTTGGCGCGACGGGTTTTCTCGGCAATCTCGATGCTCAAGCGACCCGTGGGATTTTTGGCCGGATCGCGGCTGAAACATCTCTTGTCGAGCTTGATTTCGAAGCCCTGAGGATTCTCGCCGAGCGTGTATTGAAGCCGCTTGTCGTCATGGTCCCAGGTCGTGAAGCCCCATGGGTTTAGGATGCGATGAACGTGGCGCTGAAAGGCGATGCCTTCCTTGAGAGTATCGGCCCCGTCCGGAGCGTCTGGATATTCGTCATTCGGCGGCAATAGCTATCTCCGCAACGTGCCCGTAAACGTCCCATCCCTCGCGCTTCTCGCGCGGAAACATCTCCAGCTTGCGACCGTGCGTGTAGATCGTCTCGATGATATCGTAGAACTCGACCGGCTTTAGACTATGCTTGTTGCTGCGCTCGATGCTCTGCACGCTGTCGAAAAGCTGTTGCTTATCTGGCTCGCAGGAGCCGCGCGTGCACACCAGCAAGAACTCGTGACGCACCGAGTTGTAGTGTCCCATGTTGTGCTTGATCTTGTCCCAGACGAACGACGCCTTGTATTCAAATCCCCAGGCACGAACGACCTCGAAGGCTTCCTCCAGAATCGGCGATGTTGCCCACAAAAATAGCACCGCATTGTCCTCGATCCATTGGTCGACGGGCAACGCGCATATCTCGTCTAATTCCATCACCGGGTAATGGTCGCGCTGCTCCGTGTGATAGTCGGGTTGCGTATTGCCATAAGACCAGGGCGGATCGGCGTAGATGATGCGGTACTTGTTGGTTGGCTCCTCCGTCACGCCCTCTTCCGCGGCAGCGGCAGCGATAGCGGCCCGCAACGCGTTCCGGCCGCCGGTGAGCGAGTGGCGTGTCGATTTTTCGACAGCTTTTGTCGATTTTTCGACAATCAAATCCTTTGCTATGGTGGAATGATCCCATCCAGTACGCTCTGCAATCTCACGCGTCGAACAACCTGCATCGTGCATGGCGCGTGCAATCCTTGGACGCTCCTCGCGCCGAACACGCTTAACCATCATATTTTCTATTTGATTAAGCTCGACATCTGTGATCTCAGCAAGATCAACATACTCGCTCGTCAGCTCCTTCGTTGCGCCGAGAAAATTAGCAAGCAGCTTAGCCGACTTTCTCATCCGCATGCTCCTTGTGTGAATCTGTCCGTTTCATCGCCCCACGCGTCCCATCCCTCCCGCCGGCTCCTGGCGAACAGCTCGAGATACGGCCCTTCGACTAGCCGCTCGATCCGTTCGCGTACACAATCTGGCTTGCGCGAATGCTCGCGCCTGGGCTCAATGATCGCCTGGCGCACGTCGGCGTTGAGCCGCTTCGGGTTGCCGCGCGTCGCCAGCAGGCATGGCTCGGAATTGGCGCGGGTCCAGTAACCCATGCCCATCAGCGGATCGACGTGGTCCTGAAACATCTCCAGCTGGCCGGCGTGCGCCTTGGCCCACACGAACGCCGCTGTTTTGTACTCGAAGCCCCACGACCGGATCAGGATCAGCGCCGCCTCGAGCATCGGCCAGCTCGCCCACAGGAACAGCGCGCAGTCGTCGGCCGTCAGCTCGCGCACCGGCAGCGCGACCATCTCGTCCAGCGTCATCGTAAGATAATGAACGCGCGCGCTCGTGTAGGTTCCGTGCCGCTCCGGCCCTCGCGCCTTGACGGTGGTCGCATTGTCCCAGGTCGCGAACCGCCAGGGCGGGTCGGCGAGGATCGCACGGTAATAACCGCGCTCGAGTCCAACAAACGGATCGGTTTGAGTTTTTTCGAGCATTGACCGAATCGCCAAGGCTCGGAAGATTAAGCGATTCGCCGGCCGCTCGCTAACCGCGAACCGGGTTTATCCCCAGGCCAAATCGCCGAGCTTTACAAGGAAGCGAGAATCAGATTAGCGTCGCGATTCGAATCACGAAGGCCGCCCGGGGTTGTCTTCGGACGGCCTTCATAACACTCAACAGATGGTTCACGAACATGTTCCATCTACCCTATCTCCAAATGATTCGCAAGCCCTCGTGGCCTCGCCACGAGTTACCCACAAGTTTTAGTAGCGTAGCGTAAAGGCCGCCGCCCGAAAGGACGACGGCCTTTTTAATACAGCCCCGACGACATCCGCCGCTGCCGATACCCGGCTCTCGCCGACTGAGCGTCGAGCGGTCGTTCTTGGGGGAGACGGCTTGACCGCGCCGAAGTGCGGTCGAAGGCTCCCGCCGGTCTTACCCGACGGCTCCGATGTCTGCTCGACCAAGGAGACAAATGCGCGTGGCCTCCAAACCCACGTGATTGATCGGATGCGGTAAATACCCGCATTCGACCACATCATTTGGCAACACCCACGCGGTCACGGCGTACCTCGTGATCCCCTCCAGGCTTCGGCCTGGTTCAATCCCAGCGTATACGCCCGGTAGTTCTGGGCAGGGTAGCGGTCTGGTCCCACGATACGGGACGGGGCAATGGAATACGGGAGCGGAAGCTGAGCTTTCTACTAGAGGTGGCGCCCACCACCTCGTACCTACTGCCGGTTCCTCGTTAAGCAAGTAAGCAAGGGGAGCCAGGCGGGTAGGGTAGAAAAGGACGGGTTGGGTTGGAGCCATGGTTGAGAGACAGGTGAATTTATGCTCGCCAAGACCTTACGGGACGATCAGGCGCTCGCGATTGGTAATCTGCGCGGGCATCTCGAGCGTGGCGAGAAGCGGATCGTACTGCAGGGTCCCACGGGGATGGGCAAGACAGTGATCATCGCCGATATCACCGACAGGGCGCGGCACAAGGATCGGAAGGTTCTCATCACGGTCCCGGCGATCTCGCTCGTCGACCAGACAGTCGAGGCGCTCTACAGCCATGGGGTGGCGGACGTTGGCGTGATCCAGTCCACACACGAGCTGACGGATTGGAGCAAGCCGGTGCAGGTTGCGAGCGTGCAGACGCTGTACAATCGCTGGAAGGAAGGCAAGATGCCGGAGGCGGACCTCGTGCTCGTGGATGAGGTCCACCGTCTATACGATCTACTGTTCTCGTTCTGGATGTCGGACCCGCGATGGATCAAGGTGCCGTTCATCGGGTTCTCGGCGACACCGTGGACGCGTGGACTCGGCAGGCTCTATGGCCGACTCCTGGTCGCGAACACGATGGACGACCTAATCGCGCAGAAGGTGCTGGTGCCGTTCCGCACGTTCGCGCCGGACATGCCGGACCTCTCCGAGGTTCAGACCTCATGCGGCGACTTTGTCGAATCCCAACTCGACGCGATCATGCGGGAGAGCAGACTCACCGCCAACATCGTCGGCACCTGGAAGCGGCTCGCGAGCGATCGCGTGACGGTGGCGTTCTGCTGCTCGCGGGCGCATGCCGATCAAATCGCCAAGGAGTTTGCGGCGGCCGGCGTTGGGGCGGCGTATCTTGACTGCGAGTCACCGCTGACGGAGCGGAGAGGCGTGCGGCGGGCGATGCTGTGTGGTGATGTGCGCATCGTGTGCAACGTCGACGTGGTCGGCCTGGGCGTGGATTGGCCGGAGGTCAGCTGCATCATCTACGCGCGGCCGACGAAGAGCGATATCAGGTTCGTGCAGAACGTTGGCCGGGGGCTGCGGGCGTGTGAAGGCAAGACGGACCTGCTGATCCTGGACCACTCGACGACGACGGCGCGGCTCGGGTTCGTCAACGAGATCGGCAGCTACCATCGCACGCTCGACGACGGGCATGGCAAGGCTCCAGCTCCGGCGCGGGTGCTGCTGCCGAAGGAATGCCCGGCGTGCCATCTGCTCAAGCCGCCGCGCGTCGCGGTCTGCCCGCACTGCGGTCACAAAGTCGAGGAACACGCGGACCCGATATTGTGCGAGCGTGGCACGCTGCGCGAGGTGACGCCGGACCGCGAGATGAAGGATCTGCGCAAGGTACTCCCCGATAAGGCGCACGTGTTCGGCCAGCTGTGGTGGTGGGGCCACAAGAAGGGCTACAAGCCGGGTTGGGCGGCGATGAAATGCAGGGACATATTCGGATCGTTTCCAAAGGCGCGCGAGCCGGATCAGGAGACGGTGAGCGCGCCGTGTCCGGAGCTACTAAAGTTCATCTATGACTCGGTCGAACGCTGGAAGAAGGATCGTTATAACGAGCGCCGGCGTGCAGCGCGCGCCGATGATCGACCACCGAATAGCGGCGGCCGGGCTGTGCCCAAGGGCGCGGTTGCCGATGTCGAGGATCTTCGATGACCAACGAAGAGCTTTTGGCGACGGCGATCAGGATGGGTGAGCGATCGGCCGATGACGCGATCAAGTACGCGCGCCGCTCGCTGCGAATGTCGCAGACGATACGCTCGGCGATCTATCTACTCGAGCAGGGCAAGGTCGATGCGGCGCTAAAAGTATTGTTGCGGAGTCGGGCCGCGATGGAGGCTGAATTGGTGAAGGACAATGCATGAGGTTCACATTCGAGGAGAAGCTGTGTGCGGTGCAGCGCGAGTTGGCGATGCGGCGGATGCTATATCCGCGGCAGGTGATGCAGGGCAAACTGCGTAGGGATAAGGCAGAACGCGAAATAGCGCTCTTCGAGAGTATCGAGGCCGATTATGTACGAGCAGCCGCCCGTAGACGTATTGAGACGTCCGCCACTATGGCGGGTGAAAGAGGGGCTAGAATTGTTGCGGCATGCGCGTTTAAGTCCACATGAGGCTGGGTGCGCCTGCTGGGATTGCGTGATTGATCTGATGGTCGAGGTGGCGGTGCATAGGGCGGAGATAATGGCGCGGGCTCGCTAGGAAGGCCGTAGGCGCGTTTTTCGGCCCGCAGGGTAGGGTGCTTAGGTTCGAGGCGGTAAAGCGATTAGGCAGCGGTTTCTGCCTCGGCGCGAGGCCATTGGTTCGGGAGGTAAGTTCCCCCGCCTGTTATTCCGATTCCCCGGGCGAGGCGGATCCGGCAAAAGGAGGGCTACAGACAGGACCGGCCGAGGAGCTAGCGGCCCGTCCACCGCACTAACGGGAGTAATTCGACACAAAGCCACCGCCCGAGGGAGTCGGGGGCGGGTGCCGGAGGCGGAGAGACATCATGAAAGCGAGGCAACAGGCGCAGCCCGCTGAGACCGTCGAGAGCTGGCCGCTCGCCAAGATCGTGCCCTATCCGAATAATCCGCGTACTCATCCCGATGCGCAGATTGAGCTGTTGGCGCGGCTCATGTCCGAGCACGGCGTTGATCAGCCGATCGTCGTCGATGAGGCCGGCGTGATCATTAAGGGCCATGGCCGTCTACTCGCGGCCAACCTCGCCGGAATGCGGATGTTCCCGGTCGTAGTCAAGCGCGGCTTGACTGAGGAGCAGAAACGGGCCGAGCGCCTGGCGGACAATCAGATAGCGCTGCTCGCCGGCTGGGACCGCGACTTTGTGCGGCTCGAGCTGGGTGAGCTGCAACTTGCCGGCTACGATATACCGTTGCTGGGTTTCGATGCGGTCGAGCTCGCGAGCTTTCTCGATGCCAGTCCTGGCTTGACTGATCCCGAAATCGCGCCGGAGCCGCCGGCCGTTCCGGTATCACGGCTAGGTGACCTTTGGCAGCTGGGCCGGCACCGATTGTTATGCGGCGATGCGACAAAAGCCGAAGATGTGGCTCGCTTGCTCGGAGGAGCTGAGCCGCATCTGATGGTGACAGATCCGCCGTATGGTGTCGACTACGATCCGGCATGGCGAAATGAAGCGGCTGCCAAAGGTTATTTAGCCTATGCAGGAAAACGTATAGGCCAAGTTTCAAATGATGATCGCATTGATTGGCGCGAGGCGTGGGCGCTGTTTCCTGGCAATGTTGCCTATATCTGGCACGCCGGTTTGTATGCCAGCACGGTTCAAGCAGGAATTGAGAGCGTAGGCTTTGAAGTCCGCTGTCAAATCATTTGGGCAAAATCGAATTACCCTATTAGCCGTGGGCACTATCATTGGCGGCACGAACCTTGTTGGTATGCGATTAGAGAAAAGCAAAATGGTAACTGGCAAGGCGCACGCGATCAAACTACGCTATGGCAAATTAATCTTGATCGGAATGTTGAGGGCGGCCATTCGACGCAAAAGCCGGTCGAGTGCATGAAACGACCGATTGAGAACAATTCGGCGCCGGGCGATGCTGTCTATGATCCCTTCGTTGGCTCCGGAACGTCGATTATTGCCGCAGAAATGACGGCGCGGCGCTGCTTGGCAATTGAGATTATGCCGGGTTATTGCGACGTGGCAATCGAGCGCTGGCAACATTTCACTGGCAAGCAGGCCGAGCTAGATGGGGTGACCTATGCAGCCATCAAACGGCACCGTCTTAAAGCGCGACCAACGCGAGGCCGACGACGATCTAGTGAAATCGTTGCTCGTGGCCTATCAAGCGATCAAGGAGCGAATGGCAAAGGGCGGGCCGGGCTGGACGCCGCGCGAGCCAAAAGAAAAGGGCGGCCAGAAGCCGCCCTGAGTGGGTAGCTGGCCGCGGTCATCTCAAGATGAGATTGCTTCGACCGAGCTTCGGATGGTGTGCTCCCGCCGCCGCTCCTCTCTACCGGGCGCCGTTCGTCAAACACATGCATTCGCTGCTGCGCAGCGGCTTTTATGCCCGCGGCCTGAACGCCGACGATCATGCCTTCATCGCGTATGTGCGGCAACACGGTAGCGCCAATGGTGAGCTGCCGCACGAAGGCAACGGCCTTGTCACCGAGGGCATCTACTTTAGCGAGGAACAAGGCTTCTGGAACGAGCATTGGGCAATCGAAACCGGCGTCATGCGACGGCTCGGAACTGGGCGTGTATTGCCGCCGCAAGTGCTGGAAGCGCGTCGGTTGGCCCGATTGGAAAGCAAGGGCGATACGACCTGGACGCAGAACGAGCCCGAAATGAGGCGCGCGCGAACCGCCTGGAAGAAAGAGCAGAAAGCATTGGCGTTGGAACGCGAGAAGCGGCTGCAGCAGGCCATGCTCGCCGACAATGAGTGGAATCGGGCGCGGCGAGAAATGCTGGAAAAAGACAACGGTTGGGAAAAGATAGGACGTTACCCAAGGCCGGAGCAGGGCGAGGTGTGGCGTAAGCGGCATTATGTGCCAGAATGGAAGCGCGCTGAATTGGCTGCGCAGATCCCACCGCAAGAAGCGCCAGTAGCGCCAGTCGCCGACTTGAAACGGCGGCCGACGAGTTTACCGATTTATCAAACGGTGGAGGTAAAGCATCTCTCTGCGCTGCTTCACAGCTACAAGCGAGAATGGTTGGAGCTGCGAATCGAAGACGGGGCAGAATGCGGCTTTATGCCTGATGGCACGAGACCGGACACCGACGTGCCGCCGCGCGGCCGCGTCTACGCATTCGAGAATCTATTGTGGCTACACGAGGGCGACCTGCCGCTGCTGGCGTCGCGTCCCGGCATCGAGATTCTTTTTGTCAATTCGAATACCCACGTCGTTCATGCGCGACAAGCCGCCATCTGAGCAGCAGGTCCTTGGCCCGGGGATGACGCGGCAAGCCAACTGCGTTTGCTGCGAAGGGCCACTGACTGTCGAGGATGGCGATCGATGCGTCGCGTGCCGCCCACGATTAAGCCGAGAGGCAGAGGCGATCAACACGCAGCGGCGCGTCGAGCGCGATGCCATTGTCGCGCTTGAGCGCGAGGCAGAGCATATTGCGACGCTGATCAAGCGACTGAAACGGAGGCTGCGATGGCAATCCTGAGTGCGATGACGATCAGGGACACGGCGGATGTGAGGGCAAAGCTGCTGCGTGTCTGGCGGCTGGTCGACGACAAGAAGATCACGGCGTCGGAGGCCCGGCTGCATATCGGCTTGGCCCGCGCCATACTTGACACGCTCAAGGTGGAAATAGCGATGGCGCATCTCAATCGCTCGCAGGTACCGAGCATTCCAGTGGCGCCGGCAATCAGTATTTCTACGCGAGCAACCCGGCAGAGTTGGCCATGATCCATCCTTTTTTTCGACCTGATCATCAGGCGGCGGAGGTCATCCCGCCGCAACGGGCCAAAGCCCGTTTCACTTTAAGCCTTGCGGCCGTAGTAGCGAGTTGGCTGGCCTTCCACCTTCTCCTTCTTGAGTTTGAGACCGGCAGCTCTGGCCTGCTGGGGTACACTCACCGAGGGCCAGCGCACTCCATCGGCGGCTTCGGTTGCATCCAAGATGTCCTTCATGGTGCAGCCGCCAGCGCGCAACAGCAGCTCGCCGATCAGCTCGACCTTGCTTTTGCCGTTAGTGGCTTTCGCCTTCGCCTTAGGCTTCGCTCGTTTAGCCGCTGCTTTGCCCTCTTGCTCCATCAGCTTGGCGAGCTGCGGCTTGGCTTTCGTCTTCTTAGCGGTAACGACCGACTTGTTCGTCCGTCGCGGCGGGATCGGAAGCTTGTCGGGACTCTTCACTTCTGTACGCACGTTAGTCTCCTTTGGTTTATCGGCTCGGATGATGGCAAGAGCGGCTGAGCCGGTGGCCGGCATCTTGGTGGTTTCGCCCGTCTTCTTCGCGAGCATCTTCTCGACACGCACGCGGGACTTCTCCTTACGCGTTTCCGCTTGCGCGGCAGCGAGAGGAGACTTCTGGATTGATGCTTTTGGCATGACGGGTACGGCGGCGCGCTCGCGTGCAATGATCTCGTCGATCCTCTCTTTGGCCTCCTTCTTTTGCTTTGCCGACATATTGGCATTGCGATCAAGGGCGGCCGGTATTGGACCGGGATCGGTAGGGTCGTTTTCGTTCATGGGCTAAGGCTCCTTATTCGGCCAGAATGGCCGCGTCGGACACATGGCGTGGAACGTCCAGGATGTCCAGTTAAAAGATAGGGAATAGGCCGAAATGGGCCAAAACAAGCCGTTTATTTGAGCTCGGGAACTCGAAATATAACTGGCATCCCCGGCCATAATGGCCTATATTATAGAGGCCGGATGCGCCGTCTTTTTTCAAAAGGAGAAAGAGAACGTGAATACGATCAAGAAGCTAGTCTTAGCCCCCATCGCAATGCTCGCGCTTGCGACTACTGCAGCTCATGCCTCTTCGGCGGATATCACCCGATGGGAGAACCTTAACGAAAAATGCGTCTATTCCATAAAACTCTCGGATGAGGAACGCGAGCTGCTTTGCGCTACTGCAGATAGATTGCGGGAGAAACTTCTGGCTCAAGGCTATTGCACTTATGGCCACGGCGAAGTTGGTCGTTCCAGTAGAGATAAGAAACATTGCTATGCGCGGGTGACGAAATGAGGACCATCGTCGAATCCCCGCAGGCTCGCATGCGTCGTGAACTCGGCTTACCAGAAAAGGTAGGCCGTTCTCGTTTCCGAGTGGACGATTACTTCCCATTTTCGTGCGGCGAGCATGTTTGTCGCCACGACGACGAGCGCCACGTTGGCCGCGTTATCGCTGTCATCAGCAATGCCGTTCGCGTTCGCTGGGAGAACGGCTGGAAGGAGGATTGTGAAATGCGCGATCTACGGAGGGCGTCATGAGAGGCTTGGTCGGTTTTATTCTCACGGTGGGTCTTCTCGCCGTAGTGACCGGCGGCGATGTGCGTGTATTAGCGCTCGTCTTCGTCGCGCTTCTGGTTGCTGTTCCCTATTGGCTAATCACTCGTGGCTTGGGCTCTGTGCTCGGCGTCCGCGAGGGACTGCTCCGCGATGATTTGAGGAGGAAAGAATGAGGCGCCGCATTATCACGAGGCATATCTATCCGCCGATCTCGGACCGGCGCTGGGATTGGTGCGCCTATCACGACGGCGATGAAGAGCTGCCGCACCTGTATGGCTGGGGTTCAACTAAGGAGGAGGCGGTCGCCGATCTTGCTCAGATCGACGAGGAAATCGTTGATGAGATTCTGACGCGGAGGGATGCGTCATGACGCATAAGCATGTCTACCGCTTTAGCCGCTATTGCGGCGTTGGCGTGTGCATCGACTGCGGCGAGCACCAAGGGCTCGAGCGCTGTTATTGCGGTTGGAGCAAGACCGCGCCGGGCCGCGGCCGCGAGGAACTGATCGAGATGGGCGAGACCATCGAACCGGAGGACTATTAAATGATCCCGCGCTCCATGCTGCGCCCCGGCCTGCGCATTCGTCGCCGTCGACGGTTCCAAGACGATCTGCTCGGTACAGTTGTTCGATTCGATGAGTACCGCATCATTATTTGCTGGGATGATGAGGACATTAATCGCGTAGTCGATTTGGATGGCGACGTCGTTCCTAATTTGGAGATTGAGCCATCAATCACCCCTTGACCTATTTGCTGCTCAAGCGAGCCGGACACGGTTCGGCAAAGGCATGCGAGATCATCTTGGATGCTAGCCGCGGCGATCAATGGGCGCTGTTCTGGATAAAAATGCTGCGGCGGATCGAGCGGCTCCGGGAGAGCTGTATCGACTGCGGCCGGCGGCGACATAAGCGCTACCGCCGCTGCCGCGATTGCATGACATGGACGTGGTCGCTGGTTTCCCGCAAGGGCTTGTTCAAGCGGCAGGAACGGGAATGCTGATCGACGATTTGATTGCCGGTGGTGCCCCGGCGAGCGGTACGACGATCGCTCCCATCCTCGAGCGACTACGGGCGGCGCATAAGTTCGCAATCGCACCGGATGCGACGGCAGTGGCAGATGCGCTTGCCAACGACTATGGCGGGCTCACGCGCGCGTTTGCGCATTGCCGAATTCCGTTCGCAGAAACCTGGCTTGAATTCGCGCATATGGACCGGCCGAACTTCGCCAATGCGCCAGTGCAAGCGCCGCATTTTCAGATGCGGCCGCATCGGGTCGGCTATCTGCTGAGCGCGCTGCGCAACGATCTTTCTGCCTGGAAAGCGCATTTGTTTTGGTCGATCAATGACAACCAATGCTCAACCGCGCCGATGGCGATGACGTTCGACATGACGCGGCCGCTCGGCGGTCGATTGACGCTGCCGACCGAGGAGCAGAACGCAAGGAGGCGGCTGGCGCAGCAACAGCGCGGTATTGTCGACGTAGACCAGGTCGATGTGCACCCTGGCTGGAAGGCTGGAACCGATGCGCAGCGGCTCACGATGCTGCAGCACACGCTCCCGACAACAACGGATTTTCCGCCGCCGCCGCCGCTCGGGCTGATCACCAAGCAGGAGCGCGATAGGTTCTACGAGATGGTTATGGATCTGGCGGCGTCGGATTGGGCTGGCGAGCCGTCGTTTCTGCTGGCACTGGTCGGGCTGCTAAACGCGCGCAATGCGGTCGAGACTGAGCTGGTCGATCAGGCGCGGCTCAATCGGGCGCGGGTAAAGCGCGGCAGGCTGCCATTTTTCGAGCATCACGTGCTGCGGATCGCAAGGCGGCAGATCGTTCGCATTTACGGTGAGGCCGGAGCGCGCGGCAACCACGCGCCGATGCGCGGGCACTTCGTGCGCGGTCACTGGAAGGTCAGGCGCACCGGTATTTATTTCTGGCATCCGCATGCGCGCGGCGACTTCCGGCGTGGTCGGATCGACAAGGACTATGAATTAGCATGATAAAGGCTAAAATCGCACGCCAATGAGCGACATCGACGATGATAAATTCGTCACAGCTTGGTGGAGCAAGCAAAGCTTGCGCGAGCTCGCCGAGGAGTTAGGCGTCGCGCAATACGTGCTCGAACGCGAATGGCGGCGGCTCAAATATGTGGGCCGCCTACCGCAGGCCAAGCGTGACATGGCCGGGCGAGCCTCGGCATGGGAGCGGGACGGGGATCAGCCGCCGTTGTGGGCGCGCGATCGGCTGCTGGAAAGGTTGCGAGAGGAGCATGGCGATCCGCGCTATGATTTCTATTTCGCAATGCGCAAATCTTCGGCAAATTGACGTGGTTGGTCAGCATGTGGGGTGAGGGTGAATGACAATTCCCTATTGGTTGTTCTTTCTCAACTTGGCCGCCTACTGTGTGCTCGGCATGGCCATCGGCTACAGGATGAGGGATGCTCGTGACCGAAGACCTCGTTGACCGGCTGCAGATTTATGCCGATGCCTATGACTCACGCGAGGCTGCGGCTGAGATCAAGCGGCTGCGCGAGGATAATCGCATGTTGAGCGAGGTTGAGTCGGAGACTTGGAAGGCGATGCGGCTTGAGATCGAGCGGCTACGGGCGGCGCTGCAAGCTATTTTGGACGAGAGCGACATGAGGGATTTTTGCTTGTGGGACGCACAGCAGATAGCGCGGCGCGCGTTGGAGCGGAGATGAACTTCGACGAGCCTGCCAAGGTTGCCGATGTGGCTTGCCTACGCGCTGAAATGGCGGTCGAGCTTGACGGGCTGCGCAAGGAAATCGGCTGGCTGCGCGAGGCGGTAAGCGTGCTGATCAATCGGGCGCTGCCGTCGCAGATGGAAATCAAACGTTCCGACCAGTCTCCATTCACGCCGGAGTTTGTGCGGCGAATGCGGGTGCGGGAATGAATGTTTGATCCGGCTGCCTTGACGAATCGGCGTGATTTAGCATAAGTCCGTCCCTTCCTTCCTGGTAAACGCCTCTCCCCGTCACAGCAGTGGCGGGGGATCTTTTATTGACAGCGCGCAACGAATCGGCTTTAGGCGCGCTCCATGGCTCTGCTCTGGTATGCAGTGCGGTTGCTGCCGCGCTTAGAGAACACCGCCATCGCGCTGCTCGATGAGCAGAAGTTCGATCCGTATTACCCGAAGATGCATGTGGCCAAGGCGCGCGGTGGGCGAATCACTGATGCCGTCGAGCCAGTTTTCCCCGGCTACCTATTCGTGCGCAGCGAGGACGAGCCTGCCGCTTGGCGCACCGTTAATTCGACCCGCGGTGTCTTGCGCCTGCTCGGCTTCGGTCCGGATGGCGTGCCTTGTCCGCTACGTGAGGGCGAGATCGAGAGCCTGCAAAGGCGCGAAAGATCGGGACAATTACGGCATCCGACCAGGCGCCGCATCCGCGTTGGCGATCAGGTCGAGTTCAAGCATGGATCGTTGCTTGGCCACATCGGGCTCGTCAACATGATCAGGCGTCAACGCATTCAGGTCTTGCTCAGCATGTTCGGTGGCGCTACGTTGGTGCAGACGCCGAGAGATTGGTTACGTCTGGCGGAGGCTTCCAAGGGGCTGGAGCGCGTCGTTGTTTGAGCGACGCGAAGTCGCGGAGCGTCGAGTGAAACCAGCAACCAGGAACCAAGCCGATGACGTGCTGCCAGCATTCTGGCCGCGCGGAAATCCTAGGCTGCACCGCGAAGTAGCCTGGTGGCTGGACGACAAGCACCTCGGCATCATCGTCCTCGATCTCATCGACCGCGACTATGGCTTCGTACTGCTGTCCCGCGATCCAGTAGAGTTCCTGGATGCTATAACTTCATATCCAACCCAGGAGCAGGCGGAAGCGAAATTGCATGAGCGCGCTATGCACCGCGCGCGCGGACTAGAGACTCATGAATTTACGTGATCTTTCACGCCCTAGCGATGGCGATTATAGCTCGCCACCACCTAAACGCAGGCGCCCAAGACGCAGCCTCGCTAAGCTCCGCGCCGAGGAGAAAAAGCTGCGCCATGAGGTGAATGCAATGCGGCACCGCGGGCAGATGCCGGCGATCGACCGTATGCGTGAATTCCGCGACTACTTGCGCCAATGCGTGGCGGCCGTGCAGCCGTTCTCTTCGGACGGCACCGTGCGGCCTGGCAGCAACATGGAGCTGTTTTTCAAATTCAGCGATCTGTTCATCCGCATTTGTGCTGCCTCCGCGCCATATGAAACGCCGCGCCTCGCCGCGGTAATGTTCAGGGAACAGATGGATGAGCAGGAAGATGGAACTTATGCCACCGTCTGGGAGATGCATACGCGGCTGATCAAGCGCGGCATTCCCGTCCCGCAGATCGAGGGGCTTGTCATCGATGCAACTCCTGACGACGGCATCGCCGGCTGAGCCACAAAGGCAGCGTTCCTTCGATCAGGAAGACTGCTATTACCTGGGTGAATATTATTGCGCCAAGGCGCGGGAGAACTTCTGGACTTTCCGCTCGATGGTGCGCCCCGGGCTTATTAAAGCGTGGTGGCAACGCGACCTAGCCGAGCGGCTAACGCTGTTCTGGCGCGACTTTCGTCTGGGCAAGCGGCCGAAGATGGTGCTCGGTGCTCCGCCGCAGCACGGCAAGTCCGAGACCATGAAAGACTTCGCGTGTTGGGTAGCGGGCAAGGATCCGTCGCTTAAAATACTATTTGCCAGCTACGCCGATGAGCTCGGGATCTCCGCCAATCTGCATATGCAGCGCACCATGGCGACTGACACCTATCGCGCGATCTTCCCGCGCACGGTGCTCGCCGGCGAGGGTGCCGATGATGCTGATCGCTCGCGCCGTACTACGACGTTCCTTGAATTTGTCGGCAAGGGAGGCTCGTTCCGCAACACCACGGTGGATGGCAAGATCAACGGCTTCGGCCTTGACATCGGCATTATCGATGATCCGATCAAAGGTCGGGCCGAGGCGCAATCCAAGCCAATCAGGGACAAAACATGGAACTGGCTGGCGGATGATTTTTTCAACCGCTTTTCCGATAGCGCCGGCATGGTCATGATCCAAACGAGGTGGCATGTCGATGATCCGACCGGGCGTTGGATCGAGCGTTTCCCCGAGACGCAAGTGCTGAAATACATGGCGATCGCCGAGCGCGACACCCGCTACCGCAAGACCGGCATGCCGTTATTTCCGCAGCATAAATCTCTGGAATTCCTAATGGAGCGCCGCCGGGCGCTTTCGGAGGCGAGCTGGCAGAGCTTGTACCAGCAGCACCCGATCGTGGTCGGTGGCGGAATACTGCCAATTGAGAAGATCACCACGCTGGACTTACTCGACCGTGAGAAGATTGCGCGCACGGTGCGGTTCTGGGACAAGGCCGGGACCGAGGACGGTGGCGCCTATACGGCCGGCGTGTTGATGCATGCGATGCGCGACAAGACTTATGTGATCGAACATGTGGTGCGAGGCCAATGGTCGGCGCTCGAGCGCGAGGATCACATTCTAAGTTGGGCGCGCTTGGACAAGGCCAATTGCCGCGGGTATCGCTATGAGGTCGGTGTCGAGCAGGAGCCGGGCTCCGGCGGCAAAGAGAGCGCCGAGGCGACGATCCGCAACCTCGCCGGCTTTAACGCCTTTGCCGACAAGGTGACGGGCAGCAAGGAGGCGCGCGCCGATCCTTTCGCGGCTCAGGTCCAAGGCGGCAACGTCAAGCTGGTTGCCGGCACCTGGCATTATTCGCTGCTTGATGAGATGGAGAGCTTTCCGCAGGGCAAGTATCGGGACCAGGTCGATGCTTGCTCCGGCGCATTCAACCGCCTGATCCTTGGCTCTACGCATCAGACGGTAGGAGCCTGGTCGAGATGAATGACAAGCTGTCGGTGCCGTGGCTGAGCCAGAGCGAATGGAATTGGCTCGTTGCCATGGTGCTGCGGATTGATCAGCGCACGAGTCGGATTTCAAACACGCTTGGCATCATGGAGAAAAATATGAGCGCTTTGGACGATGCGATCGCTTCGTTGACGACCCAGGTTTCCGCCAACACCGATGCGGAGCAAAGCGCGGTCCAGCTCATTCAGCAGTTGGCGCGCATGATCGGTGACAACGCCACTGATCCGGCGGCGGTTTCTGCTTTGGCCGATAAGCTCAAGGCGAGCGCCGAGGCATTGGCTGCGGCGGTGACGGCGAACACGCCTACGGCGACCCCAGCCACGACGTAACACGCTAAAGCATAAGGAGTTTGTGCCAATGGCTAAGCCTGCGCCAATGTTTATGCTCGTGGTTGCCGTTTCCGATTGGGTGAACCGTGTCATCGGCCCTTTCGATGATGCCGAGGCCGCACGGCAGAAGGCCGATGCCACTCTGAACACTCGTTACGTCATCGTCGAGGTTGAGCCGCCGGAGGCACTTGATCCGCCGGAGCCTGTCCAGCCGGCGGTATAGCCGCGTGGTCAATGTCGTCAAAAAGGTGCTGCAGTTCCCGGCCAGGATTGGCGATGATTTCACCAATTTTCTGAAAGGCTTCGGGCAGCCCGGCCGCGACGTTACCCTGGCGCACCGTGCCTGGTTCGAGCATCCGCTTGATCCTGGCGAACTGCAGGCGTTCTACCGCGACAATTGGCTAGCGCGGAAGATTTGCGATCTGCCGGCATTCGATACCACGCGCGCCTGGCGGCATTGGCACGCCGAAGACGATCAAATTCAGAAGATCGAGAAGTGCGAGCGCGAGCTCAACCTGCAGAAGCGGCTGTTCGATGCTATGCGCAAGGCGCGGCTCTATGGCGGTGCTGCGCTAATCATGGGGATCGAGGGTCAGAAGTTTGAGAATGAGCTCGACGTCGAGGCGGTCAGTGAGGGCGATCTTAAATTCGTGCATGTGGTGTCGCGCTGGATGCTGGCTGCCGGGCCGCGTATTCGCGACGTGACATCGCCCTGGTTCCTCGAGCCGAACTATTACGTACGGAGCAACATGGCGGTGCCTCCGCCGATCGGGGGCGTCCAGCCGATCGAGCAAAGCTCGTTGGGGCACGAGGAGGGTGCGCCGCTTTACATCCATCCGAGCCGCGTGGTGCGGCTCATTGGCCTCGACTATCCGGACGAGGATTTGGCGCCTGATCCGTGGGGTGATAGTGCCCTGCAGCCTGTGCACCGCGCCATCCGCCGCGCTGATCTGGTCGATGCCTCGGTGGCGCAGATGATCTCCGAAGCCAAGGTCGATGTCATTAAGGTCAAGGATTTGAGCGAGCTGATGTCTACCGACAACGGCACGGAGCAATTGCAGACCCGGTTCCGCAATGCCAATGCAACGAAGTCAGTCGTCAATGCGCTCTTGCTCGGGCTCGAGGAAGAGTTCGAAACGCGGCAGTTGCAGCTCTCCGGGCTGCAAGATGTCATGAACATGTTCATGCTGCTGGTTGCCGGCGGCGCCGATATTCCAGCGACGCGGCTGTTCGGGCGCGAGCCTGCCGGCATGAATGCCACCGGAGCATCGGACATTAGAAACTATTACGATCGCCTGGCCGCTGATCAGAAGGTTAGGCTGATGCCGCTGTTGTCGCGGCTCGATGAAGTGCTGATCCGCTCAGCGCTCGGCGACCGGCCAGAGGAAATCTACTATTTGTGGGCGCCGCTCTGGCAATTGGACGATGTCGAGAAAGCCGATCTGCAGCTCAAGAAGGCGCAGGCGTTCAAGATCGACGTTGATGCCGGGCTCATCAATCCCGACGCGCTGCGTGATGGGCGGGTGAACCAGTTGGTGGAAGATGAGGTTTACCCGGGGCTCGAGGCGGCCATCGAAGAACATGGCACGGAGCCGGAGGAAGATCCGTTTGATCAGGAGCATGCCGAGCTTGATCTCAGCATGAAGCAGCAGCAGTTGGAGAACATGAAACAGGTTCCGCCGCCCAATAAGCGCCTGCCGCCAGGATTAAACGAGTAATGGCACACGAGAATCCGGTACGCCGCCAATGGTGGCGCAAGTTCAAGCATGGTGCTGCGCCGGTGGTAACCTCGCCGGCAGCACGGACGGTAGTGACACCGGTGCCGCCGCAGGCGATGGTGCAGGTGGAGGCGCGCAGCGGCAAGATCAAGCTGTCGATGTACTCGAGTGTCCGCAAGCTACGCCGAGCGATGAACCGCGGGCATGTTCCCGATGATCGGCAGGTGATCATTGACACGGCGGTTGCCACAGCGGCACGGCGCGCGCATGTCTATCGCAACGCTCACGCTCGACGCGCTGCGCACTAAGCGGGCGTTCGATCCGACCAATACGATCGGATTGCGGCGAGCCTTCCAGGCTGCTGCACAGCTGCGGCTGCGCCAATTGCGGGCCGCGATGCGCGTTGCGGTAGTCGATCATGACGTGCTGGCGCTCGGTGGTAGCGAGGCGGTTATGGCCTACCATCCCACCGACGTGCGGCTGCGCGCCTTCAATGCGTGGCTGGATTCAACGGCGCGCGCCATCTTTGCGGCGCACGATTGGTTGCGCTCATGGGTAGAGAAAGCCTGGGCAAGCGGCGTGCGGGCTGCGGCGGCGGAGGTGGGGCTTCCGGCGGCACCGCTGCGGCGCGATCACGAGCACCTGGTCCAGCTGGCGCGGATCGAGCTCGACGGCATCATCGCCGCGCTCGTGCAGCGGGTTAGCCGTGAAGCGGAATTGATCGTCGCGCTTTCTAACATTCCGCGCTCGCGGGCATTTTGGCGCCTCGGCATGGTCTTCGATGAGATCGGTAAAGCGCGCGTTTCCATGCTTGCCGAGACAATCACGGTCAAGGCGCACAACGCTGCCAAGCTGGAAATGTATGGCGCTATCGGGGTCGAGCAGGTCGGGATCACGCCGGAACGTCTATTGGTGCCGTTGCACCGCGATACGATGGTGTTCGATGCACGCCGGCGCAAGCGCCATAGGCGCGGCTATGGCCTCGAAGAGCTCGTAGGTGTGCTAACGGCCGGCGATGACAAGGTCTGCCAGCGCTGCCAGGACATGGCCGAGGACGCGCCGTATACGCTCGACGAGGCGAGGGATTTGATCCCACGCCATCCGCGCTGCCGCTGCGCTGTGTTCCCCTGGCGTGATCCGCGCTTTAAGGGCGAGGACACGGCTGATGCGCGCGGTCGATATATCCGTGGTAGAGGCGGCCGCTTCGCGGGCAGCGAGCCAGGCTCGCATGAAGAAAAGCCTTCACGTTTAGTAAAGATTGCTAGGCCGCCGAGCGAGGATGTGAGTAGCGTCGCGGCTGCCAGTTTTGAATTTTCTAAGGTGCTCGGTAATCGAACGATGTCATTGAGCGAACTAAGGGCTGGTGTTTCACAGGGAGACGATCCGCATCGGGTCATCGAATTAGTGAATGCCATCAAAGCTGAGGGCGGGTATTTCAGCCGGCCGATTGTCGATCAGCACGGCAATGTGCTGGAAGGTCAGCATCGGGTATTGGCAGCGCATCGGATGGGTGAGACGGCTGTTCCGGTGGTTGTAATTAAAGATTTAGCGCATGGGCAGCCGGTCGATGAGATGCGAGCGGCGATCAAGGGTGTGCATCCCGATCAAGCGCATCAACTGATGCAGTATGCGCTTGAAGCGATCGACGAAAGCGGTAGTGCCGTTAAAGCACTTGAAGAGTTCGGGGCACCCCAAGGCTTTGAGTCGCAATGGAATGCGGCGCTAAAGGCGGCAATGCCTGCAATGGATGTCGGAGGTCGAAATGAATTATGAGTACAAAGTGATCGAGGAACGCCTCGGCTCGCCGCAGGAGTTCGAGGCTGAGCTGAACAAGCAGGCGGGTGATGGCTGGGAGTATGTGAACGTGAGCACGATCGGGCCGATCCCTGGTCGCTGGATCGTGTTTCGCCGGCCGAAGACCGGCGTTGGCCACGGCGGATTGTAGGAGGCACATATGCGCACGACATTGTTGTTGGCGTTGGCGGCGTTCTTGTTCTCTGCGGTCGCCGCTGAAGGGCGCGTTCGCTGCAAGTCGTCCGAGACTGGCAAATACGTGTCGCACGCCTATGCCAAGAAATATCCCGGCCTTACGCACTGCTCTTCGAAATAGTTAAAGCATGGTTGTTCTGATCTTTTCCGTCTACACAGACGAGGGTGTGGTTTGCGTTGGCCCGTTCGAAACCGAGGAAGAGGCCGAGGCATATGCAGCGGAGATCGGACGGAAGCCGAAGAACATTGTTGAACTCTGGTCACCCGAGGATTTCCGGCGCCCATGATCACGATTTGGTTGTTGGTGTTGGTGTGCATAGCTCCGGATTGCGAGCAAAAGCGTCACGATATTATTGGTTTGTACACGACGCTGGATGAGTGTTGGGAGGCGGCGAAAAGGGAACAGCGTGCGGCGGTGTGCGTTCAGGGCATAATCCAGGACAGGAGAAAGATATGATTTCGGCTCTGATCACCATCATCGTTGCGCTGATTATTATTGGCGTGATCTGGTGGGCCATTCAGCAGCTGTTGCCATTGATTCCGCTGCCAGAACCGTTTCGCCGCATCATCTACGTGCTCATGGTCGTAGTCTTGGTGCTCATCGTGGTTTACGTCATCGTCTACCTGCTCGGTTCGATTGGCGGAATAACTTTGCCGCACTGGCTAAGATGATTGAATGTTCGATCCGCACGGTAACATCAGGATCATGGTGGGGATGGCGTTGCTGATCATCGCTCTGATGATGTGGTGGTTTTGGGGATGACTTTAGCACCATGGTGCAGCAATGAGACTTGGACCTATTGGCGCGCTGATGGCACGCCGCAAACTGATCCCGAGGGCTGCACGTTTGCCAAGGTGACGGGGCGCAACCGCTGCCCCGCCGAGATCAGGCGCGGACTGTTCTGGTGGGCTAAGAATTCATACGAGCAAACCCCGGCTGACGCGCCATGGTGGATGACCGGTGCTCCAGAATGGTTGCGTCAGCTTGGTTGGGCGGCAAGGAATCCGGCGCAGAATTTGCGCATGTTCATCTGGGGCTGTGCCGATCGCAACTATACTGTGCAGGTCATTGAAGGGCATTTGAATCCGCTGGTGATCCAGCGCGACGATGTCGGCGAGATCGGCTACCAGCGTTGCCGATTGATCTACTTCGAGGATAGTTCGGCACACCGCGATTTTGCCAGTTATTCCGGGCCGCACCTGGTGTGGCAACGCGGGTGTCAACCCAATGGCTTCTATGGAATCAAGCTCTACCCACGATGATACTAGCCGATGGCAGTGAAGTGCTTCCTGGCTTGTGGATCGGCACCACGACGACCTGCGATGTCGCTCGGGCCGAGGGGCTATTCTGCTTGTGCGTGCTCGAGCAGAAGCATGACGCGGAAGGTTGTCACCACTTTCGCATCTTGGATGACAACGGTCGCGCTGTGATTGATCGTGTTATGGGTGCCGGTCGCTTCATCGATTGGAACTGGAGCAATACGAAAGGAATCTTGGTGCATTGCGGTGCCGGGGCCGAGCGCTCGCCGTTGGTGGTAGCGATGTGGATGTGTAAGCGGTTCACGATGGACCTTGATGAGGATATAGCGACGATTGACGACAATGTGTTCAAGGAGATGACCGAGTTATACGAACCGAACAAGTGGCCGGAAGTACTCGAGACTGATTGGTGCGGCGAATTCGAAAGGGCGCCACCAGAAAAACGCGAATGATGTGAGATCCCTGCTCGTCCCAACCCTCCCCACATCCGGCCCGAGCGGGGTATAGGCGATGAGGGATTGCTGGTAGCTCGGCATCCCTCATCTGCATCGCAAACAAGGCAGGCGCATGGCCGAAGATCACGTCCGCGAGCTAGCACGGCATTTGTTGAACCTCGGTGCTGGGTATAAAGCTCCCGACTTGTTGTTGGCGCTGGCGATAGCCGCGAGCTACTGCATCAGCCGCGCGCCACAGGAAAGGAGGCAAGCGATCTTCGACGTCTTTTGCGGAAACGTGGCGGAAATCGTGTGGCCGGAGGATAGTGAAGATGGCGAAGAGGTATGTCCTGGTCTATGAACGGGCGCTCGAGAGCGTATTTTGCATCGGCCCGTTCGATAGCATTGAGGACGCCGAGGATTACGCGCATGGGCACCACGACTTCCCGCAGGTGTGGCGGCACGCCGAGCTGCACGAGCCGGAAGAAGAGCTTGGGCCGGAGACGGCATGACCGACCCGCAGGTTCCGAAACACTTCATCATTGCTCCGTGGATAGCGACGGCTTCCGACGTCAATAGCGGATTGGGCCAGGTTGGCGCGGCGTATTCGGTGGTGTACGGCAATCTCGAGGATGCCAAGGCACAGGCGCGCGCGCAGGCGGCGCAACAGCCAGGCAACGTGTGGGTCGTATATGCCGCGCTTTGGTACGCCTACACGGATGAAACACCGGTCAATTTGCGGCACGTGGTTGGGGCGAATCTATGAGGTTGTCCGATGGCGCATGACAAGCCGCTCAAAACCGAGCCGATACGGCTCGTGCAGGTGGCGCAAGACGCTATCGCCGCCGAGCGCGAGCGCTGCTTGAATTTGGTAACGAGGACGATGCGGCACCGCGCCGGCATAAGCGCGGAGCACACGGCGGGCTGGAACGCCGCTTGCCGGGCGCTCGAGTTGGCGATCAAGCAAGGCCGTCCGTGAGCAGTGTGCTGGATCTGCCGGTCTGCATTCCGAGCTATCGTCGCGCCGGGCGCGTGAGCAGCGAGGGACTGATGCGGTCGTTCGGCTTTCACCGGACGGTGATTTACGCGCGTGAGAGCGAGCGCGATGAGTATGCCGAGCATCATGCCAACGTGGCGAGCGTGCCTGATGGCGTGCGCGGCATCGGCGATACTCGCCAGTTTATCGTAGAGCAGATGGCGGACGAGCCGGCTTACGTGATGATCGACGACGACATCAGCGGGTTCTCGTATAAGCCCGACCTGACGGCGCAAGGCGGAGTAATGCGGGCTGAGCCCGAACAAGTCTTGCAGGTGTTGGGTGAGCTATACGATAGCGGCTGCATCGGCGCGGTGGTCGACTACTGGTCTATTGCCGATCCGTATGACGGTGGGCCGTGGCGGCATTGGGGTTTTCTGTGCAGCAATTGTTATTTGCTGCGAAGTAGCCTGATAGGCAGCGCGCGGTTCGATCGGCTGCAATTGTACGAGGACATGGACTTTAGCCTGCAACTGCTGCAGGCCGGTGTTCCGGTCAGGATTTCTTCGCAGCTTTGCATCGAGGCATCGCCTGGCGGCCGCGGGGCTGATAATGGCGGCTGCGATGAGCTGCGGGAGGCAGAGCAGGCCGCGCTAGAAGCTGGGGTCTCGCATCAACGCATTTATTGGCAGCGGCTGCAGCGGCTGCACCCGGAATTTGTGCAGATACAGAACAATCCGGGTACACGCATCTATCGCGTGGGAGTTTTGTGGGAGGAAGCCTACGCAGCGGGACGTTCATGAAGCTGCTTCAGCTTACCGCGGCGGACGGTTCGCCGATCTACGTGGTGGGGCAGTGGGTGACCAGATTGCGCAAGGCGCTATCCGGCGAGCTCGGCAAGACTACGATCTTCATTGGCGCCGACAGGTTCTCGGTCGAAGAGCCACTCGAAGAGGTGGTGCATCGTTTGCAAATAACAGGCGACTGAACATGGCGATAGACGCGGACGTTGGCATGATCAAAGGGAACGTTGTCAATCTCGCCGACCGGCGCAAGAAGTCCGAGCCGTGGGAATGCAATTACAGGATGGCGCTCACGGTGCAGGAGCTGATCGACAAGCTCGCCTTTTTCGACCGCAATGCGCGGGTTTACGTCCGTTCCGGTTGGATAGCGGGAGTGATCGCGCTCGAGCACCGCACTAACGGCGCCTACGAACAATCGACAGTGCTGCTCTACATGAACGGGAAGGAGCTGCCCGAGCAATGCCAATGATCAGCTACAGCACCAACTTCGAGGACGTGATGCTCAATCGCGTTTTCCGTGATGTTGCTGATGGCACTTATATTGATGTTGGCGCGTTCAAAGCAGAGCAAGACAGCAATACTTATGCGCTCTATGCCCGCGGCTGGAGCGGCATTGTTTGCGATCCGATTTTTGCCTTCGAGTCGGCCTGGGTTAGGCAGTGGAGGATGTTGCGGCCGCGTGACAAGGTGGTGCGCGACGCGATCGGCGCTGAGGTCGGGCAGACCACGTTTTATATGTGCAACTTCCGCGGCTTGTCGACTTGCAATCGCGCCATCGTCGACCGTCATGTTGCCGCGCACAGCTCCAACACAGTCACCGGCGGTAGTCCGGTGAGCATGGTGACGCTCGACCGGGTGATCGAACGGGCATGCGATGGTAAGGCGCCGGATCTTGTCTGCATTGACGTCGAGGGCGGCGAAGGCGATGTGCTGAAAGGGATCGACCTGGCCAAGTACCGGCCAAAGCTGTTCGTGATCGAGGCATACAACTCTGGTGATCTAACACCGCATTATCATGATTGGGAACAGCTGCTGTTTGATCAAGGCTATGTCTGCGCCTGGGATGATCGTGTTAATCGCTGGTATGTCGAGGCAGCCTTCGCGCGCAATCTCAATGGCGCTTTCGATTTCCCGCCCAACGTGACCGACGATTTCCTACCGTTCAAGCAGTACGAGCTACAGCGACGCCTCGAAGACTATGAGGCCAACCGGGCCACGCTGGCCTCGTGACGCTGAGCCGGCGCTAAAGGATCACAGCCATGCCGTTGACCGCAAAGGGCCAAAAGATACTCGCCGCAATGCAAGAACAGTACGGCGAAGAAAAAGGCAAGCAGGTCTTCTATGCGGCGAAGAACGCCGGAACCATCACCGGCGTCGATAGTGCGGAGACCAAGGATGCGCGCAAGAAGGTGACGCAGTACGATCCGCAAGGGCGCTTGAAATCCACCTTCGAGGAAGAGGAGCGGGACTCGGCCGTTGTCGTTATTGATGAAGGTGTTGTGTCGCCCGTTACCGTGCAGATGACAGACACGGTCGATCTCGACGATGCGGCCAATGTCCGTATCACTGAGGATGGCTATATGGCGGCATTCCCGCGCGTTGCGCGCACCGGCATTCAACTCTATCGCGGCAGTGAGTGCGGGCGCGACGCCATCGATGAGGTCCGCGTCTATCGGCCGACAGATGCGGTATTTCACAAGGATGCGACGCACAGCTACACGCATTTGCCGGTGACGATCGAGCACCCGAAGGAGCGGCTCGACTCGAGGACATGGAAGAAATATGCGGTTGGGGAGACCGGCGATGAGGTGCTCCGCGACGGCGGGACGGTGCGTGTGCCGATGATGCTGCGCGACCACGATGCCATTCAGGCGGTGCGGGACGGCAAGAAGCAGCTCAGCGTCGGCTATGCCTGTGAAATCGACTGGACGCCGGGGCGCACCGACGACGGCGAGCAATACGACGCCATTCAAGTACCGGGATCAATACGAGCTAACCACCTGGCGGTCGTCGCCACCGCTCGTGGTGGGTCACAGCTCACCATTGGCGATGACAAAAGCAAGGAGACTACCGCTATGACCGAAGTTTTGCGCAATGTGACCATCGACGGGCTCACCTGCCAGATGGCCGATCGCGATGCTCAGATCGTGCAAAAGACGATCAAGAGCCTCACCGACCAGCTCGAGAACCTCAAGAAAAAAAACGGCGATGACGAGGACGAGAAACAGAAAAGCAAAAAGGATAGCGCCGACACCATCGCGGCGAAGGACGCGATCATCGCTACCAAGGACGCGGAGATTGCCACGCTAAAGACCCAGCTCAAGGATGCGGAGATGACGCCGGCCAAGATGAGCGCAATGCTCAAGGATCTTGTCTCCGTGGTTGCCGGCGCCAAGAGGTTGATGGGCGACAAGTTCATCACCGACAACAAGCTGGCGCCGCAGATCAAGCGCGAGGTGGTCGATGGCAAGTTGGGTGAGGCGGCCAAGGGTTGGACCGAGGACCAGGTTGACGCCAGCTTCAACACGCTGAGCTCGGCGAAGACGAGCTTCACTGGCAGCATCGACCATGCGCGTACGGCGTTCGCGACAGATGTGTCGATGGACGCCAAAGATCAGGCTTGGAATCAAATGGTTCAGGAGCAGGCCAACGCCTGGAAACAGCCAGAGCGCCAGAGCGCGTGAGGCTTGCCATCCCGCCCATCCTAGCAACAAGGAACTCACATCATGACGACAGTTCTACAGACTAGTTATCGCCCGCAGATCGCTCCTGCGGTCGAAGGCATGCCGGTTGACATCGGCGGCTATGAAGATATCTCGCGCATCGTCGAGACCGCGGCCGGCGTTACTTTCGGCAAAGCGGTGTCGCAGGGAGCCGCAGATCGTGGCTGTATCCTCGGTGGTGCCAACTTCATCGGCATTTCGCTGCGCGACGTGACGTTGGGGCTTGCGCCGGTCAACCCGTTGCTCGACGTCGGGCCAGCGCTCGACACCTACGGGCAGCTCACCAATGCCTCGATCCGCACGCGTGGACGGGTATGGGTAAAAGCTGGGGCCGTGGTGAGTGCGGGACAGGCGCTTTTCTACGACACCACCAGCGGCGCTTTCAG